>Ga0222633_1000952_pt1 | contig 19029 bp, 23 predicted proteins | sample AntAcemetageno48_FD_179816 | JGI IMG/M metagenome (GOLD analysis project Ga0222633, IMG submission 179816) | Saline water microbial communities from Ace Lake, Antarctica - #48 | ecosystem: Environmental > Aquatic > Non-marine Saline and Alkaline > Saline | place: Antarctica: Ace Lake | collected...
CGCTACCGCCAATCGAGCCGACTGGTCCAATTCCTAAGCCTCCAGAACTAACTGCTTCAGCAGATCAAATTGCGCATGGCAAAGCTGTATATGCAAAGTATTGTGGCGTCTGTCATGGAGCTGGCGTCAAGGGCGGCGGAGTATTGCCCGACCTGCGGCACATGCCAGCAGCTAAGCATTTGGCATTTAAGGAAATCGTCATAGATGGCCTACTAAGAGATAACGGCATGGTCGGTTTTAAAGACGTGCTCACGGAAACCGACGCGACCGCTGTGCAGGGTTATGTGATTTCTGAGGCTCATAAACTTCAAGCAGAACTGAAGTTTCTATAATCTACTGAGATACAGATGATGAAATGGTTAGGCTATTTATTAGGGGCAATCGTGATTGTTGCGATCGGGCTCTTTATCTTTGTGAAAGTGTATGTTGGTTCTGTAAATGTACCCTTCGGTGAAAGCGATGCTGACCTTGCAACTATACAAAGTCGGTTGGTGGTGCCCGCAGGCTTCTCCGTTGGCGTCTACGGCAAAGTTGCCAATGCACGGGTGCTCAGGTTCTCAAGAGGCGGCCATCTTCTGGTAGCCAACCCTAATAACAACCAGATTACTGTCATGCAACCCGATACTGATGGTGACGGTATGGCTGATGGTGTGACCATTCTCATAGACCAGCTCAGCGGGCCAAATGGCATCGACTTTTTCGAAGGCTGGCTTTATATCGCTGAAACTGACGCCATTGGTCGGATCGGCTTTGATCACGAGACAGGGCGGACCACAGGTGAGTACGAGCGGCTAGTGACAGGTTTACCGGCAGGCGAGAATCACTGGAAGAAAACCCTCCGATTCGGCGCCGACAACCTCATGTACGTCGCGATGGGCTCGTCCTGTAACGTATGTATCGAGGCTGACAAGCGCCGGGGATCACTGGTTCGATATCTACCAGACGGCAGCGGTGAAGAACTATTTGCCGAGGGTTTACGTAATAGCGCTGGTTTCGATTGGTCTCCTGCTGATGGTGAAATTTATGCTACGGATAATGGCCGAGATTTACTCGGCGATGATTTTCCTCCCTGTGAGTTAAACCTGGTGCGACAAGGCCAGCATTACGGGTGGCCTTATGCCAACGGAGCAAAAATCCCAGATCCAGATTTTGGCGCGGGTAATGAGGCAATCATTGAGGCTTCTATAGCGCCAACTTTTGAATTCCGCGCTCACAATGCACCACTTGGTATGGAGTTTGTGCGAGGCGACGCATTTCCAGCGGAATACCAAAATGCAGCGATTGTTGCACTTCACGGGTCCTGGAATCGAAGTAACAAAGATGGCTATAAGGTGGTTTCGCTGCACTGGGATGAAACAGGCGAGGTTTCCGAGAGAGACTTTCTGAGCGGCTTCTTGAAAAACGACCAAACCATTGGGCGTCCTGCAGAGGTTACCCAGGGTCCTGACGGCGCTTTCTACATCGCGGACGACTATGCCAATGTGGTATATCGCGTGGCATATGGAGAAGCGCCCCGCAAAGCTGCAGCTGCGCTAGTCACCACGGCGCCGGTTTACAATATTGAGCAGAGTTTGGCTGATTTAGATCCAGCGGCATTATCGACGGCAAAGCTGGCGGGAGAGCAAATCTACAATCAGTTCCAGTGCGTCGGCTGTCACGCGGACAACAATAATGCTTTAAAGAAGCTTGAAAACCTGGGGCAGAAATACGACATCGCAAGCCTGGCCGCCTACCTTAAGCGGCCGACCGCACCGATGCCGGTTTATCCGCTGAGTGATGAGCAGCGAGAGAACCTCGCGATATACATGCTGTCTCGTTACCCGGGGAGCTAACTTGTCACCGAAGTCAGCTCGAGCAGCGTGATCTTTTCGCGATCCTCGAGCATTGGGGTTATTTCTGCTATGACGCGACGGCGAGCATCAGAGCGATACCAGCGTTCCCAGTCCGCGACAGAATTCCATTTCGACATGACAAAGCGGCGTTGAGCATTGTTTGCATCCTTGAGTGACTCGCCGGATATACACCCGGGCGCAGCCACCACCGCACTCACAGTGCGTTTGATGGTGCAGTCGTAGTAGTGTTCTAGCCCCTCGGCGATTTGTCTTTCAATAAGAACGCGAATCATCAGGTTGCAACAGCGTGTAAAAAATCTAGCAGCCGATTATACTGTCAGACCCTGCAAAGGGAACCTTCAACCCATCATTATTGACGATTTCGGCGAGATTTAGAGGATTTCATGGCACTTGAAGCGGATATTGAAGTCGACGCTAAGGGACTACGGTGCCCTGAGCCGCTGATGGTGGTCAGAAATAAGCTTATGGACATGACCAGCGGCCAAATTATTAAGGTGGTGGCAACTGACCCCTCGACTGCCTGGGATTTCCCAAACTTCTGTAAATTTTTGAGTCACGAACTCGTTCATCAAGAGTCTGATGATGAGGAATATCGCTATTGGATCAAAAAGGGCTAGCTCGATCACGATGAACTTCTATTTTGCTTATGGCAGTAATATGAATCCTTCGCGAGTAAAAAAGCGCCAGATGCCATTTTCTGGATTTGAATCAGGCATCTTGAAGGGCTACCGACTGGTATTCAATAAGCGATCTACCATTATTGACGGTGCCGCATCAGCCAATATCGAGCTGGCTGCTGACAATCAGGTTGAGGGTGTTATCTACGCCCTGAACGATGAGTATGGTATTGACGCCATGGATCCCTTTGAGGGCTACCCGGTTCGCTATGATCGAACGCTCGTCGATATCGAAATGAAACATAGCAATGTTCAGTCCTGGGTTTACATCGCCAACAAGGCATATCGGCAACCAGGATTGTTACCGGCAACCTGGTATCTAAACCACCTGTTAGCAGGTGAGCCTTATCTTTCTCGGCCCTATTTTGAACGCTTGTGTCGCCAGCCGTGTCTGCCAAACTCGAACTTGGAGCCTTGAGTTGAAGGCTGAAAGGGTTGTTTCCCTATTTAATGCTACGTTCTCATCGTCGCACCATACACAACTAGTCGGTGGTGCTGATGAGCCAATATACATTGGGCACCAAGGTAGCTGTAGTCGAATTTATTTTTGTCATGACTATGTGTCCAGTGCTTTGCATGAAATTGCCCACTGGTGTCTTGCCGGGTCATATCGAAGATCTCTTGCTGACTACGGTTATTGGTACCAGGGCCAACGCGATGCTTGCCAACAGGGTAAGTTTGAGCAGGTAGAAGTTGAGCCCCAGGCGCTGGAATGGATATTCAGCGAAGCGCTAGGGGTTGGCTTTCGCGTTAGCGTGGACAATCTAGACCTTGCTGGTTACGACGCAACAGAGTTTCGGCGTGCCGTTAGAGACGCCGCTCAATCTCGAGTACAAGCAGGTTTAAACGGCCGAGCTGCCAGGTTTGCCCGGGTTTTGGCCGAGGAGGGAGTTGGCATCGGCTATGATAAACTAGAGGTTTATCAGCGGCTGCCAGATTAATGCTACCTAAGGACTACCAAACAGAGCCGGGCTTTGACCCAGCAGAAGATCACATTGGGCCGTTCTACTTCCGTACATCAAACGGCTCTATGGAATGCGCTTTTTATACTGAAGTGAAACATTGTAATACCAACGGTACTGTCCATGGTGGCGTTCTGATGACCTTTGCTGACTATGCCCTTTGCATGGCTGCGACAAATGGTTATGACGCAGAGAGCTGTGTGACGGTGAGTTTTAGTAGCGAATTTCTCGCTGGGGCTGAACTTGGCAAAGTCGTGTCCTGCATTCCCAAGGTCAATCGAGTCACAGGATCGATGGTTTTTGTGACCGGCGAAGTCCGATGCCAGGGTGAAATTTGTTTGACCTTTAGTGCCGTTGTTAAGCGCATTCGATCATGACCACGCTGCATCTTATTGACGCCTCAATTTATGTATTTCGCGCTTACTACTCGATGCCGCCTAATTTTGTCGACAAGCAAGGTCAACTCGTTCATGCGGTATATGGCTATGCTAGTTTTTTATTGGATATTCTCGATAAGGGCTTAAGCCATGTTTCCGTTGCGTTTGATGAAAGCTTAACGACCTGCTACAGAAATGCTATCTATCCTGCTTACAAAGCGAATCGGGATCTGCCGGATGAAAATCTTAAGTATCAATTTGCGCAATGTCAGCGATTAACGCAGTTGCTAGGCCTCCACAATCTATGCCTCAAGGAATTTGAAGCCGATGACATCATCGGCACACTCGCGACTAAGTTTGCTGAGGGCGCAGATATGGTAATCGTCACCCGCGATAAAGATCTTGGCCAACTGCTTAGAGATAATGATGTGCTCTGGGATTTTGCCAACGATGACTATATGGGGCCAGCGGACGTCATCGCAAAATTTGGCGTAGCGCCAGATCAAATCGCGGATTACCTGGCGCTGGCTGGCGATAGTGTAGACAACATTCCAGGTGCGCCCGGTATTGGCGCCAAAACTGCGGCTCTGTTAATCCAGAAGTTTGGCTCGCTGCAAGCCTTGCTTGAGAACCCATGCGCGGTAGAAGATAGCGGGCTTCGTGGTGCCAAACGTTTGTCTAAGATCATCGCTGAGAATATCGAACTATTGATGTTATGCCGGCGCATAACCGAGATTCATTGCGCAGTACCCATGAGCGTCACGATTTCAGATTTACTGATCCAATCGCCTGATGAAGTGGGGTTAGCCGAATTTTGTGATCAGATGAAGTTTTCGGGGCGAATGAAAGACCGACTGATCGCCAGGTCCCAATGAAAATTGCACTAATCGTTAACCCGCTAGCAGGCCTGGGTGGTCCGGCCGGACTCAAGGGCTCCGATAGTGCAGATACAAAAAGTATCGCCCGCGGCAGAGGCGTCACCAGCCGAATTGCAGACCGCCTGCAACCGGTGCTTAACATCATTCATAGCTGCAATATCGAATGCATCACGGTACCGGGCTTGCTTGGAGAACACTGGTGCAGGAAAGCAGGTGTTGTGCCTCAAGTGCTACCAATGAAAGTTTTTGAAGACACTACGGCGGCTGATACTCAGGCGGCGGTGAGTCTCCTTCAGGGTCATGCGCCCGACCTTCTCTTGTTTGCAGGCGGCGATGGTACCGCGCGGGATATATTGGATAGCGCTGATTTGGCCCAGGTAGTGCTCGGGTTGCCCTGCGGCGTAAAAATGCACTCTGGTGTGTTTGCTAATAACCCTGCTGCAGCAGCAGAAGTCATTTCTCAACTGTCATCGGGCCAATTGCTGACGGTTTCTCGAGGAGAAATTAGAGATATTGATGAAAGCGCTTTTCGAGAAGGAATCGTTCGGACTAGTTACTATGGCGAGATGTGGGTGCCAGAGACTTTGCGGTACATACAGCAGGTTAAATCCGGCGGCAAGGAAGTCGAAGCGCTGGCAGTCGAGGAGATCGCAGCGGATGTCGTCGAACATCTGGACGCAGACGTTACCTATTTTATGGGTTCTGGATCTACCACTGCGGCGATAATGGGTCAGTTGCAATTAGCCAACACATTACTTGGTATCGACGTCGTTAAGAACGGCAAGGTGCTGATTTCAGACGCGTACGAGGCGCAGCTGTTTGAGCTGGCAGCGGCGGGCCGATGTAAAATTGTGGTCACGGTGATTGGTGGCCAGGGCCATCTATTCGGCCGTGGCAATCAGCAGTTGAGTGCTCGGGTTATCAGGGCGGTGGGGCAGGAGAATATTATCGTCGTCGCGACCAAATCCAAACTCGAAGCACTTGCCAATGGCATCGTGGTTGATACTGGTGACGAAGCGTTGGATCAGTCACTCTCTGGATTTATCAGAGTGGTAACGGGATATGAAGATGCAGTGCTTTGCCCGGTGCGTGCTTAGGCGCAAAGGATGTAGCTCACCATCATATCTTCCTCTGGCTGAAGACATAGGACATCGCCTTCGGCGGCGAGCCAAAACATGGCGAAAAACCTGCCATCCACGCGGTATAACCTCGACTTTAATGGTTTTCAGCAGGTCAGAAATCCGATTGACATGTTATGTCAAAACGATAAACTCAATTGGTCTGACATATTATGTCGAGAGAGCTATATCGAAAAGAGGTTCTACATGAATTTAAGTGATCTGGCTTTGCGTATCACCGATATGGCGAGCTATGAGGGCTATAAGTTGGAGTGCCAACCGATTCCTGGTATCGCTGACGTGATCCAGATTACTGTTCAAGGCTTTGAAGAACTCCCAGCATTTGTTTCCTTCACCGACTCTCAACTGCTGTGCATCACAAATCTATTTATGGAAAGTGAAGTCAATCCCAGTAGTCGCGGCAAAATGCTAGAGGAAATGCTGGAGCTTAATATACCCATGCCACTCTCGGCTTTCTCCAAGTTAGGCGATCGGTTTGTAATTTTTGGGTCCCTGTCGATTCACTCCAGTCTTGAGGACATTTGTCATGAAATTGTCACGCTGACTGAGAATGCCGTTGAGGCAATTGATGCGTTAAAGGACTACCTGGTTGAACCGATGGCTGTTGAGGAGGGTGTGCGATGAATGTATTGAAGCGAATTATCGATGCCGTTCGCGGTGGTGCTCTTGGGATCGCAGAACTGGTTTCTGATGCCAATGGGATCGACGCACTTGAGCAGCAATTATTTGAGGTTGAGGATAATCTCAATCAGGTAAAATACGAACTTACTGAGGTCATGGCTAAGCAGATGCATGCGAGTCGTCAAATAGCGACTCTGCAGATTACTATCAAGCAAAAAGAAAAAGAGGCCAGTGATGCCCTTGATCGCTTGGATGAAGTTGAAGCATTAAAGATCGCAGAGAAAATCTCGGCATTAGATAAGGACTTAGAATCGGAACAGCAGGTCCATACAATTTTCCTCGGACATGTGGCCAGACTCAGAGCGCTTGTTAGTAAGACAGAGCGTCAAGTAAAGGACTATCAACGCCAGTTGCATATGGTCAAAACCACAGAGAGTTTGCAAAAGGCGAGCACTGCAATTGCCGAGAACTTTTCCGCCAACAAGGGCAAGATGCACTCCGCCAGGGATTCACTTGACCTTATTCAGCAGCGTCAGCAACGATCTCTTGATGTACTCGAAGCAGAAGCAGAGCTAGACCAGGAAACAGAGGAGAAGACTCTAGATGAGCGTCTAGAGATGGCCGGCATTAGTGATGCAACCATTAGCGCCCAAGCGGTTCTGGATCGTATCAAGTCTCGTCGATCATGAAGACGCGCTGGTAGAAAGACGATGTCGACGTCGGACAAATGGAACAGAGAAAAACAGGCGGCCAAATCCGTTCAGGTAGCCTTTGATCTTGGTCATGATGTCAGTTATCGAATCCGTGCCGAAGCGCTTCAGCGCGGTATTAACCCACCCGATAGAATCCGTCAAATATTAGGCCTGCCCGCCAGCAATAAACCGATTCGTCCAAGGCTCTCAATCTCATTAACTGAAGAAGATTTTGATCTACTGGCGGCAGCATTTGATGTGGATGTATCTGATAGACTGCTAATTCGACAATTAGCTGCGGAAAAGCTCATTGAGCATCTTGCGTCACTCGATTCTTCTGAATAAGTCATATGCTGCGTATTAAGAGCGATCTGCTTCGACGGCGTCGCTATGAAATTACATCGATGATGGGTCGATCTGAACGAAGTAGAAAGTTAGTCCAATTACTGTTGATTCTGCTGGTGCTAGCGGCGACCAATGTCATTGGCATGATGTACTTTGAAGAGCTTAAGCTTTGGGATGCCATATGGTTAACCATGACCACCATTACGACGGTAGGCTATGGCGACTATGCTGCCCAGACCGTTGGTGGGCGGCTCACCACCATTGTTTCTCTATATATTTTTGGAATATTCCTGCTGGCGCAGATTGCCGGCGAATGGATTGATTTGCGCCTGGATCGCCGAGAACGCATGCGCAAGGGGCTATGGAGTTGGAACATGAATAACCACATTCTCATCGTCAACACACCGGATACCAATGGAGATCGCTATCTGCAGTTGCTGGTTGAACAGATTCAGAATTCTAAAAGCCTGGCAGAGCATCCGATTCAAGTATTTTCAGGAAATTATCCCGATGGGCTTCCCGATGACCTTGTGAAACTTGGCGTTGTTCTTCATCAGGGTGCACCAGAGGGCCGCGGGCAGCTCAGTTCAGTTAACATTGAGTCTGCAGCCTTTATTGTCGTGTTAGCCGTGGATTCCACAGACTATCGGTCCGATTCAGTCACCCTGGATATCCTGGATCGCATGAAGCAATACAAGCTTACGGGGTACGTGATTGCAGAGTGCTTGCAGGATGATAATCGTAGTCGGCTCCGCCAACATGGCGCAGATGCTGTTATTCGCCCGGTTCGCGCTTATCCTGAGTTGTTGGTTAGGGCGATGGCGGCTCCAGGAACTGAAACCATTCTAGAAGATTTGTTCAAACATGAGGGTGTTCATTCAAGACGCTATAATGTGGATATTCCTAAGCAGCCCTGGGGGAAATTGGCAGCCAGAATAATGCTTGAAGGCATGGGGACGCCACTTGGTTACGTCAATCGAGAGGGTAGCATCGTAACGAATCCAATCGCGGATGAAGAGATTTCGGGCAAAGCATTGTTCATGATGGTGAGCCATGATCGCATTACCGAGCAAGATCGTGTGCAAGAGGTTGTCGCCAATAGTTGATCTAGATGCGCGCTTTTTTTAGAGCCTTCCAACGCTCAACCTTATCTGCCCTAAAGGCCAGCCTGCTTCTCGTCGGTGTCATTTGGCTAGTTGAGATTCTCAACAATATGATCGGGCATCGGCTAAACGTTTTTGGTATCTATCCAAGAAGGATCGAATCGTTGCCTGGCATATTGCTATGGCCTTTTCTCCATGGCGGGTTTGGACACCTGATGATGAACACTACACCGCTACTAGCAATGGGCTTTTTTGTTGCCCTTCGAGGTGTTCGCCCATTCATCGTCAGCAGCCTATTTATCCTGCTTGTCGCGGGCCTTGGAGTTTGGCTTTTTGGCCGTGATGCCTTTCATGTCGGAGCGAGTGGTCTTGTGTTTGGATACTTTGGGCTACTGGTTACTCTGGTCTGGTTTGAACGTAATCTTCTGACTTTCTCTATTGCCTGCCTTATGATTTTTTTCTATGGCGGTATTATCTACGGGGTGTTGCCGGGCGATGAATTTGTGTCCTTCGAAGGGCATCTTTTTGGGTTGATTGCTGGCGTCATGGCTGCGAACCTGTTTGCCAAGAAAACGATTCGAAAAAGGAGCTAGCTTGTGCCGGTACGGCTTGGTGTCATTGGTCTTGGCAATATGGGCACAACCCATTGCAGGACGATCCAATCGATCAGCGATATTGATTTGATTGCTGTCTCAGATATTCGCCGCAGCAGAGTGGCGAAGTTGACCGAGCGTTATAGTTGCGCTGGTTATGATGATCCGCTTGCATTAATTGGCTCTGGTAGCTGCGATGCAGTGCTGATAGCGACACCCCATTTTGATCATACCCCTCTGGGTATTGCAGCGTTAAAACGCGGCTTGCATGTGCTGGTGGAGAAGCCAATCTCCGCCCAAAAATCCGATTGTGAAAAACTTATCAAAGCCCACCGCAATCCGGATCAGGTATTTGCGGCGATGTTTAACCAGCGAACCAATCGCCACTATCAAAAAATCCGCCAGATGATTCAGGATGGTTCATTAGGTAAGGTTCAGCGATTTAGTTGGACCATTACAGATTGGTTTCGGCCCCAGTCTTATTACGACAGTGGCGGCTGGCGAGCTACCTGGGCGGGGGAGGGTGGTGGTGTGCTCCTTAATCAAAGCCCTCATCAGTTGGATCTGATGCAATGGTTGTTTGGAATGCCGGCCCAGATTCACGCCTTTTGCGGGTTTGGAAAGTACCATGACATAGAAGTCGAGGACTCGGTCACCGCAATGTTGAAGTATGATTCCGGCACCGAGGGTCTATTTATCACCACGACCGGCGAGGCACCAGGGCTGAACCGCTTAGAAATTGCCGCGGAAAATGGATTACTGGTTTACGACACATCCGATGCCGTCATTCGATTTAAGCGAAACGACAAGCCAATAGCGCAGGCCATTGCTGAAAATGCGCCGTTTTCCGCACCCGCAACCGAAGATATAGAAGTGCTGGTAGTAGGTGAGGGTAAACAGCACTTGGAAGTGCTTGAAAACTTTGTAGCCGCGATTCTCAAGGGCGAAACTCTCATCGCGCCGGCCGCTGAAGGTATTGCATCGGTTGAACTTGCTAATGCAATGTTGCTTTCTAGCGCGACTGAAAAGCCCATTTCACTGCCCCTGAGTAGTCGCCAATATGCCGCTCAATTAAAGAAGTGGGTGGCCATTTCAAAATACAAACTTGATGCGCCGGAAGCAGACGTTGAGGATTTGTCTAACAGTTACTGATGAGATTTAAGATGTCAGATGGAATGCACTACGCGCCCGTTGCGCGCCAGCAAAAAGTGGTTTGTGAACCTGGCGAATTTAGGGTCGCGGTTGCCTATCTCGATCATGGCCATATCTATGGCATGGCAGAAAACTTAAAAGCTGCAGGCGCCACAATCGCCAAAATCTACGACCGCCACGCCAAACGAGTCGAGTATTGTAGTCGTCAATTTCCGGAGGCTGAGGTTGTATCAGACTTTCAGAATATCCTTGATGATCAATCAATCCAGCTAGTTGCCTCTGCAGCAGTGCCGTCTTTAAGAGGACCGATTGGTGTTCAAGTCATGCAACACGGTAAAGATTACTTTACCGATAAAACGCCGTTTACAAGCCTCGATCAATTATCTGATGCCCGCCAATGTGCAACTGAGACAGGCCAGACCTACGCCTGCTGTTATAGCGAGCGGGTTCAAAATGAATCAGCTGAATATGCTGTCGAACTCATTCGTTGCGGAGTAGTGGGTGATGTCGTTCAAGTGATTGGTCTGGGGCCTCACCGACTTGGCGCGAAAAATCGACCGAAATGGTTTTTTGAAAGAAAGAAGTACGGTGGCATTATTTGTGACATCGGCAGCCACCAGGCGGAGCAGTTTCTCACCTTTACCGGTGCAACCGATGCATCAGTCACCCAGGCTCGAGTACATAACTACGCCAATGCGCAATACCCAGAATTAGAAGACTTCGGCGACTTTTCTCTGGTGGGCAATAACCAGTCAAGTGGCTACTTTCGAATGGATTGGTTTACGCCCGATGGTCTGCGTACCTGGGGTGATGGCCGAACCACGATTCTCGGTACCAAAGGTTTTATCGAACTGCGCAAATATGTCGATATCGGCTCACCTAAACTCACCACCGACAATGTTTATGTCGTCAATGAATCCGGAGAAGAGCACCACAGCGTCGCCGGTAAAATCGGCTTCCCGTTCTTTGCTGCCTTCATTTTGGATTGTCTAAATCGAACAGAAAATGCCATGACTCAAGAACACTGCTTCAAAGCCGCCGAAATTTGTCTTGTGGCCCAAGAACTAGCAGACCAATAGACCGGTAAAACCAAAAAAGGCGAACCATTTCTGATTCGCCTTTTAAATTGGAGCGGGTAACGAGGCTCGAACTCGTGACCTCGACCTTGGCAAGGTCGCGCTCTACCAACTGAGCTACACCCGCTTAAATTGCTAAATTATTATCTAGCAATCTTCTCTCTCAGACTGCACATCTGTGTGATGCCGTCTCACGATGCACCTGAATTGGCAATTATCAGCCAACCCAGATGCGCACGCAATATGGCATCCCCTAGGGGAGTCGAACCCCTGTTGCCTGGATGAAAACCAGGTGTCCTAGGCCACTAGACGAAGGGGACATACAACTTGTGAGAGCGGCGCATTCTATGGATATCAGCTCAGTTCGTCAAGCCGGAATGGCAGCTAAATCGTTGATTTTATACCGTCCTCTTCAGTGGCAGGATGAACCGTCTCTGAAGCCAAATCACCGCCTACGCTAAAGGTCGGAAGTGGAAAGGATTTAGCATGACAACTGCCTGATTAAGCAGCCTGGTGGGGTTAGGACTATTCCTTTTGGTGATTATTGCCTATGACGACAATTAGATGAAAATGTCCCAAAACGAGCGAATTCGACATGCGGTAGATTAAATAGACGAACTGATTGACTCGAAATTGGCGATGCCATATTTTACCACAATACTCTTTTAGGGCTCAGCCAATGCCGAAAGACAGTGACGAAACATCGAACGATAAACTCACCGATGAAGAAGATCGGCGCAAAGCGGCGCAAGATCGCCGGGCTAATCCTACCGATCGCCGAGGTGCTGACCGAGTCAGCACCACCACGGAACGTCGACAAGATCAAGATCGGCGCGATTCAGACTAGCTTGGGGGGTTAGTCTGAACTGAGGCAGAAGACGCTTATCAGAAAACTATTTGCTAAAAGAGAATGACACTGCGAATGCTTTTGCCTTGGTGCATATAGTCAAAGGCAGTGTTGATCTCCTCCAGCCCCATTGTGAACGTGACGAACTCATCGAGTTTGATCTCACCTTGCATGTATTGATCAACCATACCAGGCAATTGAGTTCTACCCTTAACGCCACCAAAGGCACTGCCACGCCAGACCCGTCCTGTGACGAGTTGGAATGGTCGGGTTGAAATTTCCTGGCCAGCACCGGCGACACCAATAATGATCGATTCCCCCCAGCCCTTGTGGCAGCACTCCAGAGCCGCGCGCATCAAGTTGACGTTGCCGACACACTCAAATGAGTAGTCAACACCACCATCTGTAAGATCAACAATGACGTCCTGAATTGGATCGCTGTAGTCCTTAGGGTTAATGCAATCGGTAGCACCTAAAAGCCGCGCCATCTCGAATTTGCTGGGATTTGTGTCGATGCAAATAATTCGACCGGCTTTCGCCAGTACTGCCCCTTGCACGACGCTAAGACCGATACCTCCCATACCGAATATAGCAACGGTTGAACCTGGTTCGACCTTCGCTGTGTTCAGTACAGCCCCGATGCCGGTGGTGACGCCACAACCAAGCAAACACACTTTATCCAGTGGGGCGGCGCTATTAATTTTTGCTAGAGAAACTTCAGCGACCACTGAATACTCTGAAAAAGTCGATGTGCCCATATAGTGGAACAGTTTTTTGCCATTGCAGCTAAATCGTGTTGTGCCATCGGGCATAAGGCCCTGACCTTGAGTAGCTCTGACAGCGGAACACAGATTGGTTTTGCCGGATTTACAAAATTTGCACTCTCTGCACTCTGCCGTATACAAAGGAATCACATGATCGCCAGGTTTAACGGAGGTCACAGCCGGGCCGACTTCCTCGACAACTGCGCCGCCTTCGTGACCCAGCACAGAAGGAAAGACACCTTCAGGGTCATCACCCGATAGAGTAAAAGCATCGGTGTGGCAAACACCGGTGGCCACCATTCGAATCAACACTTCGCCAGCTTTAGGGCCAGCGACCTCGATGTCTTCGATAACGAGTGGTTTTCCAGCCTCCCATGCAACAGCTGCTCTTGCTTTCATTGGTCTGTCTCCAGCCTAATTTTAGATTTCTGTTTTGATACCCAAGTAAAGAGATGCAGGTTCACCCGCAAAATATCGGTCGTTGCCAAAACCAAAATCCGCTCTTTCGGCATAGGCTTCATTCATTAAGTTCATGGCTCGGGCAAACAAGGTAGTCGATTGTGTCGATTGATACTGGACTCTTAAGTTGAGCAGCCTGTGACCACCATACTCAGCTGAGTTACCTGGATCGGTATAATATCGACCGAGATGTACCCACTCCAGTTCTGCATCAAATTTCTCATTCGGTTGCCAGGCCACTCGAATTGAACCAGACTTTCGCGGTGCTGTGTCGATGTCATTACCCGTTATCGGGGCAGCAGATAGATCAGGGTTGTTCTCGTATCGGTGCCGACCATAGTTGGCCACAAGGTTAGCAGACCAGGCTGGATGCCATTGGTAATTAAGATTGAGCTCGACACCTCGATGGGAGGTCTCGCCGTTATCGACAGCCAGTCGATTCGAATCACGAAAAATGAAATTGTCTTTGTTCATGGCATAGACCGCAATTGAATAGTCAAACACCTCGAGCCCGCCGCGAAAGCCAACTTCAATGCTGTCCAACTCCTCTGAGTCAATACGACTGACGTTCTGCCCACCTTGTAACCTATACAGTTCGGCGGCCTGGGGTGCCCGGTAGCCGTTGGCCAGTCGCACAAATACTTGATGTTGATCGGACAGGTTATGCAGCAGACTGAGCTTTGGAGATACATTGGTGAAGTTGTCTTTTCTGTCCCCGGGGCGGGAGAACCGGCAACCGCCAAAACCACATAAGGTGCCATCGTCTTTCGCTTGGCCTTTCGTCATTTGGTTGCTGTAGTCATAGCGAACCTGCTCGATCCTGGCGCCGAATTCTAGGCTTGTGCGATCGCTAAGCGCCCACTGGTAGTTGGCGAACATGGCGATAGTACTGGCGTCCACATCGTAGTCATAGTGTTTGCCCTGGGGTATGGTCGCGACTAAAAATGCACTGCCGGAGACCGTGGCGTTGGGTTGAGTTTCCTGAAGAAATCCGCTGGTGAATTCCATGTCCAGGCCCAGCGTTAGGTGCTCGCCGCGCCAGGCGGTTTGAATGCCGACGCTGTCGTGTCCATTTTCTTCGACGGCTTGCCCGGGTAGAAAGTGTTGAATGAATTCCATTCGAGTAGAGCGAAAGTAGGGCGTTAAACTTAAGCTTGCGCCGCTAGCGAGTTGGTGCTGTAAATGGGAGTGCAGGCGCATAGTTTGGCTATCGCGATAAGCCTCGGGGTTTGGGTTTTGTCGACTAGCGTGGCCGTCTTCATAAACTTTGGGCCCCTGGATAAAGCCCGCTGTTTCTTGATTGAGGTTAGACAAGCTTAAGATTGTCACAGCATCGAACTCGCCCCAGGTTTGCAGATTTTTTATGCTGACTTTTTGCTGGTCATAACCCGACTCATGTTTGTAGCCGCCGTCAGAGGTAAGGTTGGTGTCAATCCGCCAGCTTTCACCTGACAGGTTAAATCTGCCACGAAAATAGTCATTAGGGCCCGCTTCTAAATAGGCCGTGCGATCGCCGTTAGGCTTCGGCGTAATGACGTTAATCATGCCGTGCATGGCATTGGAGCCATACCAGACGCTGCCGGGACCTTTAAATACCTCGATTCTTGCTGCCTGCTCAGAGTTAACGTCAAACAGTTCGTTGACGTTACAAAAACCACTCGCCCTCAGTGCAATGCCGTCTTCAGCCATGAGAAAAGCGCCGCACCCTCCTGCGCCTGTTAGTACCGGGGAGCGAATAGCAGTCAGGTGCTCCTGACCGTTGCCGCGACTGATCCAAACGCCTGCAACTCGCTGCAGGCTTTCGTTAATGTGGGTAGCACCAATCGATGGGATCGCATCTACGACATCAATACTCGCTCCGACATCACCGAGGGTTTGATCGGAGCGCGTTGCAGTTACCACCACCTCCTCGAGGATATCCGCCTTCAGGGGCGTGGCAACAATCATGCAGACAATCATGCAGACAATCATGCGGACAAGGAGGCTGAGCTGAATTCGCATAGGGTGTACACCGGCAAAAGGCGCAAGAATACAATACTCAAGAGGAGAAGGTCGGTCTATCGGCAGAATAAGACCGATCATTTTTAAAAAAACAACAGCTTAGATAAGTTTGTTGACAAATGGTTAACGTTCCAGTGAACTTGCGCCTCTGATTAGATACTGAGCCAAAAAACCGACATGGCAGACAACACAGTACTGCGCAACTCAACCGCCCCAAAAACCGAGTACACGACGACCTATGCGCCGTCGTTGCTTGATTCTGTGCGGCGCGAAAAGCAGCGTGCATCCCTAGGTATTACCGAGGATGCGCTGCCGTTTTGCGGTATGGATGTGTGGAACGCTTATGAATTTTCTTGGCTGAACAATCGAGGTAAACCCGAAGTCGCGCTGGCCCAGATTCATGTGCCGGCCAAATCAGCCAACATCATCGAGAGCAAAGCGCTCAAGATGTATTTGGGTTCTTATAGTGGTACTCGATTTGGAGATCGCTCTGACGTGATATCGACGCTTGAATCGGACCTAACGATTACTGCCCGAGCGCCAGTGAGCGTTACGTTAATGCAGGCTGATGCGGTTCAGGCGGCAGGTGTTGGTGTACTGATGGGTCAGAGCCTTGACCACCTTGATATCGAAATGGATGAGTACTTTTGGAATCCTGATTTCCTTGCGCTTGAAAGTGACACCATTGTGAGTGAGTCTCTGTTCACTCATTTGTTTAAGTCGCTTTGCCCACTCACCGGACAACCAGATTTTGCGAGCATATTTGTCCAATACAACGGTCTTATGATTTCTAAGGAAGGGCTTTTAAAATATCTCATTTCCTATCGAGAGCACGGCGAGTTCGCAGAACAGGTCGTGGAAAGAATCTTTATCGATATTATGAATCGATGTGCGCCGGATCGGCTGACAGTGCAAGCTCGATTTACCCGCCGTGGTGGCATAGACATTAATCCCTATCGATCTCTCGATTCTGAGATGGCCGCTGACGTCAGAGTTTGGCGACAGTAACCCTCTAGAGCAATAGTCTTATAGATCAACCGTTCCATGACGTTTGTTTAAAAGCTGTAGTGTCGCTTCATTGATCGTCAGAAAGTTTGTTTGAAGCTCTGGCATTTGTGCTTTGGCACTCACGACAAGATCCCACTCAAACGGGCTGGTTTTTAGCTCAACCCACAATTCGGTGGATTTGCCACTTTGATTCAACAGGGCAGTGAAATCCGCCAGGTAAATAACGACCAATGTCGTGTTGCTTGAGTTGTTCGCTGGTCAGATCACAAAGTGCAGCACCGGTCTGAGTTAACCATTCTGCGGTTACATCTCGAGTGATGTTTTTATTTAGGCGGTAGTCATGCTGTACAACAACCTCGTTGTCTTTGGTCAGATGGACGTCAAACTCGATCCCATCGACATCTAGATCTAAATAATGGCTGAAACCAGCGATGCTGTTCTGGGCGAAGAATTCGGTGCCACATTCACTGGCGATTTTCTTCGTCCTCATGAGCTAGTCACCTCGCCGCGGAAAATATTTGCTGCGTAACCAACCCCAAAGAGTATTGGGTGTTAGAACATATTCATCGATGGCGTCCAGTTTTGCCTGCAAAGCCGCGGGATCGGCGAATATCGCTTCTCTCTTCACCAGTGTTTGATCCGGGTCTAGAGGTTTGATGACTCTTGCGGGGTTCCCTGCTGCAATACAGTTCGCTGGTATGTCGCTGGTCACAATTGAACCGGCGCCAATCACCGAGTTGTCGCCAATCGTGACGCCCTTACAAACCGTTGCGCCATCACCTATCCAAACATTGTCACCGATGGTGACGGGCAGAGTTGTGCCAACTGTTTTGGTTCTGTCATAGATGTCGTGCCAATCCGAATCGGTGATATAGCTGCCAGCAGCAAACATGCAATTATCGCCAATGGTGATTTGTGAACCGGAATCTATTCTCACAGCGGGGCAAATTAAACAGTGATCACCAATGGTGATGTGTCCCTGGTAATCCTCAAATTTCCATGTTGAAAGGCTGACGTGACGGTCCGGACCAGAAATCACATGTAGGTTCAACCCTGCTTCGATAAATGCCCCATGCAGGTCGATAAACCAGGGCTTCAACATAGTGGGATTATCGCCCAACGAGTAAAATTGAGGGGCGACAAAGTGACGCACATACCAATGTTCGTAAATGGAAAACAGGCGTTTAATAGTGAGCGGTCGATGATCTTGGATCATGCGAAATCGAAGGCTGTTAAAAGGCCAGAGTGTATCAGACAGTTGGCGCTCCGGCTCGCTCTTAGCCCGATTTCAACCGCCTATCAGCAGCCTTTCAGCTAAGAAGGGAATCAAGTATGGTAGGCGCCATGCGGTGAACCAATGTGACTGGTCGCCAGTAGGCCCAAGGTGGGCAATGTACGTGTAGCAGCAGAACTGGAACCAGCTGAGCACTTATCAATATGGACGAACCCGGATTAGACCCTGATCATCTTCATACTTCAGCCTGGATGGAGTTGCGTACCGAACTTCATCAATGGGATGACTTTGAAGATGTGGAAGGTTTTGACTGTCTGACGCGTTATTGGTGCTCGGACGCAGTATTTGAAATCTACTGGGTTGCCGAGCGAGAAGAAGGCAACGAGTACAGTGTGTATTTAACAGAAGATCTGCAGTTAGCAGGCTTCAAAAAGAGACTTAGCTACCAGCCCAGTATCGAGTGGAAACGGGCACTGGCCGTCAAACTCGGTTGGCAGCAACGAGCAAAAGAAATCCTGCGCGAGCTCTCGGGCACGCAAATGGAACTATTTAAGGAGTAGTAATGGGAAAACAATCAAGATCCACCGCAGCTAATCGCGTTCAGGACCGACTCATCGACGAACTCATTGGCGTTTGTCGCGGTGTCATCGCTGACGGTCGCGTGGATGAAAAGGAAGCAATATTCCTCGGCCAATGGATCGAGAATCACCGTGAGATTGCCGATCGCTGGCCGGTGAATATTCTGTATTCCCGCCTTGTCGAAATGTTGAAAGACGGCATTCTGAGCTCCGACGAGGAGGTCGAACTGTTGACCACTCTGCGAGATCTCACCGGCGAGAGCACGCTGTATCAAGAACCAAACCGTTCAACCTCATTGCCGCTGAACAAGCCGCTGCCCGTGGTTGATTTTGAGAATAAAACCTTTTCAGTAACCGGTCGTTTCGTTTTTGGCTCCAAAGTCGATTGTGAAGAGACCATCATGGAAATGGGCGGTCATGTGACCGATATGCCGAGCAGCGACACGGATTATCTGGTGATTGGCGAGCTATGCAGCCCAGAATGGGTCCATACCACCTTTGGCCGCTCGATTGAGCGCGCGATTGAGCTTCGTGATGGCGGGGCTGCGATCGCGATTATCTCCGAAGAACACTGGGTTGACGCGCTAGCAGCAAAATAAACTCGAATTGACCTTTAACGGCGGCGGCGGCTTCGTTTATAATCGCGCCTCACCTCGGTCCTCTCGCAATG
>Ga0222633_1000954_pt1 | contig 18945 bp, 14 predicted proteins | sample AntAcemetageno48_FD_179816 | JGI IMG/M metagenome (GOLD analysis project Ga0222633, IMG submission 179816) | Saline water microbial communities from Ace Lake, Antarctica - #48 | ecosystem: Environmental > Aquatic > Non-marine Saline and Alkaline > Saline | place: Antarctica: Ace Lake | collected...
GGGGGGGAGCACGTGCATTTCGAGGAGAACGACGACGACGACGACGATGTTCCCGGTGACGAGAAAGACGATGGCGAGAATGATGACGATGTGTTTAGTCAGGACGACTCGGAGAACTTTGAACAAAACGTTACTGATTCGGACGACGAAAACGTCGAGGCCGAGCTTACACGGCTACGCGGGGAAAACGAACTCGGCGAAACCACGTTCGATGAATTTGAACGGGCGGTCGATTCGGAGCAAGCGAAACCCGCTGGTGGCGTGGAGAGCGACTCCGAGGGAGTTTTTCACGCGGACTCGGATTCCGACGACGCGGACGTGGAGGCGGAGCTTAAACGGTTACGTGGGAAAAAAGAAAAAGGAGAAACCACGTTCGATGAATTCGAACGCGCGGTCGAGAACGAGGAAGCAAAAGAAGTCGGCGACGTCGAGGCGGGTACGCGCGAAATTGACGGCGTCACCAAAGAAGTTTCAACAGTAATAGCAGGGTCTTCTAGTTTGAAGACGCTTCGTTTGATCGCGGTGAACTGCGCGAAAAAGGGTGACGAGCTTTTCAACACCTTCGGCGAACACGGCAACTCCGCGCTTTTGCACAAGTACGGGTTTTGCGAAACCGACAACGCGCTCGGGTGCGGCGGGGTCACGGTTCCGGTTGATTTGCTGATTGAGTTGTTAGGAAACCCCCTTGTTTACTATGAAGCCTTCGCGGCGCTGGAGGGGGGTTTCATTGATGAGGAAGATTTTACGGAGGAAGAGACGACGGAGGATGAGAATGGCGATGAGATTGATGACGATGATGATGATGTCAAAAACAAAAATGGCAAAAAGGACGACGACGATGCCAAAACACACAACGGCGGCGCGCCTTGGGAAACGCTTACGGACGCGGTGTCCCCGGGCGCCGCGATCGCCGCCGCGGCGGGGTGGTGCGGGGGTGTCTACGAGATTTCGGACAATGGGACGGTTAGTCGCGATTTATTGCTACTCTTCGCCACGGCGTTGGCGGACCCGGATGACGGATCACACGAGATGGATGGGAAAACGGGGCTACCGACCGGCTTGGAAACCGTTAAACACGACGACGACGTTTTGGTTTTGCCGGGGGTCGCGGAAGCCACGCTCGCGGCGATCAAAGCGCGGCTTTCGCTGCTTCCGGTTGGTACCGTGCAGGGTGACTTGAAAAAGGCGAAACAGTTACAGGCAAAGTGTATGAGCAAACAGTCGGAAAATGGTTCGAGCGTACCCAAACACGGCGTCACCGGCGTCGCCGCCGCGCTCGTGCTCCGGGCGAACGAGCGCTTGACGTTGGAAAAAGCGTTTGAAGGGTTGGTGGAGAAGCTTACGCGATTGACGGCGTGCCGCGGTGACGCAAAGAAGGTCTCAAAACCAACGAAAGTGAGTCGGAAGAAACGGTAAGATTGAAATTTATCAATGACAAAGTGACATAGTGACTCTTCCTCTACTTAGAATTCGTACGGCAACGGCGTACCTCCCTCTTCCGCACTCTTCTCGCGTGCCAAAAGAAACGTGGTGCCTTTATTGCCCTTCGAAACGCGCACGTCCTTGCTTAAATACGTAGTGTCAAGCCACCCTTTAGCTTCGTCGCCTAGAAGCGCAAAAGGCACGGGATAGGGAATGCGCATGGAACTCTCAACGAACGGAAGCTTCACCCCGAACGGCCCGGTTTTGATTTCGAAATACGCCAGGTCAAATCTGAAATCGATTCGGTTGGCGTTGGCGTTGGCGTTGGCGTTTTCGTTTTCTTTCGAGTTTTCTTTCGAGTTTTCTTTTGCGCCCCCGATTGTTCCATCCGGCCGTGCACTACGTTCGTTGGCATTTCCTGTACCCACCGTACCTACATTTCCTGTACCGTTCACGTTCGCCTTCGCGCTGAGTCGCAAGTAGTTCCCGTCGCCGAAGTTAACAACCTGGTCCACGCGTTGGTTGTCCGTGTTCGATAACCGAACCGCTTGCTGGATCGTAAACGCTTCAAGCGACGTTACCGTTCGCTGAATCGGCGACGACGACGCTTCCGAGATTTGTGAAGTGGTTTCACTCAATGCTTTCGCGGCTTGGTCCCCAAATAGCGACGCAAACAAGCCCTCCAGGCCCGGTTTACTTCCATCCACCCTCGACCCGAGCGGGTTACTAGGATCGAATTTTGACTTACTGGTGTACAGCAATCTCCAGGTTCCCTCGATCTCTTCGCGAAGAGCCGGGTTTCGTAACCCGCCGTTCCGTTCCAAAACACTCACCGCCTCTGCGATTTCCTTCTCATCAGCCTCAGAAGCGCTCGCGCCTCTTCCCGAAACCGACGCGAGGCGGGACAGGAGCAATTGCTCCGCGGCGGAGGTGTCGTCGATGGAAGATCGCGTTTCGTTCGTGGAAACGAAAGGCGCATCTTCCCCGGAGGCTTTGGGAACGAAGGCCTCGCGCGAACGCCTGAAGCGTGAAGATCGTAGCACGCATCGCGGTGCCTGCACCCTCGACCGGACCGCGGCGACACCGAGGACGTGCGTCATGACCGTCGCGGTTGTGAGGGTAGGGACGGCAAGGCATCATGATTAGATGATTTGGAAAATGTTTTGACAAAAAACTCGAGTCTGTTGTTTTGTACTATTTACAAAGAAGCACCGCGGCGGTACCGTCGCCTACCCTTTACCACGGCCCGACCGCGTTCGCGGTGTTCAGCGCGACTGACGGGAGAAACAATACGAACGTACACATCCCGAACGCCGCGGCGGTGGCCATCTTGTGGCACCAGTCTTTACCCACGCCGTCGCAGTAGTTGGCGTCCAAATCGGACAAGCCGCCCCGTAAGCCGGCGACCGCGCACGCCGCCGCGAGGGTCAAAAACGTGATGACCAAGTCACCCCAGAACGCGAAGGACGGTACCCCCCACCGGGACGCGTTTTCAAACGCTTTCTTTTGCGAAAGCGCGCTGGTACCGGAAACCTCTCTTCCTAAGCGGACCTTGCCCAGGCAAAGCAAGTCGCCGAAGAAGTAGCACAGCGCCTGATTGTAAAAGAAAAGTGTCAGTCTTTCGTGATGTGATATGTATGGGTGTACTGTATGGGCAAACAGTGCACTTGTGATATATTCGTAAGAGGTGCCATACTGGTAAATGTTGCTAGTACTGGCGATGCTACATACATCACGAGTAGTGCACTGAAAGAGGGGCGGTAACCAGTGTGCCTGGATTTGGGAAAGCCCCAATACGTACCCAGAAAAAAGCGCACGCGTTGATCACCACGAGAAACTCGAGACTCGAAAACTGTTTGTAAGTGCGCCCGGGAAGGCACATGGCGTTGTTGACGAGCTGTTCCAGTAAATCCGCGGGGACGGTTGATGTGCTGTTTGATGAGGTGTTGTCCGTGCCGTTGTCTGCGTTTTCGAAAACGCACGTTTTCGGGTGGCTCATGGACGCCGCGGTGGCGAAGGCGACGAGGGCGAAAACAGCCTGAAGCAGCCTGAGCAATACCGGGATCCAACTCACGTAAGGCCGTAACCTGGACGGCACCGAGAACGGAAACCGCCTGCCGGATTCGCCCAAGTACAAAGACGTCATCCAGCCCGGCTCGTCTCTTTGTACGGGGGGCGGGCGCGCGCCCGTGTTGGTAGGGGTGGCGCCTGCTTGAGGTATCTCGTGTAACCACGTTTGCGGGTCGTTCGTGGTTGTTGCAGTACCCGAGGGTTTCGAGGGCAAGACACCGACGCTGACGGAAGAGTTGGGGGGGCCCGACGCGTTACCGTTGGACATCGCGGTCGTCACCGGCGGATCGCTTGAAACGTCTTTGGACATGATCACCGCCACGGGTGCGTCGGGAAAGTCGTGGTACTCCGGGGCTGGGGGCAGCGTAACACGCGGTACCGTGCTCGGCGTGGAAGGGCCGTCGGGTTCGTTATCGGACGGTCCCGTGTTTTTTTCCTTACCAGACGCAACCGGTGCGCTTTTACGCGGAACGTCGAGTCCGGTTTTCGACGCCTCTTCCAGCTCATCGATGCGCACGCGCACGCCGCCGAAGCTTTCCTCGGTACCGCGCTCGGGGTCCATCATGGTTAATGTGCCGCGGCGAGCGTTCAGCAGGTCTGACGAGGGACACTGGGGAAAACTCTTGGTCCTTTTTTTCGCGTTCCTGGGAACGTCCGAAAGGAAAGTCACCTGGAAAGAAGCAACGACTCACGCTCTTTGTGTGGTACGAGCGCAGTCGTGGCGCGCGCGGACTGACGAACGATCAATAGTGATGGAAAGGGGAGGTAGGAAGCTTTGCCTGAGCGGCAAGGTAAAAAACAACTGCGTGGCGTGCACGGGCTGCCCCCACGGCAAGTTGAAACGCAACTGTGCTGAGTGCAACTGCTGCCCTCACGGCAAGGTGAAACACGTCTTCGTGGACTGCAACCCCTGCCCGCACGGCAAGGTGAAACACAGCTGCGCGAAGTGCAAGTCTTGCCCCCACGGCAAGCTGAAACGCTTCTGCGCGGCGTGCACCCCTTGCCCTCACGGCAAGTTGAAATACTGGTGTGCGGCGTGTAAGTCGGCGCGCGCGGAGCGGTCGAGTTCGCCCGAGATGAAGAACGACCCGGAGGTCAAGCCCGAGCCCGAGATAAAGCAAGAGCTGTTCACCATCCACGGCTACTGCGGCTTGGACGGGTAGATAAACGAAAGATACGGAATCCGTGATACGAACAGAGCGATGTGCATGAGTGATACGCGCCTCGGAACACTGAGGGAGAGAAATACAAGTGATTGCGCTACGGAACACAAAGGGAGAGAAAGACAAGAGACGACACTTTCCGTGAGAAATAAACCATCTATCTTACAATCAAACGCGCTGCACACACCGCCCGCCGTGTCACCTGTCACCGCACAAAAATACACCGACACCTGCCTACGCCGCCATGATTGGCCCGTTTGTTTTCGCAACCGCCAGCGCGCTTCCCTTTGGCCCTTCCAGCACGATAAACGCGGTGAAGGTTGGTTCCCTTTGCGTGGCGATTATTTCGCTCCCCGCGTGCTTTTTGCTCGCGCCAGATTCCAAAATGCCGGCTTGCAGTAGGGTGTAGAAATCGGACGTGTGCACCACCGCGGAGGCTTCTTTGACGAAAAGCGCGATTGATTCAAACGAGGGCAAATCCGTGCGGTTCGCCGCGACGGTGTAAATAATCGTGGCGCGCGAGTTGAAGTTGGCGTACGTTCCTTTCGGGACGTTCGTGTGTTCGCAGTGCTCCGGCGCGACGCCCACGATTGGCACGCTTAAGGACGCCTGGGCTAACGAAAAACTCTCCCGCATCGCCGGCGCCACCAAAAAGTCGTTCAGGGAATCGCCCCCGCACGCGCAGTTCGTCAGGTTGAAGGAACTGAGATGAATAAAAGAAAGGGTCAGTCTTGAGTCTTGTATTGGGCGATTTATATACAGTTGGTAACAGTCTTGTACTCGTGGTAAGACGTGCTGACTGCACTCCATACAGGGCATCAAACAGTGCCTGAAATTGGGAAATAAAATACGTACTCGACGATTGCGTAGTAGAACCCTTTCACTGTGAGTGACCCGGCGGGAAGCCCGGCGTTGCGCTCTTTGTGTTCCCGCACCAGTTCGATTTGCGCGTCTGAAAACCCAAATCCCGGGACGTTCGCCACCGCAACCGCGGCGACTTCGTTTCCGGCAACCGACGGTTTCGGTAACTTCCCGGGAAACTTTGGCGAGAACTTGAAGCTCAACTGGGATTGGTCAATCCGCGTGATTATGTTTTCTTTCGGGATGCGTTTCTCCAAATCCGGCCGGGGGGGAGCTGGGGGGTAGTTCGCCACGAGCGTCGGGGCCATGCTGGGCCCTAAATTCTTCGCAAGTTTCTTGATCCGGTCCAAATCCGTGCTCAAATCAGACCAGTCGTCGCCCCAGCCGTCGTCGAGAACGGCGTCGGAGGCGTCTTCAAATGCGCCGCCCGAAGTCGGGCCGGCGGGGGGGACATCATCAACTTTCGCCGCGTTCGAAGAGATTTCGGTGTCACCTTTTTCTTGCACTTCAGACGAGTTGTCTTCAACTTGTCCTTGCACTTCAGACGAGTTGTCTTCAATCATGCTTTTTGTGGATTGCGTATGAGGCGCCGAGGTTTCCTCAAGACTTGTCAAATCACCGTCAGCGCCGTCTTCAGCATCAGCGTCATCATCATCATCAGCAACAGCGTCGTCAGCAGCGTCATCATCAGCATCAGCAGCAGCAGCATCAGGAGCATCAGCAGCATCATCCTCAAAATTGCCGCCCGAGCTCGGGCCGTCGGCGGCGACATCGGCGAACGCGCCGGAAAAAGGCCCGGGCGCTTCCTGTAAGGAATCGGGCTCCGTTTCGTCACCGCCCGGGCCGATTGATGACGCGGCCGGGGCGGAGGCGTCTGTCATCGGGGAGGTCGTGGTTTGGTCGGTCGCGGTGGTCGGGTCGGTCGTCCGCGTCGAACCCGACCACTTGAAATCTTCGGACACCGCGTCCTCGGAATCCGGCCCCAGCGCGTCCCCATCTCCGACAGATTCCTCAGTATTGGGCACGCCCGTGTCGACGTCGTCAGCAGCGAGGGGCTGTCCGTATTTGTCAAGCACCGGGTCGTCCCCCTTTTCGGGAACCGGCGCGTCCTCCGTGCCGGTCCAACGAAACTGCGTGGCGTCCTCCATTTGCTCCTGGTCTTGGGTACCATCGGGCGCCTCGGTGCCTTCGATGGGAGGGTCCAGGACTAAAGGTTCGAGCGCAGACGTAGTCGCGGCCACGGAAACGGTCGTGCCGTCGTCCATGCTGCCGTCCAAGTCGCGAAGCTCCGCCAGCGCGTCATCCAGGGCGTCCCCGAGTTTCATTGGACCGGCCGAAGCGGAGGCACCGAAACCACGGGACGCGAACGCGGCGACAGAGAGGGTGGCGCACACGCCGAAAATCGCGGCACCGCGACGCACGCGGTGGCGAACCACATCCGTGCGTTCAAACTTGGGCAGCAGCGGGGTTTCCTCGTGCGTGGCCATGGTGACCGGGACACGGGAGTGACCGGACACGAAGTCACGTCCGTTTCTTCCGATGGAACTAGCGTGTAGTTTTTTCCGATGCTTCGAAGCGCGAACTTCCACGCCGCGGGATCGGGGTTGGTAATCGGCCGGTTAAAGATCGAGAATCGACGAGGATCAAACGCACGTACGGCGTCACAGCGCCGGTGCGGTCGACAGCGGAGTCGCGACGTGAGCGCGTGCTGTTGTGCGAGGCGAGGGGCGCGATACGGGTGGGCGTGGAATGGGGTGTTGGAAAACCGCAAAAAAAAAAAAATGGAGGTAAATTTTTCGTTTTGTCCCTCGTCATTTTTGGTTGGTGGGTGCGAGCCGTCGGACTAAGTTGTGAAACTCTTACAAGTGCTCACTCCTCTTTTGCGTGCCCCACCTTCTTCATGTTACTCCGGTTCTTCAAGTAGCAACTCATGCACGTTTTAGTTCCAGGCACAGCTTTCCAGTTGATCCACCTACTGGTCGTATCCGTCCCGCACTCCACGCACGTCGTCCCCGCGGCCGCGGCGACGTCCAACCGGTTCTTGTCGTAGCAAGACATGCAAATTTTAGTTCCGGGCTCGTCTTTGCAGCTGTGCAACTTAATGGTCGTATCCGTCCGGCACTTCACGCACGTCGTTCCCGCGGCCGCGGCGATGTCCAACTGGTTCTTCTCGTAGCATGGCTTGCACAATTTAGTTCCGGGCTTATCTTTGCAGTTGAACCACTGACGACTGGTTGTATCCGTCCCGCACTTCACGCACGTCGTCCCCACGGCCGCAGCAATGTCCCGCGCCTGCGAAGAATATGGAACTCGAACGACGTGAGTCGAGACGAAACAGCTTGTGACGGAAGTCATCATGCCTACGAATGTCGCTAGGGCAAGGAGAGAAAGAATGAAGAACCATGATATACGCACCTCTCGCTTGATACACGGCTTGCAGTACCACTTGTCCTTCTTGAGCTTGGACCTAGTCAATCGGCTTGTACTTGCCCCATCCTTACCGCAACCGGAGCACTTGCCATGGCTGGCAGCGAGCTGCGAGTAAGAGGAAATTCAAGAAACGTTGAAACGTTGTGTAATGAACATTGGAGGAAGGTTAAAAAAAAAAACACCGCGGGTATTTGGGTCAGGACGTGACGACACAAAGATGATGAAATATTGAAGCGTGGGATCGACGCGCGTGACATACCTATCGCATGTAGCAAACGACGCAGACCGGTTTGTCCTTATCGTCCTTGTTGGCGTACGACTGACTCGTCTCCGTGGTTTCGCACTCGGAGCAGACCAGCGCGACGCCCTGCGGAGGAATGAAAGTTCGAGGTGAGTTTTACACGCCGTTGACGGGCAACGAGAGCGGTGAGGCGAATGGGTCTTTGAGACCTCGCATCAATGCGGAGTCGCACCTTTTTTATCCATCGTTCGGTTCCATAGACCTTCGGAGACTCACTGTATTTTTTAAGTTTGCGTCGAAGAGCGAAAAGAGTATTGTCAGCTGCTGAGCTCTCTCGCCGCAAAATGGCAGGAGAAATCGTAAACAGCCAGGACAAGGGAAGCACGCACCTGCGGGGAACATATGCTTTGCGAAAAGCTTCGCCTTCCGCGGGTATAGATAGACTCGTTGCTCGGTGCCATCGCCCAACGCCTGGGCGTTCGCGTGTCGCCAAGAGCACGCCCGTGCCTTCGTGTCTGGTCGATCCAGATGGCCTGCTCGGTGTGCCGAAGCGCGTGCGGTTTGACACGACGTGAGACGAATCCGGCGAGCGCGGCATGTTGGCGTCGTGCGTGGTCGAGTTTCGCGCGCGTCGGTTGAGCGAGCGGCTGCTGGCTGCGAGCGGTAATCGCGGGTATCCGAGCCACCGCGTGCATAACGGCCATGTCGAAGCACGCCATCGTGCTCCGTCCGAGGCGCACGCGAGATTTGATTCGTGAAGAGACAAAGGACAAAATAAAAGTCATGCTCACTCATTCAACAACTTTTCTTCGCATACCCCTTACGACACACATTCCTTACTACACAAACCCCTTACTACCCTTCAACGTTCGCGAACACCCGTTACTACCCTTACAACTAAACACACCCTTTGCTAACCCTCAACACTTGTGAACACACCCACGTCTCACCAGGCGCGAGTTTAACTGGATTTTGAATCGCCGCCGCTTCGACGCAGAGAAACTTTTCGTAATCGGAATCGCCCAAGTCGCTCGTGGCTTTGCATTTATCCACCCACGGGTTCCAAACCACCGCGTCTGGCAAATTGGTTTTCTTTATCTGAATGGTCCGATTATTAGCCTCATCCACTACTTGCAAACAGTCAGGCGTCTGCTGGTAAATGCGGTCCACTTCGTGAGGGAAGGTCACGCTTTCATTTGCGTCAACCTTTTCGATTCGCCCGTCAAGGGAATCTAAGTACGTCGTATTTCCCAATCCAGCCACGGAAGCTTTCGCGATATCCCCGACCGCGAAATACGTGTGCAGCGCCGCGGTGAACTCGAACGTCTTCGCGTCACTGCTGTTCGTGACCGACAAACTGGTTTCCATCGTGTCCCCGACCAGCGCGACACGAAACCGGGCGACGAATTCATGCGGCCACAGCTCTTTCGTAGCGTCGGATGATGCTAATTGAAAAACACACTCCCTGGATTTGTGTTGAGACGAGTCCTGCTCCACCAGTTCCCACGCCTGGTTCCTGGCGAAACCGTGTTGCGTCGCACACGGCCCGAGGTTCGAGAACTGGGGAAAGCAAATGGGAATACCGCCCCGGATGGCTTTGGGGGGGGTGAACTGCGCGTGTTTGGAGAGGAAAAGAATGGCATCGCCGTTGCCATCCCGCCACGAACCGACGTGCGCGCCGTGATTGTAGATCTCCGAGGTAAAGCCGGTTTCGCTTGTAAGGCGGACACCGGGGAGGTTGTTTTCCAAAATGACCGGGCGCGAGGGCACCGGGGGGGGGGTAGCCGTCTGCATCGTTTAGGAGCACAAGAGAAGTGAAGGAGGCGAGGGGAGCGGAGTGCGTTTGGTAGGAACATTGTAATTCAGGAGTTTTGCTATGACTCCCGAAAAAGGTGGAAATACAATCACACACAAATCGGCCACAAGAGGTTGAAACGACACGATTCCACTACAGACGACGCGTGGTAGTCTAGGTGACAAACCGTACGTATGAACTCCGTTCTCTCTTGTCACTACTAAAACCTCTCGCCCTCTACACCTCAAACGAGCTCCGCGCTTTGATCGTGTCTTCGTGCGCCGCCGCAATCAAAACGTTTAGTTTCGCTTTGAACTTTCGAATCTGCGCGTTCTTGGTTTCAACCGCCGCGAAACACGCGCGTTTCGCGCTTTCCGTCTGCTCGACATGCGCCAAGTGCATCTCACGCAACACGCCTTGCCAGTGCTTTTCGCGTTTTGATACCTGTCTGTCCAGCGCGGAGAGCCGCTTGGACACCGCGTCCGCTACGTCGGGCGGCAGCGGAGGGAGCGGAGGGGGGGGGACGGAGTCGTCAAACAGAGAGTCAGCCGCGTCATCCGCCTCGGCCGTGTGATTGGTGCCTTCGCCTGCCGTCGTCACTACCATTCGCACGCGCTCGGGTGACCTCGCCGACTTCAAGGGCGACGAGATGCTACCCAGAGGTGCTTCACCCGGAACGTCCTTCAGTTGCTTTTTCGAGCCCAGCGCCAGGGACCGCCTGGCTGATTTTTCGGGACCGTTTTTTTCGTTCTCGGGAGTTTCTTTTTTCGGAGACCTCGCTCGTACCGGATACGCACGTTGGGATATCTCACCCTCGAACACGAAGTCTCGGCCCGCGAAATCGTCCAGGCCTAAACTCCCCAAAAGGCTCTCTTTCGCGTCAATCGCGGCGGATACGGCGACCGCGGCGGGTTTGTTACACTCGAAAAGCGCGGACTCAAACGCGTCGGCTCGTTTTTTACTGGCGCGGAATGCCGCGGTCGCTTTTTCTAAATCGGATGCAATTTCGGCAACCTGGATCTTCACGGCTTCCGAGTGTTCCCTCCGCAAACCCGCCACAGCTCTTCCGTGCATGCCGGCTGCCATTGCCTGTTCCTCACTCAAGCGACGCACTTTCGCTTCCAGGGAGGAAACCTTCTCTAAATGAGCTTCTGCTTTCGCCGATTCATTCACCTTTCCCTCACCGCCGTTTTCTTTCCCAGCGTCGTCGTCACCAAGAGTTATCACCCCTCCTTTCCGTTGCAACGCCCGGTAACACCGGTTCAGGTCGTTCTCGGTTTGTTCCATGTTCAGCAACGTGTTTTGTAACAACGCGTCGCGCTCGCAACTAGACTCTTTATAAAGTTGAAACTCCAGGCGGTCATCGTTTGAACTCGTCTCCGCTACCCGCAGCCTGCGATTGTAACCGAAAAGTGTCAGTCTTTCGTAATGTGAGTGCGCATTCAGTCAGGGTAATCGGGCCGAACAGTGTGCCTGGATTTGGGAAACGCGCAATACCACGGTACTTACGCGTTTCGCAGCGACGCAATCTCTTTGTCCGATTGGTTCCGCCAATCCCGCATCTCGCGAAGGTGCGCGTTCGCCAACTCCGTCGCGGCTTGCGATGATAGCTCTTTCTGTTCCTCAAGCTCCGCTCTTGCCTTGCCTGCGTCTTCAATCGCGACATCCACGGACTCGAGGGCGGCTTTTTCAGCCTGTTTCGCGGCGTCGACGGCTTGTTGCGCCATCGGGGGCAGAATGCCAGCCTTTTTAAGTCGCACGCTTTCCTCGTCCTCCTCCAAGCTTTTGTCCACGCACGCCAGCCTTAAAACCTCCATCTCCATTTTCTTTTCGGAAACTTCGTGAATCGCGCCGTCCAGGGCTTCCCGTAACGCGGAAGTTTCCGCCCCGAACGCGCGCCTGGTGTCCGCCAGCGTTCGCGAACAAACCTCGTACGACGAAGTTGCGGCGCGCAGCTTTTCGGCCTGCAGTTCAATCTGCAACCGCAAATCGTCCGCGACTTCCCTTGTCACGTTGACCGACCGGCCACTCGCCATCCTTCCGTAGTGCGTGTGCGTTCTGCTCGCCACGTCAAGCGCGCGTTCCGAGGCGAACCTTGAGCTCACCGCGTCCGCCAACGCCGCGGTGGTCGTGTCCAGCTCGGACCGCAAACGGGTGTTCGCGTGTAGAAGCGTGGCGAGGGCGTCGTCGTCGTCATCTTCGTCGTCAAACGCGGGGGGGGTGGGGCTGGGGGTCTTGGGTTGCGCGAGTGACAGTGAGGCCGACGCAGTGTCAACAGACGGCACTGCGTCACCGGAAACCGAGGACGTGGGGTCGGCGGGTCCGTCAGAAAACGTCTGACCTGCCCCTGGGTCAGGCTCGGTCAAAGACGAGGCCCGTCTCGTTTCCCGCAAGTCTTGGTCCGTAATGCCGAGTCTTTTGGCCAACAGGGAGGGGGGCCGCAACGGACTGGGAGGGGCGCGGCGCAGACTCGCGGTGAGGCTCCCGGGCGCGCCCCGCGTCGGCGACGGCGCCGACTGGGCAGCGTCCGCGGGAGGCTTCATCGCGCGTCGTCAAATGGTTGGCGACGGGGGGCGTCTCCTCCAAGAAAAGCAGCTCGGTTCAAAAAATCGGAAGTGACTGACTCATGGTCAAAATCTTTCCGGTCGCGAATCTTGCCATTTTTTTGACCGTTTTTCCTGGGAAGGACCGTTTTCTCGGACCCCTCGACCCGACCCCTCGTCGCCACACTCGCTCGCGCGCCCGTCCCGCGCTGGTTGCCCACCAGTCGCCAGCCATGTTTCGCCGCGTCTCGAAGTCCGTGTCGCGCACGGGCAAGGCGTCGTACAAGTTCAAGTTCACGTTTGCGCTCGCGAACCTCACCGGGGTTCCCGCGAACGTCGACCATGCGTCGTTGCATTTCTCTCGCGGTGCGAAAACGAGCCAATCCGTCGTCGTCCCCGTCGAGGACGGCGCCGCGGTTTGGAACGACGACACCGAGCCGGCGCTTGGCTTCGTGGTGACGCTTTACAAAGACACGAAAGGTAACTTTCAGACCAAGGAATACGCGCTGAAGGCGCAGGCCGTTGCCGGCGGCGTTGATTCGGCTTCCGGAAAACCGGTGAAGGCCAGGACGTTCGCGAAAACCGTGCTTGACCTTTCGCAGTACGCGTCACTGGACGGCAGCTCGGTTTCGGCCGGCGAGCTCCAGTACCTCGCGCTGGATTCCGTGACGAAAACCACACCCGGAACTGTGTGCGGGGTTGCCATAAAGGTTGAGTGGCTCAGGGATGCGAAAACAAGCGGCGCGGCGACGGAAGATTCGGGTTTAACAGGAAAGCTGCCGGCCAGTGCGTGCGACTCCGAGTGCTCCGCCTTTCTCGCAACCGGCGCCGGCGAAGCGGCGGGTGATGAACAGGACCTGGCTGGCTTCGCGTTGGTTGAAAAGGACGCTACAGTTCCGGAAGATGACTACAATAAGACACTCGGCGAAACCACGGTATCGGAACCCGACTTTAACACGAGCGGTGTTTACGCGTTGACCCCCGTGCGCGAAGGCACGCCTGGTCGGGAAATCTTCGGCGATACCCCAGTGCCCAAGACGCCCGGGGCTGGTCTTTCTCAAACCCCTAACCTTTTCTCGTCGTCGAGTGACAAAACCACGCCCGTTCGCGTGCACATCGCGCGCGCGACGGCGCCTCTTTTAGAAGAGATCGATTTGTTACAGCAAAAGCTCGCGGCCGCCGTGACCTCCGCGAGCGTCGCCGAGAGCGACGCTGTTGAATCAAAGCTTCAAACGAACACTGTGCGTGATGAGCTCAAATCCGTCACCACGCAAGCCACTTTTTTCCAAGAGAAAGCAACGAAAGCGGAAGAGCAAGCCATGAAAGCGGAAGCCGCTGCTAGGCAAGCAATTGCGTCCTCCGTAGCAGCCGCGAAGACGATTCAGACGAAGGATGCGTTACTGGAACAGGTACGTTTCGTATTTCCCAAATCCCACCACTGTTTGCCGATTGTCCAGAGTAATTACTCACGCACATTTCGAAACACTGACACTTTTCTTTTACAAAAACAGTTGACCAACCGACTCGCCGAGAGTGAAAAAACACGCGTTGAAACCGAAGCGCGCGCCACGGGGAAGTCGCTGGTGTTAAGCAAAGAAGCCGCTGAAGCGTTTTGGCGGGTCGAGTCGTTAACCGTGGAAAACGTGCGCCTGTTGAAACGTTTGGAGATTGCGAGTGCTACGCACGAGACCCTGGATGCGTCGACGCAATCGTTTTCCACTAAAAACGTCGCGATGCGTGGCGCAAACGTGGAGACGCGTAAAACCATGGCGAGCGAAAAGGCGGAGATACGAAGCGCGAACGAGACGCGCGCGAGTACGTCGAAAAGCGCTTTACGCGAAGTTCAAACGGCGACGGAAACGCCGGCCGAAACGAACGCCGAGAAACGAGACGTTCGCGTTACCAAAGAAGCGCTTCGACGTTCCGCCGTCGTCGTCGCGTCGACGGACAGTCTCAAGGAAGCCAAGCGGGAAATGCAGGTGTTGCATGAAAGTTCGGCCACGGTGTTGAACGAAAGTTCCGTAAACGTACCGTGGAAAGAATCCAGAACGAAACAACCTCCGAAATCGCCGCTGCGAGCGATGAACTCGGTTGACACAAACGTCGCCGCCGTCGTTTCGCTGAACAAGCAGTTGGCGAAGGTCACGACCGAGTTGCAAGCAGTCACGCGACGCGCGGCGCGAGTGGACAAGGAACTGGGGTTGGAACACGATTTACGGAAAGACCTGGAAAGGAAACTTGTGTTGGCGAAAGAGACGCGGAAAGCGACAGAACCGGAACCGAACCGAACTTGTTCTTTTCTGTGGGCGTGAAGGGAACAGAAAAGTTTTGGGAGTTTTTGTATTTAACGTATAGGCAAGCAGTCGCAATTTAATGTAGGCGGCAAGCAGTCCCTAGTCCGGCCCGACCCGCGCGCGAGGGTCGTATAGAGCTCGGCGCGAGCCTCCTTGAGGGAAATGCCGCCTTTGGGTTTTTGAGGGAGTAGCTTCGGTAATGAGCATCATCATGTGTAGAACTCAGATCAGTAAAATCTTTCCCGATTTGGAATTTTCGCGGGGAAGGGGTCTTTGTCGGAAAGTCCCGACACCCCCTCCACGCCTCCGCACTGGCGTGTGCGCGGTGCGTGGCGCCTGCGCTGACGCGGCCGCGATGTCGCTGTTCCAGCAACTTTCGCGGACCTTCCTGGGTTATAGTAACGAGCCCCGGAAGTTCAGGTACGCGTCGGACGTGTCCGTCACGTCCGTCACGCGCGACGACGTGCCGTTTACGGAACGCTCCGACATCTTTCGCGTTCGATTCGTGCAACTCGCGTTCGACAACGCTCGGTGGCACCCCAACGCGCCTCACCCGTCCCGCGCTGACCCATATCCACGCACCCAAAACTCAAAACACAGGTTCGACGTGACCGTGAGCGACGTAACAGGCGTCCCAGCCGACGTACACGAAGTGATGTTGGAGCTGGTGCGTCCCCAAGCTGGTGACCAAATCTCGATTCGCACCGGGGCGCCAGATCTCCGCGTTACGAAACGCACGCTTCAGGTACTGACCACCCCTCTCCTGTCTCACAGAGTCGCAAGGGCAAGCACGAGGTCAAGACGCGGCAAACGGACGCTTCTGACGTGACCGACGGTACCGCCAAGTGGGTTTCGGGAGATTCCGGCGCGCGTTTAGTGCTCGTCGTGACTTTATCGCGCACCGACGATTTCACATTCGCCGCGAAGGTGTTCCAGGCGAAGATAAAAAACGCCACGACCGGCGCGACGATCGCGAAAACCACCCTGGACCTCGCCAACCTCGCCAACGTGCATGAAACCGCGGGTCAGAGCTCGCCGGCGGGGGTTACCCGGAGTTACGGCACGGTTTTGGAGTTCGCTCGTAGCGACGGCGTTGGGATTCTGGAAGCGCAATTCGTGGTCACCGCGCAGGAGGACGTGACGCCTTCGTTAGGGGCGCCGACAGACGCGAAGCGAGACGAAAACGACGAGGACGATGCGCACAGAAGTCCTCGTGACTCGATGAAATCGGCATCCAGCCTTGGGCCGGATGAGGATGTCGTTGAGGTAAGTGACGGGGAAGTTAACGACGGGCACGTTCTCGAGGCTTCCGGGGATACCGTAGACGAGTCTGGGGACGCCGCGTACGCGACCGGGTCGGTCGACCGCGTCTCGTCGTCCCCCAGCCACGTGGAGCAAGACCTGGAAGGGTTCGGGGACGGGGGTGGTTTGGGGACGCACACGGAGACAAACGAAAACTCCTTTGTGGATGATTTCGGGGACGAAACCGTGGAGGGCGACGTTTCCGCCGACGACGTTCCACGATCGCCCGCACTTGAATCCCAAATTCCAATCCACCAGGCATCGCTCGCGGAATCGGCGTCTCCTGTTCCGGTCGGCGCGGAATCTTCAAAAGTGTCGTCGACGCCGCTGATGTCCCCCGAGCAGGTGCGGGGCTTTCCCAATCACCACATTCCGCCTCTGCGATTGCCCGTACCCCGACTGACCCTTTCTTGTTGATCGTACCAGGCGTTGCGCCGGCGGTGGGAGAAAGCCGCGAGCGCGCTGGGGATCGCGCCGCCGTCGCCTACGCCCGGGACGGTTGATTCCAAAGAAGACCAAACGAATCGCGAGCCCGGGGGGACGAGCACGCCGAAGAAATCCATGCTCGGCTTGTACACGTCGCCGAGCAAGAAGAGCCCGGTGACACCCAGTGACGCAAATGGAAGCGCCCGGAGTTTCAAGCGCGCGGCGCAGAAAATAGCGTCCGCCAGGCGCGTGGGCGAACGATGGGACATCCTACCCACGATCGTGGGGCGGATGGGACGCGCCAACGGTACCGACAGCGGCGGTGGGGGTAACCTACTGGATGAACTGATGACACTTCCGGATTTTGTGGAACAGGCCAAGACAGATTCGTTGGCCAACGAAACCGCGCTGACAAGACTGCAGAAAAATGCAGTCACGGACGCGGTGCGGTTACTACGCATCGAGCTCGGCCCTGGGTTCAACGCCACAAAGGAACGAGAAATCGGCAGCGCGTTTGAAACCGCGCTTTTCGAGCACACCGCGGCGTACGAGTTAGGGTGGGAAACGAAAGAGTTGGCGTGGGCGACGGAAGTTTTGGGGTTACGGGACGAAAACGAGAAATTGGTAACCGAAAAAGCGGCGACGCAGACGGCTTTGACCGCGTCTACTGGCGAATCAAAACAAACCATTTTCGAGCTCAACGCCGAGCTCGCGTCCGCTCGTGATGTGCATTCGGAGCTTGAAACCATGCACATGAAGCACGTGGAGCAGGCGAAGGAGTTGATTGCGACGATGAAGCGCGAAACCGGAGAGGAAAAAAGGTTGGCGGATGAGCTAAAGAAAGAAGAAAAGGAAAGAAAAGAAGCAAAGAATGCGGAAAAGGAAACCCCCTCCGTGTCGCCCGTCAAAAAAGACAGCGCCGTTCCCGTCTCGCCGTCTCACCTTTTCCAAAGAGCAGCTCAGGTTTCCGTGCTCGAGGACGAGGTTGAGCGGCTGACGCAGAAGCTTTTGCTTGAGGTATCTTCTTCAAAGCAAATCGCTCAGAGGGCGAAAGATTTGGAGGATGAGGTCGAGAGGGTAACATGGACGTCACAAACGCTTTCGCGTGAGGCATCTTCGCTGAAACAGTCCTTGCGAACCGCGAGAGACGAAACCGCGGTCGTAGTTTCGGGTTTGGCGACGACGCAGACGACGATTGAAAGCGAGTTGGCGGTGCTAGTCGAGCAACGGACGAAAACCCTGGAGGACGAGCACGCGATCGCGGTCGCGACGCTGACGAATGAACGGGACGCCGCCCGGGAAAACGCGAGTTCGGAAGCCGCCTCCGCGACGCGAACCGCGCAGGACGAGTTACGCACCGTACTCAAGCAGCGCGACGCGTTCAAGGAAGAGATTGGCAGTTTCGAGAGTTCGCACAAAGAGCTTTTGGAAAAGTTGGAGGATGCAGGCAAGGAAAAGCAGACTTTGCAGGAGACAATCAACCAGCACCGGCGAGACACCGCGAAGCTCGAGGGGGAACACGCCGCGCGTTTGAATGACGCTGTGAAAAATGTTCTAAGCGCATCTGCTGAATTGAAACGAGGGGAAACAGAGGTGGCGGCTCGGAACGCGGCGCTCGCAGCGGCGGAGCGCGCGAACGTCGAAACCGCGAAGCGCGCGGCTTTGGAGCTTTCACGACTCAACGCCGAGCTCGCGGAACTTAAAACCGCGCTTGGCGATTCGAAACGCACAACCAAGGAGTGGGAAGCTAAATGCGCGACGTCGCGAACGGAAGTCGAAACGAAAAAGGCACTTGATGATTCGCGACGCAAATCCAAGGAGTGGGAAGCTAAGTGTGCTGCTTCACGAAAAGACTTGGAAACCTTAAAAGCGAGTGTGAAGAAAGCGAGAGACGAGACTAAACTCACCGCCGCGAAGGCCGAAAAAGAAAACTCCAAAAAGGTGACCGACTTACAAAAAACGGTAACCTCGCTGAAAAAAGAGCTCGTGACGTTGACTGGTACTGTAACTGGTAAGATCGCGGAGATCGGCGAGCTCATGGGACGGTGTGTTACGGCGGAGGAGGGCCTCGTGACCGCGCGTGGTGTGCATTCGGAGCTTGAAACTATGCACGTGGAGGAGGCGAAGGAGGTGCTGGCGACGGTGAAGCGCGAAGCGGCTGAAGCGAAGTCAGCGGCTCTCTCGGCTTTAACCGCGTCTACGGACAAGTCAAATCGAACTATTTTCGAGCTCATCGCCGAGCTTGCGTCCGCGCGTGATTTGCATTCGGAGTTTGAGGTGATGCACATGCAGCACGTGGAGGAGACGAAGGAGGTGCTGGCGACGGTGAAGCGCGAAGCGGCTGAAGCGAAGTCAGCGGCTCTCTCGGCTTTGACCGCGTCTACGGACGAGTCAAATC
>Ga0222633_1000959_pt1 | contig 18847 bp, 16 predicted proteins | sample AntAcemetageno48_FD_179816 | JGI IMG/M metagenome (GOLD analysis project Ga0222633, IMG submission 179816) | Saline water microbial communities from Ace Lake, Antarctica - #48 | ecosystem: Environmental > Aquatic > Non-marine Saline and Alkaline > Saline | place: Antarctica: Ace Lake | collected...
CGGCGCCGGTACCGGCGCGGGGCAGGTAACCCCGCTTTCCGCGCGACCGAAACAACTCTCCACGAAACCCGCCCAGCGAATTTTCAGAGTCATCGACGCCCCGGCGCCCGCCATTCGAACCGTCAGCGACTCGGACGACGACGCCATTGTCATCGACTCGGACGACGACTGACACGAAACGTCGCGTTTCGGCGAAAGGATTCACTACTAGCTAGCGGGGTGTCAACGTAACGCTCAAATTCAGTCGCTACCGCTCTAGTCTAGTAGTACCGCTCTAAGCCCTCAACGTAACGCTCAAAATTCAGTCGTTAACCTCTACTCGTTTCCTATCCCGAACCCGATCGCGTTGACGTGCTTCGGGTGGTCTACTTTCAGGGTCAGCCTCCACTCACCGCAGCACGCGTCCACGTCCGGCGACCGGTGCACTATGGCGCGTCCCGCGTTGCCAGGCCACTTTTCGCCCTTCATCAGCACCACCTCGCACGTGTTCGCGCAGGTTTTTTGCCCAAAAAAACCACCGCCCTGCCCGACTAAACGCTTCACAACGTCACCAGCCCCCCGTCCGATGCGGTCGCTGGTTAACGATATCGCCAGGCTGGCGCTTTCGCTAAGAATCTCCGTACCGGCGCCTAAATACGTCACCATCACGCGCAGCGGCACATGATCGACATGGTACTTGCTACACAGCGTTTTTCGCAGAAGCGTGAGTCCCACTACCGCGCGTGGTGTGTCCGCGACTTTGCAGTACTCGGTGACCACGGAGGCTATGTCAAACTCCAGTGATGCGACCGCGTCGTACACGCCGGTTGGTATGACCTGCGCGTCGCGTAAAAGCGCGCCCGCTATGTGTAGTGACGCGATATCTGATGAGGTGATCTCCGAGTCATCGCCCCCGCGCACCAAACCTCGCACGTGCACCTCGCCCTGCACGGTGGCCAGCGCTTGCGCTAAGCCGCTCGTGTCAAGCACGTTGCGTAGCGCATCTCGCTCCGCGTCCCTGACAAACGCCACCCTGGTAGACGGGCTCGCCATGGAACGCCACGCGTCAGTCCACTCAAGGGAGTGTTGTTGTCTCACGGTTGTCGACGACACCGCCACCACAACTGTCGACGACGCGGCGCGCGCGCGAGGGACGGCGCGGCGCGAGGACTTCGTTCCAAAGGACGCGACCCTCGAGTCGCTCGACGTCGAGGGCGTCGCGACAACGCGCGACACGAACGCACTCATGGCGAAGCGCGGCGAGATGTGACGACGACACCATTTGATGTCGGATGCATCTCGGACGCGTGTATGAAAAAGCACGCACGTTTTTGTGGCTGAAATTATACACTCACAAGTCGTTTACCACCCGCTCTTCCGCGTTCCCTCGCACGTGTTCGTCACCGCCCGTGCCGTGGCATCTGTTACCAGTCTCAGTTTATTTATTGCGTAAACTCGTCGCACTCGTCGCTGTCTTCGCACGAAAGCACGGCGTCGTAGTAGGTACCCGCCTCGCCGTAATCGCTGCGATTGTAAAAGCCGAAAGTGTCAGTCTCTTGTAACGTGTATTACGTAAACAGTCGTGGTAATGGGCAGGGGTAATAACCGTCCCTTCGTCAGGACGAGTATGGGCAATCGTAGAGGTGGTGTGTGTTGGGTGAGAAAGGCCCTTACCCGAGGTCGGCCAGGGCGTCAGCAATCGCGCCGAACAGCGACGCGTCTTTGCTGCGTTTTCCCAGGATTTCCACTGTTTTTAGCACGGAAACGGCTGTTCGTAGCTCCTTAGCGCTGCCTTTTTCACACAAACACGCCGCATAGCCTTTGGTGGCGGCCAGGTACGACGCGGCGGCGACACCGGAGAGTTTGTCAACTGCGAACGTTTCAGACGTTTCGTTTTTGGAATCTTCAGAAGTTTTGTTTTCACTCCATTTAGTTTCCACCGCGTGCCTCGCCACTTGAAACGCCTCAAGCGCTTTTTCGATATTTCCCTCCTTCAAAAACTCCGTACCTTCAGCCAACGCAACCGCCCCGGGCCACGCATCAGTGCACTGGCCTTCCAGGTTGTCCCAATCAAACGCGCAGTTTTGGGGATCGTCGTCGTTTGCCATCATCAAGCGCAGTTTGTCGTTTAGCGATTTCAGCTCCAAGCGTTTCTTGCGGCTGGATATCCCGGAAACCGCGGCGCCAACTAGGGCGGCGGTTTGGAATATGACGATCAGCGGCCAATACGTTGCTAGTTGGAACGGAGGGCTGGGTGCGACCGCGGCGGCACCGGGTGGCTTCGCACCGAGGACGTAGGTTACGTTCGGCGAATGAGAATGAATCTGCCCGGAATAGCTCGACGTGTTTTTGTCGCTCCCTGCGGTTCGTCGTAACAACCGATGAGAGTTGAGCGCCTCCCCTGAACCAAACGAGTCGTACGTGTTTTCCGTGCCCGTCACCTTGGATGAGGCGTTGGATGAGGCGCTCGCGACGACTACTGTGCATCGACCGAAACGGCGTACGTTCCAGACGCGCGTGACGTACCCGACCGTGGTTCGTTTGGGTTTCGCCGACTTGCTCATCCTGGTTGGCACCGAACTTTTGGTTCGCGCGAACGCCGCGCTGGACATTTGCATGGCCATCCTCGCGGTTAGTGCGGTCAACGCCGCGGAGGTACGACGATGTGTCCTAGCACTGCGTGCGTTCAAAGTACCCGCGTTCGAAGTGGACCCTAAACCGAGGCGCGCGACGTTGTGGGATGCAGAGGCGAAATATCTCGTCATTTCCGATACGCGCGAAGTTGACAGGTTGAGACGGCACTTCGAAGATTGCGACAGTGCGAGTGCTATGGGTGACTTGGTTAAATCGTCCTCTCGCCTTCCGACAAGGCACAGCAGTGTTATCAGTCGGGACATTTTGCGACCGTCTTCAAGTCTCGCGAGAGGAATATTACGCGCGTCGACAAACGCGTGCCATTTGCGGCCCGCGACGCGCCCGTGCCCGAGACGCGGCCCACTCTAACGCGACCATCCACTACGCACCGTTTGTGAACAGAAGATCTTCATCCGGCGAAAGGTGCCGTTCCACCCGTTCGTCACCGCAATGGGCACCACCTCGAGCGCGCCCTCGCGAGATTCAAGAGGGGAGCTTCGTCAAAGAGCGGCGACGCAAGCCGCGGCGCCGCGGTACAACCTTCCCCCCGGGTACGCCAACGCGCCTCCACCGTTCAACCAGGCGCCGAGGTACTACGGTCAGGTACGTGCGGTGACGACAAATGTGACGCGCCGGGATGAAACCAACCCCCCCCGCACGTCCCCTCGGAACACGGAGAACACGTTTTCTCTCCAAGTGGCACGTTCAACAACACGACCATCTTGATTTTTTTGACGATTTTCGTTACGAAGCAACACATGGTTTCTGACACCGTTCCGGAACACACACCCCTCACCCGACCACCTCCCTGTTCCCCGTACCCCCTTCCACCAGACGGCGCCCCCGGTTGACGCGACGACGAACCCGTCATCCGTCGTGCCTGCGACGGAAAGGACGACGCGCACCACCACGATCCGGAACCACGTGAATCTTAAGAAAGATTCATTAGTCTTGCTTCCCGACCCCGAAACCCCGGGCGGTTTGCTCGTGCGGTTCGTTTTCGACGCCAACCTGCCGTGTTACCTTTCCGCGTTCCTTGTCGCGACTGACGCCCCAAGAGAGGGCAGTCGTTTGGCGCTGACGGATGGCCGGCAAGTCCAGACGCGTCGGGTCAAAAAACTCGCCGGGCTCGGGCAAACCGGCGAGGTTTCGGTTTCCAAACTCGACGCCGACGCGCTCAAAAAATACCTCGCCGAGAATCGAACCGGCGCCGATTCCTCGGACGATTCCTTAACCAACCCAACACACGCGCTTATCGTGAGGCTGGAGTGCGTCGTCCCGGCCTCCACCGCGGTGGACGGGACGGCAGATACCGATCCGGTAAGTGTTTTGGAACCGGCGGCGCCCACCGGGTCGGCGCTCACCGCGACGAGCCAGGCGCAGACGACGTTTTCCAAAGTCGCGTTCGCGGATCCCGGGTCCGACAAGGCGTTCGTCACATCGGTGACGAAACAAAAAATCTGGGTCGACAGCGTTTCGTACGAGCTGCAGGAGATCTTTGGGATCGAGCACTGCACTGCGGGGACGCCCTTGGGGGAGAACGGAATTGGGGACGGGGACGGCGACGACGCGGGGAAGGAATGCGTGGTGTGCATGAGCGAACCACGGGACACGACGGTACGTGTTGGGCCTTTCCCAAATCCCGACACTGTTTACTGCCCCTCTGTGACTGTTTACTGCCCCTGGACGACTACACTAGTCATTAAGAGGAAGTATACTACATACAGCACAAGTGCACTGTTCGGCCCGATTACTATGACTGTTTGCTCATACACATTACGAAGTACACCCACACTCGAGACTCGGGGGACTGACCCTTTTCTTTTACAATCGCAGGCGTTGCCGTGCCGTCACATGTGCATGTGCGGCGCGTGCGCCCGGATGTTACGAGGGCAAAGCAACAGGTGTCCCATCTGCCGAACCCCGGTGGAGTCGCTTTTGGAAATAAAGGTTGCGACGAAACAGGGGGAGTAGGAGTTATAACGTAAAGGAGTGTGTGCCCCAAAACAATTGTAAAAAGACCTGACCACACAAAAACACAAAAGAAAAACCTCTCAAAATCGATTCGTGTCGCCGGGGACTTCTGGCAAAACATCCGACTAAATGCTCCACACGTGACACCTTTTTTTTTGGCAATCCGCTCGGACCAATGATACGCTCGAGAGGGAAAGCCATGGAAAAAGCCGCGCGTTCCCGCCCTTCCCCGGTCATAACCGCACACCCCCCGCTCGACCCCACCCCGTCGTTCGATCAAAATGCAGGCCATCTGCTCCGCCACCTCAGTCCGCCCCCAGTTCGCGGGCGCGAAGAAGTCCTTCGTCGCGAAGAAGGTACGCCGAGAGCGGGGACATCGATTGGGAAAATGGCCAATCTCGCGTGCCGAGTGTTCCTCGCGACGAAGGGCGATTTTCTTTCCCGTCTTCCCACCCCCGCGTGTCACGCCTTAGGCCCTGACCGAGTCACTCACGCATCCCCCGATCAATCGATCCACAGGCTGTCTCCGTCAAGCGCGACGTGCGCGTCAAGGCGGACTGGTCCATCGGCTCCCCCGAAAACACGGTGCGTTTTCCGACCTCCTTGTGCATCCGTCAACCCATCCGCTTTTTGCGCGGCTTCAAACCAACGAACGAGATGGAAACCGTGACTGTGCTGGTGCCGTCGGAAACTGTCGCGCGGTGTGCAACGCGACCTGTTTCTGATCGTCACGACTACACACCTCAACGCCCCTAATGACTCACTCCCCATCCCCTCCACAATGAAAAACAGATCGTCTGCATCAACACCGCGGCGTGCCTTTTCGCGGGCAGGTTCGGCCTGGCGCCGACGGTGAACAAAAACTACGGTGGCGCTGAATCTTACGGCAAGATGGTCGAAGCGGAGCGCCCGCGCGTGCAATCCAGGGACCCCGCCGGATTCACCATCGTGGATGTCGCCGCGTGGGGCTCCCTGGCGCACATCATCTCCGCGGGGGAAATTCTGGGCCAGAAAGCCGCGGGGTTCTTCTAAGCGAAGAGCGACGCGTTGGAGTCGCCGCGGCGAGGAGACCTTTAGCCGTGAACTGGAAGAGATGATGATTTGCGTGTAATGCGAATGAATGAATTAGTTTGGAAGCTTCTTGCACCTTTGCTTAATACACCTAATACGCCAAATACCCCGTTTCCCTCGGGTGTTCGCCGTGACTAACTGCTCACTGCGGAGGCCGTTGCGGTCGTTCCCGCCACGATGCGCGCGGCGCGTCGTTCGCCAGGAACGCGCTTTTTTTTCCATCCGCTTCGTTTCTAAAAGAAGTTCCCTCGCCGCTCCCCGGCTCAGACCCCGCGCCATTTTGGGGCGGGGGCGGGGGCGGTTTCTTTTCTTGCATAGGCGACGGCGATAGCGAGTACAGGTACTTGTCGTATTGGGAAAGCGGGGGAATTCCCGGATTTGTAAGACTGGGTAGGGGTAGGCCGTTTGGCGCGAACTGCGGGCGAGACAACCGCGCCGCGTCGGAGTAACCAGTTCCCGAGGGTGTCGCGGTTTCCGTCGTGTGTGGTATTTCGTCACCACGGTCGTACGCGTCGTGTGAGTTACGAGTAGTACGTTTGGAAGGACCTTCGGTACCCCTCGCTTTTATTTCGGAGTTGTTGAGTCTTTCCACCGACGCGTCATGCGCGCGCTGGTCGGCGATCAGCGCCGCCGCCATCGCCGACGTCCCCGCCTTGTCGCCACCGGTCGCGTCCGCGCCGCTACCCCGTTGAAACTTAACGGTGCCTGGCCGTGAAACACCCACAGCACCACCTCGTGTCGCCCTCCTTACGACATCCTGCAAACTCACAAGCTCGAGGCGATGTTTCCGTTCCCCGTCTTCCCTTGAACTTATTTCCTTCCGTAACGCTCGACGCGCCGTTTCGTGGGCGTCGAAAAGATCGCGACGAACTTGTTCGCTCTCGTCTGAGACGTCCGTGAGTTTCATTCGCATAGTCTCAATCTCAATGCTCAACGCTGCCTTTTCGTGCGTCAGCTGTTCGATATCAAACGCCTGGGAGTCACTGCGTTGCGTTTGCAAATCCAGTTTCAAGCGTAACTCGCGAGCGTTTTTAGCCGCGGCGTCGCGTTCGGCAACCGCGGAGGCGACCATATCACTCGCCGTCGATTTTTCCGCACACCGAACACGTTCCAACTCGGCTGCTAGCTCGCCACATCTGCGCTTGGCTCGTGCCAAGATTTCGTTCACCGCGTCCGTGTCCGCCAGCGCGCTTTTCGAAATCGAAACCTCTCTTTGCAGCTCGGCGGTTACCCGAACCACGTCCGATTTAACCGCAGCGATTTCAAACCGCGCCTCGCGTTCAACGACGTCGAAGGACGAACACTCCTCCGCTAAGCGTCGCGCGGAGGTTTCTAAATCACCCCGAAGCTCGCTTTCCACGGCGAGCGCGTCGTGCGCGTGTTGCAGCGACTTTTTCGTAAAGGCCAACTCCTTCGCCAGAGTTTCGACTCGGAAAATGTCCACGTCGCGTGTTTCGGTGTCGTCTCCGCCAACCGACGCGTGACTGTTTTCGCGTGACTGTTTACTGCCCATAAGCCTGCCAACCTGCGTCGCGAGTTTCATTCTTTCCATCTGCAGCACACCGAGCTCCGTCTGCACGTCAACAAGGGCATCGTCCCGGTCCCTCGCCGCGGCCGCGACGGATTCCAGCGCCGAGCGCATCGCGGCGCGCGTCTGCTCCGCGAAACCGGCGGAGACACCGTCGCCGTCGCCTGCGCCGCGCTCCGTAAGCGTCTGAAGTTGTTTCTCCAGACTAGTTGCTCTGTGTCGTTCCAAACGTAGCGCCTCTTCCCTTTGTCGGTCCAGGTGCTGTATGCGTTTGATTTCGCCTTGAAGCACGGCGCGGTCACGTGCCAACCCGCGAAGCAGCGCGCTTTGGACATCCTCGTTTTCGTCCTCAAAAGGTTCAAACTCGTCGGAGGTGCCGACGAAATCGTCGCGACGCGTCGGGGGGTCCCGTGTTCGGTACAACCCGTTTGTTCGCACCGACTCGTCGTGTCCGTGGTGTGTACGGGTGGTGCACAAAAAACTACTCGCCCCGGACGGACGAGTGTTTGCACGCGTCGCTTCGTACGACGCGTCAGCGTCGTCAGTTGTTTGTGAAGCAAAGATTGCACCGTGACTGGGATGGCCGGGCCACCCGCTCATCACAGGAGCTGACGCGCCCGCCTCGTGCGCCACGGGGGGCGGGGGCGGCGCGTCCTGCGTCTCACGGTCGCCATGCGGTGACCGCCGGTCAAACACATGCCCCCGACTTTCGTCCATCCCCGCCGAACCGCGACGCCACCGCGTCGTGGGCTCGGCGCGTCCAGTGTTTGTGTTTGAACGCATTTTGCCACCTGTTTTCGGGAGTTTGTTTGTTTTTGCTCGCCTCAGCTTCGTTTTGCAGTCTGAAAACGGCGGCGGCTCAGCCGCCGCGCCTTCCGAGAAATGGAACCTCGGTGGTCAGTCGGACGCGCGCACTCCGCGCCTGTCGTTTTCCTTCAGCTCCCGCTGGTACCCGCACTACGCGCGACCGCACTTACGCGCCGCCCTTTTCCGGTCGACGGCCACCGTCGCCCGGACCAGCCGCGCCTTTCGTCGCCGGTAACGGACGCCGCCGCCGCCGCCGCCGCCGCGAGTTTTCGTGGTTTTCGTCGGCGGGACGCACTCAAGTGATCGCCGCGAGTAGGCAAGAACAGCACAGGTAAAATGCCCAAGTCCCGCCGCGACAGAGTAGTGGCGCTGACGCAGACCAAGAAGAAGGACAGGGAGTGGAAAGGCGGGTTGATCGAGAACGTGCGCGAGGCGCTTGAGGTGTACACCTCGGTGTACGCGTTCCGGTGCCAAAACTTGCGGAACAACACGTTCAAGGATTTAAAGGCTGATCTTTGCGAAACAAGCCGGTTCTTCATGGGAAGCAACAAGGTTTTACAGGTCGCCCTAGGTAAAGGCCCTGAGGATGAACAAAAAGAACACCTTTCGCAGGTATCTACGCACATCACCGGCCACTGCGGGCTGGTGTTTACGAACTTAACAAAAGACGACTTGACGGTGGCGATGAAAAAGTACCAAGTTTCCGATTTCGCGCGAACCGGAAGCGTCGCGCCCGAAACCGTCGTCGTGGAGAAAGGAAATGTACACGGCAAGCACGGAGGTTTGATGGAGCACACGCTTGAACCCACGCTGCGTAAAAACGGCATGCCCACCAAGCTGAACCGGGGGGTGATTGAGTTACTGGCGGACCACTTGGTGTGCAAAGAAGGCGACTGCATCTCGCCGCAGGGCGCTATTCTTCTGCGCCTGTTCGGCCACGAACTCGCCACGTTCAAGATGGATCTGCTGTGCGGATGGGTACGTTTGTTTTTCTGCTTTTTTGCAGGCTTTCCGTGGGATTGAACCCGCGCGCTTTCTCCGGACGGCAACGTTGCCCCCAACCAACTTCGCAAAAAACAAGTATTCGGCAGTGACGACAAACTCGCTGTGGGTGTCTTAGACGGTTAGCGACGCTTCGGCGGAACGACCATGCTGACAAAAAGCGCCATCCATTTCCGTAGCCGATACTTGCTGTTTGTTTTTTCGTTTTTGTTTTGGATTTTGTGTCTCGGATCGAACCGGCATGGTGCTCCTACCTAGTATGTCCCCCAACCACCTGTCGTGCAGACTCGCAGGCGCTGACAGTCTCCTTTTCCCCCCGCTCATCCCAAAATTGAAAAAAAAAACAGCACGAAGGCGGTGACTTCGAAGCGTACGCGGCCGCGACGGAGGACGAGACTTTGGACGTCGGGGACGTGGAACGCGACCGGTTCGCGTTCGACCACGTGCCGTCTTCGATGATGTTACCTAAAGAACTCATGGGGGGGGTACCGATTGAAGCCGTGATTGCGCAGCCGAAAAGGAGAACAAGCACGCGGAAGAAAGCGGGCACGACGCTGTGAGAAGTTTTTGCGAAATTTGAATCGGAATTCTTTAAATATGAATACCGAGTATTACTACTTGGACTATCGAAGCTCTTTTTCATCCGTATTCGTTTTTGAACCCTTTCGTGTGGTCGTTTCCGGGTACTTGAACCAGTGGTTCGCCGCCCACTTCACGCCGTTTGTTACCTCGCACGCCGCGTGAATCGCGTTTGAGTCGACGGCGCCCGCCTCGTCGAGGTTGAAAAACATAATCGCGTCCCCGGGAATGGGTTTCGTTCGCGCGCCCATTTCACAAACGGCCGTTATGTTTCCCTGCAGGTCGTGCAGGCCACGTTCACGTTGTTGGGCACCACTTTCTTCCCCACCGAACCCATCCGGCGCGAGGGGAAAAACCGTTTCCCCGCCGTTCCCCGCTCCCGGCCCGTCTAGGTAATAAAGCAACGTCACAAACCGGTTGAGAAACGCGGTGCTTTCGTGGTGCGCGTCGAAGTACCCGCCTTGTGTGTATTTCAGTACCTGCAGTCGCTCTGACGAAACGAACCGGGTTGCGGGGTCAAGCTGAAGCACGTCCGCGGCTCGGTTGGTGATGGTCTCTGACACGGAATTCCCACGAGTGGGTAACCAAGCGGTTGATGAGACTCGCGGGGGTGGTTTTTTTGAACCTTGTTTTATATTTGTGTCCTCATCCGCGAGCGTCCGGCTGGTTTCCATCTCAGGCTCCGCGAGCCGTATCAAGGTTTCCCTTTCCTGTTGGGTCAAAAACCCCCTAATCCTGAATACAAGCGGGACCACGGAAACCGTTTCCAACATGATGAACTCATCACCGTTCAGGTTATCCGAAGAGACTCCCGTGGACTGTAGAAACCCGACGTGTTTGGCTTCGTAGCGTTTGTGAATATTTTCCGAATGCGCGTCGTCGCCGCCCTCACCGCCTCGTTTCGCCTGCGCATCACTCGCCAGCGCCTCCGCGGTTTTGAACCGCAAATGCGCTTCCGGGATCTGTCCCAGTCTTTGTAGAATATTACCTAACAAGTGGTGACTCTTGGCGTGTTCAGGTCGTAACTTAACCGCGGTTCGTGCTAATCGCAACGCGGTTTCGTGCTCCCCGCGATCTTCACTCAAAAGAAGCGCCAGGTTTACCAGGGATTCCGCGTGCGTTGGGTCCACCCGGACGGCCCGTTCCCAGTACGGAAACGCCCCATCCGTGTCGCCTGCACTGTACCGAATCCCCCCCCGCGTTGTTCAAAACACTGGACGCGGCGTTTGGAGAGAGACGTCCGAACGAGTCGGTGTCGGCGGTTAGGGCATCATACTTTTCAAGAGCAGCATCCACATCCCCGGATGCGTGCGTCGCGAGCGCGTCCTGGACTTGCGTGACCAGCAGGTCGGTCGTCTCCGCGGCGTCCCCGTGAAACGTGCACGTGACCAACGCAAACACGGTCACCAAGTAGGTCACAAAACCCAAGCGTCGCGCGCCCATCGCGACTGCGCGCGCCTGCTTGGCGAAAAGAAAAGAAAAGCGTTTCGTCCCCCATATTACTGCCCTCTTCTGGGGGAACCAAAGTTTTTGGATGCTCCCGGTCCTCTCTCTCGGTGGGTGCCTCCGCATACTCGGCGCGCGCGACTGGCAGTCGGTGCGCCCAATCCCACGCGCCGCGGAAGCGTACGCGAGGGGTCGGCCGGTCGGCCATGTATGGACCGGTGCGTGATGCTCCCCGGGACGGGATGTTTCCGAGATTTTTGCATCCCCGCGTCGCGAAGTCGGCATCCTAGTGGGTGTTCCGAGCGTTTCGCATCCCCAACAATGGTCGTCCCCGACTTGTCGTCCCCGACTTGTCGTCCCCGACTCTTCTCGCTGACGCCCTTTTCCGAATCCACCTCACGTGTATCCCCCAAGCAGATCCCACCCGGTGGTACCCCACAGTACGGCCACGGTGTCGCACCGGGCGGTCCCCAACCCATCCCGGGAGAGCACCCGGGATATCCCGGGCACTTTGGTAATCCCGAGATGAGGACCCCGGCGACGACGCGTTCCTCCTACCAAACCCCGGGGTTCGGACATCCCGGGTACGCAAACCCTGGCGGCTTTCGTGTTTCCGGTGCGTCAGGCCACCCAAACTCGGATAGCCATGCCGCACCCACCTCGGGGTCGTACCGCCGCTGGACCCCGGGGAGCACCGCGGGTGGTGTGCATCCAAATCATGCAAACGGCGGTTCCGGAAATAACAACTTCAATCCCAGGTACGCAACCGGCCCGCCTCAGTTTGGGGCTTACCCTGGTGGTCCAAACGTCCCCGGGACAGCACCAAGCGGCGTCCCGGGGATGCGCGTCCCGAACGGCTTTTCACAAAACTCATCCGTCCCCAGCTCGGCGCCGTTTCGGGAAACCAGCCGTCCGCAAAGCGCCGGCGCGCCTTCGTACGACGTGGTGCACCTCTCCGCGAGGAACGCGAGGCTCGAGGAAAAGTTGTCGAAAGCGCTTTCCAAAAACAGAAGCATGGCTAAGTACTACGACACGCTTCTGGCGAAAACGAGGGACGCGCAGGAGCGGGAGGTTGAGCAGCTTAAGCATGAGATTGACAGGGTCACCAGAAACGCCTTGGAAGGAGGCGTCGCTGGAAGTGCCTCTGCTAAAGAGTTACTTGAAGAGCGACAGCGGCGACAGCAGTTGCAACGCGAGCTCGAGCACGTCAAGCGTGACATTTCGAGCAAGGACGAGCACACGAGTGAATTGAATGGGAACACCGCCGCGGCGTTGCGAGTCGCGACGGAGCAACTCGGCATTCGCGACGCCGAGCTCGCGGCGCTGCGACGTAGAATCGCCGATTCGAACAACCAAACGGCGCTCGGGGAAAACCCAGTGGGCGGTTTTGGCGGCGTAAACGGTGGCACACAGACGTTGACTACGATGAGGGACCTTCTTGACCAGGCTAGGGAGGAACGGACACGTGAGCGTCAGGACGCGGAGAAAAGGGATCGCGAGATGGCGAAACAGCTCACCAATATCAAGGAACAAGCGCTCGAGCGCATCAAGGAAAGCGTTGCGGCGGCGAGGGAGGTCGCGACGTTAAAGGAACGCGTGCACGCGAGTGAACTAGAACGCGACCGCTTGCGGGACAGGTGTCAGGAGCTGGAGCACGACGAAATGGACCACCGGGAGTTGCGAAGAATGGCGCAGGACGCGGAACAGGCGGCTAAAAACGCGCGGGAAAAGGCGGACCGGTGCGAACTCGCCGAGGCGCGGTTGCGACAGGTACGTGTTGCATTTCCCAAATCCAGGCACACTGTTTGCCCATGCATGACTAACACTTTCTTTTTTTATCTCAGGAACAAGCGCACGTCGCGTCGCTGCGGGATGAACGCGCGCAGGCGCACCAAAGAACCCAGGAGATGACGGAACGGATGTTGAGTGTGACGAACGAAAAGGACGTGTTGGTGCGGCACAGCGCGCGCACGGTCCACATCGAAGCCGAGCTTGGGAATTGCAAGGAGGAGCTGGCGAGGTTGAGAAAATTGGGAATAGGCACGACAGCGGAGGCGAAGACGGAAACGGGGGTTTGGCGCGACGGCGCGGAGGGTTTGGGGCGAGTGTTGCGGTCGTACATCTACGGCCACACGCGGTGGGAGAAACTGGTTTCCGACGAATTCGCGGGCGCGGTTGATGCGCACGAGCACGGGCAGCGGAGCACGGTGCGTTTGGTCGCCGCCGCAGAGCGTGAAGCCGCGGGTCTCGCCGGCGAAGCGATTGAGGTACTGCGGGCGACGCGGCAGTTGCTCTCCGAGTACGGCCAGGAGTGCGCCGCGACTGTTGACACAATAAAACGCACGGTGACAAGAAACGCGGACGAGCGAGTAAACGCGGCGCTTGACAAACTCCACGTGGCGGAACAGCGCGCGACACTCGCGGTAAGGGCCTCTCCCAACTCCAAATCCAGGCGAATATTTGCGGATTTTCCAGAGTAATTACTCATACACATTACGAAAGACTGACACTTTTCCTTTTACAACAAGGAGAAAGAGGCGTCTTTGTCGGCGGCGGAGGCGCGGCGCGCGCGCGGCGGGGAAAAAAACGCCCTCGCGTTGTTGGACCGTCAAAAAGGACAAATAGGTTCGGCGCGCGGTGCGGTTCCCACTTCGGGTACCACTTCGGGGAAAAGCAGTAACACCTCCACCCTGGATACTCCCGGCGTGACGAATGAATCACTCGCGGACCCGGAAGAAACCGCATCTGCAAATACGGAACACGGTACCTTCCGACGCCAGCTCCGCGCTTGTCAGTTTCAGATGGTCGGGTTGGCGATGTGGAAGAAAGCTCTTGGTGCGGACGGTGAGCGCGACGCGCAATTCAGTCGCGGCCAGGTGGAACTGGCGCGGAGGGAAACCAGGGTGGCGATGGCGCGGCTTGCGCAAATCGAAAAGGCGGTGGATACGGCCGGGTCTAGCTCCAACACGAGCTGGGGTTTGTTCGCGCGTGGTTTGGCACGAAAAGAGACGAAACACCAAAGCGACAGGTTCGACGATCTCGTCCAGGCGTTTGAGCTTTCGCAAAGGAAACTCGCGGCGAGCACCGGTACGTGTTGCGTTTCCCAAATCCCAAAAATGCTTGCCCATACAAGACTGACACTTCTTTTTTACATTCGCAGACGAGCGATTAGGCGCGACGAACGCGGCGGTACGCGCGGAGCACGAAATCGCGCGTCTTCACCAGGTTCTGGAACAGTCACAGCGATTAGATTTGAACGGGCCTTCAATCAAAGAAACGCAGCTCGCGATGGAAACTCTTTTCCACGCCTCGCGAAACGCGGGGGCGCTGGCGAAGCAAGCGGCGGAGGATTTGTTTAGCGGCGACCCCAGTTATTTGGCAGACACGTCACCGCCACCGCACAGCGCCGCCGCGCAGCTGGAAAGCACCCTAACCGCGTGTCACGACACTTTGCTGATCATGGGGGACGAGGACGACTCCGCTGTTTGTTTGACACGACAAGAGAAGGAACGCGGGACCGGGGTTGGGTTGGTGGAGACGTCCGCGTTGTCTTCCGAAAGACGCGCCGCCGCGGATTCCATGGACACCGCGACGCGCGCGATGCGCGCGCGGGCGGTGGAAATAAAAGCGGAGCTGGTCGCGGCGTTGCTTGACTCGCTGGCCGCGCGACGCGAGGTCATAAAAGCCGCCAGGCGACCGGCGAGTAACGGGCACGACGATGACAAACACGGCGACGAAAACACAACCGGTGGCCGCTTCGGAGGCGTCGCAATTGGGTTCGCGCGCGCGGCAAGCGCGGCGTCGGCGGGGACGAGAAAAACGGCGCGCGGTTCTTTGAAGTTTGTGGAGGAAACGAATGAAACCGCCAAAGCAACGGACGACCCCCTCCCACACGTCTCCGCTGCGGTTTCGGAATATTCCGACCTGACGGAGTTCTCGCTGGCGTCGCGACGAAGCGGACCCAAAGTCGTACACTCGCCGGTTTCAAAAAAAGGTTTGTTTGGAAAAGACGTTTCAGTGAAAAAGGATGCGCCAATCGGCAAAGTAACGCCGTTTCCCTCGGTCTCCACCGCGGACCGGTCGCACGCCTCGCTTGTTAAAGCGCGCGCGCGACGCGCGGACGCACTGGCGCAACGCAGTCTGAATGACGCGTCGCTGGATGAGATGACGGCGAAAAGGAGCGACGACGGCGATTTACGCGAATCGGCGTCGAGGTCGGCGCGAAGCGAGCATGATCAGAATCGTTCGTCGGATACGAAACAGATAACCGGCTGGGTTCCCCCGAAGTGGGACGACACGCCGTTGCGGAAATCGCAGAAAAAAAGTCAGGGCGTCTCGCCGTACGCGAAAACTACGAAAATCACACGGAGACGGTGAACGCGGGTGTAACCGCGTTTGACTAATCGTCACTGCTTGTAACTAATCGTTATGTATCTATATCAACTGCACTACCCACTTTTGGGCGTATCTATCGCCTCTTCGCTACCTGTGTTTCTTCGTCGTCTTGTCAGTGCGTACTTTTCGTACATGTTGTGTCTAAAGTCGACAGCCTAGTGTGTCTTCCGAAGACAACTAGACACGTGACGTTTTTTTCTTTCATTTTTTCAATACAGTCTCCGGCCCCCCGAAGCTCCAGTCATTCTGCCCGCTCGTTTCCCAGGACACGTCGCTCATTTCTTTGCGCATCGCCTCGGCGCGTTCCAACAACCCCGCGGCTCGGGATCCCGCGTCTACCAACCTCGCATCGAGGGAAGGGGCGTTTGACGAAAGCGACGAAACGCCGAGTCGGCTTTGCGTTTTGGCGGAGTCAAACGAGCCCGAAAAAGAAAAAGTCGGCATGGTCTCGAACGCCTCCACGGACGCTTCCAAGGCGGCGCACTCGGCTAACACGTCCTTGTACGCCTGGTCAAGCGCGCCCCGTACGGGGGTTCCCTCTGCTACCCTCTGTCTTTGATTGTCAAGTGACACGAGCTGATTTCGTTTCTCTACGAGCGACACGGAAAGGGGTGACTGATTGCCCATGGACGGTGACGTACCGTTACCGTCGAAGGATGAAAAGTCAAGCGAAGGAAGCGGCACCGGCGACAACGCGTTCCAACGCGGAGACCCTCCGCTTCTGAAACTCTGGCGCGTCCCGGATTTGAAATTCCCAGGCGTGCCTACGCTCGCCGCTCCGTTTCCCACGTTCTCCAAAACGCTCGCGTTCCAGTCCCACCCTTTTTCGTCGTCGCCAACCGGCGGTCGCGCGTTTTCCTTGGAAACCGCGAAGGCGAAAGACTTTGCGTTTGAATTTTTCAACCAAGCATCCGTACCGGTCGCGCGCGTCATCGGCGGCATCGGCGTCCCTCTCGCCGCCTCACGTTCGTCCCGCACCACGCCTCGCCACCCGAGAAGCGTTTTCGAGGTCGACGCGTCCCGTGCGAAGCGCTTGACCATTTTCGCCTTCGCGCGATCGCCCGAGCGTGTAAACGCGAACTCGTTCCACGCGTCAAGCGCGCGGCGCGCGCCTTTGGAGTTTGTCAGAAAAGTGTCAGTCTCGCGTGGGAAAACATCCGTCGCTGGATTTGGGTTTAGGGAAACGCAATAAATACTTACGGCGCTTTTGCAACACAGAACGCATCTCGTCCCCGAGCCGCCCGACGCGCCGCCGGGCGTCCACCACCAGCGATCGCCACCGACTTATCAGTTTCACCAGGAAGGTCCGTGACCGGCGCTCGTAAAGCGCGTTCGCGGCGAAGGAGGCGATTCGCGACTTTTCGATCCGTTCGCGCTCCGCAAACGCCGACTTTTCGATTTGTTCCCGCTCCGCAAACGCCGCCTTTTCAATCCGTTCCCGCTCCGCAAACGCCACGGCGGCGCTGGCAGCTTGAGTGACGCGACGGGCGATTTGACGCACAGCGGCGAATCGCCAGGTCCGGAACACAGTCGCCACGTGCTTCATTTGCCACCGGACCGCGGCTCGTCTCCCGACCTTGCGTTGGCGCGTGTGCAAAATCCAACGCGTCATCGCTTTCGACTCCAAACGACTCTGCCACCGGGTAACCGCGACGCGCGCGCGGTTGGTAACAATTGATTGTTTCTTCCACGCCCGGAACGCGGCGGCGCGGCGGCGGGTGCGGGTTACCGCGCGGAACGCGACGCGCGCGCCGGTTGAAGACGCGACGCGCGCGATTCGCGTCGCCCTCCACTTGGAGAAGTGCGTCATGCAAACCGACTTGGCATGTGTCGCCGCAGTTACCCGCGCCGCCGCAGTTACAGCCAACGATTCGGCACCCTCCATTTCCGTCTTCATCGCCGCCGCTTGAAGGTCCAATCGTTCAGCCGACTCCCGCTCCATTCTTTTTTCAAGCAACTGGAGCTCCGCAAACCTCGCCCACGCCCCAAACGCCACCGCCGCGTGGTGTCGGAGCATCTTGTGCAAACACCGACTGACCTTAACCGCGTCGACCTTACGCTTACGCGCGGCGGTGCGCCACCGGGAAAACGCTTTGAACAAATCGCGATGGCGCATGGCTCCGACGAACTTGGCGATGACGCGGCGCGCGCGTTTGCTTTCCAAAAGCAAAGAAGCCCACTCCAGGAAAACAGTCGCGCAGGCGTAGCGCGTCATCTTCTGGATGCATCGCGCCACCTTGACGCCATCCTCTTTGAGCTTACGAGCGGCTTCCCTCCAGCGGTTGAATGCCCGGAACATTTCGCGATGCTTCAGCGCCCCGATGTATTGACCAACTGCCGACAGCTTCTCTGTCCAGTTCAACGACCCATCCGTCACGCGACGCCATTCAACGAATGCCGAGGCCAATGTTCGCCGCTGCATGCGCTCGAGTGCGCGGCGCACAATCAAGCGTTGCCTGCGCAGCGTAGCAGTCGCAAGCGACCATCGGTTGAGCGATGAAGCCACGGACCGGTGTGTCATGCGAGAGACACAACGTGAGACAACGCGACGCTGCCTCTTGCACACAACCGTGTGCGAGCGCCATCGGATGAACGCAGTGCTGACGTCCTTCTTCATCCACGCCAGCATGAAGCGCTCCGCCTTGCGAATGCCCGCCTGCCAACGCTCCTGCTCGGTCGCGGCGTCAGCCTTGCGAGCCTCGACCATGTCGCGCCACGCTTCGAACGCTGCTGAAGCGCTGAGTCGCGAGATGCGCCCCAACGTCCATGCCAGCATCTGGCGCTTGCGAGAGTTCTCCTCGACGAGGTCGAGCCATACGTTGAAGGCGCTGTATGCAGAGCGGTTGAGCATGCGCGACACGACGAGTTGCACTCGCGCGCCCTCCTCGCGGCACACGCGAGTGTTGACGCGCCACTGGAAGAACGCGTCGGCGATGCTCTGCTGCTTCCATCTGAGGACGAACCGCTCCGCACGTTGCACCTTGGCTTGCCATTGCGTCTGTGCGGCTTCAACCTGCAGAGCCGCTTTACGCTTCGCCTCGACGTATTCCGTCCACTCCAGGAATGAAGTCGCGCACGCGTTGCGCATCATCTTCTGGATGCATCGCGCAACCTTGACGCCATCCTCTCGGAGCTTACGAGCAGCCTCGCGCCAGCGGTTGAATGCGCGGAACTGTGTGCGGCGTGTGAAGGCAACCAGGAACCGTTCAGCAGCCAAAAGCTTCTTGGTGTACTGTCGCCTGTCTTCCATCAAGTCTCTCCACTCGAAGAATGCCGAGGCCAATGTTCGCCGCTGCATGCGCTCTAGTGCGCGGCGCACAATCAAGCGTTGCCTGCGCAGCGTAGCAGTCGCAAGCGACCATCGGTTGAGCGATGAAGCCACGGACCGGTGTGTCATGCGAGAGACACAACGTGAGACAACGCGACGCTGCC
>Ga0222633_1000965_pt1 | contig 18722 bp, 17 predicted proteins | sample AntAcemetageno48_FD_179816 | JGI IMG/M metagenome (GOLD analysis project Ga0222633, IMG submission 179816) | Saline water microbial communities from Ace Lake, Antarctica - #48 | ecosystem: Environmental > Aquatic > Non-marine Saline and Alkaline > Saline | place: Antarctica: Ace Lake | collected...
TCGACCGAAGCGGAGAAATCTCCTGCTCGCGACAACCCCTCCCCCCACTAAAACCAAAAACCCAACCGTTCACCCCTCCCTCGTCAACTTTTCCCCCTCCCGACCGTTAACAGACAAAGGAGATGAGAAAATGAAAAAATATTCAAACGTACTAAAAGCATTGGGTTTCTTACTGCTGGCGGCCCTGGCCCACGAACTAAAAGCCGACCCCATTTCAATCCTGGTCGAATCAAGTACAATAGCGCCCCTCTGATACGGGGCGTAGCGCAGTCTGGTAGCGCACCACACTGGGGGTGTGGTGGTCACAGGTTCAAATCCTGTCGTCCCGACCAATTTGGATTCACCTTATTAGGTCCCACAAGGTGCCGGTTGATCGTGTCATTTGTCGCAATATCCGCGGCTCACTTCTTTTTCCCTGGTGACAGTAAGTTAGACTAGCTCCATATGAACTACTGGTGCTTGAATTGTCTCTAACGAATCTCGCTAATCTCCATGGCACAGATAAGGGAACGCTTGTTGGTAATAAACATGCGTACTCGTGCATCTACGACATCATATTTCGGGGTTGGAGAAACCAGCCAGTCAATCTCATGGAAATCGGCTTAAACATCGGCGGACCTGAGCTGGGATATCAGCCCGACAGGCAGGTAACCGGTGCTCCTTCTTTGTCAATGTGGCTGGACTACTTTCCCAGTGGAAAAATACATGGCGTGGATATCTCTGACTTTTCAATGTACCAGAATGACCGTTTTGACTTTTACCGGGCAGATTGTGGAAATGTTGATGACCTGAAGAAGGTGGCCCAGGATGCGCCAGCCTGTGATTTCATCATCGATGATGGCTCGCACGCTTCGTATCACCAACAGCTAACATTGTTGTCCCTGTTTCCAGCCTTGAAGGAAGGTGGTTTTTACATCATTGAGGATCTCCACTGGCAACCCGATGACTACGAGTGCACGCTACCCAGTGTCCCGTTGACAAAAAAACTGCTAACGACACTGGTGGAAACTGGTGACATCGGCGATACAGGGTCAATCGGGAGGAAAGAATGGGAAACCGTTCTAAGCCAGATTGAAAATATTTTTTTGGTTGATCACAGGACCCTCGTTCACCTTGGCCGATTTTCTAACAAGGGTGAAGGTTTGGACGATGACTACCCGAAAACCTACGACAGGGTGAAGTTATTATCCGTAGGCCATCTCAAGGCGATCATCAAGAAAGCTGGAGAGTTCCTGATTTCGTTGGCTGGAAATACGCGACCATTAAGAAGACCGCTCGTGAAGCTGGCGGTGATTCAGAAAAAAGTGGGTGCCGGATGAGAGTGCTGGTCATCGAGCCACACCCGTTCTATGGCGGCGGGATGGAGGCGGTAGCACTTAGGCTGAGCAAAGAGCTACAGCGTCGCGGTCACGAAATATTTCTGGTTTATGAAACTGACGGAACGATGCTGCCTGCTTACGATGCCATTGTGAGCAAAAAATTTAGGATGCAGCTACCGGGGTTCCCCATGCGCCGGCCTTTCACAATACTTGCCCTGGTCTGGCGGTTGATCAAACTGATAAAAGTACATCGCATTGATCGTATTTTCTCTTCCCACCTCGGTTTTATCCGGGTATGTGCGGTCATCAGGATACTGACCGGCACGCCAGCGTTTTTTCATCTTGGGTTACCCGGTTCTGCGATGCCATTTTCCGTTAGCTTCGCGCTGAGATGGATGGGTGGGGGTATTTCACCAGCACCACATACACTGGCTACCTGGACAGAAAAATCCTGGCCAGATGAAACCTTGTGGCAGGTCCGTAATTGGGTAGATGGTGAGGAGTTTCAACCAGCACCAAACAAGATCGAGTTGAGGGCCGGGCTTGCAATGTCGCCTGACGCATTTGTCATTGGTTTCGTCGGCAGAATAGTGCGGGAAAAAGGTGTGGAGGTACTTGTTGATGCATTCAACCTTGTGGTGCGGAAGTGGCCTGAATGTCGGCTGTTAATGGGAGGGACTTTTGATCAGGATTATATCGATGAGCTCATGAAACGATGTGACGCTCCTGAAAAGTTTCGGGTGCTACCGCGGACCAGTCGACCACAGGAAGTCTATGGCGCAATTGATGTCATCTGCGTGCCGTCTATCTGGGAAGAACCTTATCCACTGGTGCTACTGGAGGCGATGGCGAGCGGTCTTGCGATTACAATAAGCGATGTAGGTGTGTTACCAGACATTCTGGGTGAGGAAGCGGCGGAGTGGGTGTGTGCGGCCGGTGATGTCGAGGACCTTGCTCAGAAGCTCGAGAAGTTAGCGAATGACCCGGTACAAACCAGGCGGCAAGGCGTAAAAATGCGCGAAAGGGCACTTCAGGTATATGGCCCCAAGGATCCTGTGACCCAGTATGAGGCCATCATGCTGGGCACGGCAGTTCATGAAGACCAGTCGGTGGGCGAGTAGGCGCATGCGAGTGTTACTGACGTCGGGGAGTTTCAAGCCTGAGTATGGCGGGCCCGCCGTGTCGGTTCCTGGTCTTGCACGGGGCCTGGCAAACCTCGGGGTGAACGTCACATTGTGGGCTGAAGATGGAAGTGCCGCACCGGATGACGGCGCTGTATCTATTACATCGGCGTCTGGAAGTCTGGCAAGTGTGGTTGAAAAAACAGCGCCTACCCTAATCCATGACAATGGCCTATGGCGACCCTACAGCCGCCGGCTCGCAAGAATTGCTGGCCAAATTGGAGTGCCGAGGGTAGTGACGCTCAGGGGGATGTTGGAACCCTGGGCATATAAGCACCGCCATTGGCGAAAACGCGTTGCATGGTGGTTGTATCAAAGGAAAGACCTTGAAAGTGCCGCCTTGATACATGCTACATCTGAAATGGAAGCGGACAATCTGTCGAGATTTTCACTGAGGACTCCAGTGTGTGTAATACCCAATGGAATCAACCTGCACAATCAGCCAACCCATGAGAAAGCAGAACCCAGGGTGATTCTGTTTTTAAGTCGGCTTCATCCCAAGAAAGGGCTGCCACTCTTGATAGAAGCGTTCTCTCAACTCAATCCGGAAAACTGGCGTCTGCGTATCGCAGGCCCTGATGAGACCGGCTGCATGGTCAGTTTACAGACACTGGTGTCTGAGCTTCAGATGACTTCAAAAGTGGAATTCCTTGGTGCGGTTTACGGTGATGAAAAAGACCAACTGTTTGTAACAAGTTCTGTGTTTGTCCTGCCAAGTTACTCTGAAAACTTTGGGATGGTCGTGACGGAGGCACTTTCACACGGTGTGCCGGTTGTAACAACTACGGGAACACCCTGGGCAATTTTACAGGACAGAGAATGTGGCTGGTGGGTTGAGCCCAATGTTCCGGCGATTCGTTATGCGCTGGGCAATGCTATTTGCTGTTCAGCAGACACGCTTGCGCGAATGGGCGAGAACGGAAGAAACCTTGTAGCTGAAAAGTATTCATGGGACATCGTCGCCAGGCAGGTCCTGTCGGCCTATCAGGAAGTGTTGAAGAGTTAATGTCACAGTCAGAACAATCAGAGAGTTTCCTGGCGCTGGTCACAGATGCCTATCGCGGATATGGGGGCATAGCCCGGTACAACGTTGATTTCTTTGAAGCCCTGGCAGAACTGGCTTGGGTTGACGAAATAGAGGTCTTGCCACGTCTGGTCGAAGATGGTTCGGTTCACCATCATGGGAAGGTTACCCAGAAAAAGGAAATTCATGATAAACGGATGTATGCGCTTCGGGCGCTCTGGAGGACAATGGTCCGTCGTCCGGCAAACATTTTTTGCGGGCATCTGTACCATATCCCGCTTGCAATGTGGCTTGCGCGGATTTCTGGCGCCAGGCTGATCAGTCAGGTTCACGGGTCAGAAGTCTGGGGTGCGGTTAAACCATCGTTACTGGTGGCGCTGGCTAAATCGGACCTGATTCTATGCGTCAGTGAGTACACCAAGGCCGAGTTGTTGAAAGCCATGGTGTATCCCGCTGACCAGATCGTCGTTGTACCCAATAGGGTAGGTGATGCATTTGTGGCTCACGACCACATGGAGTCGCGGTCAAGAATAGGGTTAGGGTCGGTCCCCATGGTCTTGTCCGTTGGACGTCTTGACGAGAGAGGGGGTTACAAAGGTCATGACCGGGTGATTCGGCTTATGGCTGAACTTAAAACCCGGGATCTGGAATTCGAGTACCTGATAGCTGGTACAGGTGGAGACAGACCCAGACTTGAGGCATTGGTTGAGCAATCAGGGCTGACCAGTCATGTCAGGTTTTTAGGCAGGGTTCCTCCCGCCGATTTGCCTTATCTGTATGCTGCTGCGGATTTGTTTGTCTTGCCATCGACCGGCGAAGGCTTCGGTATTGTTTTCGTTGAAGCCACTGCTTGTGGAACACCAGTACTGGGATTGGATGTGGGTGGTTCGCGTGAAGCGATAGTGACAACTGAATTTGGCGGCGCAGTTGACCCTGACCACTTCAATGAGGCATTCAAATTGCAACTGCAGAAAGCGAAGTCAATGTCACCAGAAGACAGGCGACGGCTATCTAATAAAACCATCTCGCAGTTTGGTGGAGACAGCTTCAGGTCAAGAATCTCGTTCGTTCTGGGTCCTCGAAAAGGGGAGGCATCGGATTACCAATAGGCATCTCACACAAGCCGAGCGCAACGCGCAAGCTCTCTCGACTGATCATCTTCTGGATAGCCTGGAAAGCAGGGCTGCCAGGGGTGGGTCGATTGTACTTGCTGCACAGGGCTATCGGTTTCTGTTCCAGATTGTGACATCCGCCCTCATGGCACGACTTCTTGTGCCGGAAGATTTTGGTCTACTCGCGATGTCTATGGCGATCACCGGGTTCGTTGGTATGTTCTCTGATATGGGATTGAGCTCGGCGACTGTTCAGCGCCAGAACCTGGATCAGGACACTGTGAGCGGGCTGTTTCAAATTGGTGTCCTGGTTGGCATTGGTGTCATGCTGCTCGCCTTTGCTGTGGCACCAATGGCTGCATTTATGTTTGATGAGCCCCGCGTTGCACCCCTGATTATGGTGAGCGCAATGACCATTCCAATCGGCGCACTGTCAACGCAGCATCTGGCTTTGATGTCACGACGTATGGAGTTTTTCAATCTCCAGAAGCTGGTGCTGGTCTCTTTAACATTATCGATGCTTGTGGCGTTGTTACTCGCCTGGCAGACCCCAATGGGTTACTGGGCACTTATTGCCAACACATGGGTAAATACAATACTCATCGGAGTGCTGGCCTGGAAGTTTTCACCCTGGCGTCCAGGACGAGTCAAATCGTGGGTTGGCGTCAAGGAATCGCTCAACTTCGGCGCCTTCCTGACAGGTTATTCGTTTGTGGAGTACCTGCACCGGCAATCGGACAATTTGTTGATCGGCTGGAAGTATGATGCGGTTGCGCTGGGATTTTATTCCCGCGCTTATGGTCTGTTCATGCTGCCAACAACCGCGCTGATCTATCCTTTTTTTGAGATAGCGAAATCCGTATTGAGCCGAACGCTGGATGAGCCGGGTCGATACCGGTTGATTTTCAATAGAATGCTATTCCCGCTTAATTTCCTAACCTGCGGTCTGGCGGGGTTACTTTATCTGTTAGCACCAGTCGCTATTTTGCTGCTATATGGCGATCAGTGGGGACCGTCCGTACCTCTCTTCAGGGCCTTGAGCGTCTGTATGATTGTTCAGGCAATGACCGTTTCCCTAGGATGGATTTATATTACAACAGGCAGAAGCCGCGCGATGTTTTATAACCAGGCACTATCAGCGACTGTTTTTGCTTTAGGTTTTCTTGCCGCGGTCCACCTCAGTCTGCAAGCGGTTGCAGTTGCTTATTCTGCGATATCTTTGGCGATGGTTCTTCCAATGGTCTGGCTAGCCGTTAGAAATTCCCCCTTTACAATGGGTGAATATTTAGGTGTTCACCTGCCAATTCCGGTCGCTGCTGCATGTTCAGCGGTTTTTGCTCAGTTGTTCATTGGGCCGGAAGGATTGGCACTTTGGCAATACGTCTGGTGTACATTAATGTTTGGGATAGGCTATTTGACTATGATCACGTTGTTCACTTTTTTGCTGAAACCCTTCAGGCAAACTGCGGTAGACCTGTTTAAAATTACAGCCCAGTACATCCAAAACAGGCTGTCAGGCAGTGCTGCTATCAAATGACCTGGGTGAATCAATGAATTCAGAGGACGCCAACAGATCAGACCTTTCCAGGGCTGTTTTTACCATTGCGGTAGGCAAGCCTATTTTTCTAGATATGGCGATAGCGCTTGCGAGATCTTTTTTGAGATGGAACGCTCTTTCCAATATTGGTTTTGCCATCGTTACGGATAAACCCAGAGAGCAGTGTCCTCAGGATTTGAAGTCGATTCAGTGGATTCAGGTGCCGGTAGGAAAGTACGGAACGGGGTTTACGCCTAAGCTTTATCTGGATGAGATGGCACCTGCGAAAAGGTCACTTTTTATCGATGCGGATTGTTTGTGTGTTCGGTCACTTGACGAAGTCTTCGACAAGTTTAGCGGGCATGCTGTTTCTGTCGTGGGTACGAACCGGCGTTCCGGGGAATGGTTTGGAGATGTGGCAGCAATCTGCAAAGTGCTTGGCCTGCGACATTACCCATACTTCAACGGCGGCGTTTATTATCTGGAGCCAGGCCCAGTTGCTACTGCCGTCTTTCAGCAGGCCAGGGCGTATTGTGAGCGCTACGACGAGATCGGTTTTGTGCGATTGCGAGACAGGGAGAATGATGAGGTGCTGATTGCCACCGCAATGGCTGGCCACGGGCTTGATCCTGTTGATGAGGACGGGACAATAATGAATACATTGATGGATGCCGAGGGTGGAATGAATCTGGATGTATTATCGGGCGAAGCAGTACTCTACAACCCACAGGATCATCCGAAGAAGGCGAGGGGACACTCTCTGGAGGTTTTAAGACCGGCAATTATGCATCTCAATGATATGGATATAGCTAGGCATCCTTATCGAACCCAGGTGATGATGCTTAATCTTGCAACAAGGGGATGGCCCGAAAATCTGGCCAGAATATTCGCCTCCGTATTTTCAGCCGCGCCGGCAATCGTAATGCGTTATGTCGCCAGGGTTGCCCGGCCGTTAATACACGGAACGCTTGGCCCCCGATCTGTGAAACCCACGTTAAGGTAATGCAGAAATGAGCAGTGCTATTGGATCCCCGAGTTTTATGCCGATCGAAACCTGGGCAGGGCAGGCAGTAAACCCACTGGTAGAACCCTGGTATCGCTTTTCGCGTGTGCTGGAAGTAGCGGGCCCGTTTATCCCCCTGAACCCGGAAATTTCCTGGTTGGACGTCGGATGCCAGATGGGTCAGTTTCTTTCCTGTGCTAGAAGCTTGTATGGTGTAGAGGCACTAGGAATTGATGATTTCGCAGCGGCCGACACCGTAGATGTTTGTCGGCAGTACCTTTCGCTTGAGATAGATCACCCCTCGGAGGTATTGTCGGGGTGGGCTTATTATCAGCGCCAGATAGATAAAGTGGGCTTTTCGATGAACCGGCAGTTTGATGTTGTGTCCGGTCTCGAAGTGATCGAGCACATGGTTGATACCGATGGCTTTATCCAGGAATGCCATTCCCATCTCAAACCCGGTGGCTTGCTCGTCTTGTCCACGCCCAATATTAATTCGCTGAGGAACAGGGTAATGGTACCGCTAGGTAGATACCCGGCAGGTATGGAGCATCGAACGGTGATTCACCACGTCAGACTCTATAACGCGGCACTATTAACAGAACATGTAGAAAGTTTCGGTTTTTCCAGGGTCGCATTGGAAGGAGTGACATGGTTACCGGTTTCAGGCTTGGGTCAAGGTTCATACAGGCACCTTGATCGATTTCTCTCACGTCAGTTACCGAATTTTTCCGGCAATTTGATCGCAGTGTTCCGAAAACACGATCCCGACAACCCTGATATCGCCTGAAATGATCAAGGTTATCTACGATGGCAATCTGGGAAACAACCTGTTTCAGTACGCTTTCGGGCGCCTGTTGGCAGAGCGTCTTGGTTACAGGCTTGATGCCGGACCAATTGAAGGATTTCCTGCAACCCTGGACAAGGTTGACGGTTTAGTCCGGCAGGGAGAGCCGCTGGTGTTTCGCGGTCAGAAGCCTGACCTGTCTCTGCTTGACAGGGAACCGGGGCGCCCGGTGCTGTTGACAGGGTACTTCCAGCGGACGGAATACTATCTTCAGTACCGGGATCGTATCCGGGAGTGGCTGGCAATGGATATGAAGGTCGAACCCGTCCCAGGCCCCCGTGATTTGGTCGTTGGTATCCGTCGTGGCCGGGACTATATTCCAGAGCATGGCCTGCCGATGTCTTACTACGAGCAGGCAATAGAATCAGTCCCATTCGAAGCACTTCATATTTGTAGCGACTCGCCAAAAGATCCCTTTGTGAGGAAGATTGCCCGAAGATACGGGGGCAAGATACGCCCGGCGGGAGCACTCGATAACCTGAAATTTATGATGCAGTTTCAACAAATGGTAATTTCCAATAGTACCTTCCTTTGGTGGGCTGCATTCCTAAGCGACGCGAACATCATTGTGTACCACAATCCGGCTAACGGGTTCTGGTCTGATGATCCCATCAGTAAAAAAATCGATCTTAAGGTACCCCTGGATCAGTACAGGATTCTGGATTGTGGACCTTATCGCAGTGAGTTTGTGACCGAAAAACTGGATATCGCGGGCCGAAAACTGATTGAGATTCTGAAGCGTTGCGTTCGACCCTATTTATGGTTTCGAACACCTCCAAAGCCTACAGGTGTTTATCAGTTCCAGGAGGAGGAAAGTGAAAAAACTATATAACACCAAGGATGATGGTTATTTCGGATCTGACCGGGCTGAAATTGTTCAGTATGTACCGCGAGGGAGTCACCGTATGCTGGATGTGGGTTGTGGCGCTGGCGTTCTACTTAGCCACCTGGTCGAGATTGGTCGGTGTAGTGAAAGCTGGGGTATAGAGTTTGTAGAGTCAGCGGCGCGCGAGGCCGAAAAAGTGCTGGATAAAGTGATCGTTGCTGATTTGGAAGCCCGAGTACCGGAGTTGCCGAGAAATCATTTTGATATCATTATGTGTCTCGACGTGCTGGAGCATCTCAGGGACCCTTGGGCGACTCTGTCGGAGTTGTGTGAGTCACTTACACCCGGTGGTGAGCTAATAGTCAGTCTGCCTAATATTCGATACGTCGAGGTCCTAAAGGACCTGGTATACAATGGCCGATTCGCTTACACCGAGGCCGGAGTATTGGATCGCACTCATTTGAGGTTCTTTACGAGGGAATCTGCAGAACAGCTCCTTGAAGGGGCAGGACTAGATGAAGTTAGCGTTGATCTTCACCCGGGATCAGTTTCGGGGTTCCGGGGCCTGGTAAATAGCTTGACGCTTGGCGTGGCAAGAGACATCTTTTCCTGGCAGTTGATTGCAACGGGTCGCAAGTTATGAAGAGGCCGATTCTGGTTCAGTATCGTGATGAGGTGGATAAGTACCTGCCAGGTGATAGGCACCTTAGAAGGTTCGTTCGATACTGGCGTGATGGTGAGCCTTCCCACCTGAGCGGCGTACGGCGTGTCGTCAGGAATTTCCTGACTGGCATGGACAGGCTTGGAATAAGGTACAGCTACAATCCGGTCAGGTCTTTCAGGCGCCGGGATGAGCCGATTATTTCGTTTGGCCTTGGTCAGCTTGGCCTGGTTGGCGTTTCTGAACGAGCGCCTCTAATTGCGGCCATTGGTTTTCCGTACCCTGTGGACTTTCCTGATCTCTGTGAGCGTTACAATGTTCGGTATGTACTGCAGCATTCAAAATGGGTTTGTGATCTGGTTCGGTCGGCGAAGATCTATGATCCTGCGGTTTTCAATCTTTGGCCGGCAGGGGTTGATACGGAAGAGTGGAAACCGGTTAATGAGGACCGGTCGATAGACGTGTTGCTGTATATCAAGATCCATTGGGATCGTGAAGGCTGGAATACGAAACTGGTCCAGCCCATTCTTGAACAGCTTAAAGCACAAGGTTTGTCTGTAGAGCAGGTAAGCTATGGACAATACACACCAGATCAATATCGCAGGTATCTCGCCAATTCGAAGGCAATGGTGTTTCTCTCTCCTCATGAAACTCAGGGATTTGCCTATCTGGAAGCACTGGCAAGTGGTTTGCCGGTTTATGCATGGGACCCAGGCGTCTGGATGGATCCCGAGCGCTTTCGTTATGGTCTGGATAAGGTTCACGCGACCAGTGTTCCGTTCTTCGACGAACGATGCGGTGCGACCTTCGTTGATAGCGGTGAATTTGCCACGGGATTTGATGAATTTTGGGAACGGGTAAACGGCGATAGATTCAAACCGAGGGACTATGTTCTTGATAATGTCACTATCGAGAGGTCGACTGAGAAAATGCTCTCATACTATGAAAACCTGTGAGGACTGTTCAGTGTGAATGATCAACTCCTCAAAATTGCGATAACCGCTGACCCCGAGCTGCCGGTTCCACCGAGGCTGTATGGAGGGATTGAGCGAATTATTGATTTGTTGGCTTGCGGGCTTGATCAGCGTGGCCATGATGTCACGTTGTTTGCCCATGAGAAATCGGAATCAAGGGTAAAGGTGGTGCCCTGGACGGGTAAGAATAGCCGGTCAGTTTTTGATGTCGTGAGCAATGCGCGACTGCTGAATCGTCACATAAAGGAGGGCTCATTTGACATTGTTCATTCCTTTTCCAGACTTGCCATCCTGGCGCCTATCATGATGACTCGGATTCCCAAGTTAATGACCTACCAGCGAGCGATTAGCCCCGCTTCTGTTCGTTGGGGCCGCCGCTTGTCAGGTGGGAGTCTTTGTTTTTCTGCAATCAGTCGATGGATGGTCCAGCATGTAAGGCAGGAGGCGGCGTGGAGTATAGTGCCTAATGGTGTTGCATTAAGCGCCTACGATTTCGTGCCCCATGTAGGTGATGATGCGCCATTGGTATTTCTTGGGCGGATTGAGCCGATCAAGGGGCCCCATCTTGCGATTGAGATTGCACGACGAGCCAACCGTAAGCTTGTGATTGCCGGAAACATCCCAGAAGAATGGCAAGCCTGGTTTGACCACGTTATTAGACCCCTGGTTGACGGTGAGAAGATCAGATATGTAGGACCTGTAGACGACCGGCAAAAAAATATGCTGCTGGGATCTGCTGTCGCATTGTTAATGCCGATCTTGTGGGATGAACCATTTGGCATTGTGATGGCAGAAGCGATGGCCTGCGGAACACCGGTTCTTGGTCTGAAAAGGGGTGCGGTACCCGAAGTAGTCGAAGATGGCGTAACGGGCTTTGTTCGGGATGATGCTGAAACACTGTCTGACCTGGTAGGCAAGCTGGGAGCACTCAATCGATTCAGCTGTCGAGACAGGGTTGCTGAATTGTACAGCGCCGATGCTGTTGTTTCGGGGTATCTTAATGCTTATCGGAGCACAATCAGGCGCCAACAGGAAATCGACTAGACGATGCGTACGTTGCTAGCCTTTCCAGCCCCCACCGATTTCAGTGTCCATGTAGCATTGGCATTCCAGGAGAGAGGGTTGCTTGCGGGTTTCAGCACGACCTTTGCGTATCACGAAGAATCTATACTCGCTGCGTTTGTTGGGCGCCTTCCTGCGTCGATAGGGAGGAAACTCCATACCGAGCTGGAGCGAAGAGGGGTGTCGCTAATAGAACATCGCCTTGTCGAGACCCGGCCGGGCTGGGAGATTGTTCGAACACTGGCAGTGAAATCCGGGGCAAGTGCTGTGTTGGTCGATCGTCTCTGGGATTGGGCGATGAAGGATTTCACGTCATCGGTTGCCAAACGAATTTCGCGAGGCGATGTGGACTTGCTCTATGCGTATGAATATACCGCGCTTGAAGCTTTTGAAGTGGCCAAGGCATCCAATATCCCAAGGGTTCTTGACTTTCCGTCGCTGAATTCTCGTCAGTTTGAAGTGCTCCAGAAACAACAGAAACGGGATTTCCCAGAGCTGGTAGCCCCTGATGAAGCGTATTTTGAAGGACGATTTGAGCAGCGTCAGGAGAGGCGAGACAGGGAAGCCTCGATGGCAGACATGATAGTAACCAACTCGACGGTGTCGCGAGATTCTCACATTGCTAATGGCGCTGATCCGGACAAAACCTTCTTCGTAAACTATGGCGCACCCACACCCCTATCTGAGGTAGTACCGCATCGTGCGGACAGACCGTTACGGGTCTTATGGGCAGGAAGCTTTAATTTGCGGAAAGCTGCTCACCATTTTGTCAGCGCCTGGCGCTCTCTGCCGGCGGGTGCCGCGACTGCGGATGTTTATGGTGCAATCAAACTGCCTGACAGGCTCCTCAAACCGTCACTCCGTGGAGTCACGTTTCATGGTTCCGTTGTCAGAAGCGAGCTGTTCAGTGCTTATGAAAAAGCTGACGTCCTTGTATTCCCGACCCTGTCTGATGGATTTGGCATGGTTGTTACGGAAGCCTTTTCCCGTGGGTTGCCGGTTATTACAACCGCAAGCGCGGGTGCTTCCGATCTGGTGCTGAATGGTAGGAATGGTTTGATCATTGAAGCAGATAACCCGGATGCCATCGTCGCAGCATTGGAATGGTGTCTTGCGAACCGGGTTCAGTTGTCTTTAATGCGTCAAGACGCGCTTGAGACAGCTCGTCGCTGGCAGTGGGCAGATTACCGAAACAAGCTCTTTGAACTCGTGTCTGGTTACATTCAGGATAAAGCGGTATGAGTGATCAATGAGGATCACCATTGTTACGCCCGGTCACCTCGCATCGAACCCCAGAGTTGTTAAAGAAGCGATGGCGCTTCATCACGCGGGGCATGTTGTTACGATAGTGCATGGCCAGTCTGTCCCCGGACTTATAAAACAAGATGCGACGGTGGTCGGCCCCGAATGGACTGTTAGGCCGGTGCCCTTCGGTCGTCGATGTGCCGGGCTCGTCAGGCACCTGATCCAGTCAGTTGGAACCCATTTGTCGTTCTGGTTGTTTGACTGGATGCCAACATCGCAGCTCAGACTAAAGCTGGCTTCTCGAGGGACGTCACCTATTGTGGCTGATCTACAACGAACCTGTCGCCGTATTGGTGCTGATCTCATTATCACCCACTACACAGCAGGGCTAGTTGCGGGGGCGCTAGCGGCGAAGTATCTGGGAGTACCCTTTACCTTCGATGCGGAAGATTTTCATTTGGGTGATTACCCTGACACCGGGGAATACGCCAGAACAAGAAAGATGATCAGGTACATTGAAAGCGCCTATCTTCCTGAGGCGGTACAGGTGACTGCTGCGGCGCCATTGATCGCAGCGGCCTACCATCGTGAGTACGGTATAGAGAGTACGGTAATTCTGAATTGCTTTCCGATGCAGTCAGCCCTGAAAACGGTCGAGCCCCGGGGTTCTATGACCGTACCTTCTATTTACTGGTTCTCGCAGACCATTGGCCCTGATCGGGGCCTGGAGTGTGCAATCCTGGCGATGGCGGCGAGCCGGTGCCGCCCGCATTTGTATCTTCGCGGTTATCTGAAAAAAGGATACTCCAGCGTTCTGGTGAAGCTTGCTCGCGAGAATGGTGTCGAAGGAATGGTTCATTTTTTACCCGTCGCGTCGCCAGATGAGATGGTAACCCTGTGTGTTCCCTATGACGTTGGGCTGATAGGTGAAACCGGGGAGACTGAGAATCGGAGAATCGCATTGACTAACAAACAGTTCACATACTTCCTGGCCGGGCTGCCAGCGCTGATGTCTGATGTTCCCGCACATCGACAGTTCGCAGAGGAAGCAGGCCAGGCGGTATCGCTCTATCGAACTGGAGATGCAATTTCCCTGGCCGGGTTGTTGGATAAAATGTTCGAATGCCCACAGAAGCTGGCAGAATGCCGCGAGGCTGCGTTGAGGTCTGGCAAGGAAAGGTATAATTGGGAAAATGAAGCCCCAAAGCTGGTTTCTGTTGTCAATAGGATCGCCAGTAATACGTATGACATTCATTAGTCCCATCAGGAATGCGTCCGCGATGTCACCGTCCCGCAATATTAGAATCGAAACAGAAAAAAAGGTGGTTATTGTATCGCCATACTTTCCTCCTTCGTCGCGAGCGGGGGTCCATCGCGCTCGACACTTAGCGAAGCATTTAGGCCGATACGGTTGGACGCCGATTGTTGTTCATGTTGAAGAATGCCATTACCTTGAGGCTTTGGATGATGCGCTTGCGGGTCTGTCGTCATCGACAAGCAGGGTAATTGCCGCCAGTGCCATTCCCATTTCGCTAACCAGGCCATTTGGCATTGGTGACCTTGGAATTCGTGGATACCTTGGTATTCGCTCAAGGCTGGGCGAACTGATTGAAGAGGAGTCTCCAGACCTGGTGATGATTACAGGCTCGCCATTTTATCCAATGCTGCTAACGAGATTTATCAACCGCAGGGGAGTAAAGGTCGTGCTGGATTACCAGGACCCCTGGCGTTCCGAATTCAACGAGACCCAGTCGATCTGGTCAAAACGTGGATTATCCCATTTGGTGGCCAAATGGCTTGAACCCAGGGCGTTGAAATTCTGCGACGGTGTGACTTCGGTATCCCAGACGCAGAATGAGCAGTTAATAGTCCAGTACCCATTTTTAAAGGACAAAAAAATCGCCCACTTCCCCATAGGTGGAGATCCGGAGGATTTTGCCCTGCTCACTAATGAAGTCAGCGGTCAGGAGGCTGTTGCACTGGATAAAGGTCATCTCAATCTGGTTTACGTAGGAGCGTATCTCCCCCGGGCGGAACCCTTGATGCGCATTTTCTTTAGAGCGTTGCATAATCTGATTGAAGGCGATACCTCCTTGAAGAAAAGGTTGCGAGTAACTTTTGTTGGAACGAGTAACAGGCCAGAAGACGTCAGGTATAAGCCTGTCACCCAGCTCGCGGTACAGGAGAAAGTTTCGGCTGTGGTGTTTGAGTTTCCATCAAGGGTTTTGTACAGCGAAGCGTTGAAACTGTTGGCGCGATCGGATGGCGTGTTGATGATTGGCTCCGATGAAAGACATTACACGGCATCCAAGATTTATCCTGGCTTAATGTCGGGTAAGCCCTACCTTGCCTTTTTTCACGAGGATTCCAGCTCTTATGATATTCTCTCTAAAGCGGGAGGAGGTGGCACCGTTGGAATCAGTGATGTTGAGCAAATAGAAATGCTCGTAGGTCTTATTCAGGAACATCTGTCGACGCTTGTTTACAACCCGGAGAATTTTCCTGAGCAGGACAGGTCAGCATACGAAGGTGTGACCGCCGCTGCCATTGCCGCAGGCTACGCTGCTTTTTTTGATAGCGTGATGGGGCTATAATGACCACCAAAGAGGTTTCCTCGCCGCCTTCTAGCCGCCTTGCGATCCTGTCCTCGCATCCGATTCAATACTACGCCCCACTTTTCAGGACCCTGTCGACCAGAGTCGATCTTGAAGTTTTCTATGCATTCCAGCCCACGCCAGGGCAGTTGGGGGAGCCGGGCTTTGGCCAGGCGATCAGCTGGGACATTGACCTCTTGTCTGGTTACAGACATACATTTCTTGACAATATTTCCCTGAAACCTGGATCAGATACTTTTAATGGTTGCGATACACCTGAGATTTATCAACAACTAAAAAACGGTGGTTTTACGCACCTCCTCGTCATTGGCTGGCACTTGAAGACGATGATTCAGGGCATCATTGCAGCGAGAAGAATTGGCCTAAAGGTTCTGGTAAGGGGGGACAGCCACCTGATGACTCCGAGGAGTGTCCTGAAACGAATAATCAAGGCAGTTACCTATCCGCTACTACTGAGAGTCTTTGATGCTGCGCTATATGTGGGTGAGAGAAACCGAGAGTATTACACTCATTATGCGTATCCCGGAGAGCGGTTGTTCTTTTCACCGCATGCCGTTGAGTATGACAGGTTTGCCGGTTCATCTGGGATCGACATCAGGCAAATTTTTCGTGCAGCCCATGGGTTGGATGATAAATTTGTGGTCGCATATGTCGGCAAGCTCCTGAAGATCAAGTCCCCGGAACATATTGTCAGGGCTGTTGCTGAACTACGTGAACGTGGGGTCGATGCGGTTGTACTGCTTGCCGGTGCCGGTGTGGAAGAAGCCGCTGTGAAGCGTCGTGCAGTGGAGATGTCAGTCCCAGTCTGTTTTCTGGGTTTCGTCAGTCAAATGGAACTTCCTTCCGTTTATGCGAGTGCAGACGTGTTGCTGCTTGCATCAGAGTCCGAAACATGGGGCCTGGTTTGTAATGAGGCATTGGCAACGGGTACGCCTGTGGTGGTTTCTGACCTGGTAGGCTGTGCGCCTGATCTGGCAGACGGCACAGTAGGAAGAGTTTTTCGCCATGGTGATATCATAGATGCTGCCAATCAACTGGATTGGATTCGTCAGAATTACCCCTCAGTAGAATCGCTGGGACGGGTAAACGAAAAATACAGCTTTGAGAGTGCAGCCAGGGGAGTTCTGAATGCAATCCTTGCGACGACAAAAGAGGCCAATTGAATACTCAAGCATCTAAGCCGCGATACGGGTTTCCGGGCCGGCTAGTGAGAAAGGGATTCCAATCTGGCCGCTTTTTCGAAATTATGGTGCCGGTCTCGTTAATCAGTCTCATCGCTGGCGCAAACCCGTTGTTTGCTTTGGGTTTAGGCGTTTTTGCCTTCTCTGTTTATCGGCTCCTGATTTCTCCTGATCGACCATTCATGATTCGATGGCTTATTGTTTTTGTGGCGCTCTTGCAGTGGGTAGTCGCACCAGGGGTTGCATATAACGTGCTTCTGGTGCATAGCCGATACGGGATGTGGGTGCCGCAAGCCGATTACATGTTGTTTGCGGTACCGGCAGTGATTGCGTTTGCGGTGGGCGTGTTCTTTGTTGGGAACAATACAGAATGCGATGCGCAAAGGGATGCGTTGGCCAACATGCCTGAGTTTAATCGCAAGTTCCCGGACCTACCGCTTTTGTTGATGTTTATTGCGATCATTGCAAGCGTCGGGGCGATATTGCTGCCCGATTCGCTTGCTTTTGCTGCTTACCTGCTGTCGAATCTGAAGTATTCAGCGGTCATTCTTCTGCTGTTTTCTCATCGACAGGACAGGTTCCTCTGGATTGGCACGATAGCGGGTTTGTTGTTCATTGAAGCGGCGACCACGAGCCTGTTTCATGATGCTATTCTCTGGTCGATGTTGATTGGTGGTGCTTATATCTACCGCATCCGGATGAAAACCGGGACCAAGTTTGTGTTCGCTATTTTATTCTTGTTCGTCGTCACCCTGATTAACAGCGTAAAGTCTGATTATCGCGATGAAATTTGGGGTACTTCTAAGGCACCGAGTGCCACCGTCTATTTTGATATGACCATCGAGAAGATCGGCGTAACACTAGATGGCGATGTTGATTTTTCAGAAATGTTTGAGGGCATGGTGATCAGGCTGAATCAAGGGAGGATTATCAGCAGAATCATGCTCAAAATGCCCGACCAAATACCTTATCTGTCTGGTCAAAGTATTAGGGCCGGCATTGTGGCTGCATTGGTACCGCGTTTTCTTATGCCAGACAAGGCACGGGCCGGTGGCCATGAGAACTTTCAGAAGATGACCGGCTGGATGTTGGGTAAAAATACGTCAATGGGCGTCAGTGTGCTTGGTGAAGCCTATGGAAACTTCGGGGTGCTGGGTGGCATTGTGTTTATGGGTTTGTTTGGACTTGCGCTTGGGTGGTTTTTATTAAAGGTTACGACGTTGGGACTAGGTAGCAATCCCCTGTTGATAGCACTCCTACCTTGTGTATTTATCTACGTCATCAAGGCGGAAACCGATTTTGTAACGGTGGCCAATTTCCTGGTCAAAGCATCAGTTTTATACGCTGCGGTTTTTATTGTGCTGACGCGAGGGCTGAATTTTCGATTTCGACGGTGGAAAGCCGAAGACGGAGGGGTTCAGGTTGATAATAATCAAAAAGCAGTTTGAGGTGTTTTTTCAATGATTCTTGATGTGCCAAAACGGGTGTTGGTTACTGGTGGTGCTGGTTTTCTTGGTAGTCATCTATGTGAGGAGCTGGTCAATAGTGGACACGAAGTACTTTGTGTTGACAACTTCTACACGGGGCGTCGGGCGAATGTCTCCCATCTACTTGATGCGCCTAATTTTGAACTGATGCGTCATGATGTGACCTTCCAACTCTATGTCGAGGTGGATGAAATTTTCAACCTGGCTTGTCCGGCGTCGCCTATTCATTACCAGTTTGATCCTGTACAGACAACCAAGACCTCTGTTCATGGCGCGATCAATATGCTGGGATTGGCAAAGCGTGTAAAAGCCAAAATATTGCAGGCTTCAACGTCTGAAGTTTATGGTGATCCAGAACAACATCCCCAAACTGAGTCTTACTGGGGCAACGTCAATCCCATTGGTCCAAGAGCCTGTTACGATGAGGGTAAACGGTGTGCTGAAACACTGTTCTTTGATTACCACAGTCAGCACCAGTTGCGGATCAAGGTCATGCGGATATTTAATACGTACGGACCCAGGATGCATCCCAATGATGGAAGGGTCGTTTCTAATTTTATTGTCCGGGCGCTGAGTGGGAAGCCACTTGCGATTTATGGAGATGGCCAGCAGACAAGATCATTTTGTTATGTGGATGATCTGATCGAG
>Ga0222633_1000967_pt1 | contig 18688 bp, 17 predicted proteins | sample AntAcemetageno48_FD_179816 | JGI IMG/M metagenome (GOLD analysis project Ga0222633, IMG submission 179816) | Saline water microbial communities from Ace Lake, Antarctica - #48 | ecosystem: Environmental > Aquatic > Non-marine Saline and Alkaline > Saline | place: Antarctica: Ace Lake | collected...
GTATCCAAATCGATAATCGCAACCTTGTTGGGTCGTACATCAGCCTGGTACGCAGTCCAATCGAAATGTTTTACTGCCATAGTTTCTTCTCACAATTGTTGTTTGTGTAGTTTGTGTAGTTTCCATCTTAATGCTAAAAGCTCAAACCGACAGTAGATAACATTTACTGTTCAGGTTCTTTTACCTTTCAGGCCCTTTACCTTTCAGGATAGAGGCCAAGCGCCACCTTACCAATATAGTCCTGGGCCTCCGTTGGAGAATAGGGTTGCATAAATGGTCCAGCCCGAACATCACGATAGAGTCTAGACAAAGGATGTTTATCCATAAAGCCCCTACCTCCTACAAAGTCCATTGCCCGATTGACCATCTCAATCGCGTTTCGATTAATAACCCACTTCATGCTCTGGTGATCCTTTAATAGCTCGTGAGCCCGCTCAATGGGTATTTTCTTGCCATAAAATTCTTCTAAAAAATTATCCGCAATACTCCCCATTTGACCCACCATGGCTCGCGCCGTAGTGAGCAGAATCTCTATCTCGGCAATCATATGCTGAATGCCTGGTAGCTCGGCACTAGGGGCTTTACCCTTTTTTTGTGTTCCTCTCGCTGCAGCCAATGCCAGCTCATAGGCATGTTCCGCAATACCTAAAAACACACCAAGAAGTGGCAGATCACCCAGGTTTCTGTTCATCAACATACTGGTACTCCACTTTCCCCAGAGACCGGCTAGGTTAACCGAATGCGCGGGCAACAAAACATTATCAAACTTAATTGACTGGCTGCCGGAACCTCGCATGCCCTTTCTCGAAGCGCTTCATTCACACTCATCGCTGCTTCTGAAAATTTTTTGCCGGCCGGGGTTTTAGGTTGTAGCGCGTAACTCATTTATATAGCTCTCTAGAGTCCGCGGAATTATTTGGGATAAGCTAACAAAGCTAACATGCAACCCGTCTCTCGGCATAGCGCCCGACATAGTGCAAGGAATGTTACAATCCGTGCTTGTTGTAATCAGGCAAGAGGCCCGAAAAGATGAGTGAAACAGATGTGAATACAGAATCCAACGAGACGGATGAAATCCCCTCGGCCTACGACATCCCAATTGAAGATATTCAACCGGTAAACGCCCAGCTGTTCAAAGAGCACAAATGGCTAGAGTATTTCGAGCGGCTTAGAGCCGAAGATCCTGTGCACTTCAACGAAGTTGAACAAGCCGGACGATTTTGGTCTTTAACCAAATATGCGGACATCAAAAAGGTCGATTCCGACTGGCAGAACTTCTCCTCTGCTCACGGCATTACTTTAGGCCTACCAATCGATGCTGAGTTACCGGAAGGCGCGCTGGGCATCACCACTTTTATTGCTCAGGACCCACCAGCACACGACGTTCAGCGTAAGACCGTGACTGGTGCCGTGGCGCCGGCGAACCTGGTTGAAATGGAGCCGCTGATTCGTGAGCGGACGCAGAAGGTTTTGGATTCTCTACCTGAGGGCGAAACATTCGACTGGGTCGACACCGTATCGATCGAGTTGACGACCATGATGCTGGCGACGCTGTTTGACTTTCCTTTTGAGGACCGGCGCAAGCTCACCCACTGGTCCGATGTGACTTTTGCGATCCCTCAGCCCGGCGGCATTATTGAGTCTGAGGAAGAGAGACGTACTGAACTACTTGAATGCCTCGAGTATTTCACCCGCCTCAGAGAAGAACGTCTGAAAAACCCTGGCAGCGACCTCGTCTCCATGCTGGCCCACGGTGAAGACACAAAAGACCTATCACCCATGAACTACCTGGGTAATTTGCTCCTGTTGATTGTTGGCGGTAATGACACCACACGAAATAGTATGACGGGTAGCGTCTATGCCTTAAATAAGTTTCCCGAGCAGTACGACAAGCTCATTGCCAATCCACAGCTGATTCCCAAAATGGTCGCCGAACTTATTCGTTGGCAGACTCCGCTTGCCTATATGCGCAGAACCGCCAACAACGACTGTGAAATCGGTGGTAAGCAAATCAAAAAGGACGATCAGATTTTGATGTGGTATGCCTCGGGCAACCGGGACACCGACGTCTTTGAAAATGCTGACGCGCTAGACATTGAGCGACCTAACTCTAGAGCCCATTTGTCATTCGGGTTTGGTATACATCGCTGTATGGGGAATCGCCTCGCGGAACTACAACTTCGAATCCTGTGGGAAGAAATTCTGGTCCGGTTTGAGAAAATTGAAGTCCAAGCGGAACCCGAGAGGACCTTTTCATCCTTTGTGAACGGCTACACTCACATGCCCGTTAAGGTCACTCGAAAGAAAAGCTAATCTCGATCTCCAATGGCTACATCTTTTCGATTTCGAAATGGTGTAGCCAATTCGATAAATTACTCGCTGGTCGGTCTGTTCGTCCGAGCACTCCTATCCAGCAACTCGAACACGCCTTCCTCCTCTAGGACTCGCATACCAAGGCGCTGGTTAGAAACGCCCTGTCGCAATAGGTAATCAAAACTTAACCGACCTTCACCCTCTCCTGCCTCAAAATACCGGCAATCAATCTGGTCTTTGTTGTTCAACTGTTCACTCAATTCGATTAAATGAGAGGAAAACATAAAGAGGCAATCTGGCTTGGTCGCGAATCGTTCAAGGATGGCAAGGGATGCATCGAGAGCGTCTTTAACATTGGTGCCTTTAAAGGGTTCATCCATCAACGCAACAACTCGGTAGCCATCGGCAATCGCCTGGGCCACCGCCTTGGCTCGCAGCGCTTCGGCCCGAAAATAACTGATGCCACCACGGAGATCATCACTTAAAGAAAGGGAGCTGAAAAGCCGCTCTGCAGGAACAAAGGTCATTGCACTCGCCGGCACTCCCATACCCAGATGGCCCAGATAAAGGGCCGTGGCAATGGCCCGCAGGTACGTGGTTTTACCTGCCATGTTCGGCCCGGTCAAAAACAGCACACGCTGGGTCTGGTCTAGCTCAACCGGATTAGCAACCGGCTTGTCGAGAAACGGGTGAATCAGCCCTTCCGCATGCACGCTTAAAGGGCCTTCTTCAATCTTCGGCAACACAAAGCCATGTTGTTTGGTGATATCGGCCATGGACACCAGCGCGTCCATCTCGTACACGAGCCGTAAGAGTCGCGCCATCGTTGCTTTCTCACGCAATCGAAAAATCTGATCGAGGCGGAGAATCCTAAAGGTCCAACTACCCACTTCACCATCAGGCACCTTGAGGATACCTGGCTTTTCAAGCAGTTCCCGCATCTCGTTGACGAGGGGCGCAAGTTCTCCTTGCGCTGATCCTAATTCTGGTTGAACGATAAATTTTCTTAAGGTTCGAATCAAACCGCTGGTGAATTGCACACCACGAACGATACTACCGTAGTGGCTGGAGTGATTTGCCCATAAACCAAAGGCGCCAAGGCAAAACTCTAATTGGTTTTCCTCGGCAATAATGGGCATGACTTCCTGGGCGTAATATTCCGCTCGCCCCGTTGCAAAAGCCGATGGCAACTTATCAAAGGCAGAACGCGTTGAGAGGATAAAGGAGACCGCGCCTTGGGTTCGTCGAATACAATCGGCATCGGACCAGGGTTGCTGCATACGACGTTTTAGAACCTGGATGCCGCCATCAGTCCGCGCCAGATTGCAAAACTCAAAGACCGTCTGATCCTCAGTATCGGTACTGAAAATTTCGAGATCCTTTAAGGTATGTTCATCAAGCACCAAAATATTGTGTTCAGAAACCTTCTGCTCAGAAACCTTGTCTTCCGAAATCTTGTCTTCCGAAATCTTGTCTTCAAAAACCATCTACCCAAACTCTACTATCAAAAACCTGACGTTCCACTCATGTCGCGAACTTATTCGCAACACCGTACGGAAGCCACCGAATATTCGACTTTACACCGATGCAACCGCAATCGCTCATTGTGTTCTTCAAAAACTAGAAACCTCGCGCACCTATCTCTCATCATTAAGCCAGGCACCATGGAAGCCAGCAGGGATCCGCCTGCCGAGCTTAATGGTCGCCACTGGCGAACTGCTAAGGTCTCTCGCATCCAGAATCCGCAACTCGCTGGTATTTGTAGTCTTTAAGTAAACACACACCAGTACCCAGCCATCATCTTCGTCAACGCTATTTTCCCTGGGTATGAAAACCGGCTCACTGTTTTGATCCCCTTCATCAACCTTGTGACAGTCTCTGGACCCGGTCAGAAGATCGTAACGAACCACCCCCCTCATCATATTGTCGGCGGGCTGCTCCAGAGCATAGAGATAGCGATTGTTTTTGCCCGTGAAACTCTCGTTGATACGAGGTAGCTCAATACACAAATCGTCCATCTGCGATTCAGCCGCAGTGCCCTTGCCTAGATCAATCCGATACCGCCATAACACGCCAAGGGGATTAGGCAAAAAGCCATCGCCTTTGGCATTGCGGGTAAAGTAGGTTGGATACCGCACAACATCCAACACAATGGTTCCGTCCGCATCGTTGTAAGCATTAACCACATGCTGAATAAAGCAGGGCTCAATTTCGATCCAATGAATCTCGCCACCATGCCGCGGCAAAACGCACAATCTGGATTGACGGTTATCTTGCCAGCAGATGGGAATCCTGAAGCCAAGCTCGAACATTGAAAAGTCAAAACCAACACTGAGATCGAGTAAAATGCTATGGGTTTCGGTAATCGCCATATCGTGCATCATCGAGGGCGCCGGCACTTCTATTTCGACATCAAGAGTTTCTCTACCCGCCGCATCTAACACGCCATAGCGTAGCCAGGGCGCCTGCCAGTCAGCTTTAAAATACATGAGTTCACCGGTGCCGGGGTCAATCTTTGGATGGGCCGTCACACCCCGCTGCAATGCTGGATGTATAACCGTTGCGCCAAGGGTTTCTAATGATTGATTAATCACAAGGGGCTGCCCGCCTTCCGCAAGGGCCAGGATCTCACCCCCGTGGGAGATCACATTAACGTTAGGATTGGTTTCCTGATATTGGTTCGATTCTCCATCACCTTTGTGGTTCGCCCAATTTTGAGTGCGCACCCAGCGGTTCCTATAGCCCGTAGCTTTGCCGCCAGTCAGGGTAATGCCGTGCAGCATCGCGGCTTCTGGCCACCAGGACAGCACATCTTCGCTCTCGAAGTGGCCGCTCAAAGGGTTGGGGCCATTGCGAACAAGGGTGCCGTTTAAGTCAAAGGGGATCTCTCCAGTGACTTCAAATGACGATAAATCCAATTCGTCTAATACCGGCGCAAAGGCATCCATATCTACCGAGTTCATCGCAGATTCCTTAGCTCAGATAATCGGCACTGGAACTCGGCGACTTTGTTTTCACTGATATTGTTGATAGACAGGTGGCTAAAAACATCCCTTAGAACACCCTCGGCATCAACCAATAGTTCGAGACCGGCAGCTGTAATCACGGCCAGACTTTGTCGTGCATCCCGCTCGCTCTTTTCGGTCCTCACGAGCCCGATCTTCTCGAGAGGTTTTAAGGCCCGCGTCACCGCGGATGCGGTCAGACCGACTGCGTTGGCGAGATCAATTCTGGGAAGTCCGTTCGAGGCCTTCGACAGCGCCAGTATTAGCCGATATTCGCTAAAGCTAATGCCCCTGGTGGCCGACAAGGCTCGATCCAAACGATGCTCAAGACCTGCGGCGGTTTCAAGGAATTGAAGGATGGTGGGTGCGGTATGAGGTGCTACATTTGATTTATTCATACGCGCATAGTACTTGCATAATCCTTGATTGATCAAGTATTAATCAAGTTTTCCGTCAGCCAAACGTCGGGGGTTGGCTTGATATCATGCCAACGTGTTCGTAGTCCGCCAGCAAACCAAAGGCATCAGAGAACCTTGATGATGCGGCAGCAGGTTCGAGGTACCTACTCAACAATCGTACCGGGATGAGCTTCGGTCCAGTAAGACATGTGCTGGAGTCCTTCGTGACCAGCATCCAGAAACTCTTTGTACATTGATGGCGCGGCATTTCGTTGCTGTATCAGTTCAATCTGCAAATCACCGGAGTTCGCAGGGGCGATACTCATCTCAACCGGAGTGTCCACGCCACGGTGGCAGAAGTAGTCTGTTTGAACATGTCTGATGTAGTACCAGGGCCCGACACCCATCACATTAATCCAATGATCCATCGCCGCTTCAATATCTTGGACCACGTAGCCATTCTGCCTCACAGCGCCAAATATTCTACTCACGCAGCTTCTCCTACAAATTTTTGCACCAAAGCCTACTTCTTCTGATAGCCTGCACCTACACACCCTAGAGTGACGGCTACTGTGGTATTAGGTGAAGACTTTTTTGCAGACGTGGAACTACTCAATCTGTTCACTCTGGACAGCTCCCAAGCCGGAATAAAAATCCATCACGAGGCAGCGCCGGAGCGTATTGCATCGGCAAAACGTCTCTTTGAGAAAGAACTTATTTCCCAGGTTGACGGTGGATACCTGACCCCGTTGGGGCTTCAAGCAGCTGAACATGCTGAAATCCTCATTAGGGTATTACATTCAAATCCACAGAATTAATGGTCAACTAGACATTGTGTTGCTGCCGGTAAGTTGACCAATAGTCGAAGGAATCACTCAAACTTTGACTACGGTTTGTAACCGCATCCTTCAATTCCCCGTGGCTTAATATGTAGAACACGTCATTTTGAATCGCGTGGAGCACCATATCGCCAATGACCTGGGCTGGCATCATCCCCGGAAGCTCACTTACGGCTGCACCATCCTGCCGTCCAAGATCAAATTTGGAAGCACTCTCACCACCCAATGTACCGGGCCGATTACGTTCGGAGGAGTAGATGTCTGTCGCCACGAAGCCGGGGCAAAGCACCGATGTGCCAATGCCAAATGGCGCAAGGTCACCTTGCATTGCCTCAGACATGCCGACCACGGCAAACTTTGTTGTGTTATAGACGCTCAGCCCCGTGATTCCAATTTGGCCGGCCATCGAGGCGGTATTCACGATATGACCGCCCTCGCCATGGGACTTAATCAAGTTACTAAAGGTCACCATGCCATTCACGACGCCGTCTAGATTAACTCGCATCACCCAATCCCAATCCTTGTAGGTCATGTCGGCGATATTGCCATTTAGGGCAACCCCGGCATTGTTGCAAAGCACATGAACTTTTCCAAAGGCGGCAATGGTGTCTTGTGCAGCTTGCTCCATCGCCTCTCTGTCGGTGACGTCAACTTTTAGGGTGATCACATCGGCGTTGGTGTCCTGGAACTCTACCCGCGCGGCCTCCAATGCAACGTCCTCAATATCGGCTATAGCAACCTTCATCCCCGCAGCGGTAAATGCCCTCGCCATGGCCAGACCGAGACCGCTGGCGCCACCAGTTATAAACGCAACCTTTCCTGCTACCTGTTCCATAGATCCGCCTTTTAATTTAAGCCAGAATGATAATACCAATTTAGAGAGAATGTTTGTTTTGAACTAATGACAACGTTGACCGGCTAACCTTCCCCAGCGCATAGTGACGGACAAAGTGAGGGAACACCTATGCGCCTTACCCAAACAGATGCATCATTTATTTACATGGAATCCGCGAGCGGACCGATGCATATCGCTGGCGTTTATGTTCTAGATGGGGAAGTACCCTTCAAGGACATATTCACCTGGATGCAAACCCGCATGCATCTATTGCCAGCCCTGAGACGAAAACTCGCCCAGGTCCCCTTTAGCCTCGCGCATCCGAAATGGGTGGATGATGATGAGTTCGATCTAGCAAACCATATTGTCCATCACCCACTACCGGCAGGCTCGTCACTAGAAGATGGCGTTGATCAGGCCGTCGAAATGAACGAGCCAATGCTGGATCGCAGCATGCCCCTGTGGCGAATGGTTGTCTTATCCGGCGTCCCTGGCAAAACACTGATGCTGCAACAAACCCACCACGCCCTCATCGATGGCGCGTCCAGTATCCAACTACAAATGATCATTTTTGCTTTTGAGAAGAACGCGGCCAACCCGGAGCCACCTAAAATAGCCTGGGTACCGGAAGAGCCCCCCAGTTTGAATGAGCTATTCACCGAAGCCGTCCGGGAAAGCGTCGAGGCAATGTCCCAGTTCAGTCCGACGCGAGCTGTCAGCAATGTGCCGGCGCAATGGCGAAAAGTCCGACAGGCCACCGAAATCATGAACCGCTTCATTTCCCAACCCGCGATCACAGCGCCCTTTAACGCCGGCATGGTGGGTCCAAAAAGACGCGTCGCATGGCTCAAAAAATCCTTCTCGGAGATTAGAGAAATACGCAGGCATCTTGGCGGCACCATTAATGACGTCGTATTGGCAGTGGTCTCGGAAGCTGTCGCGCGTTATCTAGAGAGTCATGGTGAACGAGTACAGGATCAACGCATGCGTATCATGTGCCCCGTCAATGTTCGCACCGAGGACCAGAAAGGTGCGCTTGGTAATCAGGTCTCGGCGATTTTCCCGATGCTCCCGGCATGGTCGATGGACACCCTTGAACGCCTCGAAGTTGTAATCGCAGAAACCCAGAGAATCAAAGGCGCAGAAGAAGCCCAGGCAATGACCCAAATGCAGGACGGCATGCCGAATTTTCCACCCACGGCCATGCTGGGCAGCCAACTGATTGGTACAGCATTTGACCCTACAGCACTCGCGGCACGCATGCCGCTACCCATCATGCCGAGCTTCGGTGCACGGCCTCCAAACCCGGGGGTAAACTTCACCTGTACTAATGTGCCTGGAGTACAGGTGCCCCAGTACATGTGTGGTGCGGAGCTGACCGATCAAATCGGATTACTTGTCCTGACAGGAACAAGCGGTTTCAGCGTGACGATTCTTAGCTACAACAACCAACTGTTCTTTAATTTCATTTGCGAGCCACGTCTACTGCCAGATCTAGAAGTTATCGTGAACGCAGCCGATGATGTGTTTTTGGATCTGCTGAGACTCGCTCGAGAGAAGAACGACGCCATTCAACAAGCTAACCCGGAATAAACATGCCAGATCAGAGTTTTTTAGAACAATATCCCAAAATGATTACTCTCTCAGACGGTGCAGAAATCGAATTTCGACTCATGTCCGCAGCCGAGCGGGATGACATTCTCGGTTTTGCCCAGGCGCTGCCAATGGAAGATTTGCTCTTTCTTCGGGTCGATTTGACTCAACCCGAGGTTGTCGACGACTGGGTACAGAACGTTAAAAAGGGCATCTCTACAACCGTATTGGCCTACGATAGTGAGGGCATGGTGGGGTATGCAACAGTGCACCGTAATGTTGCGCCCTGGACTCGTCGCGTGGGTGAGTTGCGCGTCAACGTTAACCAAGCCTATCGCACCCGTGGCTTAGGTAAACGTATCACCGCTGAAATTTTTGATGTTGCTAGGGGCATGGGTGTGAAAAAACTCATGGCCAATATGACATCAGACCAACACGGCGCTCAGGCAGCCTTCCGTCGACTCGGGTTCGTCCCGGAAGCACTGTTGGCTGACTATGTAGAGGATAGAAATGGAACCGCGCGCGATCTCGTGATTATGTCCTTTGATATGGAAGGACATACGGATCTCATTCCAGAGGTGGCAAAGCTTTAGTTAGTTCAAGAAGCTTTAGTTAGTTCAAGAAGCTTTAGCCGATTGCACCTTGCTGGGCTAAGGCCTGCATTTCAGAAAATTCCATCCCGAGTTCTGACAATATCTCAACGGTGTGTTGTCCCATCTCGGGAGAGTGGGATTGATGTCTGGAAGGGGTTTTAGAAAAAGAAACCGGCGCCTTAGGCAGTTGCATTAATCCACCTCTTGGGTGGTCTAACTCCTCAAGTAATCCAAGGGCTTTAACCTGGGGGTCCTCCGCTACTTCATGACGAAGATTGACTCGAGAATGGGGAATGTCGTTTTCTGCCAGAACATTGAGCAACTCATCAGTGCTGTAGTTCGACGTGTCTGCTCCCAGATGATGTGAAACAATCGAGCCGTCTCTCGCGTGGCTGATTTCATAGAGGTCTGCAAGGTCTCCTGCATATTGAACATCATCGCCTTTAAAACTGTAGTTCCACATAAGATCTGGCCAGTTGAAATAGACGCCTACATGGAGCATGGCGATTTTTAGATGCTGACCACCGGCACCCTTCTCTCGAGCGAATAACGCTGCTGTGATTGCCTGCGCTGTGGTGAGCGCAGTCACCTTGTCGTAAACAATAGTACGGACCATCTTGGGCTGGCCGTCTTCGGCTTGCGCATCGAGGGCGCCACTCATACCTTGAATCACATAGTCGTAAACCTTCTGCTCTGCGTAGGGACCTACCTCGCCCATGCCTGAGATCGAGGCGTAAATAAGATCACTATTAATGGCCGATAACGCCTCATAACCGAGACCTAGTCTATCCATCTTGCCGGGCCGATAATTTTGTAAAACCACATCTGCAGTTTCCACCAGTGAATGCACAATCCGCTGGCCTTCCGCATGTTTAATATTGATGCCGATCGAACGTTTATTGCGGTTGATCAGCGAAAAGATCGCAGACAAGCCGTTCCGGCTGGCACCAAGACCGCGAATTCCGTCCCCCCAACCAGGAGGTTCTATCTTAATGACGTCGGCCCCCTGATCCGCCAACATCACTGCGGCCATCGGCCCTGACACCACCGAGGATAAATCTAGAATGCGAACGCCACTTAAGGGGCCGTGGCTAAAATCTGTGGTGGCATCAACTGTCATGATTACTACTTACTTTAAAAAGGGCCGCACAACGTATGCACTCCATAAGCATAACAAAATGATCGGCCAAGGCTGCTGTTACAATCAGACACCACTAATCCGCTAACCCAGAGTCCCGCCTCGCTTACAGGAATTGCCTAATGCATCACCTCCACCACCTCAGCTTCATTTTGTTGTGCTTGATCCTCTCTGCATGCGAACCTCAGGATCGTCGGCCAGGTAATTGGTTATCTGGGGAGCCAGTTGAAACCAAGATTGAGGATTGGCATTTCAGCGATGACTTTCCTGAGGTGTTTCTTCAAACTCATCCCTGGTACGGGGTGCCACACTCCGTGACAGTTGTACTCGCCACGGCAAACGGCAAACTTTTCTCGCCGTCGATATATTATGCAGAGCCTAAGCGATTTCCCGATGGCAAATATTGGAACCGCATCGTCGCCAAGAATCCCAATATCGAAGTTAAAATTGGCGACAAGCTTTATCCAAGATCAATTCACCTGATCACCGATGAAAATGAGTTCGAACAGGGGCTCGAAGCACTCGCCAAAAAATATCCTTTCTGGCGAAGCGTAAAAGATGCACCGGAGGAGGCGCCAACCTTCGTCATCATGGAACTGCGCGACAGAACCGAGTAACCATTTTGTCCAGCAACTATGGCCGGCTATTATGGCCGGCTATCTCAAAAGGCAGGCCAAGTGTTAGCATTCGCCTCCGCTAACAAGCAAGGCAACGGCATTGAGCACCGTCAAACCTAAACCCTGGGCTGCATTTCGTTACTCAGACTATCGAGTGCTTTGGGTTGTACTTGTCACCGGCTCAATCGTCAGTTGGATGCGCATCCTCGGCACAGCCCAGTGGTTACTAGACGAAACTGGATCTGCGTACCTCGTTGGTTTAATTGGCGTTGTACAACTCGTCGTGCAGGTCCCGGTCACCCTTTGGGCGGGAAATTTAGCCGATCGAGTGGATCGTAAAAAACTCATGTCGGCCGCCTACGGCGCCACCGCTTTGGTGATGGCCGGGCTTGGCATTCTGGAATTTCAAGACGCTCTTACACCACTTTTTGTCTATATTGGCATAGCCATTATGGCGGGCACCCATATGCTCAGTAGCCCAGCCAGGGCAGCACTTGTTCCAATCGTCATCCCCAATAACGAACTCATGCTGGCTATTTCTACCGACACTGCTTCGTCCAATGCCGCGGCGATCGCCGGACCCTTGCTGTTTGCATTTGTAGCAGTCACATTTGGCTCAACAGAAGTTTTTCTGCTCGCCGCCTTAATCGCGTGCATCGCGGCACTGCTACCGATATTTGTCAGAGCAAAGGGTATTGCTGAGGGTCACGACCAAGACGCAGAGAAGCCCTCGCAAATACAGCAAACCAAAGACGGATTTAACTACGTATCCAAACATCCGATCTTGCCCGGGCTCTTTCTTCTGGACATTGGCATTACGACAGCGTCCTTCTATCGAGAAATATTACCGGTACTCGCCCTTGGACTGTTTGCCGGTGGTGCTAGCGCAACTGGCATGTTGGGCGCTGCCAATTCGGCCGGCGCGATTCTCGGCTCATTCGTCGCTCTGCTGTTCGTCGCCTACAAAGCCAAAGGAATGCTCGTACTTTATGCCTCCTTCGCCTATGGCTTCATTTTGTTTGGCTTCGGACTCGCTAACTCCCTCTGGATGGGTTTATTGATGATTGGCTTACTTGGGGCGGCGGATGCGATCACCGTCGCCGTGAGGGCAACCACAGTGATGCTCACGACGCCTGATCATATGCGCGGCCGTGCCTATGCGCTTATGATTCTCGCAGCTCAATCGGCTAATAATATTGGTACGATTTGGGTGGGCGCCTGGGCTGGTGCAATTGGCGCCAGTAACACGATGCTGTTAGGTGGCGTCATGTCTATTACGGCGACTGCGCTGATCTGGTGGTTTTGGAAACCCATTCGAGAGTTCCGATCTGACTAACCGCACTCACACGAGTCGCCAAATGAATCAGATTGACTTAGCTCGTCCTTTGCCACAACACTAAGGCTTAACCTTTCAATCAGGAACCGCCGTGAATTATTTGGCACAGGCTGCTCGAGTAGAGAGTTTTATTCACAGCAATCAGGTCGATACCCAAACTGGCATCTGCTGGAATCGCATCCCAGACAGCAAACCTACACACACTTTTTATCATGGCAGTGCCGGTATCATTGCCTTCTACCTTGAGTTGTTTATGGCCACTCAAGAGGAAACTTATAGGCACACAGCCATGGCAGCAGGAGACGATCTTCTGGCTTATGTTCAAAAACAGGCCGAGGCAGAAAAGTTTATTACCTGCGGATTTTTCAGCGGCTGGCCCGGTTACGTCTTCACCCTCAATGAACTGTATAAATTAGGCGGCGACAAGAAATACCTTGTAGGCGCGGAGCTAGCCCTCGCGCGTCTGACGGCCCAGGCGTCTGAGCTTGGCTCAGGCATTGGTTGGGTAGAAGCTATCCCGTTCTCTGATATTACCGGCATCAAGGGCGAACGAGAGCTGATCGACTTTTCTGTCGGTGCAGCCGGTGCAGGACTGATTTACACCTATGCCCATCGAAATGGATTTGGCGCTGATCCGTTAGAACATGCGATTCAAACTGCAGATCGCCTGCTCGACGTGGGAGAGAAAACACCGGATGGTACCTTGTGGCTGATGATGGTCGATATGGCCTTTGCCTTTACCGCACCAAACTTTGCCCATGGTAGCGCTGGCGTCGGCTATTTTTTTGCCGACCTATTTAGGGATACTCGGGACCAACGATATTTAGATGCTGCGATCAGCGCTGCAAACTACGTCATGGCAAAAACCTTTGAGCAGGATCAAGGCTTTCTAGTTTGTCACAACGAAGAGGAGGATCCGGCCCGCACCTTTTACCTCGGTGTCTGTCATGGCCCAGCGGGTACAGGGCGACTCATGTTTCTATTATCAGAGTTAACCGGGGATAAAAAATATTTTACTTGGTTAGAGAAAAACTTCCTGGGCCTGGAATCGACCGGGGCGCCGGAAGTCAGGAGTCGCGGCCTTTGGCAAAATCATGGCCAGTGTTGCGGCGATGCTGGTATCGGCGATTATGCCCTTTACCTATTTAATGAAACCAAAAACCCGCATTATTTGGAATTTGCACAGCGGGTTGCTGCCCATATGGTTGACGTAGCTGATCGCTCGATGGGTCTTTCCTGGAATCAAGCAGAGCATCGGGGCCAACCCGATTTTCTCGAAAAGCAGACGGGATATATGCAAGGCGCTGCCGGTATCGGCAGTTTCCTTGTCCATCTCGGCACCACCCTGGTTGAGAAACCCGTCAAACTGGTGATGCCTGATACGCCTTTTGTTTTATGAAAGCTTAGTTAAACAGGTGCCGGCCCTTCAACCTGGACTCGATAAATTTTTCGAGGTTGGTCATCTGCATGATCGTGGACTGCATAGTGCAGCAGACACCGGTTATCCCACATCACCAGATCACCTTTGTTCCAGTGATGACGCGCTTGATACTCTGGTCTAACACTGTGCTCATATAGGTATTCAAGTAGGGCTTCGCTTTCTTGCTGGCGCCAACCGACAAACTTGTTGGTAAAGGCGCGGCATACATAGAGCGCTCGCTCACCGGTTTCATCATGGGTTCTCACGACGGGATGTACGGCGCGAGGCGCCTCGGCGCCGTCAGCCTTATAAACCGCCGCAAGTCCCGCCGCACTATGTTCTGCATTTAGGCCGTCAATGATCCCTCGCAACCCATTCGAAAGTCCCTGGTAGGCGAGTACCTGATTTGAGAATGCTGTGTCGCCACCAATACTGGGTGCTTCTAATGCATACAGCATTGTCAGCTTTGGCGGGGCGAGGTTATAGGTCATGTCTGAGTGCCAATGTTGATTGATGTCCTTCGCCTTACCGACGTTTCTAAGTTCGATAATGTCTGGATATTCCTTCATACCGGCATAGGGGTGACGAACTAGCTTTCCCCACCGCGCGGCAAACACCATCTGCTCATCAGGCGTCAACTCCTGATCAGGAAAAGCCAACACGTGGTGTTTCAAGAAGAGTTCGTTGATCGCGACCCAATCGTCGTCATCAATCCGCCTCAAATCCACGCCAGAGACTTTTGCGCCAAGGGGAGCCGAGATTACATCCACTTTCATTTTCAACAGCCTTCTTTTTTTTGGGTAATGTTTTTGGGTAAAAATTTTGACAAATTTTCCTCAATGACCACAATGTAGACTGAATCGACAGAGATTTACACAGCTTCTCTGAGCATTCGCCAGACACCAGAGATTGTGCCGCTAGAGGAGTTTCTGTAAACTCAAAACCCCGCCTGTCGCTGCAAAACAACAAGTCCTGACGATTGGTTCAAATACACTGTGAGGTATTCCATAGTGTGATTTTTTGTTTCTGTAGGCTTTAACATGTTCGAAATAACCGCATCAAAAGTGAAGTCCATCAAAAACGATGTCCTTTCAGGCATCACTGTTGCCCTCGCCCTCGTACCCGAAGCCGTGGCATTTGCTTTTGTGGCAGGCGTTGCGCCTCTGGTGGGTTTGTATGCGGCATTTATGGTCGGACTGATAACCGCCTGCATCGGCGGTCGACCAGGCATGATCTCTGGTGCAACCGGAGCTTTAGCCGTTGTCATGGTGGCCCTCGTTGCAGACCACGGCGTTGAGTATCTATTTGCCACAGTAGTGCTAATGGGAATTATCCAGATCACCGCGGGGCTATTCAAGCTGGGTAAGTTTATTCGCATGGTGCCCCATTCCGTGATGCTAGGGTTTGTCAATGGACTCGCCATCGTCATTTTTCTCGCCCAACTCGGTCAATTCGGCGTTGCTGGCGAACCCGGCTGGCTTGACGGCACATTTATGCAAAGCAGCATCATCGATGTCGCCTGGCTCGAAGGCGCACAGCTTTACATGATGCTCGGACTGGTTTTTGTGACGATGTTGATCATCCACTTTCTGCCCCGACTCACGACCATTATCCCCTCTTCCTTAGCGGCGATACTGGTTGTTAGCTTCTTAGTGTTCGGCCTAGACCTTGATACCCGTGTTGTCGGTGACATCGCGTCGATCAAGGGAGGGCTCCCCACCTTCCATGTGCCCGCGGTGCCGTTCTCCTTTGAGACGCTGACGATCATCCTGCCCTACTCCATTATCCTGGCGGCCATTGGTTTGATCGAATCGCTGCTGACCCTTCGATTGGTTGATGAGGTGACCGAGACCCGCGGACATGGCAATAGAGAGTGTGTGGCCCAGGGCATAGCCAATACCACAACAGGTCTGTTTGGTGGCATGGGCGGTTGCGCCATGATCGGCCAAAGCATGATTAACGTGAATTCAGGTGGTCGAGGTCGACTTTCGGGCATCACCGCGGCGTTATGCCTGCTGGCATTTATTCTGGTGGCTTCACCGCTAATCGAACAAATTCCCCTGGCTGCCCTCATCGGCGTGATGTTTATCGTCGTGATCGGCACTTTTGAGTGGAGTAGTTTTCGAGTTATCCGCAACGTACCACGCAGCGATGCCTTGGTTCTCGTTCTGGTTTCTGCAGTTACGGTGGCCACGGATCTCGCGATCGCTGTTGTTGTCGGTGTCATCGTTTCTGCATTGGTGTTTGCGTGGGAGCATGCAAAACACATCTTGATTGAAGCCAGAGAAGATCATCAGGGCTCAACGGTTTACGCCGTGACGGGTCCACTGTTCTTTGGCTCCGTCACCTCTTTTCTGGATCGGTTTGATCCGGCCCAGGATAACGACGACGTCATCATTGATTTTGCTCGATCCCGAGTTGCCGACCATTCTGGACTAGAGGCCATTGATACCCTCGCCGAGAGATATCTCAACGCTGGCAAAACGCTGCACCTGGTACACCTAAGCGACGAGTGTCGCAAACTACTCAAGCGAGCCGGAAGCCTGGTTGAGGTCAACGTCATTGAAGATCCGCGCTATTTTGTTGCAGATGACGTTTTAGGTTAAAACGAATTTTTAGATCAAGGCATAGAAATGACTTAGCCTGTAATGGGCTGAAGTCGGAGTTATTTTGCTATCATCGAAATTGGCAGTCTTGCGGGTTACGTTCGTCAGTTCTCAACCCTAAACTGATGACTTTGTTGTATCAAAAGAACGGCATGAGGCGGGTAGCATGAGTGAATCAGAGGTCGCGATAGACCCTTATCTGCACTATCAACAACTTCGTAATGAAACTCCGGTCGCTCGCATGGAAGGCGGCCCCTGGCAGGTGTCCCGCCACGCTGATGTCCATTCGGTCCTGAAAGACAATCAGACATTCTCATCGGACGTCTCAATGCGTCCCCCTCAAGAACGCACGTCACCGAGTATGCTATTTAGCGACCCACCGATTCATAATCGCCTGCGTAAGCTCGTGAGTCGTGCTTTTAAACCTTCACACATCGAAGGCCAAAGACAGTTGATCACCGACCGATGTGCAGAACTGGTCCAAGAAATGGCCGCGCGCGACAGCGTGGATCTCGTTAATGCCCTCGCCGCACCATTACCCGTCACAGTCATTGCCCACATGCTCGGCGTCGAAGATGGCGACATTCAAACTTTCAAACGATGGTCTGATGCGATCTTTAGCAATATCGGTGACATCCTCTTTGCGCAGCCCAGCCCCAAAGCAGCTGCTGCCAGCGAGGAAATGAGCGCCTACTTTCTAGAACAGATTGAGGAACTCAGAGCCAAACCACAGAATCATCTGCTTGGCAGACTGGTTGAAACCGAAACAGACGAGGGCATGCTCGATAACGAGGAACTCTTGAGCTTCTGTCGCCTCCTCCTGATTGCCGGCAATGAAACCACTACGGGGCTCATCACCGCTTCAGTTCGAGTCTTCGACGAGTTTCCCGAGACCTTGTCGCAACTCTATGAGGACCCAGATCTGATACCCACCTTTGTCGAGGAAGCACTTCGATTTTACTCACCATTTTCCGCGACGGTTAGAAAGACCACAAGAGATGTCGAAATCGCCGGCACTCTCATCAAAGAAGGTGAACTGGTGGTTCCACTGATGGCCTCAGCCAATCGAGACGAGCGAGTTTTTAACCGGCCTGAAGAATTCATCATCAACCGCAGTCCAAACCCTCACCTGGCTTTTGGATTTGGTATTCACTTCTGCCTGGGCGCTCATCTCGCCAGACTAGAGGGTGAAATCGCCGTCAAAGCACTCGTGCAACAGTTCTCTGCCATCAAACTGGTGGAAGAGGATCATAGCCAAATGAGTGCCCTGGGCGGCCCCGATGAGTTGATGGTAAAACTCACAAATCGATAGTGTTCAGCACAGGTTTTGTGTGTCGTTCGCCAGACTTTGGTATCAATCACCTCTTTCGCCTTGAGGGACTCAGGCAAGTTATTGCTTTTTAATGACTAATTTTTTTGGCATAGGCTTTGCTTAATCACTCGGAGCAAACCGAATACTATTGGTCCAGTCAGGAGAACCTCATGAATCAAGAGCAAGCAAAAGAGCGCATTGAAGAGCTACGGGGGTTTTATTCTCATGCAGCTTCTTATGTCGCAGTAAACTGCTTTTTGCTCGCCATTAATTTGACGAACTGGGAGGGTGAGCTATGGGTGCTCTATCCACTTGGCGGCTGGGGAATCGGTATCACCTGCCACGCCTTTTCGGTATTTTTTAGTGGTTCTCAGTGGCAAGAACGAAAAATGCAGGAGCTCACGGGGTGGACGACTACCCAGGATGAGCTTGATCGTTTGTCCGAACGTACCGATGCTCTGATTTCCATCCTATCGAGTGTGGATTGGAAAGCGATTGATCCCGACCTTCTTCAAAGCAAAGAAAACCTCCTCAAAGCCCAGCATAAAATTGTCTCCATGCAAGCAAATGGCGAAGCCGCCAACGACTCAAACAAGGATGCCGTGGTGCGAGAACTTGAGGTCCTTGAAGCCTTTGTGACGAGTAGCAAATTCAGCTACTACGATCAGGCCTCTCAAGACCCA
>Ga0222633_1000968_pt1 | contig 18674 bp, 14 predicted proteins | sample AntAcemetageno48_FD_179816 | JGI IMG/M metagenome (GOLD analysis project Ga0222633, IMG submission 179816) | Saline water microbial communities from Ace Lake, Antarctica - #48 | ecosystem: Environmental > Aquatic > Non-marine Saline and Alkaline > Saline | place: Antarctica: Ace Lake | collected...
TTGGTGTCGTTTCTTGTTCCAATTACCCTCAAGGCTACTTCAATGCCTATCGCCATATGGCAGAAACAGATCTGGATCTTGTCTTACACCTGGGAGATTACATCTACGAATACGCAGAGGGCCGTTATGCTAACCCAATTGCTTTGTCGGAACTCGGGCGCCATGTAGAACCCGAGCACGAGATCGTATCGTTAGAGGACTACCGCATGCGATACGGACTTTATCGAACCGATATCGACCTGCAGAAAGCACATCAACGACACCCCTTTATCTGTGTCTGGGATGATCACGAACTCGCCAACAACACATGGCAAGCTGGCGCGCAAAACCATAACGACAGCCAAGGTGATTTCAATGAACGCATGCAGAACGCCAGACAGGCTTACAACGAGTGGATGCCGATTCGAACAGAACCACAAGCGCCCATCTATCGTCAGTTTTCAATCGGCCAATTGGCTGACATTTTTATGCTGGACACTCGCCTGCACGGCCGAGAAATAGGCTATACCTATCAGCAAGATCTACTGACCTCAGACAAGCTCGGCATTGAGGCGTTTCGTGAAAAGCTAGCAGATCCAGCCCGGACGATACTCGGCCTAGGTCAGGAGGCTTGGCTTAACTCCGCACTCCGGACAAGTAAGAGTCGAGGTGCAACCTGGCAAGTACTGGGTCAGCAAGTCCTGATGGGCAAGATCACAACGCCTGAACTGAATGAGGCGGACTTTGCCAATGTCGAAATCTCTGAGAGAAGACGTCAGTACCTTGATCGCGTCGCATTAATTGGCAAAGCAAAATTACCCTTCAATCTAGATGCTTGGGACGGCTACCCTGCTAGTCGAGATCGCGTCATGGCATCTCTTAAGACTGAGGCGAACAACCCCATCGTGCTGGCCGGCGATACCCACAACGCCTGGGCATTTAACCTCGCAGACAAATTTCAAAATGAAATTGGTGTTGAAATTGGTACACCGGGCATTACCAGCCCTGGCCTTGAAACGTTCTTACCTGCTCACCCAGACAACCTAAAAAAGGCCCTGATGGCCAGCAGCCCTGAAATCTTCGATATGGATTCGCAACACCGAGGCTGGACAGAACTCACGTTGACATCGAACGCCATGACGTCACGCTGGCATTTCGTTGATACGATCTTAAGCGAAAAATACGCTGTTATCAGCACTGAGCTGATCACCTGCAAGAATGGCGCGCGGGCGTTTACCCCCAAGAATAGCCAAGAAGATAAGCCAGGAGCATAACCATGACGAACGTAATGATCACCGGGGCTAGTACTGGGTTAGGTGCTTCAATAGCAAGGTAATTCGCGGCTCGTGGGAATAGTCTACATCTAATCGCTCGACGCCAACCGTTACTTAAAAAATTGCAAGTAGAGCTTCTCGCTGCAGGTGCACCCTGTGTTGAATACCGAGTAGTTAATCTGGCAGACGAAACCCAGGTCCAGCAACTTGCAGACGATTTTCCTAAGCTGGGCGCAGATGTCTTGATCAACAACGCAGCCTTTGGTCACTGGGACTACAGTTAGAACACCTTGCCAGAGAAGATGCCCTCGATGATCGCGGTGAACGTCAGTGCGGTGGCGACACTCTCATTGGCCAATTGGTGGTGGGGATTAGTGAAAATTGGGGAGCTCGCTCGTCATCGCAGAGGTCCGCAGTTTGTAGATTGAACGGGCTACAACGAGTAAGCTTAAGCGAACCGCTACATGAGTAAAATGATGAGAGCATTAATTTGGGCAATTGGAATACTTCTAAGCGTACCCGTACTCTACTTTGCATTGATCTATGGCGCCTCGGAATTGGGCGGCGAGGTGGTAACACTGGACAGGTCCGAGGCGAATGGTGAAGTCAGCCAGGTTCGTATCTGGATCGTTGACCAGGGGCCAACCTCATGGATTGAACACGGAGATGCTGAATCTTTCTGGATGAGTGGTTTGGCCGAAGCACCTGCAGTTGTGCTGAGTCGCGAGGGTAAAAAATTGAGCTACCTAGGCGCACCGGATCGCGACTCCCATGATCTCTATCATAAATTGCGACAGGAAAAGTATGGTTGGGCAGACGACGTTATTGCTCTTCTTACGGGAGGGGATGCAGAGTGCGGGGACCTACCCGTTCGACTACAGGTTGATAATTAGTCTGATAGGCTGAATCAAAAAGGGAGTCGGTGTAACACTATCGCACCAATATATCCCAACCAGCACTCTGACCTAGAACCTACACTAACTGGAATGGCGCTGGATAAACCGGCAGCTGAAGAATTTCTGCCGCTTGCGCGGGTGTCGCAATGGGCCGCTCGTAGTGCTTTCTCTGTGGGTGGTAAACCAAACGATAAGTTTTCTGCACCGAAGTAGAATTTGATCATGCTACCTTTCGGCAATGTTCCGGCACGCACCTAGGCCATCACAAACGTGACAAAGCCAGGCTCGAAGATTGAAATGCTCAAACCAACACTAAGATGCCGGCAGGTTTCCACATAATAATGAGCATCATGTGTATCGTTGCGATATACATAATTGCTAGATCGAAACAGGCCGTCGCGGTCCATTGCCGCCAATGATCGGCTCTGATGTGTGGTTGTGCACCAGGGACGCACCCGCCTCCATACAAGCGATGGACTGCTCTACGATCTCGTCGTCAGAATATGGCACAGTCGCATTCACCGACTTGGGGGTTTGCCCGTGACATTTGGGTTAAGCGTACGGTACCCAGCGATTTCTGAAAATCGAGACCTGTTGCCAAAATGACCCGACGACCATATTCGATTAGACTCCCCAACCTCTCAAGGTCAGCAGAATTAGAATTACATGAACAATACAGATAAATTGGATTTTACTGGGCAGGTCGCCATAGTCACAGGGGCTGGACGTGGTCTTGGGCGAGAACATGCACTTCTTTTAGCATCAAGAGGCTGCAAGGTCATTATTAACGACCTGGGTAGCGCCTACGACGGTACGGGCGAAGCAGAAGGTAAGGTGGCTGACGACGTTGTAGCAGAAATCAAAGCTTTGGGCGGCGACGCCACTGCCAACTATGACTCAGTAGTGCAAGGTGACCTCATTGCCGCCGCCGCGATGGCGGCCTATGGTCGCATTGACATCGTGGTCAACAATGCCGGCATCCTAACCCCAGAAACCTGGTCTGAACTGACTCTTGAATCCTGGCAGCGCACCATTGATGTCAATCTGACGGGCGTCTTTAGCGTCATGAAAGCGGTGTGGCCGATCTTCGTCGATCAAAAATATGGCCGCTGCATCATGACTTCATCCCCCGCCATGTACGGCGCAGGTGTTGCTGCCTATGCAGCAAGCAAAGCTGGTGTGATTGGGTTAGCCAACTCGCTTCAGTTTGAAGCACGCAAACTCAAAGTGGACATTAAATGCAATATCCTGATTCCTCAAGCCGACACTAGAATGACGCAGGATTTTGCATCTTCAGTTAACGAACGCCGACTTTCACAAGGCAAGCCCGCGGCTCGCAGTGCGCCAGCAGAAGTCATGCAACGACTCTCGCCGGATAAGGTATCTGCGATGGTTGTCTGGCTCGCTCACTCAAGTTGCCAGGCCGAGGCCAGCATCCATGAAGCTGGAGGCGGGTATTTCGCACGGTTGAACTGGGCCAGATCAGCACCCTTATTTGCAACCGAAAAAGAAGGCCACAAAGGTGCGCCTAGCCCCGAAAACATCAGAGATGGCCAGTCCACGCTGGCAGATTTCGACAATGGTGATAGACCACTCTCTGGCGATGGCACCATGGGTTCACCGTCGGCATTGGAACAAGTATTCAAGCACCTTAAGTCGGAGTGATGGAGTCCGAGTAACGTGCATGACCAAAAAATAATTCAAACAGTACGGCAGTGGGTTGAAACTTTTGTTGTCGGCATGAATCTCTGCCCATTTGCCAAACGTGAGCTGGTTAAGGGCAAGGTGCGCTTTGCTACGACAACATCGACAACTCAAGAGCAGTTGCTGATAGCTCTGCAAGCCGAATTAGAACTGCTTTGTAATGACCCTGACGTTGAAACTACTCTGCTGATCCACCCAGACCTATTGCAAGACTTTGACGACTATAATCAGTTTCTCGGTTATGCCGATAGTTTACTTGTGGAAATGGAGTTGGAAGGTGTCTATCAGATCGCCAGCTTCCATCCGAGCTATCAGTTTGCCGGCACACAACCGGATGATGCGGAGAACTATACCAACCGCTCGCCCTACCCTATGTTGCATCTTCTTCGTGAGGCGAGTCTTGATCGAGCCATTAAAGATTATCCCGACGTCGAGCAAATCCCCGCTCGAAACATAGTGATAATGAACGACATGGGGCAGGTCAATCTGCAGGCTTTATTCAGCTCCTTTTTGGACTAGATGCGTCAGAGCAGGCTTTACTAAGGGAAATAAACGAATCTGAAAAGCCCTTCAAGCCTAAAGTGTTTATCAGTCATGCCACCGCAGATCGAGAATTTGTCGAGGAGCATATCGTCGGTTTGGCAGCCTCACGCTCTGAATGGGTCAAAGATGAGGTTTCCTCAGTGATCGACATGCATCTTCAAGCCGAGGTCGCAGTCGATAAGCGACCGCAAGTTGTCGCTTAGGCTGGCGAAATCGAACAGTTATTTTCAAACTTGTCTCGAAGAACCTGAGCAGAGAAAAGGCGCAACCTGAAATCAATTGCGATTTACACTGGCACTCAACTCTGGCACTTTAGCCCCATCCCAATATTCGCGTACCCACTATTGAAGGACCCACCATGACCAGCCAGGATACCTTGTACGAGATCGATAGTGGCATCGCGACCATCACCCTCAACCGCCCCGAACAGATGAACACTCTGGGTGGCTCTATGCTGGCACTGGTCAGCCAATACATTCAGCAGGCCGAAGACGACAAGGAAGTCCGAGTGATCATTCTCACGGGGGCCGGTCGCATGTTTTGCGCAGGGCTCGATGTGGTCGGTGCGCAATCTCGAGCCGGTTCACAGGCCGGTAACAATGCTGCAGCCTCCATCCCGGTGACCCTTGATGTGAAACGCTTTCCGCCAGCGGTTATTTACAACTGCGAGAAACCGGTAATCTGCGCGATAAATGGCGCTGCCGCTGGATTCGGCATGGATATGGCCCTCGCATGCGACATTCGAGTGATGGCGCAAACCGCAAAGCTAGCACCCACGCCTGTTAAGCGCGGCATCGTGCCAGAGAGTGGTGGTACTTGGATCTTGCCCCGACTGGTGGGGTGGGAAAAAGCCTCGGAAATATTTTTTACCGCCCGCAACCTGGGTGCCGAGGAGTGTAAAGAACTTGGCTTGTGTGCCCACGTAGTGCCCAACGATGAACTGATGACCTTTGCTCGAAAGCTCGCCGCGGACATTGCCGCCAACGCACCTCTCGCCGTACAGTCAGCAAAACGACTCATGCGCATGGGTATGGCTCAGCAGTTCAACGACCATGTGCATCATGTCTACATGAACTTCCTGCAACTGATGCGAACTGAAGATGCCAAAGAAGGCATGACGTCATTCGCCCAGAAACGGGCGCCTGAATTTAAAGGTAACTAAAACGGTGGAATCAAAGCCGGCTTACACAACCCCAATCGTCCTGATCAGTGGACCAGTTGGCGTGGGAAAGTCTACGGTCGGCTGCGAGGTTGCCGAGATCCTTGAGAGGCAGGAAACATCCCATACCTTTGTCGACTTTGATCAGATTCGATATACATTTCCTCGGCCCGCCGATGATCCCTGGGGCAATCTGCTCGGTCTTGAGAACCTACAGGCAATTTGGAGACACTGGAGGCACGGCTGCGCGGGCGTGAGATTGGTTCTGGTTTAGATTGGCACCTCAATCGCGCCGGCGAACTAGCAAAAAGCCTCATGGTGAGCGGCACGCCAAGTGATCATCGAATCTCTACCGATAACAAAACTGTGGCAAACGTTGCAGAGGAAATTGTCAGCAAAATAAAGTGGCGACGCCAGAATAGAATGACGGAGTAGGTTCAATACCTGATGCAAATTCAACGGCAGAAGTCATCCTCCAACTCAGGTATTGTAGCGGGCAACCATTCACTCCCAACAAAATTTAGGTAAACAATTTAATGAGAATATTAGCTGTCTTAGGGTTACTGGGATTATTGATAGGTTGTGGTGATAGCCAACAGCCTGTGACGCCTGAATCAACAGAGAAGGTTGAAGCCGCCCCAACTGAAGCTCCTCAAGCTATGCCCGAAAGCGCAACTGCAGGAAACAAGGCTGTTTCAGAGGAATTAATGTCTGAGGAATTAGTGCCAGAGGAATTAATGTCTGAGGCGCCCGCCAAAAGCATGGTCGATAAAACAGACCCAAGCTGGAAATCAAATGTTTCAGAGCCAGCGATGATGACCTTTGAGCCAGGTAAAACTTACGTTTGGGAACTGCAAACCAATCAGGGCACCATGACATTTAGGTTGTTCCATGAAGAGTCGCCAATACACGTGAACAGCACCATCCATCTGACCGAACTAGGCTTCTACGACGACACCATTTTTCATCGCGTCATTCCCGATTTTATGGCCCAGGGCGGAGACCCGACAGGCACTGGCCGCGGTGGCCCAGCCTATAAGTATGATGGAGAGTTTGCGACCGGTTTATCCCACACAACACCCGGGTTATTGAGCATGGCAAACGCTGGTCCCGGTACGGACGGCAGTCAGTTTTTCATTACTTTTGTTGCCACACCATTTCTTGATGGCAAACACACCATCTTTGGTGAGATCACGTCCGGCGAAGAAGTCCTCACCGCTCTCGAAGCCCGCGGCAGCCGAGGCGGCAAAACAACTGAAATGCTGAAGATTGTTGAGGCGAAAATTCTGGTTCAATAAATAGTCGGCCAAGTGGTGTGGCCTTGACTCACAACGATTCTAGGCATAACTGCTCGGTATTGCGGCTAAGGCATGTACAAAAGTGGTCTATATCGAAATGAATTTCGTAAGTTTTTCTTAAGTCCGCGTATATCGTCGCGGTGCCGTGGAGAACAGAGAGAATTATGTCGACAGTCGCCGAATTGCATGAAAAAAGTGACCAGCCAAACCCTTCAATAACTCCAGCTAAAAATGACACTCAGACCGCAAAGTTTAGGAAGAAGCCGCTGATCGGTATATTGCAGATGGCAGCCGTTGTCATCCTGATGGGGCTAGCATTTGTGTTCTCCAGAGCGCCGGATCAAACTGCTTCTGTATCCGCGCCTACTAGCGCGCCAGTTCAAAATGCCCCTTCAACGACCGCCAAACTGGCGCCCTTGGTTCCTATCATCCGACCTCCCATCTCTGCGCAACAATTGGCCATTTCCTCAACTGGCTCGGTTGTTGTCCGTAGCTACGTCACTCTGATCCCGCAGGTCTCCGGTAAAGTGATTGCGACGTCGGCTGCACTAAGAAATGGCGGTAGCTTCTCAGCAGGCGAAACCCTCGTAACACTCGAGAAGCGGGATTTTATCCTCGCACTTGCCCAGGCCGAGGCGGACGTGGCGTCAGCAGAAGCGTCGCTGGAGCTTAGCTTGGCCGAAGGGTCCGCCGCTGTATCTAACTACCGGATGCTCAATTCCGATAAACCAGTGCCACCCCTCGTGGCCAAAGCACCACAGATCGCGCAGGCCAAGGCACAGTTGCAGTCGACCATTGCACGTCGTGACATTCAACAGACCAATCTTGATCGCAGCGTCTTCTCCCTGCCTTTCTCCGGTCGCGTTGTGCAAAGTACTGCTGATGAAGGACAAATTCTGAGTGTAGGCCAGTCCTTTGGTCGTGTGTTTGCATTAGATGCAGTCGAAATCGCGATTTCACTTTCTCCCGAGCAGCTCGCAAAAATTGCACCGGCTAAAAATCGCGAAGTCACAATCACAATAGACGGTGAGACATTCGAGGGTCTTGTGGACAGAGTTGCGGCAGAACGAGATTCTCGCAGCCGGTTTTCCCAAGTGTTTGTTACCGCAAAAAATGGTTCATCATTGACACCTGGCAGCTTCGTTTCCGTTGAATTGCATGGACCTGTTGTTAACGACGCCTTTTTGCTCCCGGAAAGTGCGCTCCAGGTAGGCCAGATCTTCTGGATCGTCAGAAACGGCAACCTCGTTGAAGTGACTGCGAATATCCTAGGTCGTCTGAACGATCAGTACCTGGTTGCGGCATTTGACTATGACCAGGGTATCGTCGCGGGATCAGTCCCTGGCGCGCGAGATGGGTTACCCGTGCGACTAGCAGAAACTAAAGGATGATTGGTCCAAGTCAGGACAATAGGAATAAGACCAACATGCCTACGATCGACAATCATCGCGGAATCGTCGCTTATTTCGCCAGCAACCCGGTAGCAAGTAATCTGCTTATGGTCGTCCTGCTTGTGGGTGGTTTATTGGCAGCACTGGGTTTAACCGCGCAGGTCTTTCCGACGATTGATCCCGGTACGGTGACAATTTCCGTACCATATCCCGGCGCGACACCCTCAGAAGTTGAGGAAGGTATTACGCGACGGGTGGAAGAGGCCGTGATCGGCATCAATGGCGTTGATCGTGTCACATCCCGGGCATCAGAAAATCTTGGTTCCATAACACTTCAATTGAAAGATTTCGTTGATGCGGACAAGGTCCGCGACGATGTTGAGGCCGCAGTTCAGCAGCTGATAGATTTTCCACCAGAAGATGCGGAGCAGCCTAAAATTGTCCGTACCGAGACTCTGGCAGACGTACTCACCGTCGTTGTCAGCTCCGAACTCGGGGAGCGTCAACTTCGGCGCGGTGCTGAAATAATCGAACAACAACTGCTGGCGTTGCCCCGCGTATCTCTGGTGTCTCTGCTGGGAGCGAAAGATTACGAAATTGCTATCGAGATCTCCGAAGATTCTCTGCGCCGCTTCGATCTCACGATGTCCGAAGTTGCCGATACGATTCGTCGATCATCTATCAACCTTTCATCTGGTGAGATTCGCACCCAGGGCGGCGATCTCTTGCTTCGCACTAACACCAAGGGAAGCACCGGAAAATCATTCGAGAACATTGTGCTCCGCGCTGGATCAGATGGGAGTGTCCTTCGAGTATCTGATGTCGCCACGGTTAGGGACGGGTTTATCGACGTTAACCTGATCAACAAGTTTGACGGCCGCCAAAGCATTCTGCTTAAAGTGCAAAAGTCCGAAGCAGAAGATGTTCTCGCGATCGCTGAAGAAATTAAGGCGTTTCTGGCCGTTTATGATCCGCCGCCAGGTATCGATGTTTCTGTTTGGGACGACCAGACCGAAATTCTACAAGATCGAATCGGTCTCTTGCTGAGGAATGGCTTGCTTGGGTTTGCACTCGTTTTTCTGTTTCTGGTCATCATGTTGGACTTAAGGCTAGCCCTTTGGGTCGCCATGGGTGTACCCATTTCGTTCCTTGGCGCGTTTATCTTTTTTGATGCTTTCGATATGAATCTCAATATGATGTCGCTGTTTGCATTAATCATCGTGCTGGGAATCGTGGTTGATGACGCAGTGGTGGTCGGTGAAAACATTATCTCAGAACAGGAGCACGGCAAGGTTGGTATGCAAGCAGCCATGGACGGTGTTAAAGGCGTCTTCGGACCTGTCATGGTGGGTGTTCTGACAACCATGGCGGCCTTTGCGCCGTTGCTGTTTGTGACGGGAACCTTTGGCCAAATTCTTGGCGTAGTGCCTGTGGTGGTTATTTTGGTTTTGGGTATGTCGCTGATTGAAGCTTTTCTGATTTTACCATCCCACTTAGTCAACGGCGGTAGATGGAGTCGGTGGCCTCTCGACGTGATGCAGGATAACGTCGCTGCAAGTGTTGAAAGGTTTCGGAGCAACATTCTGGCTCCTGCAGTCGCTCGCGCGGTTCGTTATCGTTACCTGACCCTTGTGGGCGGTATTGGCCTGTTAGTGATCGCTGGATCATTGGTCAGCACTGGTGCAGTCCGGTTCATCTTCTTCCCTGACCTCGAATCATCGTCTATCCGCGCCACTGTCGAATTTCCCGTCGGTACGCCGTTTGAGTTAACCCAGGGCGCGGCTAATCGACTCGTCGAAGCAGCCAATGTGGTCAATGCGCGTCTGGATGGCGCTGCTTTCGACTCCGTCAGCGTCACCATCGGTGGGCAAACCAGAACGGGCGGTGGACCTGGCGGCGGGAGCGGAATGACTATTGCTAGCCATCTTGCATCCGTACAAATAAAACTAGGGCCTGAGCCACCAAGAACACGTTCCGCAAAAGATCTCGAACGACTATGGCGAGCCGAAGTGGGTGAAATTCCTGGAGTTGAACGCTTGTCGTATGTAGCAGATTTTTTTGGTGGGCAGCCTGACATTGAATACGAGCTTGCGCACCAGGATAGCAATACTCTAGAGGAGGCAGTTGGCACCCTAAAGGGTCGCTACGAAGCTTTTGATGGTATTTACGAAATCCAAGACTCTAACAGTATTGGTAAGCGGCAGTTTGATATTAATCTTACACCTGCAGGTGAAGCAGCGGGCTTGACTCCGGTAGATATTGCAAGGCAGCTGCGGCGAAACTTTTTTGGCGAAGAAATTCAGCGTATTCAACGCGGTCGCGAAGAACTGAAGGTTATGGTTCGCTATCCCGAAAGTAGTCGACGCTCGACTGCCGATTTGTTCGACGCTCGGATCCGACTTGCTGACGGTAGTGAAGCTCCGCTCTCCAGCGTCGCGAGTGTCACAGAATCACGGAGCTATTCTGCCATCAACCGCGTAGATGGGTTGCGTATCGTATCTGTCTCAGGCCAAGTCGACGAAGCAGTGACGACACCTAGTGAGGCAAATTCGACTGTTCTAGAGCAATTTTTGCCCGAGCTTATAGAGCAGTTTCCTGGCTTACAGGTCAGACAGGCAGGACAAGGTCGCGAACAGTCTGAAGACCTCAGCGCCCTGGGTCGGTTGACTCTGGTTGCATTGCTCATCATTTTCGCAATGATGGCGTCCCAGCTAAAAAGCTACACACAACCGCTCATTATTCTGGCAGGGGTGCCTTTTGGAGCAGCCGGTGCTCTAGTGGGACACTATCTGCTGGGGTATAACTTATCGTTTATTTCCATTTTTGGCATGGTGGCGTTAAGTGGAGTCGTCGTTAACGACTCGTTAGTACTAGTCGACCGCTACAACAAACTGATTGAGCAAGGCTGGGAAAACGAGAAGGCGATTGTTGAGGCATCACGACGTCGGTTTAGGGCTATATTTCTGACCACTGCAACAACCGCATTAGGTTTGACGCCAATGTTGTTTGAAACCAGCACGCAAGCTCAGTTTCTGATTCCCATGGCCGTAAGCTTGGCAACGGGGATCGTTTTCGCCAGCGTGATCATTCTGTTTCTTATTCCCGCTTTGGTGATGATTCGAGAGGATATGAAGACGAAAAACATAGCAGAGAGAAAAAGCAAACCCATCTTGTCGACAAGTATCAGTTAAGTAAGGTGGCGCCCTTCACTCTAACGCCGGATATCTGCCCCGGATATCGATCTAGCACTACTTTGAGAGTTCCACGTCGAATGGGCTTGCCTACGATTTCATCAATGCCGATGGCACTTTGATCCGTACCCACGATGCCATCACCCCAGCCTGTGAGAGCCATACTAAATGAGCCTTTGACTGTCAGCACAAGTGCCTCTGCACCAGAACCCAACACTTGCCCCTGATTGCCCATAGTCTTTATGTACCCTTGGGCCAGTTTCTGGATACGCTCAAAAAGCATTGAGATCCAACCAATTGTAGAATTGGTAACGCCGATAGAAATTGAATCTCTAAAATCGATTGCTCAGGTGGCATCAGAATTGCCGCCAAAGCTGCTTGCTGGCAGCAGCGAAGCATACCGGGTGAAACCCAACGATGGTATCGTGTGCCCCTCGCCCTCTGCGGCCGCCTGAATAAACCTTAAGAGTTATGTTTATGTTACTACCCGTCTACGCCGGCAGCGTTAATCGCTGGGAATGCGACGAAAACGATCATCTCAATGTTCGTTTCTTCGCCCACAAAATGCAGCAAACCTTACAGTACGGTCTAATTGAGACGGGCATCGCCACCAGCTCTACTGTTAACGAGCTGTGTCGCAACATTTCTTGCCAACATATGCGTCACCAGGCTGAAGCGCGAATTGCCGTGCCAATAACGGGCTTTTTTGGTGTGCTTGAGTCCAATAATCAGTATTTGCGTATTATCACTGAATTGCGCAATAGCGCCACAGAGTCTGTTCTTTGTACTTATGTAATGGACATTAAGGGGGACTTTAGCGGCTCTGATGTAGAGAAGACTGACCTGGCGGATTACGCCATGGCAAGGGGCATTGATGCTCGGGATTTTTATCTTGCCGACCGAACAGCCGACGAACTTAAGGCCATGGGATGCGCTGTGATTGGGCGCGGCGTTATTCAACCAGAAGAATGTGACGCCGATGGTTACCTGCAGATGTTTATGTATCTAGGCAGAAACTCAGACTCCATGCCAAATCTATTCGCCCGCTTTGAGGGAGAAGAACGAGGCAACGGTGTGGTCGGTGGTGCGGTACTCGAATATCGGCTAAACCGGTTTGGTCAGCTACGCAACGGCAGTCGGTACGAGTTAATCTCAGGCGTCAAGAGCTTGTCCGAGAAATTGCAGACCTTTGTTCATATTCTTTTTAATGTCGATACTGGGCAAATGATTACCGGGTCAGAGGCACTCGCCATCTCGATGGACCTTGTGGTTCGAAAGTCGATTCCAATCCCCGAGGACCGGCGGGCAAGAATGCAAAGCTTGTTACTTAAAACCCCTTAAAAACGGCGAATGAGACCACCACAAAAAAGCCAGCAATAGCCGGCTTTTTCCTCCCATGATTATGCGACAGATCTACACCGGGCTTTACAAAGGGTTTGGCGCCTCGTAACGATCCATCAGATCCCGGACCAATCCGCTTCGAACAATATCCTCCCTCTCAAAGGTGTGGACATAAACATTGTTCAGTCCACGCACTCGGTTCAATGCATCGGCCAAACCGTTCTGACCGCGAATATCACTCTGTTCGATGTCCCCATTGACCACAACCTTGCAGCCTTCCCCAATGCGGGTTAAAAACATCTTCATCTGCGCAACTGAGGTATTTTGCGCTTCATCCAGGATCACAAAACTATCCTCCTGGAAGGTCTTGCCTCGCATATACGCGAGCGGTGACGCCACAATTCGACCATGACGCAGGAAGTAGTCAACAGCACCAGAGCCTAGCCGCTCATTGAGGGCGTCTCTAAAGGCCTCGATGTAAACTGCAAACTTCTCATTGAGGTCTCCCGGCAGAAATCCGAGATTCTCACCCGCTTCAACTGCAGGCCTGGTGAGTATAATTCGCTCGATCTTGCCTGCTTCTAACGCATCGGCAGCTAAGGCCGCAGCACAATAGCTTTTGCCAGTGCCGGCTGGGCCAGTACCAAAGGTCAAACTGTTGTTTTTGATTGCGTTAATGTAGCGTTTTTGAGCGGTGGTTTTTGCTTCTAGAGGTAGTACACAGCGCTTAGGTTTGTAGGCTGTATCGCGGGTATTTTCGAATAGCGATGATTCGAAAGTACTTGATTCGAAAGCACTTGATTCGAAAGTACCGGATTGAAAAGGCAGGGTATAAATATCCGCGCTGTGTCGGCTCGTCTGCCTGTGTTCTTTGTGCTTATTACTTTTTCTCCCTTCGGTGGATTTACGTCGGTTTATTGAACCATTTACATAAGATCTCTTCGCCATCTTATCAAGTTACCCTTAGGAAATTAGTTGAAGTTAGGCCGTTTTTAGGTGTGTGTTTTACTCCTATCAGATTGTTATTTAAGTGCGTAAAAAAACTAGCATTCGATTTCTCAAATGCCATTTCATTTTGCCACTTGCGCTCAGCTATGCAAGGGTCAGGTCTTGATTTTTAACGAAATTAACGGGATCTTTAAGACGGATGTGTTCTAAGAATCAAGATTGAACGGCTTCTTCCGCAACAAAACCCGGCCAATTACCCATATAGCTGATAAAACTTGCCGATAACCCTTCATTTACCAGGTGTTGTCGCGATACTGGGTTCTCGATGGGCTCGAAGCGCTGATCCGCTGCATAAAGAGCAGGGAAATTATGATGGAGAATGGCCGCGCGGCCGAGCATGATCCAATCAATCCCTGCTTGCATCGCTGCCTCAGCTTCTGCGGGATTTCGAATTTTGCCCGCCACTCCCAGGCGCACATTGCCACGATCCAATTCAGCAAAGTACGACATTAAAGTACGCCCTTTAAATTCCGTTTCCTCGGGCTCTTTGAATACATCCCATAGGGACATATCCAGAAAATCTATTTTCCCCTCTTGCATCAGTTGTCCGGCAAGGGCCATGGTCTCTGCGAGTTTTAATCCAAATCGTTCTGGGGATAGTCGAACGCCTAACATAAAGTTGTCGATGCAAGCGGCGCGGACGCCATCGATTATTTCTAGTAATAGGCGATTGCGATTTTCTGCACTGCCGCCGTATTCATCATCCCGCCGATTAGTTTCTGCCGATAAAAACTGACAAATAATGTAGCTATGGGCACCGTGCAGTTCAACCCCATCAAACCCTGCTTGCTCACAGCGTACCGCAGCAGCAATAAAGTCATCCCTCAACTGGCGCACTTCTTCGAGACTTAAAGCCCGAGACCCCGTCTTGTCGTCCGCTGACGCACCAACGGGTGCTTCACCGATCAACTCTGCCGGGGATCGAATACCCGCATGGTGAATCTGACAGATCGCAATACTGTCGTGGTTTTTAATATTTTCAGCAAGTCTCTTTAACCCTGGCAAATGTTGGTCGCCAAACACACCCAGTTGACCCGGGAACCCTTGCCCGATCGCCTGGACATGGGCAGCACAGGTCATGGTCAGGCCAAAACCGCCCTCGGCCCGTTTTGTCAGCCAGGTGTATTCTTCATCAGACAAGGTACCGTCGGCGTGACTTTGCTGATTGGTTAGGGGTGCCAACATAAAGCGGTTCTTCATTTCGGGGCCGCGTGTAAAACCAAGGGGAGAAAGTAAGTCTGTCATAGAATATCGCCGTGTGAATGCTTTAACTTATTTGCTGATGGAGAGTCTGCTGAGATCAAGCTCACTCGTCAAACCTATCATTCTCAAAGATGCCGAATCATTAACGAGACGTGCAACTTAAAGGCAGAGTTAAGACGAGAGTTGAGGAAAGAGCTTCGCTCAGATTGGTCAACATAGTCACCAATTCGGGTGCTAACCGGTCAACTTCCCTGCGAGCGATTTTTTGCGTGGCTTCGACCTATGCAAAAGCCTCACCCCAGCTGTCTTTGTTGACTAAAAATCTTTGACCTGTTTGCTGATATTAAGCTTGATGACATCAATCTCACTGGTCAGATCAATCGGCCCCGACAATGCTTGGAAATCATCTGGCCCGGCATTGGCAATACCAGAAGATGAGATTCGCGCCACAACTTGAACCGTGTCGAAGTCCCTCAGCCCCATACCTTGCATCATCGCCATAGACTCATCGAGCGTGATCAAAGCCGGCAGATCGGCGCGGGTCATTCTTTGCACTGCCAAGGGCATGGGCGGCCCTGCCACTGCTCTGGCGAACACAAATACCGAGGTATTAGCTGGCATAGCAACAGAATCCGCCACTTCTACGAGTATTTTCAGTGTTCGACCAGTAGCAGCAGACTGACTGGTTTCAATGGGTTTCTCGCCGGCCTCTGGCACAGCTTCTGAGGTAGCTTCTGGGGTAGCTTCTGGTTCGGCTTCGGCCATCATCGGCGCGTCGCCTAGATCTTCCTGGATTCTTACAATCGCGCGATTGATCAGATCAGCTCGCTCACCTTCAGCACCAGCAGCAAGAGCTTTTTGAAACATGCCAATCGCAGGCCGCAACTCGCCTCGTTGATAAGCACCCAGGGCTTTAATTTCTAACATGGTGATGTCGTGGGGGTTTAAGGCCAGTGTTTTTTCGATGGCTGCGGCAACTCTCGGCGTCACTGCTTTGTCGTCCGCCATATAGAGTGCTTCTGCATAGAAGGCGAATAGGCTGTGATCTTCGGTAAAGGTTTTGAGCAGATGAGCAAACGCCTCGGAGGCCTCATCATACCGGCCCAAGTTTAGGTAAGAGCGGCCGAGCATGTACCAGCCCTCATGGTTTTCCGGTTGAGATTTGAGCCGCTCTGCTAGCTTCTCAACATTTTCTCCCATCGCGTCTTGATCATGGGGGCTCTCGCTACGCATAGACTCCGCTAGAACGACATCATTAATCTTGCCCCAGGATAAACCCTGATCCGCGTAGGCGAAAAAAGCAAATATCGGTACTAGCAAGGCAAAAGCGATAGGCAAACGACCAGTCTTTCTTTCCCCTTCACTCACAATTTCTGTCGCATCGGATAAAAGATTCCGTTTTAGCTCCACAATAAAAGCGTCATGCTGCGCCTGATTAATATCACCGTCGGCAAGCATCACACCGTACTCGCCGGCTCGCTCTTCAAAGATCGCCAGGTTCGCCCGGGTTCTGTCGCCAAGGTCTTCGTCTTCTCGACGTCTCAATAAATATCCCGGCACCAAAAAAAACGCTACTGCTGCAAGGCTCATCGCCACAGCCAAAATCCAAAATGTCATTAATTTTTCTCTTTGGCAGCGTCTATAAACTGAGGGTCTATAAACTGAGGGTCTATCAGCTGAGGGTCTATCAGCTTAGCAAATTGATTTTGCTCATCCTCAGTGAGTTCTCGGACCGAGGAACGCCGGTTCGCAACGCGAAAGCCGATGATCAGGGCAAGTAGTAATAATAGTAGAGGGCCAAACCACAGCACTAGAGTACCCGTTGATACTCTGGGTTCATAAAGAATAAAGTCGCCGTAACGCTCGTGCATAAAATCTAAAACCTCGTCGTCCGTTCTGCCTTCTAACAAGAGGCGATGAACCTCTCGGCGCAGGTCCTTTGAGATCATCGAGTCCGAACCAGCCAGGTTGGTATTCAAACACTGAGGGCAGCGTAATTCATCAATCAGCGTGTGGTAGCGATCTCGAAGTTCATCGTTAGGGAAGCTGTAAGCATCAATCGCCGCGAAACCTGGCGAGATTAATGCGAGTAGAACAACAAAAACAGATAATCGAATCATCGCTATCAAGACTCTGACCTGAGTTGTTTGATCAAGGGTTCAAGAGTCGACGACCAGAGCGCCGGCGTGACCGCTCCAACATGTTTAAACTGGATAACACCCTTGCGATCAAGCAGAAAGGTTTCTGGCGCGCCATAAACACCCAGGTCAATCCCAAGCTTGCCTTCGTTATCCACCATATTAAATTGATAAGGGTTGCCGTATCTCTCTAGCCATCGGCGCGCCTTGACGGATTCGTCATTATAATTGATGCCATACAGTGGCACTCCTTCCTCATTGGCAATACGCATTAACACCGGATGCTCAATCACACAATTGGGGCACCAGGTTGCCCAGACATTGACCAAAGCGACTTCACCCTTTAAGTCAGAGACCGTCAGCACACGTGCCGGTTCATGCAACTCAGTTAAAGAAAACTCCGGAAATGGTCGATCAATTAAAACCGAGGGCAGCAAATGAGGGTCATCTAAGCGAAAACCCAGGGCGAGAATCGTAATCAGCACAAAAAAGAACGCTAGGGGAATCAACAGGATCCGTCGCACGTTGCTGGTTTTGTTGACGACCGCTGTGTTTGATTCACTCATGCAGTCACACCTAGTGCCAGCACAGCGCTACGCTGCCTGGCGGTCCGATAGCGACGGTCTGCAATCGTCATAAAACCACCCAGGGCGATAAACATGCCACCAAACCAAATCCAGCGTACAAAGGGTTTGTAGTGCACTCGTACCGCCCAGGCATTGGTGTCCACTGGCTCACCCAGCGCGACATATAGATCTCGAAACAAACCGGCATCTATATCCGCTTCTGTCATCACACTACCTGAAGCCTTATAAAGGCGTTTTTCTGGGTACAAGGTCACGACGATTTGATTATCTTTTTCAACTCGAATTTCACCCTGGTCTGCCACATAGTTGGGACCCTGAACCTGATTCATTTGAACCAAAGTAAATTCATAGCCAGATAAGGTGACCGATTCGCCAGCCTCGAGGCGAACATCCTTTTCTTCACTAAAGTAAATCGTCACGGCAACACCAACCAGAGCAACGGCAATCCCGAGATGCCCTAGCATCATGCCGTAGTAGGACGGGGTCTGCTTAAAGAGCGCGGCAACTCGATTTTGCTTATTAGCAACCTTGCCCCACCAGTCAGTCAGAAGACTGAAGAAGATCCACATCGCGATAACATTGGTGCCCACCACAACCCATTCAAAGCTACTGGCAAAGAGGACGTTGAGTAACGACACGATCAGCACTGACATTCCCAGCGGTAGCAATTGTTCATTGAACAGGCGCGACTTTGGCGTGGTTTTCCAGCGAGATTTTGGGCTGATCGCCATAGCAATAAATAGCAGCAGCACAATCGGTACAAACACCTTGTTGAAGTACGGTGGGCCCACAGAAATTTTCGCACCGTCCGTCATGGCCTCGTAAATCAGCGGATAGATGGTGCCGAGCAATACAGCGGCAGTCGCCACCACTAACAACAAATTGTTGGTGAGCAGGAACGTCTCTCTAGATGTGCCATCAAACCCGGCTTCACTTCGTATTCCAGAAGCTTTAAAGGCGAA
>Ga0222633_1000969_pt1 | contig 18672 bp, 17 predicted proteins | sample AntAcemetageno48_FD_179816 | JGI IMG/M metagenome (GOLD analysis project Ga0222633, IMG submission 179816) | Saline water microbial communities from Ace Lake, Antarctica - #48 | ecosystem: Environmental > Aquatic > Non-marine Saline and Alkaline > Saline | place: Antarctica: Ace Lake | collected...
CGGTACCGCGTGTGCCGGATTTGGTTACATGCTGATTTCACTGACCACGGAGTTCTGGCAGATCATCGCGATTTACGGCACCTTGATCATGGCGGGTGTCCTGCTGGCAGGTCCGTTGGCTGCGCAGACCCTGGCCGCGAAATGGTTTGGTAAAAACCGGGGTTTGGCGATTGGTCTTTCAACCACCGGTACTTCAATTGGTGGTGTCGTCATGGCGCCTATAGTGACCTTACTCTATCAGTCTTATGGCTGGAGGGATGCGCACTGGATGCTGGGTATAGCCTTTTTTGCGATTATTTTGCCGCTTGTCTGGCTGACGGTTCGAAGCACTCCAGCGGAACTGGGTGTTGAAGCTGAAGCAACCGGTGAATCGGATGCCGCCACAGAAGAAATACAAGGCAGGTACTGGACGGTTGCTGAAATTCTCCGGCAGCGAACGTTCTGGATTGTTGTGCTCTCATTTTTACCATTGATCACCGCGTTCGGCAGTATCCAGCAACATTTGCGACCCTACGCAGAGATCCTGGGCATTGAATCCATGCAGACAGCCTTCCTGATATCTGTCTTCGCAACCGTCATGATTATGGGCAAGCTTTTCTTTGGCACAATGGCAGACCGGTTTGATCATCGTGGACTGTTTGGCCTGGCGTTGCTGGCATGTGGCATTGTGGTGCTCGGGTTGCTGTCGACCCCGACCTACTCAACGCTCATCATATTGAGTGGCTTGCTTGGGTTTTCTGCTGGCGGATTTCTGCCGTTGCTCGGTGCAATCATCGCATCACGGTTTGGTGTAGCTTCTTTCGGCAGTGTGATGGGCCTGATGGGCCCGTTCCTTGCTGCCAGTGCCTTTGGGCCTATGATCTTCTCAGCACTTTTCCAGCTTAACGGGAATTACGATCTGGCTCTCTGGGTAGCACTCGCTGTGCTGGTGCCTGGTGCGGTGGCTATCGTGTTTCTTCCCAGGCGTTAAGACCCAAGATGCCCAAATATTTGTTCGAGCGCATTGGGCGAACCCATCTTGCCATCGCCTGACCTGGGCCTGTCGCCCCCGGCGAAATCGTTCAACGTGTCCTGACCATCCCGGATGTGTTCAGGTAACGGGGAACCCTCGACACCTTCTTTTTCGGTGGCAAACAAGGGCGCTGATCGTGCCCAGTTGAGTTGCGCGAAGTAACCGGCACCCGCCTCAAAGATTTTGGCTTCTGATTCGCACTCCCGGTGGGTGAGCCATGCAACGATTGCGGATACTTTCTCCGGTCCCATTCTGTCCAGGACTTCTGGCGGGGCACTTTTCAGCTCGGACTTGCCCCTGGCAACCCGGCTTGCCGAAATGGTGGAATTCAGGTCCTGCACCATACGGGTATTGGCCTGGGGAATAATAATGTTGCACTTGATATCGAGTTTTAATTTTCTGGCTTCAAATTGCAGCGAATTGGCAAGCCCAATAACACCTGCCTTGCTCGCGGCGTAGGCTGCGACACCGGCGCCATAAATAGCGGGCGAGGCGGTGAAGACACATCGCCCGTATTGCTGTTCGACCATGACCGGCCAGGCTGCTTTCATCACTGAGAAAACACCCGTCAGGTTTATGTTGATCGTTTTTTGCCAGGACTCGAGGCTGAGTTCGGACCACGTTTCCGGAGTGATGATGCCCGCATTGTTAATCACAATATCGATTCGGCCGAAGGCATCAAGGCCTGCTTTGATGATGGCATCACCTTGTTCCACAGAATCGTAGTTAGCGACTGCGTCGCCTCCGGCCCGTTTGATTTCCTCGACGACCGCGTCTGCCACCTGATGCTGGTCGCTTCCCGTTCCGTCGTAGGCAATGCCTGGATCATTGACGATTATTCTGCAGCCACGGGATGCGAGCAATAGTGCGTGCTCGCGGCCCAGTCCGCGACCGGCCCCGGTTACCAGTGCAACCTGTCCGTCATATCGTAATTCGTCTGTGGTCATTGCGCAGTCCCTGAAGTTTAAGCCTTGTGTCACGTTACCGCAGATTGACCAGCGTCGTAGGAAAGGTCTACTCCGTGAATAGTGGCCGAACACTCCAGTGCATGGCATCCCTGAAAAGTTCGTATAATCCACTTCAATCACTGAGGAATTATGCCCCATGGATAGTTGTCGGCTTTGCAAGCAGGTGGGTGGTTCCCTGATCTGGTCAGGCGTTGATTGCCGAATCGTTCAGGTGACTGATTCGGACCTGCCTGGTTTTTGTCGAGTAATCTGGCATCAGCATGTAGCGGAAATGTCAGGATTGGATCATGCCCAGAGAGCGCTCTTAATGCGCGTGGTCGTGGGGGTGGAGGAAGTCATCGCCAGCACAATGAAGCCCGCAAAGATTAATCTTGCAGCCCTTGGCAATCAGGTACCTCATCTTCACTGGCATATCATTCCCCGGTATGAAGATGACCCGTATTTTCCTGATTCAATCTGGTCGGAGAAACGACGGGATACCGGTGAGGCTGTCGTAACCCGGAGACGGGCAATGGCAGAACGGTTGCCTGGACTCATTGGGGAACAAGCCGATAGCTGGCTGGTCTCATAGACTTCAAGTGGCCAGGGGGGTTAATTGGCGCTGTCCGCTTTTGTCGGACCGCTAACCCGCCAACGTTTCTTTAAGCATCCGTACTTCCTGAATGAGAGGCTCATTGCCGCCCTGGTAGAGCGCTTCTATTATTCTAACCAGCTTTTTGGCTTGCTCGTGGTCTCCAGTCATATAGGAAGAGAACGCATAGAAGTAGTAGTGCAGCAGGTTATTGTCTGCATCCCGGTATGGATTGATGGAGGCAGAGAAGATGTTGTACGCGTTAAGGTAGTCTTCGGAGCGGAAATAACACTCGCCAAGGAGCGGACCTATTCTGTGTCGTTCGTCGGTGAGTTCAAACAATCGCGCGTACGCTGGGATTGCCGCTTCGTAGTCACCCTTTTTATGGGCGATGTCGGCCTGGTAAAAAAGTACCGACTGGTTCAGTGGCTGCCATTGCGCCAGAATTTCGAGGTGGCGCTGCGCCTCTTCGACACGACCTTTTGCAATCAGGTAACCCGTCAACGTTAGCCTGACGTCCGGCAGGTTAGCCGTGACCGAGAGCATCCTTTCAAGCTCTCCTATGACAGCGTCTGCTGATTCGGCTTGAGTGCTGTCTGGACTAAACGGATCAACGTGTTTCAGCTCGTAGCGGTTCGCAATGTCAGGATGGCTTGGTCGATGCAGGTACAACACCAGGAGCTGGTCAAACATAACCGGCACATAGTTCTGGTCCCCCCTCGCGATGTTTGCAAAGTGCGTGTTTGTTCTTGTGACACCGATGATGTCCGGTTTGTATTTATTAACCAGATGCAGGAAACCCGCTTCAGAATGCTGGGCAGCAAAGGATTCAAAATAGTCGAAGCCATCAAACGGCGGCAGTTGCAGATCCATATGAATCTTGATCGTTGGCAGGCGCCACTCGACATAACCCGTGTATGCGGCAGGAAGCAAATAGTGACCTTCAATACCCAGTTTTTCAACGAAATCAGTTGTGCCTCTCGGTAAGGTATCTTCATCGAAGGGGTACGCATGAATTAAAGGTTCGTTTACAAGAAAGAATGACCGGGCAAGCACCAGGAGAATTATCAGGAGCCCGGCGAACCTTTTTAGATCGATTCGTGTGGTATCTGCCTGCAGGATGACAGAAAAGAGCGGGGCGGTTAGTAAGGCTCCCTCCCACAGGAACCGGGCGCCCCTGGCGATCAGGATCGCGCCCCCTACAGCCAGGATAACCGGGAGGATATTGTCTGCGAGGTTCAGGGTTCCAATTCGGAAGAGACCAAACAACAGTATGCCCATCAGGAGAAGGCCAGCGTTGTTGCTGTTGAGCCCCGCGCTGAAATCCAGTGCTGCCGGAACATCGAACGGCCCGAGCTCCGAAATAAACTGATAGATCTCAGGGGGGGCCAAAAATGGTGTGAGTAGTACGTGGTAGCCGGACGGATTCAACAGGGTGACTGGCAGGCAAAGCATGACCCAAATACATGGCTTTAGCTCATCGTTATCTCGCGTGCGAAGGTAGGCGAGAATCTGCTGAAGGGTGAAGCTTCCACAGATCAGGGCGCCAATGACCCATTCTACGCCGTGAGTATTTATCCAGACGAGGGTCAGGAAAGGAAGCGCGGGGAACCAACTGCGCCTGTGCATCAGTATGTAACTGAAAAGCGGGATGAACAGGAAGGAAAAATAGTAGGGTCGAATGGCTATGCCGCGCATGCTGAGTAGATAGACCAACAGCGCCAATACGAGCAACTGACTGAACGATGCTTCGCTAATCGGTTGATCCCTGGTGATAATTCTCATCACTACAAATGCTGCGATGAGAACCAGCGCGGCTTTAAGCGATAACAGGCCTATATAGCCCGCACCTGCCCAAACGGAATACATAAGTGCCTGGAAGCCCCAGAAATAATTGTGGAATTCATTGGTCTCGGTCAGATAGGAGCGATCAAAAGGATTGGCTGTCTGCCAGGTTTCAAAGAAGTGGCGACCCCCAGCCAGGTGGTACCACGTATCGGTATCAGACATCTGAAGCGTGGCGGTGAGCAAAAATACACAATTGATCGAAAATAAAGCAACAACGAACCAGGTTGCAGCCGGCTGGACGGTGATGAACAGGTTGATCTTTGTCGTACCGGTCGACACCTGATCATAGAATCGCGTTTGCTGCTGAACGCTGACGATCGGATTCGACGAATTAGGAGTCGGCTTGTTCACCGGCCTATTCTAGCATGGGGCTGCTCTGGAGCAGCGATGGATTGGGCATTAGAAGCAGCCCGTCAGTCGGGAGCAGTTCAGGTGTGCTGGACGGGGCGATCATAGCCCTTTATTTGGGAACACCGCTTCCGTTACACTCTCAGCACGAATTCACTACTGTTAACGAGCAAGCCTATGAGGTATGAATCCCCTAAAACCACCAGGGAGGCAGTTATGCTGCTTTCCAAAGAAAAAGGCAAGGCGTTTGTGCTTGCCGGTGGTACCGACTTATTGGTCCGCCTGCGGATGGACATGATTGATCCAGACCTGATGGTCGATATCAAACGTATCCCGGTCATGAATGAAATCACGAAGACGGCTACCGGTTTTAAAATCGGCGCAGCTGTTTCCGGCAAACAACTCGGTGCTAACAAGGCGCTTGTAAAAGCCTGGCCCGGTGTTGTTGAGGCAACCAATCTGATTGGCTCAGACCAGGTTCAGGGTCGCTGCACGATGGCAGGTAACCTTTGCAATGCATCACCCGCAGCAGACAGTGTGCCGGCGATGATTGCTGCAGGCGCCAAAGCCATTGTGGTCGGAAAGACAAAACGTCGTACGGTTGCGGTAGAAAACATTGTTACGGGTCCGGGTCAGACTTCGCTGGCCAAAGGTGAGATTGTCGAAGCAATCACATTACCCAAGCGTCCTGCTAAATCAGGCGATGCGTACCTGAGATTCATTCCGCGAACAGAAATGGATATTGCTGTTGTTGGTGTGGCGGTGAGCCTGACGTTGAAGCGCGGCGTTATTGATAGTGCGAGGGTTTCACTGGGTGCTGTCGCACCAACCCCGTTACTGGTTAAGGAAGCAGCAGCTGCCATTATCGGTACAAAGCTGGATAAAGAGGCGCTGGATAACCTGGCTGCAGCGTGTTCAGCGGCATGTAATCCAATAGATGATAAGCGCGGCACGGTTGAATACCGGGTCAGGGTTGCCGGTGTGCTGGCACAACGCGCAGCGAACATTGCCTTTGAACGGGCAGGAGGAAAGAAATGACAGGCGTACACGTTTCAACAAGTATTAATGGTGACCCGGTAGAGTATGTCTGTCCGGCAGATGAATCACTGCTAGATGTCCTGCGGGACCGGGTCGGTCTGACCGGTGTGAAGGAAGGCTGTGGCACCGGCGATTGTGGTGCATGCAGTATCACACTGGACGGCACGTTGGTTTGTTCATGCCTGGTGCTGGGCGCCGAGGCAGAAGGTCGAAAAATCACGACCATCGAAGGTATGGCGGATGGCGAGAATCTACATCCACTGCAGCGACAGTTTATTGACAATGCGGCACTGCAGTGCGGCATTTGTACGCCGGGTTTTCTTATCGCGGCCAAAGCACTCCTGGACGACAACCCTGACCCGACGGTCGAGGAAATCCGCTATGCGCTGGCGGGTAACCTCTGCAGATGTACCGGGTATGACAAAATAGTTAGGGCTGTTCAGGCCGCGGCGAAAGATCTTCGTCGTCAGAAGAAATAGGAGGGCGACAGATGAAGCACGATCAAAAATATACAGGACAGGATTTCAAGGTTGTTGGCACCAGGGTTAAACGACCTGATGGTATCGACAAGGTCACAGGGCGCGCCCGATATGGTGCTGATGCCAATGCGCCGGGCCAGCTTGTGGGTCTTATGCTTCGATCACCACATGCACATGCCCGTATCGTGAAGATCGATACTTCGAAGGCTGAAAAGGTTCCAGGCGTCAAAGCTGTACTGACTTCCGCGGACCTGCCAGACCTGACAAACGGTGATGCAGGAAATTACGCGACGCTGGTGAATTGTATGGCGCGTGACAGAGCACTCTACGACGGTCATGCGGTTGCCGCAGTCGCGGCGATCGATAAATCGACGGCCAGGAAAGCGCTTAAACTGATCAAGGTCACTTATGAAAAGTTGCCACATGTAACAGATGTCGACGAGGCGCTGAAGAAAGATGCGCCGCTGGTCCAGCCGGAAAACAAACAAGATGGAAAGCCCAGTAACAAGTCCGGTCATTATGAATTTGGTCATGGTGATGTTGAAGCAGGGTTGAAAGAAGCTGATATCGTGATGGAGCGCAGCTACAAAACAGAACAGACGCACCAGGGATATATTGAACCCCATGCCTGTCTCGCGACGGTCGGTCCGGATGGTAGCGGTGAACTCTGGGTGACGACACAGGGTCACTTCTCGTTTCGTATCGTGTGTGCGGCATTGCTGGGCATGGATGTTGCCAAGCTCAAAGTAACGTCATCAGAAATTGGTGGAGGTTTTGGTGGCAAGACCCATGTCTGGATAGAACCCGTGGCACTGGCTCTCGCTCGAAAAGCTAATCGCCCGGTCAAGATGGTGATGAGCCGGGAAGAGGTATTCAAGGCATCCGGACCAACCTGTGCTACTTCCATGGACGTTAAAATCGGCGCCACGAAAGACGGCAAGATTACTTCTGCATTTATCGAATGTCGTTACTCTGATGGTCCTTTCCCCGGTATCTGGGGCATGCTGGGTGGTATGACAGCGTGGGCCTGTTATGACTTAAAGAACTGCAAGGCAGTTGGTATCGACGTGCTGGTCAATCGCCCGAAAGTGGCTGCCTATCGAGCGCCGTCAGCACCTATGATGGCATTTGGTGTCGAAAGCACCATTGACCAGCTCGCTAAAGCGCTGGATATCGATCCTGTGGAGTTCAGGCTTCGCAATGTCGCCAGAGAGGGAACCCGTTCTTCCTATGGTCCGATATATGGACCCATCGGCATCGAACCAACGCTGGAGGCGGTGAGAGATCACCCGCATATGAAAGCGAAGCTGGGTAAAAACCAGGGCAGGGGTATGGCCTGCGGTTTCTGGTTCAACATTGGCGGACAAACCTGCAGCGATCTGAACATTGGCGTTGATGGTACGGTCAACCTGACTGTCGGGACAATCGATGTGGGTGGTGCACGTGCGTCGCTTTCAATGATTGCTGCCGAAGAGCTGGGAATTTCCTACGACGACGTAAGAACAAATATCGGCGACACCTCTTCTCTCGGTCACAACGACACAACAGAGGGGAGCCGGGGGACATTCTCTTCCGGTATGGCCACTATTTTTGCGGCGCGCGAAGCCGTTGAAGTCATGAAATCCCGTGCCGCACAGATGTGGGGTATTCCCGTGGATGATGTTGAATGGAAAGATGGTTCAGCAAGAGCTGTTGGTGTCGAACACGGCAACCTGCCGCCACTGTCCCTTAAAGAGATTGCCGCAGAGGCCGGTGCTACCGGTGGGCCCATTGCAGGGCATCATGAAGTCACCGCGGACGGCTCCGGCGTCTCTTTTGCGTCACATATTTGTGATGTCGAAGTGGACCCTGAAACCGGCAAAACAACGGTTCTGCGTTACACGGTTGTGCAGGATGCGGGTAAGGCGATCCATCCGGACTATGTCGAAGGTCAGTTCCAGGGCGGTGCTGCCCAGGGTATAGGCTGGGCCCTCAACGAGGAATACATCTACGGAGAGGATGGCTGTCTGCAGAATGCGGGCTTCCTGGATTACCGTGTTCCGGTTTGTTCCGATTTACCGTTTATTGATACCAAGATTCTGGAGATCCCAAACCCGAATCATCCTTATGGTATTCGAGGTGTGGGTGAAACATCCATCGTTCCGCCGCTTGCCGCAATTGGCAATGCGGTATCGAGCGCTGCCGGTGTGCGTATGAATCATGTGCCGATGTCTCCGCCGCGGATACTCAAGGCGCTTGATGACGCAGGTGTGTAACCGACCTGCGGCTGCACCTGAATGAAAATCGATCTGTCAGGCCCGCTGCGCAATGCAGCGGGTGGGATTGATTCCTTTGAGATGGAAGCAGAAACCATCCGTGAACTGTTGCAGCGTCTGGTAGACCGATACCCGGCCATGCAACAGCACATGGACCTGGGTATTGCCGTCGCCATTGACGGTACGATTTACCGCGATGACCACACGGTAAAGATTCCTCCTGGTGCTGAAGTCTATTTGCTCCCGAGAATACAGGGGGGCTGATCTGGTTTATCCATGTGATAGCGGCTAACAATGTCGCCGCGCAGATTTGCCTGAATCATCCGTTTAGCGTCTATTCCCCGATTCTATCGTTACGATGTTGATTCAGCCTGGCCCCGCCGGTGGCGGACAGCGCTTCAGGCATGTTCTTCTGGTTAACCTTCTGCGATTGAACCCGCTTCGGGTTCCGTGTAGTTTGGAAACTTCTTTCAAACTGTAGTCGGGAGCGTTGATGACAATAGATGAATTGCTTGAGATGGAAGCGATCAAACAGGTTCGTTATCTTTATTCACATTACTACGATGGTAATCGTCTTGATGACCTGGTGAGTCTGTTTACCGATGACGCTGTCTGTGAATTTGGTCCCAACTTCGGTGGCAACTGGGTTGGCAAGGAGCAGATTCGCGAGCAGTACAACAAGTTTCTTTACGAGAGCGGTCGTGCTGTTCATTCACAAATGCACGCCGTTACCAATCCATGGATACGATTACAGGATAACGGAGAAGCACTCGGGCGCTGGTATCAGCTGAACCTGAATGTCTCTGAAGGAGCAGAGAATCCCCTGACACTATTCGGCATTTACGATGATGTTTATCGGAAGATTGATGGGGAGTGGAAAATTCACCGCACCCGTATCGACTTTTTGTGGCCCAAACGTGAGTTCTATGGGTTGCGCGATGAAACAGGAAAGGAGCAATAATATGTCAGCCAACAGGCAGGTCCTGATTGATTCATTACCGGAAGGTAAGCTGGCGGCGGATAACTACAAACTCGTGTCAGGGCCGATGCCCTCAGTCGGGGATGGTGAGGTTCTTTGTCGAACGCTGATGGTGACCATCGCGGCGGGTAGCAGGGCAGGGCTCCAGGGTAGTGCCAGTTATGCCGGTGCACCCAAAACAAACATTGTGATGAATGGTACCGGCGTCGCTCGAGTTGAGCAGAGTAACTCTGAAGCATTCGTCTCCGGAGATCTCGTCGTGTGTCCCACAGGTTGGCAGGATTACAGCGTACACAAGGCATCTCACTGCTCGAAGATTGATGATGACATTGATATCGGGCATTACCTGGGTGCGCTTGGTACCAACGGCCTGACTGCCTACTTTGGATTACTCAATGTTGGTGAACCTGTCGAGAATGACACAGTGCTGGTCAGTGCGGCGGCGGGTAGCGTAGGACACCTGGTAGGGCAGATTGCAAAGATTAAGGGTTGCAGGTCCGTTGGCGTGACCAGTACGGCAGAGAAGTGCCAGATGCTGGAGTCGCAGCTTGGATATGACGCTTCGGTTTCCTACAAAAGTGAGGACTTCAGGGCTGAACTCAAGGCGGCTTGTCCCGATGGTGTTGATGTCTATTTCGACAACACGGGCGGCGAGATTCTGGGCGCAACGCTGTTTCGGATGAATGAGGGTGGCCGCATTGCCTGCTGTGGCGTGGTCTCGCAATACGATACGAGCAATCCTGCCGGTGGTCCCAGGGGTGTGCCGGGTCTCTTGATCAACAAGCGAATCAGGATGCAGGGGTTCCTGGTATTCGATTACATGGATCAATACGAGAGTGCGAGGAGTCAGCTTAAGGCCTGGATTCAATCAGGCCAGTTGAATCCGGTCAATGATGTCGTCGAAGGATTGGAGCAGGCGCCCGAGGCATTTGTCGATCTTCTAGCGGGTGGAAATGTTGGTACCCGGATGGTGAGGATAGCCGACGAGTAAAGAGAGGCGCCACAAGGGCGCCTTTCTTTACAGAAGATGAGCTGTTAAATCAGCTGCCTGCAGAGACGTTTAGTGCAGTATCCTGCCCCGCTTTTGCGGCTTCTTTCATTCGAGCCCACTCTTCCCAACTCAAGTAGTTGGTGAGTCCGTCTTTGTCGAAGAATACGATCGGTCCCTCGCAGATGAAAAGGTACTCGGTATCTTCCAGTGCTTCGGTCTTGCCGTGCAGCACGCCATTGGGTTCATAGTCATAGTCCCCGGTATTAAGGACGCCATCACGAACCTTCAGTTTACCTTTCAGGATATAGGTATGCGCATCCGATAGATGCTTGTGGGGTGCAGCGACGTAACCTTTGTTCCAGCGAAAAAGCACGACCCAACGGCCCGTTTCGGCGCCGGTCCATAACACTTTTACCCACGCTTTTCCTGGCTCTGTTTCAATCCATGGTTCATCAGCACGAACGATGATATCTGCGAGTTGATCGTTGATAGGGTTTATTTCTTGTAGCGGCATTAAATTCTCCCGATAAAGTTGAATGTCCTGGGGTAAGACTACGCCTTTCTGGCGCTGCTGATAAGTGAAGATATCTGGCCCGTTTGAGCGGGTATTCATTAAAGCATTGGATATCAAAGCGCTAAACATCAAGGTACCTTTGCATGAGAGAATCAACAAAACAGAGATGGGGAGATGCCGGGCTTGAACGTTTTAATTGCCGGTGGCGGTATTGGTGGGCTTACCGCAGCACTGTGCCTTGCCAAAAGCGGCAACAACGTCAGCATTTTTGAACAGGCCCCAACGTTTGGCGAGGTCGGGGCAGGCCTGCAGTTGTCGCCTAACTGCACGCGGGTACTTCATGATCTTGGGCTCGAACAACCCTTGCGGCGAAGTGCATTCCTGCCGGAAGGGACACAATTTAAGCAATGGGACAATGGCAGGGTGATTGGGCAATCGATGCTGGGTGCCAGTGCAGTAGAGCGATACGGTTATCCCTACTACCACATGCATCGTCAGGACCTGATGCGGGTGTTGGTTGAAGCCGCCGAAGAAGCCTCAAATATCGAGCTGCATACGGGCGTGCAGGTGCAGGGGTTTACACAAAATGATCAGGGTGTCAGGCTGATGTCAGGCGACCTGAGTCACCAGGGTGATTTACTGATTGGTGCTGACGGTATTCATTCAGTAATCAGGGCGGGGCTCTGGGGTGAGGCAACGCCTCGTTTTACCGGCAATATAGCCTGGCGTGCGCTGGTCCCGGCAGCGAGTCTGCCGGAGGGATTAATTCGGCCCATGTCCACGGTCTGGTGGGGTCCCGGAAAACATTTTGTTCATTACTATGTGCGAAGCGGAGAGCTCGTTAACTGCGTCTGTGTAGTCGAAAAAAAAGGCTGGGAAGTGGAGTCCTGGACCGAGTCTGGTGACTATCACGAATTAAAATCAGATTTTGCCGGTTGGCATAGCGACATCCATCAATTGATCGATCATGCAGAAAGGGACTCACTTTTTAAGTGGGCGCTCTATGATCGCGCACCAATGCCCGGTTGGGGCAAAGGCCGGGTCACCCTGTTGGGCGATGCCTGTCACCCGACACTACCCTTTATGGCTCAGGGTGCTGCAATGGCGATCGAAGATGCCGCGGTACTGGCGGCGTGCCTGTCAGGGGGCTTATCAGGGGGGGATGACGTTGCCGATAAGCTTGCGCGATACGAGAATTTGAGGCGTGATCGAACCGCGGGAATACAGAAAGGGTCGCGGCGTAATGCCAAGGTTTTCCACTTGTCGGGCATGGCAGCCTGGTTGCGTAACAGAGCCCTGAAAACGGCTCAAAACAGAACGATGGATAGTCTATTTAGCTACAATGCCCTGGAGGTTTCAAATCAATAAATTGTACCCGTATTACAGCCGCGCGATTCTCCTGTGTGTTATCCTGCTGGCCATGCCAAATACTTCCAATGCAGATCCCGCAGTTCCCGCGACACTCGAGTCTCTTGACTGGATGGTGGGTGGATGGCGCGGTTCTTTGGGTCCCCAGACGGTGGAGGAGTCATGGAGTGTGCCTCACATGGGCAGCATGGAGACCATGATCAGACTGAGCAGCCCGGACGGGGTGCAGATGATAGAGCTGATCGTCATCCGCGAGGTAACGGACGAGGAGGGTAACCCTTCATTGATGCTTCACCTCCGCCAGTATAGTCCCTCGCTCGAGTTGCGCACTGACCAGGATATGCGGCTGGACCATATTGCAGCGCAACAGGTCAGCTTTGTTGCCGTGGGTAAACCTGTTGTGCCAGGGCTTGCCTATGAATTGCTCGGCCCGGGTCATCTCAAGGTTAAGGTCACGATCGTCACCGGCGACGTGGTTAGTGCTGAGCTTCACGCGACCCCCTGAACTGATCTAAACCGAACTGACGGATAAACATTCCCGGGGTTGTGCCGATGAACGATCAATTTCTGCCTCTGGAATATACTGAAAAAACCCCTGCTGACATGAAGTCAGACTCGTCAGCCTACTTTGAGCTGATGAGGCGTCGACGCTCGGTGCGTGACTTCAGTCACCGCCCGGTAGATCGGGAGGTGATCGAAAATGCTATTCGTACAGCCGGTTGTGCACCCAGCGGCGCAAACATGCAGCCCTGGCATTTTGTCGCTATCAGTGAAGAAACGCTGAAATCCGATATCAGGAAAGCCGCTGAGGCAGAAGAGAAAGCGTTTTATGAACGGCGTGCGTCTGACGAGTGGTTGGCAGCGATTGCGCCTCTGGGTACGGATGCGGACAAGCCGTTCCTTGAAATTGCCCCCTGGGTGATCGTCATTTTTCTGAGAAAATTCAGCTATGGAGAAGACCGCGCCCGGCTAAAGAACTACTACACGAGTGAGTCGGTAGGTATCGCCACCGGCTTTCTGATCAGCGCACTGCATAATGCGGGCCTGGCAACACTGACACACACGCCCAGCCCGATGAGGTTTCTAAACAAATTGTGCGACCGCCCGGATGATGAAAAACCCTATCTGGTTCTGGTGACAGGTTATCCGGCGGAAGATGCGACGGTACCTGCTATTTCAAAACTACCACTCGACGCAATATCGACGTTTGTCTAAAAGTCAGACGCTGGTCCTTACTTTATTTTTTTGAAAGGCAGGCAGCGACGATGACGATATCCTCTTCTGAAAGCGTGTTAACCATCCAGCCATGGACAGTTTTTTGAAGTGATCGAACGCATCAGTGGGCCGCTTTTTAGTTGGGAGAAGTAAACTCGGGCGCAATATCCCGATGTCGGGTGTTGAGCAGGGGTAGATGGGCCTGGTCGAGTCCTGCATAGGCATCGCTCCACCTGGCTACCCAAACGGGATCGTTCACCTTATCTGGATGGTATCCAGGCATAAGTGCCCGCAGCATTGCCGGCCCCGCCTGGATAAAAAAGCGTGCGATCATTTTCCATAGCCTGATCCGGCTTTGTAACTGCGACCATGTCCCGTCACGCATGAGCATCGCTTTATACCCTCTGCGAGACAAAATCGCGACGTGCAGGGATCCGTACAGCAGGCCTGCAATACGCAGGAAATAGTTGCCTGAAACGGCCTGGTAGACATCATAGGCGACGGATTTGTGTTCGGTTTCTTCGACCATATGCCAAAGTACCAGTGAGGTTACGACCGGGTCCGCGTTCCTGAACAGTTCACCTCGCTGGTTGATCAGCCATTCGGTAATACCCATGGTCATGGTTTCAAACCCTGCCGTATAGGCGAGTCTCCACGCGAGAGAGCGCTTTGCCAGATCGGCGAAGCCAGCTTCCATCGATGCCTCAACGTCTGCCAGTTCCGGATAACCATTGTGTTTCAACGTCTCGTTGTATCGTCGGTGATTGGTGTAGTGCTGCGCTTCCTGGCCTATAAAACCACGGGCATCTTCTTTCAGGTCATTATCGTCGATGAGTTCAATGGCTTCCCGCAGGTTTTTGATTAGAAAAGGCTCAAGGTAAGGCATGGTGAGCGAAGCACCATTGACCATATGGCTCCATTCAGGTCGTGCAGGGTTCCAGATGGGTGGGATGCTGGTATCAAACTCGAACGGAATTTTCCGAATTTCGATCCTGGGTTTTGAAACCTCTGGTTTATCCATCTCAGGTTTCATGTCGCGACTTCCAGTTGTTTCAGGTGACGCCAGGCTCCCCAGCAGAGTAGTGCAAATGCGATGTGAACGGCGATGATTGGCGGCCAGCCAGTAAGGTAAATAATGTTATTGGCGAGGCTGTCGCCGAAGGGACCGCCACCAAAAGCAAGCCCGCGGGTTCCGAACCAGGCGTTGGCGATTGCCGGCAGTGTAAACAGCCAGCCAAACGTCAGGGATGAATAGAACAGGGTCTGGAATTGTCTCGGCCCCAGGTTGAGAAACGGCGTTGCGACGGCGATGGCGATCAGCAAGAGTCCGTTCGTGATGCCTTCCAGGTGAGCCATGATCCAGGCCCGGGATTCTCCGGGAACTTGTACATCAACATGATTAACCAGCGGCCATAAATCAATCTCTCCCAGTAGCTGGAAAAAATGGAGCCATCCGCTCAGTGCGGCGCTGACAAGCAGACCCGCACCATTTAGAACCAGAAGTGCCCGTTGTCGCTCCGTCATCTGCCTCGCCCTGGAATGGTTGTACGTCATCTTCCCTTATCTCGTGGCAATGGAATACCCGTAGTTTTGTCCCACTTCACTATTCATCCTGTGAATGGTTCAGTTCTTTTAGTACGGGTTTGATCTGAGTCAGTTTTGGGAAAACAGCCACCTGTAGACTGTCATTTTCTTCACAAGGTGAGCCTGAAGTGGAACATGTTGATGTACTGATCGTTGGCGCGGGTATTTCCGGGATAGGCGCTGGTTACCACCTCCAGACACAGTGTCCGGACAAGCGCTTCGTCATTCTGGAGGGGCTGGAGAGTTTTGGCGGAACCTGGCTGGTGCACAAGTATCCGGGCATTCGATCTGATAGCGATCTGTATACCTTTGGCTACAGGTTCAAGCCGTGGACCGGCGCGCCCATTGCGACTGCGGCAGAAATCCTGACGTATATGCAGGAAGTCATCGAAGAGAATGACCTGGATCAGCACATTCGATACCAGCATTGGATTAATACGGCCAGCTGGTCCAGTGAAGACCAGCAATGGACGATAAAAGGTGTTCGCAAAGACACCGGGGAACAGGTCTCTATGACGGCCAACTTTCTGTGGATGTGCCAGGGCTATTACAAGCACAAGGAAGGTTACACGCCGGATTGGGAGGGGTTCGATGACTATAAGGGTCAGGTTATCCACCCGCAGGTCTGGCCCGAGGATCTGGACTATCGTGACAAGCGTGTATTGGTCATTGGATCGGGTGCGACGGCGGCGACCGTTGTACCGGCAATCGCCGGTGACTGTGAACACGTCACGGTACTGCAAAGGTCACCAACCTATTTTATGCCGGGAAGAAATGAAAACGAACTGGCTGACCGACTGCGCCAACTGGAAGTCGATGATGCCTGGATCCATGAAATCGTACGTAAAGAGATTCTGTACAATCAGGAAGTGTTCACTAAACGCGCGCTTGAAGAACCGGAACTTGTCAGAGATGAATTGATAGGCGGCGTCAAAGCGTTACTGCCGGAAGGCTATGATGTGGAGAAACATTTCTCGCCAAGCTACAGACCATGGCAGCAACGCCTGGCCTTTGTGCCTGATGGCGACATTTTTCAGGGTATCACCGCTGGAAAGGCATCGATGGTGACCGATGAAATAGACAGGTTCACGCCAGAAGGCGTATTGCTTAAATCCGGTGAATCAATAGAAGCCGATATCATTGTCACAGCAACGGGTTTTGACCTCTGCGTGCTGGGTGACATCGATTTCACCGTTGACGGTAAGGCCATCGATTTTGCCGACACCGTGACCTATCGCGGCATGATGTTCACCGGTATACCGAATATGGTATGGATCTTTGGTTATTTCCGCGCCAGCTGGACGCTGCGGGTGGACCTGATCGGGGACTTTGTCTGCCGACTTCTGAAACACATGGATGCGAAGGGCGTCAGGTCCGTGACACCCAATCTCCTGCCGGAAGATGCATCAATGCCGCTGTCAGGCTGGATAGACCCGGATAACTTCAACCCCAATTACCTGAAACGTTCTATGGACAAGATGCCGAAGCGGGGTGACAGGCCGGAATGGCAGCACACGCAGGACTACTGGAAAGAGAAAACGGATATCCCAGCGGTAGAGCTGGACGATCCGGTTTTCAATTACCAGTCCTAGGTTCCAATCAGGGGTTACCGGACCAGGCTTGCTGATCTAGGCGAATCGCTTCAACTCTCGTCGGGCGATAACCATTTTATGGACTTCGTCCGGTCCGTCTGCGATTCGCAGTGCACGACCATTTCTCCACATGGATGCTACCGGCGTGTCGTCTGAAACACCCAGGGCGCCGAGACACTGAATGACACGGTCCAGTACATTCATCATCATGTTGGGTACGACAACTTTGGCCATGGACAGTTCCTGTCTGGCATTTTCCTTACCCGAGGTGTCCATCTTCCAGGCAGCGTACTGAGTCAGTAGTCTTGCCTGGTCGATTTCCATCCTGGAAGTTGCAATCCATTCCTGTACAAACTGCTTTTGGCCAAGCTTGCTGCCATGGCTTTCCCGGACATTGGCATGGCGGCACATGATTTCAAACGCTCGCTCTGCCGTGCCGATAGCCCGCATACAGTGATGAATTCTTCCGGGCCCGAGTCTGGCCTGCGCGATCATAAAGCCGCCGTTTTCCGGACCAAGCAAACTGGATGCAGGTACCCTGCAGTCGTTGTACTGAATTTCGCAGTGCCCGCCGCCGCCAGTATGTCCCATGACCGAGACGGGGCGGATAATGTCAAAGCCGGGCGCGTCCGTGGGTACGATGATCATTGATGCGCGCTCGTGTGCCGTGCCTTTGGGGTTTGTGACTACCATTGCAATAGCGAAGCCTGCGCCGATCGCGCCACTGGTGAACCACTTGTGTCCGTTGATCACCCAGTCGTCGCCGTCTTTTACTGCAGCGGTTCGAAGACCTGTGGGGTCAGAACCGGATGTGTCCGGTTCAGTCATGGAGAAACAGGAACGCATATTCCCCTCAAGCAGGGGTATCAGCCATTTCTCCTTTTGTTCGTCAGTTCCAAACTGGGCCAGAATCTCCGCATTGCCTGTATCAGGTGCCTGGCAGTTGAATACCCTTGATGCAATCTGGCTTCGCCCCATGTGTTCGCACAGGATTGAGTAGTCGTGGTTAGAAACCCCTGCGCCCCATTCTTCATCGGGAAGATAAAGGTTCCAGAGCCCCAGGGCTTTTGCTTCCTCCCTGAGGGCTTTCATCGTGGGTGAATCTTCACCGTTTACCGCAGCTTCCTGCGCGATTTTGTTTTCAGCAGGAATGATTTTTTCGTTGATAAATCGAACGACCTGATCTTCGATGATCTTGCCTTCTTCAGATATGCCGAATTGCATGCTGGTTGCCCCCCCTAGAATCGATAGCCAATGGACAACATGTAAACCCAGGGGTCAATATCGACATCGAACTTGACCTTTGCAACCGCTGTTTTGATGGTGGCTTCTGTCTTGATGTCCATGTACCAGAGTGAGCCATTGATCAGCCATTTATCGTTGATCATATAGTCAAAGCCTGCCTGTGCTGCCAGCCCCCAGCTTTGATCCAGGTCCAGGTCTGCGTTGACAGTACCGGGCGGCAGGCCGACGATGCCGTCCAGTGCAGCGTTAAGTTCAGCGTTAACATCCTCTTCAAAGAAGATGGTTGTATTGAGGCCAAGACCAACATACGGGAAGAATTTCTTGCTGCTTGTCCTGGGGAAGTACTGCAACATCAATGTCGGGGGTAACTGTTTACTATCGCCGGCTTTGATGTTCAGGTTGCTGATTGTAATGTCATGGGTGAAGGGTGTAGCCGCGAGTAATTCGAGACCCCAGTTATCCCGTAACATGTAAACGCCGGTAATACCCAACTGGGTGTCATCATCAATGTCGACGCCTGGCAGTGTGACGATGCCTGCGACATCGATTTTATCACTGTCTTCGTTGGGCGCGACGGTGATAACACCGGCGCGAAGTATCCAGTCACCCTGCTCGTGTGCAGAGGCCAATGAGGTAGCCAGAAAGATAGTAATACCCAGAACCGT
>Ga0222633_1000972_pt1 | contig 18604 bp, 15 predicted proteins | sample AntAcemetageno48_FD_179816 | JGI IMG/M metagenome (GOLD analysis project Ga0222633, IMG submission 179816) | Saline water microbial communities from Ace Lake, Antarctica - #48 | ecosystem: Environmental > Aquatic > Non-marine Saline and Alkaline > Saline | place: Antarctica: Ace Lake | collected...
GGTCGAGCTGATGGTGCAGGAAGAAGGAGCGTGGAAAACGCTCGGCACGGCGGAATTGGACCGTGATGCGTGGACGGCGACGTTCCGGATTCCAAACTGGGACGAGAAAAGAGAAGTGCCATTCAAACTGGTCTACAACGAGAAGTTTACCGATGGCAGTGAGTCGCCCGATGAATGGACCGGAACGATCAAAGCGAATCCTGAGGGACGTCCGCTTCGCCTCGGCGCCCTGACTTGCCAGAATGATTACGGATTTCCCTACGCGCCTGTTTCTGAGAACTTGGTGAAGCTCGATCCTGACATGCTTTATTTTTCAGGCGATCAGCTGTATGAAAGTCACGGTGGATTTGGCATTATCCGCGATCCTGCAGGTCCCGCGATTTTGTCCTATTTGCGAAAATATTACCAGTTCGGTTGGTCCTTTCGCGAAGCGATGAAAGATCGGCCCACGCTCTGTCTCCCGGACGATCACGACGTCTTCCAGGGGAATATCTGGGGCGAAGGTGGCGTACCAATGAAAGACATCGAAGGTGGCGCCTCTTCGAAGGGTGGCTACCGCGAGCCGGCGCGAATGGTGAATGTGGTTCACAAGACGAATACAGCGCATCACCCGGATCCCTACGAAACGGAGCCGTGCGAACAGGACATCAGCGTTTATTACGGCGAAGTTCTATATGGCGGAGTGGGGTTCGCGGTGTTGGGTGATCGGCAATGGAAGAGTGGACCGGAGCGAGTTGAGACCGGTTTGGGACGGGCAGATCATGTTGTTGATCCCGACTTCGATACCACTACGCTCGACCTGGATGGACTGGACCTTTTGGGCGAACGTCAGGAAGAATTTCTGCAAAAATGGGGCGACGACTGGCGTGGGCATTCGATGAAAGTGCTGTTGAGCCAAACAGTATTTTCGGGCGTGGCGACGCATCATGGCAAGTACGATAACTATCTGAAAGGGGATTTGGACTCGGGGGCGTGGCCGCAGACTCCGCGGGATCGGGCGATCGACATTCTACGCAAGTCGATGGCGTTACACATCAACGGCGATCAGCATTTGACCACGCTCTCGCAATACGGAGTGGATGCGCAGCGTGATGCGAACTGGTCGTTTTGCACTCCGGCAATTGCGGCAGGGTATCCTCGCTGGTGGCGGCCCGACGATGTAGGAATGCCACACGAGAATCGACCTGCTCACGGATACGATAACACTGGCGAGTATCTTGATGGGTTCGGCAACAAGGTCTATGTCTATGCGGTCGGGAATCCGGAAGTCGGCACGGAGAAAAATCGCTATGACAAGGCGCACCAGAAGGGGAGCGGCTTCGGTCTCGTCACGATCGATTCCGAGGAGAAGGAATACATCCTCGATTCCTTCCGGTTCCTGATCGACGCGACTGATGGAAAACCGGCGAACCAGTTTCCCGGCTGGCCGGTTACGATCCGACAAGCTGAGAACCGGGGCGAGAATGAGATCGGCTAGCGGTCACTGAGCTTGGCATTCAGGGCCTCAAGAAATTGTAGATTGGGTGATCCGTCCGCGTTCTCCCGCGGTTCGACTTGCGAGTCTTCGTGCCACTCGTTGAAGGACGTCAGAACGACAGCCTTCAACGACGGGTCGGCATGACGGAGTGACACATCCGCGAGGGCATCGAGTGTGGACGTGTCAGGGGCGCCCGGCGTCAGGTTGCGGGAAATCGGATAGTATGTTTTATCCGGATCGGCACCATGATTGTTGAATCCCGGAATAAATCCCGGAATGAGTTTTAGGCCGAGACGTGTGCAGAGTTCCACCCAGTCTTGATAGAGAGTGTCGCATTCCTCCACAAAAAGCGTCTGATCAGGCTGGTCGCCGAATAGAGGAGGTCCGTGAAGATTGTAGGCCGTGACCGCATCCCATAGAGCGACTCTCGTTTCATCAGGATCGCCCCAGTAGACTTCGTCGCCTATCAGAAAAACTTCGTGTCCGAGGGATCGCATTTTGGCCCGAACGCGAGCGATGGCGTTTGCATAGTCTCCCGCAAAGGTGCGGCTGAGGTAGAGGTAGACGACCGGTTTCCCGTCGATGCGGTAGTACGAGGGGAGGTCGAAGTAGGTCTCTGCCAGGTAGGCAAAGTCCTCCACGAATTTCTCCGTGGTCTCCTTGTCAAAAACGATTCCGCGTTCAGGATCCATGCCGAGAATTCCTTCGGCTTCGTAGAAGACGCAGAGTGTCGGATTCTCCGGATTGGCCTCAGCGCTGATTACAGGGGCAATGTAGCGACGAATGGTATCGTCTTCCCAGCTTCCGGGTCCCCACCAGGAGCAGACCAGGTTATCGATACCGCCCTGTCGCGACCAATCCAGATGCTGACGAATCACGGATGGTGACCGTGAATTGTAAGTTCCCAGTGCAGGATCGCCCTCTTCGGCGAGATAGCCTTCATGCCAGTGACGGTCGTGGCTATACCACGGATAGTAATAGGCGCTTAGGTGGGCTGGCGATTCCCCCGCTGCCAGAGTAAGCGGCACAAGAGCGAGTAAGAGCAGGCGGGCGATCATCTAGAGTGCTTCTGCAACCGCCTTCGAAGCACGGGCTTCAAGAGCGTCATTCTCTTCCGCAGCAGTCGACTCAAGGAATTCGTCCAGCACTTCGCGCGTCCGTCGCAGAAAGACCTCATTGGAGAAGCGTTCGGCGTTATGACGGATGGTTGGCACATCCCACGCAACGGCATCGAATTCGTCCAGCGCAGTAGCAAGGGATTCGGCAGTCGGTTCGTCGAAGAAGACTCCCGTCTCCTTCTCGACGACGGTCTCAAGTGCACCGCCTCCGCGGAAGGCGACAACCGGCTTTCCGCATGCCTGAGCTTCCACCGGAGTGATTCCAAAATCTTCACAACCGGGAAATACAAAGCCGCGACAAGACGCCATCAGTTCGGTGACTGTCTCGTCCGGAGCACGGCCGAGGAACTCTACGTTCGGTCCCGCGAGACTCTCGAGGCGCTTTCGATCCGGTCCGTCGCCAACAATGACGAGTCTGCGCCCGGTTTCTGTAAATGCCTTCACGGCCAGGTCGATGCGCTTGTATCCTACGAGTCGGGATACGATGAGAAAGAAATCCTCGCTTCGATTGCTGACTTGAAAGCGATTCACGTCGACGGGCGGATAGACCACGACGCTGTCGCGACCATAGCAGCGGCTGATGCGTTCCTGAACGTTCTTCGAGTTCGCAAGAAAGAGATCAATCTTACGGCTCTGGCGGCGGTCGCTCTCGCGAAAGAACGGAACCAGCATCCGCACGAATCCCCGTAGCAATGGATTTGCGATCTCGTTATTCAGATACTCGTCGGGATTCCAAAAATAGCGGGGTGGTGTGTGGCAGTAGCACACGAATCGAGTTCCTTTTGGTTTTGGGATCCACTTCGAAAAAGACGTGCTACTGATCCAGGCGAGATCAGCATCTTTGATTCGAAGTGAGCGGAAAGCGAAGGGATAGAGAAAAAACAATTTCTTGTGATGCTTCAACATCCCCGGCAGGCGTTGCATCCAGGAGTTGCGGACACGATCTGTCTTGAAGACGGGAAACAAATTTTCGCCGAAAGTGGCGCTGGTGTAGATCGGTGCCTCCGGGTAGTCGAGAGCGACCTGCTCCACGACATTTTCGGCACCTCCCATCTGAATGAGAAAGTCGTGGACGATAGCCATGCGTCGTCCATCTGGAGGTGTCGGTGAATTGGTTTTCATATTCTGGAAATGTTAGAACGGTGATCAGTGTGCGGTGTCCGGTGGGAAAACGATTTGGCGGGCGGTTTCTGAAATGATACAGACATCTAGAAGGGGGGACCAGTTTCGGAGATAGAAATGGTCCAACTTGATTCGTTGTTTGATCTTGCTGGGATCGGTTACTTCCCCGCGCCTGCCTTTTACTTGTGCGAGACCGGTAATCCCGGGCTTTGCAAAGTGGCGAACGGGATAGTCTCCGATGAGAGTTGCGAATTGCTCATCGTGATCGACGAAGTGGGGACGAGGGCCGACGACGCTCATCTCTCCCTGCACCACATTGAGAAACTGTGGCATCTCGTCGAGGCTGCTCTTTCTCAAAAATGCTGCACCGGGAAAAATACGCGGATCATTTTTAGACGCCTGGACTCCCGGTGAGTCATTTATATGCATCGTGCGGAATTTAAAAACTGAAAAAATTTCTCCGTTGCGGCCGGTACGGGGCTGGCAGTAGAAAAGTGGCCCTTTTGAAAAGAGTCGATGCAGTGTCCAGACAAAGAGACACAAGGACGGTATGACGATGATCGAGACAGCGCCAGCGAATACCATATCGAAGCATCGTTTGATGAATCGGTTGATTGGATCTTCGAGCGGTTCCTCCCAGTTCGTTAGATAGAGATGGGAACCGGCGCGGTGAGAATCCATTCCGCCTCCGAAGACGCTTTTCTTATCGTCTGACCAGACAAGCCGCATCCCCATGGAGTCGCAGAGCTCCTGAAGAGATTTTACCAAATCGCCATTTTCTTCGATACCAAGAGTGACGAGGAGTCGCACCTTGTAGTCGCTGCAGATATCACGAAGACTTTCAAAGTCCCCAAGCACCGGAAGGGTTTGCGAGACAGCCGGGCTGGATGCTCCATTGCCGAAGGGGACGTATCCGAGGAAGTCAGCGCCCGGAAATGTCGAAGCCATTGCCGAGGCTCCATCTCTTTCGATCTGACTAGGGGGAGCGAGGACGACAGCATTGGCTCGTCCCTTTTGAGAAGTCTGAAAGAGCGTTCTTTGGAGCATTCGATAACCGGCGTGATTCATCCATGACACCCAGACTGCGTAGAGGAGCACGAACAAGGATAGGAAAACCCGGGACAGATCGGGATCCTTACTCATCACGATGACTCCAAAGATGGCGACGAGAACGAATAGAACCTCTTTTTGCGTGAGGTTCCAGGTTTGAGCACAAGTCAGGCCGGATAGTGATCGGTGGCGCTTGTCGCGGATTGAGAACTCGAACATCGCTGCGACCGGAACCAACAGCGAAATGAGCACGTAGTTCGACGGCTCTAGCTGGGGACCGTAAAAGCCAAAGTGAAGGAGAAAAACGAGACCCCAAAAAAGGCCGAATCCACCGATTAGCTTGAATAGAAAGTGAAGTTTGATGGAGCCGTAATATCTGCTGCTGATCATAAGGACTGTAAATTATTAAAATAATCATAAATGAGTGTCATGAATAAAACAATTAAAAATTTTGATAAAAGTTGAATTGACTTGATTAAGATAACTGCGATACTTCTGGTAATTATAAGTTAAGCACTCCACATTTCCGCTATCCCACAATGCAAACCAACACGCTCGTCGCGCAGCACAGCCCCCCGAAAACGACCGAATCGACGTCATGGGATCTTATCGAGGTCTCTCCGATGATCGATTGGCACGACTTGCGTGCCATCATCCGAAAGCGGATGAAGTGGCTGATCGGTCTTCCAGCTCTTCTCATTGCCGCTGCGCTCGTCTATCTCTTCTTCATCGCCGTTCCCGTCTATAAGAGTACGGCGCTCGTGTTCATCGATCCAAAGTTCGACCACATTCTTCAGGTGGAAGAGGTGAATTCCGTTGCTTCAGATCTCGACTCTCTCAACTCATTGGAGCGGGCCATGGTGTCAGATTCGATGATCATCCGGGTGGTCGACAAGCTTGATCTCCGAAACGACATAACCTTCCTGCCGAAATCTTTGCGGAAAAAGGTGGCGAAAGGTGAGCCGATTTCTGACTCGCTCTTACTGAAAGAGCTTCGTAAGAAATTCGCTTCGGCGACGCTGATTCGTCCGACGCGTCTCATCGAACTTGCCGTTTATGATTTCCAACCTGAGAGGGCTCAGAAGATTGCTTCCGCATTCGTTGAAGAATTTGAGTCGTTTCTCGGACAGCAGAAAATGAGCGAGGCGGGGCACTCAAGTACGGAGTTGCGACGGCAGTCTGAGATTGCATATGAAAGGGCTCTGGAAGCGGAGAATGGGTTGAAGGAGTTTCGTGTCGAGCATCCTTCGCTGACTGTCGAACAAGACCATCAGCTCTTTGCCGACCGACTTACCAAGTTGGGCGACGAACTGAACGCGATTTCCGGGAGAGTGTTGGATTTGCAAAGCCAGGTCGAGACACTGGAATCGATCGATCCTGAGAAAGATCCGATCAAGGTGATCGAAGTCGGAAGGTTCTCTGCGATCGACCATGTTTCTGATCTTCTTAGTCAGCGATTGAATGCGCGTTCCGGTTTGGCCATTGCATCGGAACGCTTCACTGAATCGAGCCCAAATTATCGCGAATCTGTCATCAGAGTGGCAGACGTCGAGGCCCAACTGACCCAACTTGCTACCGATCTTAAGAGTTCGGTCAATGCCTCCTATGAGGCTGCCGCTACGAACGAGAAACTGCTGAACGCACGAGTGGAGGAACTCCAGATGGAGATGGCTGAGGTGAAGTCGAAGAGTTCAGAGTTTCGTGCCATCCAACAGAAGGTTGAAACCGAGTGGCAGGTCTTTGAATCTCTTCAGCAGAAAATCGGGCAGACCTCTCTGATTACTGAAAAATCGACTTCGATCACGACCGTGATGTCCGAGCCGATTGTCCCTCACAAGCCTGCCAAGCCGAGTAAGCCGCTGACCGTCTTGATTGCCGGTTTTCTGGGAGGAATTTTGGGATTCGGAATCGTCTCGTTTGATCTCCTTGCGAGCGGTTCATTCGTCAATCGGCGCCAGATTGAAAACTACCATCAGTTGCCTGTTGCCGCCGAGATTCGAACTGCCGAGAGCGAGAGCGAGCTTGTTAAAGAAATGACCAAAGTCCTCGTTTCTGAAGGCCATCGCGAGTCCAAGTTCATTCACTTCACCTCCGTTGACGAGAACCGTGAAGGTCTCCGATTGGCGGCATCGCTTGCTTCTGCTTCGGCTTACTATGGTGTGCCGACTCTTTTGATCTCGGTAGTGGAGGGGGGATCGCCCAACGCACTCGTTAATCTCGCTCCCAAGCAATCGCAGCGGGAGAATCTTCACACGCTGCCGATCCCGGAAAGCTTCCTCATCTCTCAGACTTCTGCGTGGCAGTTGCTCAGCCCACATTGCCAGGAATTTGGACGGATCGTGATCGATTCGACCGGGATCTCTCAAGAAAGCCAGATCCCTGCAGTGATTTCGAGATTCACCAATAGCACCCTGATCGTGGTGCAGATGAGTCAGGACTCAAAACGCGACGTCGAGGAGACAGTTAGAAACCTCGGCCAAGACCGCGCTTCATCGACATCATTGATACTTCAGTCTTAAAACGAATGCAGCAAGCAGACATAGAGTCTCAACCTGTGAGGCGACTCCGGCTTCCCGCTTTTCCTTCTTTTCCGGCGATTGCGACCGGAAACGTTGTGCGGACCTTTGGTCCTTCAGCGGTTCGTCTCACTGGAGCGGGGATTCAGTTTATCAACACGATCCTCATCGCCCGACTTCTGGGTGAAGCCGAGGCGGCTCCCTTCTTTTTCTGGTCGGCTATTCTCATGTCGTGGGCACCGATCGCTACCTACGGCCTGGAGCAACTCGCCCTCCGACATACTCCGCGCCTAAAATCAGACGGGCCTGATGTGGTTGGTGCCTTTCTGGCGCCGCTACGCATGATGTCTATTCTGGCGGCAGCATTGATCGGCTTCGGATTGATCGGCTATGCTGTTCTGCAAGACTTGTCCGCTGGTGGTTTCCAAACCTGGCATCTGCTGATGCCAATTGCAGTGGCCTCGATGGCCCTCTGCTCTATTAACGGGGAGGCTTTGAAAGGGCTCTCTCATCCTACCTGGGGAATGGTCTACGGACATTTCATCCCGGTGTCGACATTCCTGCTTTGCATCTGTCTCCTCTGGTCCAAGGCGTCGTCTCCCATCCTATTGACAGCGTATACAGGGAGTTATTTGCTGGCCGTTCTGTTGGCGAGGTTTGGACCTGTTTCGGAATTCCGTCGCCCGCATTTTGCGATTCCGCCCCGGGAAAAGATCACCCAGATTCTGAAGGACGGCCTACCGGTCTGCAGTGTGAACTTGTTCGGAGCGCTTTCGTTCGTTATCCCGCTCGCCATCCTCGAGCATACCCGTTCTCCCGGCGAGGTGACGCATGTCATCGCGGCGTTTCGGATCAGCATTCTCTTCGGAATCGTTTCCACAGCGATTCACGGAGTGTTTGCCCCCAACCTGGCCGAAGCGGCGGACCAGCCCAATCCACTTCGTCCTGTGATGGGGATCTATTTGAAATCCGTCTGGATTACTCTCGGAGTATTGCTGATACCTCTCCTCATAGGTGTGGCATATCCGGGTGAGATCATGCAGATTTTTGGCCCGGGTTTCGACGATGCATCGACCACACTGATTCTACTGCTTCTCATCCAGGTCGCTTCGCTGACTCTCGGCCCTGTTCTTCTATTGCTTCTCATGGCGGGGCACACCCGGACGATGGCTTGGCTTGGATTTTGTAAGCTGCTCGTCGCGGCATCTCTGGCGTTGGTTCTCGTTCCGAAATGGGGCGGACCCGGAATGGTGGTAACGATGGCGATCGCGTTTCTCGGCGAGGAGATCTTCGGAATGGGCATCGTCATCCGGAGAATGTGGAAAACCTCACGGGCCGAATCTCGCGGATGAGGAAACAGACGAAATCCTATACCGTGGACGGGAACCCACTTTCGATGTGGCTTCCGTGGTGGTTTCGTCCGTCTCGATTACTACTCGGGGCATCGCTTCCTGCGGTATTGCTGTTTTCGCTTTCGCCTCACTCGATGTCGCAGTCGAAAGCACAGGCTCTCTACGGGACACCCGACATGATATTGGGTATCTTCGTCGTTCTCGTGCTGGCATTGGCCGCCATGGTGGGGGAATCGCGAATTTTCCCGCAGCTGTTCGGCGGCTTCATCGACAAACATTCGTCGCAGGCGCGCCTCAATTCTTTGCAGCACACCCCTCCGCGTATTGTCGAAGCTCTCTTGAGCCCGAAGCTCGACTGGATCCTGATGGGAGTCTTCGTGGGAGCTCACATTGTCTTCTTCCGCGGGTTTTTCATGAACCCCGGTTTGATTGCCGGGGTGCTTGGGGGAAATCTGGAACTCAAACACTCATTCAAGACCATTCCCGGTGTCACCACATGGACCCAGGTGGCCATTGTGCTGGGGGCATTGCGAGGGCTACGCTGGTCAGGGATTTTGCCGGGTAAGGTCAAGCTGATCTCCGTGTTTCACCTCGTATTTTTCGGGACGCTCTTCATCCGGGCCGTCTTGTGGTCAGAGCGTCTCGCTTTGATCGAAGGTGTTGTCCCCTTCTTCGTGTGTGCCATGCCGCGGATCGGCAGATCGATCAGACCGACTGGAAAATTTCTGCTCCAATTCTTCCCGCTTGTCGTGCCAATACTGCTGCTGCTCATGTTCACCTCATTCGAAGCGCTACGCTCCTGGCAGAGCAATTCTGCTGAGCATAGCAATGTATTCGTATTCGGCTGGAAACGCCTTTTCACCTACTATTATGAAGCGTTGAATACCGGTGCTGCGATCATCCAGGTGTCGGGATTCTATGACAGCATCACCATGCCGATGGGAACGAAAGAGTATGATCAGGTCTTTGAGGGGCTCTATCAGGGGACGCTTGATGAAGAGTTTAACAACGGCTCGGGCATCTGGCACCTGGCCGTGTTGACGGGGAACCTGTTTCTCATTCCCTCACTGCTTGTCCTCGGCAGCTTCATGGGCAGCACCTACCGGGCGTTTCGGGAAGGGAGACTATTCGGGCTCCTCTACCCAATCGTGTTTCTCGAGATCGTCGAGATTTTGAGGATTCACTACTGGGCAGGAACGAACCGTGTGCTCCCCGCGACCGTTGTGATTCTAGTCATTCTGGCATGGTCATTGACCGTGAAAAGCCGGGTCAGAATCAAGTCGACCCATCGATCCGAACCTGCCCCTGCAACTCCTCCGAACTATGAACCAATTGGAAATTAACTCCCGCTTTCGAACCCGACCTGCCACCGGCGTCGAGCGCTTTGCCGGAGAAGTGATTTCACGGCTCGCACCGGGTGGCGATCTGAAAGTGACAGAGCATCTGCCTCCGTCAGCCATTGGCGGAATGCGCGGGCATCTTTGGGAGCAATTCCAGCTTCCACGGGCGATGACCGGGAACGGAGTTCTTTTTTCCCCATGCAACACCGGACCGCTCGCGGTCTCGCAGCAACTCGTGGTGATTCACGATGCCGCCGTCTGGGATCAGCCCGAGGGATTCAGCTCGAGCTTTCGCAACCTTTATCGTCAGTTGCTCCCGCGCCTCGCCAAGCGCTGCTCGGCTGTCGCTACCGTATCCGAGTTCTCTCGATCCCGGCTCGCACAATTTCTAGGCCTTCCTGAAGAACGCATCGTGACACTCGGCAACGCGGTCAGCGATGCTTTCACACCCCTGTCTGATTCGAAGGCGGAGGGAATGCGTTTTCTCACCGTCGGATCGCTCGACCCGAGGAAGAATACCTCGACTCTGATCCAGGCTTGGATTGGCTTGAAAAAGGAAGGCCGACTTCCTGACGATGCGACCTTAGATATCATCGGCGGAGCGAATACCACAACCTTCGCAGCGGTAGACCAGGTCGAAGATCCCGCGATCCGCTGGCTCGGCCGGGTCGACGATGACGAATTGATCGAGCACTATCGAAATGCCACTGCCTTTGTCTTTCCCAGTCTCTACGAGGGATTTGGTCTCCCGCCGCTCGAAGCCATGGCATGCGGCTGTCCCGTGCTGCTTTCCAACGCAGCCAGCCTGCCTGAGGTCGGTGGCGAAGCATTTGATCCGGCTGAACCCGACTCGTCCGGTGCAGCGATCTACTTCGATCCCCACAGCCAGACAGCGATAGAAAACGCGATCACTGGTTTTCTCGAATTCGGCGATGATCAGCGGACTCGCCTGGCATCGAATGCGATTGCTCGAAGTAAACTCTTCAGCTGGGACGCCGTGGCAAATCGGACACGCGACGCTCTCTGCGCCATCGCCTGATCCGCTACCAGTATTCCGCGATCTTCTGCCGGAGAAACGCCACACTTCGTGCGAGCTGATCCATCCCATCGACGCCGTCTTCGATGCTGATCCACCCGTCGAAGCCTTTACTCGTCAATTCGGAGAAAATCGCGTCGTAGTCGTTGAGACCCTGGCCGATCTCTCCATGGCGGAGGCGTTTCGCATACCCGGTCGCACCGCCCTCTTCGCTTCGTAGATCCTCAATCGTTCCTTCGGCGAGATAGCGGTCGCTCGCATGCATTGTCACGACGCGATGCGAGACACGCTTCAGCAATTCGATCGGATCTTCGCCTGCGAGATAAGTGTTACTCGGATCGTAGTTCACTCCGAAATTCGGATGATCGATGCTGTCGACGAGCTGACAGAATACATCCATTTTTTGCGCGAACTCCGGGTACTCCCAAAAATCATCCTTGTAGTGATTTTCTATGATCAGAGTGATCCCGAGTTCCGCAGCATAGGGGAGGCACGCTTTGATCGAGTCGGCGGCCAATCTAACGCCTTCGTCGATACTTAGCTCCGGTCGTCGTTGACCACTCAGCACGCGACAGTAGCTCCCTCCCAGAGCATCAGTCATGTCGATCCAGCGCTTCTGTTTCGCGATCTCTGCTTCGCGGAACGACTGATCGGGATGCGTGAAGTCGGGCGAACAACACATCATCGGGATCACCATTCCATTCCCTTCGACTTCCTTCCGAAAACGTGGCCAGTTTGCCTCGTCCTCCATTTCAAGGAAGCCCGCGTACCACTCCAGTCCGGAAACGTCGAGGTCCGCTGCCAAAGCGATCCACTCCGAGACTGACATGGTTCCATCTTTGCAGAGGGCCTGCATGAAAGCTTTGGGAAAGGCGGCAAGTTTTGGCATGGGGAAGTGTCCTAGTTCAATGGGACTGTTTCAACATAGTCGACACCGTTCTTAACTGCACCTGTTCGAATGTTCGCATCGAGAGTGACAAATTTCACACCGAGCTTCGCGGCGAGCGCCAGTAGATACACATCGGTGAGGTGCTTTGAGCTGACATCGGAGAAACCATTGAAGAGTTTCCTCGAAGTCAGCGAGATATCATCGGGAACGAAACGGTGTTTCGGAAGAAGGTGGATCGCATTGAGGTAGGTCGCTGCTTTCGCAATGGATCCCGGGCCACCTTGATAATTTGAGTGACCGAAAATACGGACAAATCCGTTTTCTACGATCGGGCAGGTCATCTGAATCGTGTCCCGATTGTCCGCGAACCATTCGCAAACGACATCGTAGTGCAAATGGCGCGGATCGGAACGGGCGATCAAGATGTTCACATCAAGAAGATAGGCCATTCGCTGTTCGACTAGATGTCCAACTCCTCGCGCATTCCGTTGACCATTTCGTTCGTTATTTGGACATCGTTCTCTCGAGATTGCAAGACGGGCCAACCCGCGTCGTCGATCCGGTAGGTTTTGCCGTAAGCGTCCGGAGAGTGTGACTCCGAAACCGTGTCTTTCGACTTCGGATAGAGCACCATCTCAAGCCCGCGAATGACCAACTCGCGAAGGGTAGTCGAGTCGTCGAGCGCCTTTCGTTTTGCCTGGGAGACAAGCCCTTTGGGCAATTCGATCGTAGTCTTCACACTCATGACCCGTAAACCTGTATTACTGTATACCCTAATTCAAGTGTTTTTTGTGTCTAACTCTATTAGTTCGATCGCTTAACAGGGTTAAGTCAAACCGGTGTAAGGACTGATTTCACAACAGCCCCGGAATGCATCCTTTCAAAAGCTTCATGCCAATCGGTGATAGGCCAGACGCCGCCGATGATCGGCTTTACATCGAGTTGGCCGCTCGAGAGCAAGGCGATGACACGTTCCCAAATTGGCCAGTTGTGGCTGAAGCTTCCCTGTAGCGTGATGTTTTTCTGCACCAGCGGATCGAGGTTAAAGCCAAGCGGTTGCGGACCCCAGCCGACTTTGCTGATCCAGCCGGCGGGTCGAACAAGACCGAGCGCTATCTGTAGAGTGACACTCGCACCTGCCGCATCGATCACGCCATCGCAGCCGAGCCCGTCGCGTTCCATGGCCCACGGCATCGGGTCGTCGATAATTGTTTCGCAGCCATACTGTCTGGCAATGTCGAGTCGATGGGCGTCCTGAGGCAGGCCGACGACGGCGACTTCAGCGCCACAGAGTCGGGCCATCGCAGCACAGAGTATCCCGATCGTCCCTGGTCCTAACACGACGACACGGTCTCCCGGTTCGATGCGAGCGTTTTTGACAACGGCACTGTAGGCAACGCAGCACGGTTCGGTCAGGCATGCCTGCTCAAAAGGTAGGGCGTCCGGCACGTGATGGAGGATGCGGGATGGAACGCGGACATGTTTCGTCATCGCTCCATTGACGCCGTAGCCGAAACCTTTCCGGGTAGGGTCGAGATTGTAGAGTCCGCGTCGGGACATGGGGTTCGTCTCGTCGATGATGGCAGCCGTCTCCGAGACGACGCGATCGCCTTCTTTCCAGCCCTCGACGGCGCGTCCAGTCTCGACGATGTGACCGCCAAATTCGTGGCCGAGCACGACCGGGTAATTCACAGGCCACGAATGGTCGGCGGTCCACTGGTGCAGATCGCTACCACACACACCGACGTTGGCGACTTCGAGAAGCACGTCCTCGTCACCGATCACCGGCCTTTCGATCTCACGAATCTCGACGGAACCTTTCTCAGGTGCAAAATTGACGACGGCTGCTGATTTCATGAAATGATTGCTGTTTCCTGGGCGTGAATTGCATCGCAAATCAATCGAAGCGAACCTTCCAAATCGCCATCCGCTGTCTTGAATGCATCGGCATCGACTGTCAGCGGTGCCCCAAGAACAACAAGTGGCGCACCAAATTGTGGGCACCTTATTGCCTGCTCCAAACTCAATCCGCCCACTGCCTGCACCGGTACATCGACGGCTGCAACCACTTCGAGCAACTGATCCAACGGATTGGGCATCCGGTCGCCCGCTGCCGCGATGCCGCGTCGTTGATCGTAGCCGATGTGGTGAATGACGTAGCCGCATCCAAGGTCTTCCAGCAACTTCGCTCCGGTGATCATATCGGGGCATCCGAGATTGTCTCCCATCACCTCGCAGCCAAAATCGTGACCCGCTTGCACGACGCATTTGATTGTCTCTTTATGAGCTCGAGCCATTACGACAACCTGGGTAGCTCCGGCCTTGGCCATCATTTCGGCTTCGAGATAGCCGCCATCCATCGTCTTGAGATCAGCCACGATCGGAACATCGGGAAAGGCGCTGCGCAGCGCTTTCACTCCGTGCAATCCTTCGGCGAGAATCAGCGGAGTTCCGGCTTCCAGCCAATCAACACCGGCCCGCATCGCTAACGCGGCAGTTTCCAGAGCTTCGTCGATGCTGGTGAGATCAAGTGAGATTTGAACAATTGGTTTCATAATTATCGGTCTACTTTCTGGCTGAATTTCTCTTCGAAAATCTTAACCGGATCGTAATCGGGCTGACCGTATAATTTTTGCTGCCGCTCGATTCCCTGATTGGGGTAGAAGTCGAAAATCTCTCCTTGCCCAAGGATGCGAGGATCTTCCTGCTCTTCGAGGCGGCTTTTCAATTTAGCCCACAGTTCAGTTTTTATTTCCGAATACTTTTCGTCGCTTGCCAGATTCCGGACGCAGTCGGCGTCGCTTTGCATATCGTAGAGCTCTTCCTCCGACCGTTTTCCGAAGGCCATCTCGTAAAATTTATACTCGGGATCGTTGGGCTTCATGTTAGTGAGGTAGGACTTCGTGGGCGAGCCGTCGCAATTCATCAGTCCATATTCCGGATCGCCGCCCGGCCAGCGGTCCGGCTTGAAATTGTGAACGTAGAGATAGTCGTCCGTGCGGATCGCTCGTGACGGATAGGCAACTGAGAGCAAGTCGCCATCCGTGCGACCGAGATCGTGCCGCTCTTTTCCAAGTAGCGTGTAGTTTCGGTCAGGATCGATGCGGCCCGATTTTTCGGAAACGAGTTGCTTGAGAAAACTCTCTCCCGTCATCTGTTCGGGAGCTGGAACGCCTGCGACTTCCATCAACGTCGGTGCCAGATCCGGGAATGTGATGAAGTCAGTCACGACTCTTCCGGGTTTGATCTTATCTCCCCATCGTGCCGCGAAAGGAATGTGAAATCCATCGTCATAGATTTGGCCCTTTACCCGCGGGAACGGCATGCCGTGATCGGATGTAGCAATGATGAGCGTGTTGTCGAGCTGTCCGCTCGCTTCGAGGTGGGAAAGTGCTTCGCCGATGTGCTTGTCGTACCATTCGACTTCGATGGCGTAGTCGGCCAGGTCTCCACGAATGGTGTCATTGTCAGGGTAATATTCGGGGACGGTGACGTCGGCGAGATCCCTCCCGTCTTTTTTCCAGCTATCCAGCTCGTATTTTCGATGCGGCTCTTTCACCCCGAGCCAAAAGCAAAACGGCTGTTCGTCGGGTTGCGCTTCAAGAAATGCCGCGAAATTTCCGGAATAATCGGTACTGCTGATTCCGGAAAACGGTGGCTTGGCGGTCAGTTCGTTCCACGGATGTCCCGCCGGGTTGTCTTTCAACTTTTCCCGTCCGGCGTCGATCCCGGCCCATTTCCCGGGACCCCAGCCTTTGCCGGTATAGCCCATGAAATATCCGTCCTCCTCAAGAAGGTAGGGATAAAACTCCCACTTAGAAGAAAGGAATGGACTGTGGTTGCACGCCTCTTCGAGTTGCCACGAGTAGCGCCCCGTCAACAGGCAGGCCCGAGCGGGGGCGCACTTTGGATTACAGTTGTAAGCCTGAGTGAAAAGCACACCTTCATTCGCAATGCGGTCGAAATTCGGTGTCTTCACATAGGTGCTGCCGTATACGCCGAAGCTGTCTAACGAGGCGTCGTCAGCGATGATGAACAAGATATTGGGGCGTTCGTCTGCGCCTGTTGCAAGCGATCCGGCTGCGACCAGAGAAAGTAGAAGGGAGCGGAGGAAGGTCATTGGTTATTGGAATTAAGTGTGTCGAGAATACCATCGAGAAACGATTTCATCTCTGGAGTAATTTTCTCGAAACCAGCCACTGAGCGCGGTTGGCCGAGCGCGTGGCGCATCGCGTTGTGCATCATATAGCGACCTGTCAGGTGATCCATGTGAATCGCATCGCGGTAGAGTTCGGTGATGTTTTCGACAGGTGCTTCACCTCCTTCAATCTTCTCTGCCGCGAGATGAAGCAAATCCATTGCTCGAGTTCGTTGAATTTCCCGTCCGGGATGCAGTTCCTGCAATTTAGTAACCAGTGCTTCGATGTAGATGAGTGAGTGAGTCATCTTTCCCTTAGGATCTTCGTCGGCCCATTCCTCTTCGCGGAATTCAGATTTCGCCCAACCTGTGTGAATGATGAAGGTCGCGTCCGGCTGCATTTTCATCCACTCGGAAATGACTGCGGCGTCCTCCTCCAAATTCGAGCCGTAGTGCGACTGCACCGAAACGAGATCGTATTGCTTGTTCTTCAGCGCTTCCGGCCACACCGTCGAATTCTTCACGCAGGGCATTCCTGAGTTTTCGAAGAGGTAGGGGAGGCTTTTACCGCAGCCGATATGCCACTGGACGTCGCCGTCGAGTTTCATTGGCTGAGTGTCCTGGGTAAGTGAGTTGCCGATTAGATAAACGCTCTTCTTCGTCTCATCGGCCAGACTGGAGACCGAGACAGAAGCTGCCAGGATTAGGGGGCACAGAAATCGCATGGCTTCTTGTAGTCGAATCCGCTGCCTCCGGCAATGCCGCGATTACTCACTGGCGAGCCAACCGCCCGGTTGCGCAGTGGCTGACTCCTGGGTGTCACGAAACCATGCTTTTAGACTGGCCAGCATCGCAGCCGCTTGCTCCGGCTCATCTTTCGCAAGATCGGCCTCCTCACTGGGATCGCTACTCAGATCAAAAAGCTCCACCTTCTCATTTTCGAAAGTGCCGGGTTTCGCTTTCGGATGCTGTACGACCAACTTCCAGTCGCCTTGCCGCATTGCTTCGGAGCGCTGACCACCATTGCCCAGCGAGGCCCAGTAGAGGGCACGCTCCGGCATCTTGTTGCTGCTTAAGATCACCGGGGAAAAGTCCAGGCCATCAAGCGATCGATCGGAGAGGGAGGCATCCGCGAGCGAGAGCAGTGTTGGCATCACATCGATACTGATGAGCGGCTCGTCGGATTCCGACCCCGCCTCAATTTGTCCCGGCCACCACGCAATCGCCGGGACCTTGTGCCCGCCTTCGTAGACGGAGCCCTTGTTGCCACGCAAGTCCGGGCTGCCACTGGGGAATTCTCTGGCAGCCCCGTTATCGGAAAAGAAAAGAACGAATGTGTTTTGATCGATCCCGAGTTTGACCAGCAGTTTTCGAAGGTCTCCCATGCCCTCATCGATGGGTAAAGTCATTCCTTTGTATTTTTCAATCCGCTCCTCTTCAGTGTGCGTTTTCCAGTCCCATCGATCCCAGTCTTCCTCCGTTCGCCGAATGGGATCACCCGGCACCTGGACAGGATTGTGAATCGCCTCATGCGCGACGTAGAGGCAGAACGGCTGTTCGTCCCCGGCGTGATTCCGAACAAAGTCGAGCGTGTAGCGGTTGATGAGGTGGGTGCTGTAGCCCTCCTCCGGCGTCTCCTCCCGTCCGTGCCACCAGTCGTGTTCGTAGTGATCACCAACATGGCTGACGAAATCAATGTTCCCGCTGTGGTAGCCAATGAATTCGTCGAAGCCGTGAACCTGCGGATGAAAGTCGTCCGAGTTTACCGGGTATCCCTGATGCCATTTCCCGATGAGACCGGTAGTGTAATTAGCTTCTTTTAGGACCTCCGCGAACGTTGTCTCTGACGGCATCATTCCCTTCCGGTGCTCAGGATGATCGGCGGCCGGATGGATCACCGCCTCGATTCCAGCCCGTTGTTGATACCGTCCTGTCAGCAATCCAGCCCGCGTTGGCGAGCAAACGGTTCCGGAAGAGTGGAAGTCGGTCAGCCGCATCCCTTCTGCCGCGAACCGATCGATCTCGGGCGTTTTGAAGTAGGGATTGCCGAAACAGCTGATCCCCTCGTAGCCCATATCGTCGACCATCACGACGATGAGGTTGGGGCGTTCCTCTGCAAGAACTGCAGAAAACAAAAGCACGAACATGCAGGGCTGAATCAGAAATCGAGCCATGTTGAACTGGAAGAATAATCGTGTCATGTCAGGGTTTTAGGGGTCTCCTCATTCGAGGGAAAGGATAGGGAAGGGGATGGTCAGCGAAACTGGGGCGATATGTTTCACGTAAGAATGGCACGGTTCTAAGCAATTCGGACCTTCTAATTTCAACCGCTGGAAATTTATGCCAGCTCCTCTACGCGGGAGACTTGAAGCGGAAGATGCAAAAACTTCCGCCTGCCTCACCGCTCTTCTTTTTTGGCATCGGAATCCAATCAATGATCTAAGTTTCTGCGAAAGGTCGTGGAGGAATTTGTGACCCGCGATGAACTTAGGGAGCTGGTCACAATTCAGATGGATGAGGAAGAGCTTCCGGCGAAGCGGAGGAAAGTCATGGAATGCTGACTGAG
>Ga0222633_1000973_pt1 | contig 18585 bp, 19 predicted proteins | sample AntAcemetageno48_FD_179816 | JGI IMG/M metagenome (GOLD analysis project Ga0222633, IMG submission 179816) | Saline water microbial communities from Ace Lake, Antarctica - #48 | ecosystem: Environmental > Aquatic > Non-marine Saline and Alkaline > Saline | place: Antarctica: Ace Lake | collected...
GTTCGGTATCAACTTTAACCACTTTAACTGCCTTGAACAAAGCAGCATCCAGCGATGCTCGTCGGATTGGTTTTTTTACGACCGCATCAAACCATGAGGTATCTTCGTTCATCGCCGGTTGAGCACTCGAAGCCAGTAGAATCATTCCCAGTCGTTGGTCGTTGGCCAACGACTGGCAGCGAGCCGCGGTTTTCACGCCCAACCCGCTATCGAATTGGCGATCAACGATGACGATATCCCAACCATCGGCCTCGGACCACACTCGCTCCAATTGATCGGCTGACTCCACTTCGCCGGTGATCATCCCATGAAAAGCGGCCCGCTTCGCAATCAGCCGACGAGCCGTCTCGCTTTGGTGAGCCACCAAAACTGAAATCCCCTGGAGGGTCTGTTTTCCAAACGCTTGATCCAACCCGCGCGTCGGCATTGTCAAAGTGAAACTTAGTAGTGTGCCGTGACCAATTTCACTTTCGCACGCCATCTCTCCACCCATGACGTTTACGAGTTTTTTGCAGATCGGTAGGCCCAATCCGGTGCCGCCGTAGCGACGGGTCGTCGACGCATCGGCTTGAGTGAAGGCATCAAATAGTCGTGGAATATCCTCTTTTTTGATCCCGATTCCACTATCGCGAACTTCAAACTTTATCTCGGTCGTGGTCTCCGTCGATGCCATTACTTGCACCGATAAACAGACTTCGCCCACGTCGGTAAATTTCACGGCGTTGGAGATGAGGTTGACCAAAACCTGACGCAACCGGATCGGATCTCCCACCGCGATGCGGGGAAGGTATGGATCAATATCGAGAAGGATCTCCACTCCCTTTTCTCCCGCGCGCAGCGTTAACATATCGACTGAGCCTTCGCTGCATTCGATCAGGTCGAATTCGGCGGCTTCGATCTCTATTTGTCCGGCTTCTACTTTGGAAAAATCCAAAATATCGTTGATGATGGAAAGTAGATCATTGCCACTGCGGGTAATCGTTTCGACGCACTCCTTTTGCTCTTCGTCGAGGCTCATATCCGTCAACAAAGAGGACATGCCAATAACACCATTCATCGGCGTGCGGATCTCGTGACTCATCATCGCGAGAAACTGACTCTTAGCCAAGCTCGCCATCTCCGCCTGCTCTTTGGCCTCAATCAAATCAGTCGCTTGTTTCTTGAGTGCCGATATATCGACCAGGGCGGTCACGTCTGTCCGGCTGCCATCAGATGAATCGACAAAAAAGCGCCGCGCATATTCGACCCAGACAATGCTGCCATCGGCATGAGTAAACCTGATCTCCAACGTTTCGGTTACGTTTTCACCCGCTTCAAATGCCTGCTGATATCCCCGCCATGCCTCACGATCGTCAGGGTGAAGGGCGTCTAAAAACGCGTGGCCACTTCGCGCCATTTCTGCGGTGATCCCAGTGATGCGCTCAAACGCGGGGTTCACGATACGGGTCTCGGATCGAAGGTCTCGGACCAAAGTCAAACCGGCAGGACACGCCTCGAAAATCAACCGCATTTGGGCCTCCTGAGTCGCGATCTTCAACTCCGATTCTTTTCGAGCCGTCACGTCGATCAAGATAGCCAGGTTACCATCAATATTACCCTCCGCATCACGTTGAGACTGGGCATTTGCGGCGATCCAAAACGTCGATCCGTCTTTCCGGTAGTTTAGGATCTCAAACTCAAACGGCTCTCCCTTTACCATATTCGCTTGGACCATTTTTACGGTCTCTAGATCGGTATCAGGTCCGTGCAAAAAGGTCGGCGGTGATTGACCGATGATTTCCTCCTTCGTCCAACCACAGAGGCGCGTAAACCCCTCATTGCACCATTTGATGCGATCATCTGCATCGGTGATGATCACCGCATTGTGGATTTGATCGGCCACGAAGGCGAGACGGAGGGACTCTGCGGTCGCCACCTCAAGATCAGCCGAAGCTTGTTCAAACTGAGCCAGCGCCTGGCTGTGACTGCGAGTCAACCGCAGGGTCAGCAATACCAAGCCCATTGAGACCAGCGCTCCAGCGACCAGCGTGGCTGATGCATAAATGTAGGCCGGATCGCGTCTCAGGCTGATCCGCGAGCGCGCATCAAGCGTCCAAGGTTGGCCAAATACATCGAGGTGGATGGTGTATTTAAAAATCTCCTTCGACTGCGCCGCCACCTCCTCGTCTTGCTCATTTCTCGAACTCGACCAAAGCCAACGGCCAGTCTCACTGGATGTCCCTTCGTAGACATCGAATGCCACTTCCTGGTCAAACTCATTCTCCACCGGTGAGACCAAAGAATCTACCCGCACCGCCGCGTAGACCCAACCCTTCAAGGCCACTTCACGTTCTGCTTTCGTGCTAAGTGGAAAGCCGGTTCGATACGCTGGGCAAAATATTAGAAACCCGGGGATCTCATTGTCGCCGACGATGAGATTAATCTTTCGCGACATTGAGATACTGTTCGTCCACATCGCAATATCGGCCGCCGATCGGCGCGTCGTTCCATTGGCGATATCAATTCCAAGCGCTCCCGCATTGACTTCATACGGCTCGATACAAGCCACTAAGTAGAGCGGATCATGATCTCCTGCCCGTTCGGCTTGATAATCTGGTAAACCTCGCCGGCGAACTTGGGACTCAAATTTATCCACGTTGGAGCGCTCCACGCGGTGAATATAGCCGAGACCCGACACTCCATTTTCAGCAGATAGACCCGATGCGACCAAGTAATCCTCCCAGAGTTTGCGGTTGATTGAATCGGTATTTGAAGCCGCCACCGCGCCCGTGCGGAGAACCTGAGTCGCATACAGAAGTCGGGTGTCGAAACTCGCGCCCAAGTTATCCGTCATCCGTTCGAAATGGAGTCGATCCGACGCGATGGCGGATCGGCGGACGACCGCATACGATCCCACCGTGATGACCAGCCCAACCAACCCCACCGCCACCGCAATCCAGTTTATTCGTGCCCAAAAACCGGGCTTTTCGACGGACCCTTGACCACGAGCAGACTTTTTAACAAGAGGCATACGAAATCGACAAGATTGTCTGCCCATGAAGACGCTAAACGCGTCGGCGGACAGAGTCTAGGCTTCTACCGAACTTCTGCAAAAAGCAACCTTCCTCGGTAAATCGGGGACTTTTTAACCGTTCTGAGCCTACCTCCCACAAACCGACTCAGTAATAACGGGCACTCAAACCGAAATAGTTGAGCAACCAGATCTCCTTCCAAACCCGATATCGCGCCTCAACCGTCATCTTGCCATTTTCTTCGCGTTGGTGATGCGGCCAGAGAAATCCCAGTTCGGTGTTCACCTGTTCTAGCGACTGCTGTTGGGCGTTCAAATCTGCTAGCGGCTCGACATCCCATTCTAGGAGCGTCTCGGTCTCATGCTGTAAGCGTGCTCTATGCCGCTTTAACAGCGCAGGGAGGCCTCGACGCCAGGGTGAGCGGTCCACCATCCAGTTTTCCGGATAAAACCCCGCAAATGGCAGGAAAAGGTTATCGGTGACATGACGCGTGCCGCCCACCGTCAATGAAGCTAGGCTCGCGCACATGATGATGTTTCCCGTGGGTTGCGGGAGGAACAGCACCTGCACTCGCAAGCGATTCGACACATCATGGTAAACCGACATCCGCAGATACACGCTCGGTGCGACCTCGGCTTTGAGTGATTGCACCACCTTAAAACCCTCTTGGCGCAGCCAATCACGGGTCTTCAGGAACTGTTTGTGAGTCGGCCACTCTTCTCCGCTCAGATTGACCGCAAATCGTGGGAAAAGCGGAATAGGACTTAAACTCAACGCCTTAATCTCCAACCAACGGTAAGCTGTTTCAATCAGCAGGTAGATCAGCAAACAGGTCACAGCCCAGACCCAATAAGGGCGACCCGTTGATCCGAGATCGACGATGATCTTGGCCAAACCGAAACCGAAGATCAACCAACGCATCCAGCGGTTAAAAATGGCGATCACCGGCGATGCTCGCCGCTGGTTGACCTGATACAAAATCAGGGAAACGACCATGGTGATGACGAGAAGGTAAGTGGGATCCATGAGGAGACAAAAAAGACCGGGCGCCGAGAGCGTCCGGCCCATTGAACCGAATTAAAGTGAGACTTGGCGAGCTTAGCTGATGCGCACTGGCATGATCACGCAGATAAAGCTCTCAAGAGTTTTGAAAACGCCCGGGCTCACTTCATCTTTCACTTCGAAAAACACTTCGTCCTTCGGCAACGCCTTGAGCGGATCGAGCAGAAATTGAGGATTAAAAGCGACTTGGAGATCGGGGCCACTGTAGCTGATCGCCATCGATTCATGGGCTTCACCAAAGTCCGGGCTCTGCGCGGTGATCTCGAGTAGATTGGAAGTCAACTTGAGCTTAACCGAGTTGGATTTCTCGCTACAAACGAGGGCCGCACGGTGGATGCACTGTTGTAACAGCTCACGCTCCAACTTGATACGTTGATGCGTCTCTTTGGGAATAACTTGTTGGTAATTCGGATAATTGCCCTCAACGACCTTGGAGTAGAGGTAGATCGAGTCGATCAAACCACTCGAATCCTTGTCGGTGGAGATCTGAAAAGCTGCCCGACGATCGTTGAACGACACCTTCAGCTTTTCGCCCTTATCAAGCATACGTTGGATTTCACTGACGGTCTTGGCCGGCAGAATAATCGCTCCCGCCGCATCCTCGGGAACTTCCAATTCCTTGGAAGTCAGCGCCAAACGGCGACCATCCGTTGCGACCAGCGAGAGTTTGCCATCCCGAAAATTAAAATAGACTCCGTTGAGAATGTAGCGCGTTTCGTCGGAAGACTGTGCATAAGCCACGCTTTTGAGCATCGAAGTGAGCTCACTTTGCTCGAGGGTGAATGAGCGCTCTTCGCCAAGCTCAGGCAGAGGAGGGAACTCATCTTTACCGATGCCCATGATCCGGAATTTAGATCCGCCCGAGGTGAGTTTCACCTGGTGGTTGGGCGAAGCATCGAAACTGACGTCGATGTTCGGGAGTTCGCGAACGATGGTAGCGAGACGTTTAACGGGGAGAGTGACCGCGCCGCCCTCTTTGACGTCGGCTTTGATCTTACAGCGAATGCCCAGATCGAGATTCGTGGTCGTGAGAGTGATGTGATCCTTCTCCGCTTCGATCAGCACATTGCTGAGAATGGGCATTGTGGCCTTGGAGCCCACCACGTTGAGAACCTGGGCGAGGCCGTTGCTGAAGTGGTCGCGATTGATCTTGAGTTTCATGAATGGGGAAGGGGACCACTACCTGTGATCGAAGGAAATTAACAAAGTCTAATTACTATCTGATTCAATAAGTAATTAAAGCAGTCTTATTAGAAGGCGGGAAAACTACAACAACCTCGTTAAATTTGGCTGTTTTACCACTGAAACCGAAAATTGATCGGTCGTGTGAACAACCGAGAACTGTTTCGGAATAACTAGGCACTTCTTCACAGTCCAAATGTTGTTGTAGGGTCGTGCGCAAGTTGCTCACAGGGTTTCCGGGGGGGTAGGTTTCTGCCGCATCGCGCGAAATAGTCCGAAGAAAATGTAGCCGAGCATGACGGTGAGCATGCCGACTTCCTTGAAAGCGGCGATCGCTCCGGCCAAAGCGAGGAACAACACAAAAGAAGTGAGAGGGGTCTTAGTCTGTAGATCGATCTGTTTGCCGCTCGGGTAGCGGATTTTACTCACCATCAGCACCGCGATCAACAATAGGAGCGGAGGTAGGCACAGCGCCCAGAATTGCAGCTCTTTGTCATGGGCGGCGAGATTGACGAGGAAGAGCACGATAGCGGCGACAGTGCCCGCTGCGGCGGGCACGGGCAGGCCGATGAAGTCTTTATTGGTCGGTTTTTCGGTCCGATTCAGTAGCGGGTGAGTAATGACATTAAATCGCGCGAGCCGGATCGCGGCACAAAGGAGGTAAATAAAGCCGAAAAACCACCCGACTTTCTGAAACACCGGATAACCCTGAGTCGGAGATAGGATGAGGAAGAACATCATCAATGCTGGGGCTAAACCGAACGAGACCATATCGGCCAGCGAATCGAACTCTGCCCCGAACAAAGACTCTTTGCCTCCCATTCGGGCCAAACGACCATCCAACATATCAAATGCCATCGCGCCAAAGATCAGCCAGACTGCTTCCACGAATAACCCACTCGCCTCGGTTGATATGATCTCGGAGCTGCGCATCAAATAGTGCGCCTGGATGCACTTGATGCACGCGACGAAACCACAGAATAAATTTCCGGCGGTCATCAAGTTGGGCAGAAAATAGATCCTGCTCGCATTTTCGATCGTGAAGGGATCCTCGCTGTTCGAAGTGGGGGTCGAAGCTGAATCAGGATCAGACGAAGAAGAGTCGCTCATGTAGAATGGGGTAGAAAGGACACTAAAGCTTGGTGAGTGATTCCAGGTATTTCCAAAACTTAGAATGTTGCTCGGTGAGTTGTTCTTCCGAAACGGGCAACTTATTCCGTAAAAGGAAATCTTCGAGGGAGTGCTCATGCAGGATATAAAGCACGCGGAGGGTTTCATCTGGTCGCACTTCGAAGTAGAACCGTAGATCACCACTTCTTAGCCGGTAGAGTTCTTGTCCAGAACGAGTCATTTTCCCCAGTGGCTCGCGGGGGTGTTCCAAATCGGTCGCACTGAGCATACTCAACGGATCAAGCGCCGTGAGTTGGGTGAGTTTATCGAGCTTGTTGAGCTCGAGCATAGCTTGTGAAGCGAAAGTGACTTGGAACATCGCGAAGTAATAATTCGAGCAAGATTAGTGTAACCCGGCAGAACTACCGCCGTCTTTGTCTGAGTAACAAACGAACCTCAACCCTCGAAAACATTATGAAAATCAAACTTTTTTCAACCACCGCGGCCATTGCCCTCATCGGCCTCGTTTGCACCTCTTCACTTTCAGCGGCTGATGAGCTAACCAACCAACGTCCCAGTCGCGAAGAAATGATGAAACGTTTCGACGCCAACAATGACGGTAAACTCGACCAATCAGAACGCACTACGATGCGGGCAGCGGCCGCAGATCGCCCCAGCGGACAGCGTGGTGAACGGACAGAGCGCGGCGGGCGTGGAGAACGCGGTGAGCGTGCAGAACGTGGCGGCAGAGGTGGACCTGGTGGGGAACGTGGCGCAGGTGGACCTGCTGGCCGGGGCGGACCCGGCGGACCCGATCGTATGGCTCAATTTGATCAGGATGGAGATGGTAAGCTCAACGAAACAGAGCGAGCCGCCGCTGGAACAGCCATGCGGGCCAACATGGCTTCCAATCCTCGGGCCATGGCCCGAGTCGACACTGATGGTGATGGTAAAGTCAGTGATGCTGAATGGACCGTCGCGCAGAAAGTACTAGGCCACCAACGCGGTCCCCGTGGCCCGGGTGGTCCTGGCGGTGGCGGTAAGGGTAAAGGCAAAGAGCAATCTAACTAATTTGTCAGGAAATGCGTAAGGTTATCAGTTAATCGAGGGGTCGATTGACTGGCTAAAACGGCTCTCTTTTAGGGAGCCGTTTTTTGTGTCCGTAAACGAAGCCTCTTTCTTGTTTTCAGGAGTCCGCGACTCGGCATGCTCTGAGCATGTCTGTCACACTCTCGGCCATCCGCGCAGCTGCTCGCCGCATCGCGGACGGAGTCCAAGTCACTCCCTGTCCTGCCTCGATTCCCTTGTCTGAACTCACGGGAGCCAAGGTTTTCTGTAAACTCGACAACCTTCAACGCACCGGATCCTTCAAAGAACGCGGCGCCCGCAATGCTCTGCTTCTACTCACCCATGCGCAACGCCGCCGCGGAGTGATCGCCGCTTCTGCGGGGAATCACGCGCTGGGTCTGGCTTACCACGGGCAGCTGCTCAAAATCCCCGTCACCGTGGTGATGCCCGATTATGCCCCGCTCATTAAGATCACGACTTGTCGGCGACTCGGGGCCCGCGTTTTGGTCAAAGGCATCGATTTTTCGGCGGCGCGAGTGGAAGCCAATGCTTTGGTCGACGCTGAAAACCTGACTTACGTGCACGGCTTCGATGATCCTGCGATCATTGCGGGGCAAGGCACCATGGCGCTGGAAATTCTTAAACAAGTGCCAGACGTCGAAGCCATCGTTGCTCCGATTGGGGGGGCTGGTTTGATCGCCGGCTTGGCCGTCGCCATCAAGGCACTCAGGCCCAAAGTGAAAATCATCGGGGTCGAATCGAAGGCGACAGCTAGTTTTTCGGCGGCCTTGAAAAAAGGGAGTCCCGTCACGATCCCCCGGCGTTCTACCCTCGCCGATGGTTTGGCGGTTCTACGGGTGGGCGATAATGCGTTTCCGCTCGCTCGTGATCACATCGACGAAGTCGTCACCGTGAGCGAAGACTGGATTGCATTAGCGATTCTGCGCTACGCCGAACTCGAGAAAACCGTCGTTGAGGGCGCCGCGGCCGCTCCGCTCGGTGCCATGCTCGCGGGTAAACTGCCCAAGCTTAAAAACAAACTAGTCGTGCTGACGGTATGTGGCGGAAATATTGATCCCGCCGTGCTCAGCCGGGTGATTGAAAAAGGACTCGTAACCGATGGCCGTCTTTGTCGCTTCAAAGTCCGGATCAGCGATCGTCCGGGCGGTCTCGCGGTATTGAGCCGAATCATTGGCGAGGCAGGGGCCAGTATTCGCGATATCGCTCATGATCGGGCATTTAGCGGACCCGATGTGAGCGCGGTGTTGGCGGTGTGCACGGTCGAAACTCGTGACCATGCCCATATTCGCGCGCTGCACCGCACGTTGAAAAAAGCCGGATTCTCAGTGATGAAACATTAACGATTGGCCAACTCTTGGGCTGCGTCTCCCCAATGAGGATAGGCGAATTTAAAACCGGCCTGCATCAGTCGCCCGGCGATCACTCGTCGGCTTTTGAGCACGAGTTCACTTTCGGTGCGAAGGAACCAGCAGCCGATTTCCAGCAACCAAATCGGAGTGGGTAGTCCCCACTCGCGACCACCCGCCCTGCGCAGGTCGCGCATGAACTCCTTATTGGGCAGTGGGTTCGGGGCTGCGATGTTCACGGCGCCCGAGACTTCGTCGTGTTCAATTAACCAGGTTACGGCCGCGGAGAAATCATCCTCCTGGACCCACGAGACGAACTGCTTTCCGTTGCCGATGGTTCCGCCCAGTCCGCGGCGGGCGAGTTTGGCGAGCACATCGAACACCCTACCGGAATCCGTGCTCATCGCCATGGCCGATCGGAGCATCACCTTGCGCGTGGAAGGCGTTTCAGAACGTTCGAGCTCTTCTTCCCAAGCCCGGGCGATGGCGATACTGGCATTCCACTTCCGCAGGGAGTTGGGTTCTTTGCCTCCGATGATCCCGGTGGCCTCATCATTGGCCGCATCAAAACGATGGGCTTAGATGGTCGCGGTGCCGGCTTGCAACCAGACCTTGGGCGGTCGCTTGGCACGGCGAATGGCTTCGCCGGGTTACCGAAGTGGACCACATCCGCGATTCCAGCATCTCGGCCAGGTGGGTGGCGTGATAGCGGCAGTCGACGGAACGCCCGGCCAAATTGATCACGACATCGGCGCCATCAATTTCATGCCGCCAATCACCGAGAGTCTTGCCGTCCCATGGCACGACGCGCGTGGCGTTGGGGATCGGACGAGTGGAGCGACTCAGCACAACGGTTTCGATGTCACGGGCGTGAAATGCGCGAAGTAAAACCGCCCCCACGTGGCCACGGCCTCCAGCGATGATCAATTTCATGTGACTTTGTCCTTTCGATTCAATTTGCGATAGGCGTTGCCGGCCAGGAGTCCGATTGTGGCGGGGATCCACGCCATGAACAGCGCCTGGGGCCCGGCCCATGTGGCGACGACCAAAGCGAACGAGGCAACAGCCAGTAACATCCAAATCAGTTCGGCGGCTACTGGGTGATTGAGGAGATTATTGATGTCCGGAATAAACGTTAGCGGTAGGACTACAGTTAACCATCCGGCGAGAGAGAACATCGCGATGAACCCCGAAAAGATGCCCGTCCAGTAGAGGCCGCTTACGAGGTCATTGGTCAGGTCTTCCTCGAAAAATGCCGCCCCAATCACGAGGGTCAGGGCGACGACTAGCGCTCTCACCAGCCCTAAACCCAAGGTCTTAAGGGAACGCATTTGGATTGATGTTCGTTTCATGGAACTGTCGGCGGTTGAGGGGGTGACCCGTTAGAGGTGAGGGATTGCGGGTGGAACTTCGTTGGCAGCCGCGGCTTCGCTGCGTTTCGCCTTGCGGCGCATTTTGTCGAAATTGAAGAGATTGAAGAAGTGCATGCCGCCGAGGACGAGCATCGCGACGCCCACCTTGGTGCTCACGTAGACAAACACCGCTTCGACCGTCACCGGTGGAACGCCGCTGCGTAGCGCCATGGTGATGAACCCGAGATTGATCAGATAGAATCCGACCACGAGCAGGTGATTCACCGAGTCGGCCATGTCTTCGCGACCGTGGAAGGCATCGACTAAGAAGACTTTGCCATTTTTGTGGAGTGTGCGCGCGACCCAGATGGTCAGTGCGATGCTGATGCTGAGATAGAGCGAATAACCGAGGATCGTGTGGTTCATGTTATTTCCTTTATTTTTGTTATTTCAGTAATTACTGAAAGTTTACGTCAAAAAGAGGGTTAATCGAGCAGGCGAAAGACGGTATCTCCGTGTTTCGCGAGCTTGCGCATCTTCGAAGAGGAGAGAGACGCGGTGCGACGACCCCAGGAAGCGGAGAGTTGCATGAAGTCCTGCATGGCCACGAGGCGGGCGTGGCGTTCCGGATCGGCCTTGGCTTCGTTGGCCGCACTCTCGTCGACACACTCTTCCAAGATGCGGACAGTTGGATCGATTTCGCGTTTCTGACGCTCGATCATGATGATCCTAAAGAGTTCCCATACATCATAATGTGTCTCGAAGTGCTCCTTGCGGTCCCCGGTGCGATGAACGGTGCGAATGAGTCCCCAGCCGCTGAGTTCTTTGAGGCTCATGCTGACATTGGACCGGGCGATTTCGAGGTGGGTTACGATTTCGTCGGCCGTGAGGGCCGTGCCGGCGAGATAGAGGAGCGCATGAATTTGTGCCACCGAGCGGTTGATCCCCCACTTGTTGCCCATCTCTCCCCAGTGGAGGATGAACTTACGCATGACCGGGGTAATTTCCATATTTTCAGTAACTACTGAAAACTGAGCGGCGTCAAGCCTGGGTTGAGAGAAATTGGGCTTACGTTCTGGTCGGTGGTGCCGCGGCCGCCATCTTCTGGGCGGGCCAACCGATCTTGGGTGGGTCGGTTCGGTTTTGATTAAACCAGGTGGCGGTATCGCGAGCGGTGTCGCAGACGGGTCGATTGACGAGACCGGAAGCCCAAGCCTTTTGACCACTCACTTGAAATAGCCCTCTTTGCTCGGACTCCACCGGAATATGTAAAGGGAAGTCGGTTTTAGGATTGGCTCCCAGGGCGGTGATAGCGTCAGGGGGTCTTTCTGCAATGGTGATCGATTTACCCAATCCGTCGGCCATGGCCGTAAACATTTCGCCCAGAGTGATGGGAGCGTGCGGCCCGATTGCGTTGTAGGCGCCGGTTGCGCTGCGCTCGATTTGAGTAATTACCCAGTTTGCCAGATCGCGCACATCGATCAGTTGGATGGGGCACGAGGGGAGACCGGTAGGGACGAGAATGTGAGATTGCTGCTCAATCAGATTCACCCAGTAGGTCATGCGATCGGTGGGATCGTAGGGGCCAGCGATGATGCCGGGTCGGATGATTAGAGTTTGGGCAAAGGCGGCGGCGGCGAGTTCGGCGGCGGCTTTGAGGGGACCGTAGTTTTTTGCGGTGATCTCGGGGCCGGGTTCGGTAAGTGACTCAGACAGGGCGTGGGTCTCTGAAAGGCCGACTCGGGCGGGATCAGCGTAGGCCGAGATCGACGAAATCAAGGTATAATGCGCGGTCGCCGCGCCGATGGCTTGGAACAGGGAGGCCACTTCCTCCGGTCGGTAAGCGCAGGTGTCGATCACGGCATCCCACTTCCGCCCGACCAGTTTATTGAGGTCTTGGTTGCGGTCGCCGATGATCGATTCGATCTCGGTCGCGCGTGGGAGGGGAGAGTTTCCACGTGAAAAGGTGGTGAGCTGGTGGCCCTGGGCGAGGGCGGCTTCGACGAGAGCCCGCCCGACAAAAACGCCGCCGCCGATGATCAGAATATTCATGTTCGTAGGGAGGGAATCAGTTCTGTTTACGACCGAAGTCTTGATTGATTTTGATGAACGCCGCCGCCGCGATTGAAGGCACCGCGCAAATCAAAACCCACCAGAAAAAATTAGCGTAACCAAGCTCAGTTTGAATCCAGCCTGATGCCATCCCCGGGAGCATCATCCCCAAAGCCATGAAACCAGTGCAAATGGCGTAGTGCGCTGTCTTATGCTCACCTTCCGCCGCGAGCATCATGTAGACCATGTAGGCCGTAAAACCGAAACCATAGCCAAGATGTTCGAAGACAAGAGCGGCCCCCACTGGGGCCAGCCCCGTTGGCTGAGTGACTGCTAATATCACATAAACGACGTTCGGCACATGCATTGCTGCCACCATCCACCAGAGCATTTTTCGCAGCCCATGCAAAGACACTAAATATCCGCCGAGGAGACCTCCGATGATTAGGGCGATTACGCCATAGGTGCCGGACAAAACCCCCAGTTCTTCGTTAGACAGGGCGAGTCCGCCTTCAGTGCGAGCATCCAATAAAAAGGGCGTTACCATTCGCACCAACTGTGCCTCTGCGACTCGGTAGAAGAGTAAAAAACCGAGGATTGTGAGAATCTCCGGTTTACGAAAAAATTCTGAAAAAACCGTCCAATAACCCTGCCAAGGATTGTGGGATCGAGTTTGCGGTCGGTCGATTTCTAATCGGGGAAGGGCGCGCCAATGGTAGACGGCCACCAGCAGAAAGAATCCAGCCAATACCCCGAACGCGATGGCCCAGGCTGTAGTGAAACTACCCGAGTTTCCGTGGAGTTTTCCCACCAGATAAACCAACCCTCCCTGACCGGTGATCATGGCCAAGCGGAAGAAGGTGCTGCGCACGCCGACGAATGCGGCTTGTTCGGGCTTCTTGAGGGCGAGTAGATAGAACCCATCTGCGGCGATATCGTGGGTAGCCGAGCTGAATGCGACCAACCAAAACACGGCAAGGGTCGCTTGCAGGAAGAACGAGGTCGGGATGGTAAAGGCGATCAATCCTAGGGCTGACCCGATCACGAATTGAAGGGCGACGATCCAACCTCGTTTGGTGCCTACGAGGTCGATGAGGGGTGACCAAAGCGGCTTGATGACCCATGGAAGGTAGAGCCAACTCGTGTAGAGGGCGATCTGGGTATTGGGAACGTCGAGATTCGCATACATCGTCACCGCGACGGCGACGACGGCGACGTTGGGAATGCCTTGGCTAAAATACAGCGAGGGAATCCAGCGCCACGCTTTGGACTTCAGCGGTTCTGTATCGTCCATGGAGCCTTAACTCGATGTCGGTTCTGAGTCATCACCGGAGACGTCTTTGTCGGTCGTCTCGAACGTGGCCAAGACAGCTTTGGCGGTCTCGAAATCCTCTTCGGCGACTTGCAATTGAACCCCGCCCGAAGCCCATAAATAAGGCGGGGCTATTTCGGCGATTTGCTCATGGGGAATGACCGCTTTGATCCCATGCCCCTCGAGAACGGAACGAATGACTTGGGCTTCCGCGACTTCAGGAAAGGTGGCGACCGTTTTCATGTAATGACCAAATCACCGGAGAGGAGGTTTGGCGAGAGTCGTTCGTGCGATCTTTTGGGCTCAATTTGTTGATTTAAATTTAATGACGATCTCGTTGCTTCCTCCTCGCCCCCCCGTTCTTAGCCTGCAACGAATTCTAGTGTGATGATTTCGCCTGTCGAAAATTTTGGTGATCTGCCTCTCGAAAACGACGAACAATTGGCGTGGTTACGCCAAGCTGCCGATCAGCATTCGATCATAGCCGTGACCGACGCGGCCGGTATGATTGTGTATGTAAACGACAAGTTTTGTGAAATCGCGGGGCATTCGCGGGCCGAATTGCTAGGCAAGACCCACCGCATCATCAAATCTGATGAGCATCCGCCGGAGTTTTATGCGGAGATGTGGCGCACGATCAATGCGGGCAAAACGTGGCAGGGCACTTTCCGCAATCAAGCGAAGGACGGCCGCGCCTATTGGGTATCGAGCACGATCACTCCCCTGCTGGATCATGGCGGGAAGCCGCGGATGTTCATTGCGCTTCGCACCGATGTCACCCCGCTGAAGTTAGCGGAGAGTAATCTGCATGATCAGCTCTCGCAGCTCAAATCGACCCAAGAGCAACTCGCGGCGTTTTACGATCATGCTCCGATCGGGATCAGTTGGCGGGAGTTCAACGTCGAGGGGGTCTCCGCAATACACGTGAATGCCCGTTTTTCGGAAATTGTCGGGTTATCGGCAAAGGAGGCCTCTGACGTGAAGAACGTTTTGCGGATTACTCATCCGGACGATCGCGAAAAGCAGCTGAAGCTCACGGCTGAGCTTTATGCGAGCACCGATAGCCAAGTCTCGATGGAGAAGCGCTACATGCGCCCCGACGGCAAAGAGATTTGGTGTAATCTGACTATCGTGGTGTTGCGCGATGAACAGGGGCGAGTGACGCACCACTTCGCGATGTTGACCGACATTACGGAGCGAAAAAATGCGATCGATTTATTACAGAGTCGCGAATCGCGCTGGCGCACCTACTTGGATACCGCCAGCGAGATCCTCTACGCAATCACGCCGGAGGGGCTGATCAAATTTGCCTCTTCCTCTTGGACCACAAAACTTGGGCACTCCAATGAGTCGGCACTTGGAACGAAATATGTTGATTTCGTGCACCCCGAGGACGCAGGCGCGTGGACAACGTTCTTTGAGACTACGCTCACCAACGGGGCGAGCTCCGTCAGTATCGAGCACCGGGTTCGGCATGCTGATGGTCGCTGGATCTGGCATGCCATGAGTGCTTCCATTTATTTGGATCGAACTGGACGCACCGCGTTTTTGGGGGTCGGGCGAGATATTACGCTTCGCCTCGAAACCCAGAACCAACTCAAGGCTGCTCTGGCTCGTCGGGAGGAGATGGAACGCATCGTTAATCGTTCTCCCTCGGTAGTGGTGCTGTGGCGGGCGGAGGAAAATTGGCCCGTTGAATTCGTCTCGCAGAGTGTGCGGCAATTTGGTTATGAGCCGGAATATTTCACCGATTCGAACCGGGGCTTTATCGCGATCACTGCGGACGAAGATCGAGGTCGTATCACCGCCGAACTGCGGGCGCATGAGCTGGCCCAGCACGATGAATATAATCAGGAATATCGGATTGTTTGTGCGGATGGCTCGGAGCGCTGGATCGACGATCACACGGTGGTGCGGCGGGATGCGGCGGGGAAGGTGACGCACCACGAAGGGATGATCACCGACATCACCCCACGCAAAGAAGCCGAAGAGCGTGAGCGCGAGCTACGTGAACGTGACTTGCGCACCGCGGGCGAGATTCAGGCTCACCTGCGTCCCCGAGAATTTCCCGATATATCGGAAATCGAAATCGAGGCATTGTCCGATCCGTCGATGTTGATTGGGGGCGATTACTACGACGTGCTCAAAGTGGATGAGAAACACTGGGGATTCGTCGTGGCCGATGTATCGGGCAAGGGAGCTGGTGCTGCTCTGGTTATGACCGAGTGTCGCGCGATGCTGCGCATCTGCGCGGAGGGAGAATTGAGCCCAGCGGCGGTGCTCCGCCGGGTAAACCGGATGCTGCAGCCCGATATGCGTCCCGGCATGTTTGTCGCCACCTTCTATGGTATAATAAACTTGGATACGCGAGTGATGCGTTTCTGTCGCGCCGGGCATGAACCGCCTCTTCTGATCCACTCCAATGCGGAAGATGAATTGTTGCCCGGTGCAGGACTGGCAATGGGACTCGATGAAGGGCCGCTCTTCGACGAAATGCTCGAGGAACGTGAAATCCAACTCCAGCAGGGCGATCTAATCGCCCTCTACACGGACGGTATCACCGAAGCGGAAAGTCCGACGGGCGAAGAATTTGGCCGCGACCGTTTGGCGAGTGGGTTGAAGCGCAACCTGGATCGGCCGTTGAAAGAGGTCGTGAAAACCATCGACCGCTATGTGCGCAATTTCTGTGTGCTCACGCCGCGTCACGATGACCGGACGCTCCTGTTGGTGAGAGCGCGTTAAGGTGCGGTTAATTCTTCACTTCGGTCCACTCGGCGAGGAAGGCGTCGGCTTCAGCGATCGAGCGTTCCATGTCAGCGATCAGCGTGCCAATGTCGGCCTGCAGTTCGCGGGCGGTGGTATCCAAACCAGCGACGGTTTGCGCATTCAGATTGTGTTTTAGGAACAGGACTTGGTCGCGCAGCGTCGAGAGCACGGGATCCATACGATCGGCGGCGCGTTGCATCAGTAGGACGAGGCGATCGTAGCGTTTGCGAGTGGAGCGTAGCGTCGACTCGCTGCGACTGCGAAGGGTTTGGCTGGTGTATTGATCGAGTTCTTGCTCCCACTCGTCGAAGAGAGCCTGAGCCACACGACGCACCCCGGCGATGCGATCATTCACTTCCTTGGCTCGATCTTCACTCTCGTCTAACTCGTCGGCGAGCTTGTCATAGCTGACTTTGAGGTCGCCGCCCGTATCACCGGTGAGGGAGAGGAGTTGCTCCAAGGCGCTGGCGAACTGCTCTTTGGCTTGCTGTTGAGATTCCTGGGTGTCTTCAACGCGATCAGCGAGGAGTTCGCGTTTCTCAATGCCCACTTTTTCAAGTGCGCTATAGTAAACGGTTGAGCATCCGGTCGTGAAATAAAGCGCCACCAAAGCGGCCACGCGGAAAACGAATGGAGAGGGAGAAACGCGCATAATGAGTCCGAACCCTAGGTCGTCGGAGAAAAGTCCGCAAGCGAGAGAAACCCGTAGTCCCAGACCCGCAATCTACCTATGACCCGAGACCTCCCTTTCCCCTCGAATGCCGAGCCCGCGCCCGGACCTTCGGCTCCTTCTAATTTGTCACTTAATAAGTGACAAACTCGCGGGCGACCTAGATGTTTCACCATGATGCCGCCTGAGAGGGGAATAAATTCTGGATCCCGACTTTTCATCGACTTACTCGATTCGTTGGGGATGTCGGCTCTGGGCATGACGGCTGATGCGGCCAAGAATCGTGCCAATCGAAACCGTAAACGGGTCGGACGAACGCGCCGACCGGGTATCGATACACCGCTCTGGAATGCGTTGGCTGCGCGAGCGAGGGTCTACCTAAAAAAGCGCGGAGCAAAGTCCAATTTGGCGCGTATTCTCGGGGTGCCGAGGCAACGGGTAAGCGACTATTTTGTCGCTGGTTCGCAAGCGCCTGATGCGGAGCGCACATTGCAATTACTATTCTGGCTGATCGCTCGCGAAAATCTGGGAGCAATCGAGACCAAGCCCGCCCTAGCCGAATGAGCCCTTCCAGTTTAGCTGAAATGAGGCGCCTACGAGTTTGTTACTTATTAAGTGACAAACTGGTTCGGGCGCTGGGGAGGAGAGGGTGAGCGCGGCGGAGGGGAGTGGTGAGTCGGAGGGTAAGATTGAGGGAGTTGAGGGGACGGGATTTGTGGCTCCGGAGTGTTTGAATTGCGGGGCGTGTTGTTTTTCGACGGCCGATGAATATGTGGCGGTGACGGGGGATGATTGGTCGCGACTGGGGGCGGCCGCTGAGCGTTGGGCAGTGTTTGGGAATAACCGGGCGTTTATGCGCATGGAGTCTGGGCACTGTGCTGCACTGCGGTTGGAACCGGCTTCCCTGCTTGAACCGGTGGCGAAGTTGGTGTGCTCGATTTATGAAACGCGGCCGCAGGTTTGTCGGGATCTTTCCCGAGGGTCGGGAGAGTGTCATGGGGAATGGACGCTCAAGCGGGTCACGGCGGCGAAAGCGGTCGAGCCTAGATCGGCCTGAAGTTATTTTCCTCGGCGATTGCGTCCGGGGAGGCGCGCGGTAAGTTAGGCCCATGAACAAAGCACTGATTAGTCGGCTCGTATGGCTCTTGGGGTTTAGCTTTCTTACCGCAGCGGTGGGGCAGGCGAAGCCCAGTATCGAAGATCAACGCGACGAGGTGCGAGAGATGCGCGATGAAGTGTTGGCTGAACTTTACGCCACCAAACCGGAAACCAAGGCGCGGATTAAGAAGGCCGAAGGTTATGCGGTATTTTCAAATGTAGGCATCAATGTCATTTTCGCCTCGTTTGCGGGAGGCAAAGGGGTGGTGGTCGACCGCCGCGGGGAGGAAACCTTTATGAAGATGGGGTCAGCGGGGCTCGGGCTTGGTCTCGGGATCAAGGATTTCCGCGTGGTCTTCGTATTCTACGACCAGCGGAAGTTGGACCAGTTCATCGAAAAGGGTTGGGGCTTCTCGGTCCAAGCTGACGCGGCGGCGAAGTCGGACGATAAAGGAGCCCAAGCCGCGCTGGCTGGTAATTTGGCGGAGGGCGTAGAGGTCTTCCAGTTCACCAAGAACGGACTCGCGTTGCAGGC
>Ga0222633_1000975_pt1 | contig 18566 bp, 14 predicted proteins | sample AntAcemetageno48_FD_179816 | JGI IMG/M metagenome (GOLD analysis project Ga0222633, IMG submission 179816) | Saline water microbial communities from Ace Lake, Antarctica - #48 | ecosystem: Environmental > Aquatic > Non-marine Saline and Alkaline > Saline | place: Antarctica: Ace Lake | collected...
GCCAGCGGTAGCCGGCCATGATCATGCGGGCGACCCAGAAGAAAATGATCTCCGGCGCGGTAACGAGATCAACCGTCGGGTAGAATTTTCGCTCCGTTGCACTCGGCTCCTCGTCGCTGTTGGTCATCGTTGCGAACGGCCACAACCAACTGGAAAACCATGTGTCCAGCACGTCGTCGTCCCGCAGCCAGTTCTCCGCATCTTCCGGCGGATCGATTCCTACATGGATGTCGGTTCCGGCTTCGGAAGAGTCGAGGCTTTCGCGATTCTGTAATTCTTCGGCTTTTTCTTTGCGATACCAAACCGGAATCTGATGTCCCCACCAGAGTTGGCGGCTAATGCACCAATCCTGAATACCGCCCATCCAGTGCGCGTAGGTTTTCTTCCAACGGTCTGGGCGGAAACGAATCTCGTCGTTCGCAACGGCGGCAGCGGCTTCTTCGACACACGGGTATTTCAAAAACCACTGCATCGAGATGCGTGGTTCGACCGGTACATCGGCGCGCTCTGAAAATCCCACATTGTTCTCGTAGTCTTCGACTTTCACGAGTTGGCCCATTTCTTCGAGCTTCGCGGCAGCAGCGGCACGAGCTTTGAACCGCTCCATGCCTTCGAACTCTGGACCGGCATTTTCGTTGAGAGTGCCATCCGGATTGAAAACGTCGATAATTTCAAGATCGTTCTTCCGTCCGATCTCAAAGTCTGCTTTGTCATGTGCCGGTGTGACCTTGAGCACCCCGGTTCCAAATTCCGGATCGATGTGATCGTCCGCAACGATGGGGATTTCGGCCTCCGGGAACGGGCGTATCGCCTTTTTGCCGACCAGATCGGCATAGCGTTTGTCTTTCGGATTCACAGCGACACCCGTATCGCCCATCAGTGTTTCGGGTCGGGTCGTGGCGATTTCCACCCAGCGATCGGGGGCGCCGTCGGCTTTTTCGCCAGCGATCCGATAGCGCATTGTGTACAGCTTTGACTTCTGCGGCTTCATGATGACCTCCTCGTCACTCAGTGCAGTGAGCGATTTCGGGCACCAGTTAACCATCCGCTTGCCACGGTAGATGAGCCCTTCGTGGAAGAGATCGACGAAGATCTTCGAAATCCAGCGCGAGTAGTCTTCATCCATCGTAAAGCGTTCGCGGCTCCAGTCGCACGAGCACCCGAGGCGCTTTAACTGCGCGGTAATGATGCCGCCGTGTTCTTCTTTCCACTCCCAGACTTTCTCCAGAAATTCGTCACGAGTGAAATCGTGGCGTGTCTTATGCTCCTCCTTGCGCAGTTTTTGCTCCACTTTTGACTGCGTTGCGATACCGGCATGATCGGTTCCCGGCAGCCAGAGGACTTCCTTGCCCTCCATCCGGGCGCGGCGGGCGAGAATGTCCTGGATCGTGGTGTTCAGCACATGTCCGAGGTGGAGAATGCCCGTTACGTTCGGCGGCGGGATTACGATGGAGTAGGCCTCGCGGTCACTGTTCTCGTTGCCGCGGAAACAATTCGCCTCGAGCCAGCGGTCGTACCACTGTGTCTCCACGTCTCCGGGTTGATACCCTTTCGAAATTTCTTCGGCCATAATAAGTTCCCGGTTGGCGGGGGGGCGGAACTATTTGTTGCCCGACGCCCTTTGTAAAACTGAAATCCCGATTTAGTCCGTTGCGTTCGATTCGGGATACGCTTAATATTTCCGTTCTAATTTCTCAGTCCGGCGGTTCTCGACACAAGTTTCATGCGTAGCACAGCGCAACAGCAACATCCCCCAAGGGTTTCCCCCATACTCCTTGCCGTCGGATTCTGTCTCGCCTTTGCTGTGCAAACGGTCACTGCGAAAGACTGGGAAATCCACAAAATTGGTGGTCGGGAATATGTTTCTGATGAAAATGTTGCCAAGTTCTACCAGTTCGAGCGCTTTGCGAGTCAGGGTTCTGATCGTCTTTTCAAGCATCCCAGCCTCATCATGACCTGGAAGGTCGGCTCGCAGTCGATCTACGTGAACAACATCAAGTTTAATCTCAGCTTTCCCGTTATCGAGAGCAATGGCAAGGCCATGATCTCTTCCGTCGACCTCGCCAAATTGGTCGATCCCGTGGTGCGGCCCAGTTATATCAAGAGTCCTATCAACTTCGACACCGTCGTCATCGATGCGGGTCACGGGGCGCACGATTCCGGGGCTAAGGGCGTGATGGGTTGGGAAAAGGATTACGCGCTCGACATGGCGTTGCGTTTGGAGAAAGCCCTCCAGCAGCGGGGATTCAAGACAGTCCTGACACGCCGTAATGATGTGTTCCTGACTCTGGGTCAACGTGTTGACATCGCCAACCGCCAGAAAAACGCCATCTTCATCTCGACGCATTTCAATTCATCAGGTTCCCGCGATGCCAACGGAATTGAGACCTACGCGCTGGCTCCACAGGGCACCCGTTCGACCAACGGAGGTAGTCCGTGGAACTCACCCCTCAGCGGAAACCGAAGCGATGCAGAGAATATCGCGTTGGCAACGGCGGTCCACGCACATGTCATTCATGACCTTAAGCCGATCGATCGTGGCATTAAGCGTGCGCGTTTCAACGTGCTGCGCGGAATCAACAAGCCGGCCATCCTTTTCGAGGGCGGATTCATCACGAATCCAACCGAGGGCAAAAAGGTCCATGACCCTCAGCACCGGCAGAACCTTGTCGATTCCATTGCGAATGCTGTGGTGAAGTTCCGGACGGCAGTGGGGAAGAAGAAGTAATATCTCTTATTTTTACTCATAATTCTTAATCTGAATCCCTTCCGAAAAGAGTAGGATTAGGACTAAGATTTAGAGTAAGAGTTCCAATCGACCTGCGCCTTTACACGCCTGAATTTTCCATCGTCGACGAGAAACCCGATTTTCTTCTCGTCAATAAGCCTCCGCATCTTCTCGTGCATCCGTCGGTGCCTGGAAATCCACCGACCCTTCTCGACGGTCTCGAGTCTCTCTGCGCCTATGAACTCGCCTGCGGCGGTCAGCTTTCTCTGATCAATCGTCTCGATCGCGAAACCAGCGGTATCGTTCTCGTCGCCAAAAATAAGGCTGCCGCGCGCGAGCTCTCCATGGCAATGGAGCGTCGTGAGTTCCGGAAATCCTACCATGCACTCGTTTGGGGCTGGCCGGATGACGACCGCTACACCGTGGATGCACCCATTCTCCGGAAAGGAGAAATCACACCGAGTCCGATCTGGGTTCGGCAAATGGTTCATCCCGATGGCAAAGCCTCGCAGACCTGTTTCGAGGTTGAGCAACGCTTTGAAAAGCCGACCACCAATGGCGAGCGCTTCTCACTCATCCGCTGCATTCCCGAGACCGGGCGCATGCACCAGATCCGGGTCCATGCTGCCCACGCGGGTTTTCCCATCGTGGGAGATAAAATTTACGGTCCCGACGAGCAGTGCTATCTCGACTTCATCGAGGACGGCTGGACTGATCGCCTCGCTAAAACGCTCCTCATGAGCCGCCAGGCCCTCCATGCTTCCGGATTCGGTTGGAAGGAGAGCGATTGGTCCTGTCCGTTTCCAGCTGACATGTGCGACTTCATCGGAGAATCGGCGGTTGGAAAAGACGCGAATTTATCGGGTGCAAAGCCGCCACGCTTGCTCTAGTTTCCCCGCCCCGAAGCCTCCGGGAGCAAACACGCTATGAATATTTCCGTCGAACGACTGCCCGAGTGCAAAGCCCGACTCTCTGCCGAGATCCCGGCCGACGTCGTCAGTGACACCCGAAAGCTAATCGTCTCCCAATACACGCAGCAGGCCAAAGTTCCCGGTTTCCGTCCCGGTAAGATTCCTGCCTCTGTTATCGAGAAGCGTTATGGAGGTCCCATTGACGAGGAGTTGAAAGACCGTCTCGCTCGCTCCGCCTATCAGGAAGCGCAGCAAAAAGAGAGCATTAACATTCTCGGCATCCACCAGGTCGAGCGCGAACAGTTCGAAGCCGATGGCTCGTATATGCTGGCCGTCGAAGTCGTGACCGAACCCGACATCGAGGTGGGCGATTATAAAGGCATTCCTGTTGAAGTTACCAAAATGGAAGTCACCGACGACATGGTCGACGGCTACCTCAACAACATGCGCAAACAGCAGGCGGTCCCCGCCGACGTCGATCGCGCAGCAGCAGCAGGTGATCTTGTCGTGATCGAATACACGGCTACCCTCGATGGCGAACTGCTCGAAGATAAGCTGGAGAAAGAAGCCGGACCGCTCGCCAAGGGCTCTGAGCACTGGGTCGACCTTCCCGAAGAAGGTGAAGAGCCCCGCGAATTCATCCCCGGCCTGACTGAGCAGATCCTCGGAATGAGCTCAGGAGACACTAAGACTTTCGAGTCCACCTTCGCCGAGGATTTCCCCGTCGAAGCCGTCACCGGGAAAACCGTCACCTACGAGATCAAAGCTGGTCAGGTGAAAGAGCGCGAACTTCCTGAACTCAACGAAGACTTCGCCAAAGCTATTGGCGCCGAGTCCGTCGAAGCTCTTCGCGAAAACATCCGCGGCCAGTTTCAACAGCAGTTGGATCAGAATCGCGGTCAGATTATCGACAATCAGATCCTCGGGCACCTCAATAAAGAGATGACCTTCGATATCCCTGAGCACATCATTTTCAACGAAACTCAGCGACAGGTCAATCAGCTCGTTCAGCGCGGTTACGAGCAGGGCATGAGCGAGAGTGATATTCAGGAGAACCAGGAGGATCTGATGAAAAATGCAGAGTCTCAGGCCAAGAACAACGTGAAGACCATGTTCATTCTCGACGAGATCGCCGGGAAAGAGGGCATCAGCGTCAGCGAAGACGAACTCTCCCAGCGCATCTACATGATGGCGATGCAGCAGAGGCGCCCGGTCAAGAAAGTCGCCAGGGAAATGCGCGATAACAACTCCTTCGGCGAGATCCGTCAGGACCTTCTCATTTCTAAAACGATTGAGTTCCTGCGCGAGAACGCGACAATTACAGAAGTAGATCCACCGGCTGAAGACGCTGAAAAGGCGTAAGCTTTCCGCATTTTCACCGTCCCGGTAGAAACCGCACAAGCGTAAATTTTACAGCACCCCACTAGAAATTATGAGTTTAGACGACGTCCAGGAATTCTCCCCCATGCTGCCGCCGCACCTGCAGCAGCGCATCATCGATCCGATGAAAAACGTCAGCGTGATCGAGAAAGAAGGGAACACGATGATCCAGTTCGATCTGCTGTCCCGCTTGATGAAGGATCGCATCATCTTCATCGGCGAAGGCATCAGCGACCCGCTCGCGAACTACATCATCGCCCAGATGCTCTACCTGCAGATGCAGGACCCGAACAAAGATATCAACATCTACATCAACAGCCCCGGTGGCTCTGTCACCGCAGGACTTGCGATCTACGACACCATGCAGTTCGTCACCTGCGACGTGAACACTTATTGCATGGGGATGGCCGCCAGCATGGGCGCCGTTCTTCTCACTGCTGGAACGAAAGGGAAACGCTTCTCTTTGCCCAACGCGCACATCATGATCCACCAGGTTTCCGGTGGCGCCCAGGGAACCGCTTCTGACGTCGAGCGGACGGTCGAGTTCATGTATTCGCTGAAAAAGCGTCTCAATGAGATCCTGTCCTTTCACACCGGAAAGTCAGTCGAAGAGATCGAGCACGACGCCGACCGCGACAACTACATGCCTGCTGAGGTCGCCGCCGAATACGGTCTCATCGATAAAGTGCTCGAGAAGAAGGCAGCCGATAAGAAAGAGAGCTGATCTTCAGGCTTCGAGAAGATTTTGAGAGAGCCTCGCTGGAAACAGCGGGGCTTTTTGTGTTGGCGCAAAGCAAGATTGTGGATCGACATCAAAAACGAAATAGCGTATCCATTGAATTCAATCCGGAGAAACTAATGAAAAATTGTGTGTCCCTTCTTATTCCAAAATTTGTCTTGGCTGCCATCGCCGCCTTCGGCATTCAATCGCAAAGCACGTACGCCGGAGTGATCTACAACTGGGATTTCACCCAAAGCGCGACAGACACCGTCAACGGAGTCGTGGCAACATTCGGCAACCCCGGTGGATTAGGTCCCCAAGGATACACCTTCACCGACAGCGGAGAGGGAATCACCGTCCTTCAACCGCCCGCAGTCGCTGTCACCGGCACCTACACGATCGTATTGGTATTTTCGCTGGTTCAAGATACAGGCGGCTACCAGCGAATCATCGACTTCCAAGACTACACGACGGACATGGGATTGTACGTCAACGATGCCGATTTTTATTTCTACGATTACGACGATTCTGATCTTGACCTAATAAATGTCCCTTTCATGCAGGATATGACATTCGTTATCACCCGCAACGCCGCCACGAAAGTCATCACTGGAACACTCGACGGCCAGCAGATTTGGAGCTTCGTCGACACCGGCGATTTCGGAGTGTTCAACGCGGCCAGCAATGTGATGCACTTCTTTCAGGATGATAGCGATGAACACCCTGCCGGAACCGTCAAAAGTATCCGGGTTTCGGTGCCTGACGCCCCTATTGCTGCTACAGGAGACATCGCCAAAGCTAAAGCAGCCGTTAAAAAAGCGAAGAAGGCGCTCAAGAAGGCGAAGAAATCAGGAGTGAAAAGTCGTATTCAGAAAGCGAAGAAAAAGCTCAAGAAGAGCAAAAAGAAACTGCGCCTCCTCCTTGCTTCCTGATCCTCAGATTTCACTATTCGAATTCAAAAGAGCCTCGCTGGAAACAGCGGGGCCTTTTTTTGAGGACTCAACAGGGTTGAATCCGTGGCTGTACCCTGTTGACTCGCCCTGATCGCGCCCTCGGGAAAAATGCGATTTTTCCGTAAGATTCTCCGGATTCGACGCTTTCCCTTGAAACACCGTGGATTTGGCAAAACAACATTCTTTCGATTCTGACGCTTTCGAGCATCTGCTTTCTTCTCATCAGGGGCGGTTGTTTGGGTTCATTCGTGCGCTGATGGGGCCGGGCGGCGACGCGGAGGACGTGCTTCAAAATACGAACCGCATTCTCTGGAAGGAGGCGGAGAAGTTTGAGGCGGGTACGGATTTCCGGGCGTGGGCTTTTCAGATCGCCCGGCATCAAGTCTTGCAGCACCGCGATCATCAGCGTCGGGCGGGCAAACGGGTTCCGTTTTCGGACGAGTTGATGGAGACTCTCGCAGTGCGGTCGGAGGAAAAAGAATCATCGATCGAGCGGCGGCAGCGTTTTCTGAAATTCTGTCTGGAGAAGTTGCCGGCTCGTCAACGCGATGTGGTGGAGAGCCGCTATTTTGAAAAGGAAAGCGTGCAGGGAATCGCGGATCGCCTGGAGATGGAGCCGAATGCAGTGTCGCAATTGTTGTTTCGCAGCCGTGCGAGCCTTCTGAAGTGCATCGAATCCCAGCTGGGAGATTCGTCGATCAGACCGGTCGACTAACTGAATAATTTGTGGAATGGAAAACGAACGACTGATCCAACTGCTCGCACTGATCGAGGCAGGAAAGGCAACGGACGCTGAATTCGATGAGTTCGAGGAGCTTCTCGCGGAGGACTACGAAGCTCGCGAGTGTTTTCTGGATCATGCGCAGATGGAAGGACTTCTGCACTGTGCAGGTAGCGAATCGACAGAAGTGAAGGTGGTCGATTTCGACGCTCCGGCGGTGGAAGTGCGGCGTCGCGGGAGTCGGCCAATGTGGGCCGCAGCTGCGGTGGCGGGAATCGCGGTGGCTAGCGCGGCTGTTTTCTGGCCGCGCTCCGCTGACGACTCTGCGGTCATGGTGGCACAGAATGCCGCGCCAACGACAACCGAGTCGCCAACGCTCTCAGCAGAGGAACGCTATGACCGTTCGCGGATGAAGTCGACTGGAGGCGCGAGCCGGGCTCATCCTGAAACAGCCGGGAGCGGTCAGCTCGTTTCGCATCAGAATAGCATCGAGTTTAACCGCGACATTCGCCCCATTCTTTCGGACAAGTGCTTTTCCTGTCATGGTCCGGATGCGGCAGAGCGAAAGGCAGACTTGCGGCTCGACCTGGAAGGTGGAGCCATGGCCGACTTGGGTGGTTATGCTGCGGTCGTGAAAGGCGATCCTCATGCGAGTGAGCTGATCTCGCGCGTTTTCGAAGACGATTCCGATTCGATCATGCCACCGCCGGAGTCATCGCGCACACTGACGGAGGAGCAGAAGGAGTTGCTGCGCCGCTGGGTCGAAGAAGGCGCTGAGTGGCAGAGACATTGGGCCTTCGAGCCTCCAGTGGAGCGCGCACTTCCCGAGGCTTCGACATCGGACTGGCCTGCGAATTCGATTGATCATTTTGTTTTGCAAAAACTTGATGAGAAAGGTCTGGCACCCTCGCCGGATGCGGATCCCGCAACGTTGATCCGTCGCGTCTCGCTCGATCTTACCGGGCTGCCGCCGACGGTGGAGGAAGTGGACACATTCGTGGCCGATCCTTCCGATGCAGCCTACGAGAAGTTGGTGGATCGCCTTTTAAACTCAGACGCCTACGCCGAACGGATGGCGTGGCAATGGATGGACGCGGCGCGCTATGCCGACACGGACGGCTATCAGAATGACGGGCCGCGCGACATGTGGAGGTGGCGGGATTGGGTCATTGATGCTTACAAAACGAACAAACCTTTCGACGAGTTCACCATCGAGCAAATCGCCGGTGATCTTCTACCGAAGCCAACCCGGGACCAGCTGATCGCGACCGGTTTCAACCGGAACAACCGCTACAATTCGGAGTCCGGTTTGGTGTTGGAGGAGTTCCTTCTCGAAAATGCAGTCGACCGGGTCGACACGACAATGACGGTCTGGATGGGCCTGACGATCGGGTGCGCCCGTTGTCACGATCACAAGTATGATCCGCTGACGCAGCGCGACTACTACCAACTGGTTTCGTATTTCGAGAACATCACGGAGTCGGGTCGAGCGATCAAGCAGGGCAACTCCGAGCCGTGGATCAAAGCACCGACCCGGGAACAGGAGGCGGAACTGGCCGGGATCGATTATCGATTGAGTGAGGTGCGGAAAACTCTCGAGAAAGCTGAGCCAACAATCAAAAAACGGCAGGATGCATGGGAGAATTCTCAGCCCGACCTTTCCGAGGCGATCGTAGTCAACGGCCTGTCTCACCATTACGGGATCGACGAACCTATTGCCGCTTCCGGAGTAAAACCAGAGAGCTTGAAGGACAAAATCGACGGGCTCGCCGGAGATAATCGCTTTTCGATCGCATTCGATCTGCTACCCGAAACGGTGGAGCAGGGAGTGATACTTTCGAACGAGATTCCGGGCACGACCCGGAAGGGCATCTTCGTCGTTTTCCGCAAGGGACATCTTCGTTTTTCGATCATCTCGCGGTGGGTGGCCGGTGTCACGATGTTGGAGACCAGGCGGGTTTTTCGACCCGGTCAGAGCGTCCATGTCGCGCTTACGAACGACGGCACGCAGCGCGCGAGGGGAGCGGCTATCTGGATCGACGGAGAAAAGGTCGAAACCCGGACGATCCACAACACGAACAGCAACGGTGGAGGCAAGAAAGGCACGATGCCCATGCTGGTCGGGGGAAGTAAGCACCTGCCAACCTGGCAAGGAAGTGTATCGGATTTGAGATTCTACTCTTCGCGAACGTTGGGAGCGGAGGAAATTGCGCTGCTGGCCGATCCGGTAGCGTTGCCGGACATTCTCGCCAAACCCTCTGCGAAGCGTTCGGAGATCGAGCAGAAGAAGGTGAATCATTACTTCCTGACTCATGCCGCAGCAGGGAAAATGGAAACGCTCGCAAACCGTGTCGCTGCAATCGAAGCGGAGCGAACGGCATTTGTCGACAAACTCCCCACTACGATGGTGATGGAGGAAGCGCCAACCTCGAAGGAAACGCATCTCCGCATCCGGGGAGAATACCACAACAAGGGCGATGTCGTCGATTCGAGGGTGCCGGAGGTGTTCGGGATACCCGCGCAGCCGATGGAGAATCGACTCGCCTTGGCGAAGTGGTTGGTGAGCGCAGAAAACCCTCTCGCTGCCCGGGTCGCCGTGAATCGCTATTGGCAGATGCTCTTCGGCGCGGGACTCGTTAAGACGACTGAAGACTTTGGTACGCAGGGGAGTCTGCCGTCGCATCCCGATTTGCTCGACTGGCTCGCTCTCGAATTTACAGGCTCGGGTTGGGATATTCGTCACATGCTCAAGTTGATGGTGACGAGCCGGACTTATCGCCAATCGTCCGAGATTCAGAAAGACCTTTTGGAACGTGACCCGGACAATGTTTTTCTCGCTCGCGCCCCGCGCCTGAAGTTGCCGGGGAACGCGTTGCGCGACCAGGCTCTGTTCGTGAGCGGACTGCTCGTCCCGAATGTGGGAGGCCCTTCGGTAAAGCCCTACCAGCCCGCCAATCTGTGGAAAGAGGCGAGCAATTTCAGCTACAAGCAGGACTCGGGCGATGCTCTCTACCGCCGCAGTCTCTACACCTATTGGAAGCGCACTCTAGCGCCACCCTCGATGGCGGTACTCGACACCGCCGACCGTGAATGGTGTTCGGTGAAGCCGAAGCGAACGAACACCCCTCTGCAGGCGCTCACCCTTCTGAATGAGACGGCTTTCTTTGAGTCCGCCCGAAAATTGGGCGAGCGAATGCTGTCCGTGCCGGGGGATAATCTCAATGATCGGATCGCGTTCGGTTTTCGCTCGGTTCTCTCGCGTGAGCCCTCGGTCGAGGAATTGAAAATCCTGACAAACGCCTACACTCGCTATGCTGATGAATTTTCGCTGGATCCCGACAAAGCGTCAGCCCTTCAAGAAGTAGGCGAATCCAGACCCGCCAAAGATGCCGATCCCGTCGAACTCGCCGCGGCTGCTGCGGTGGCGAATGTCATCATCAATTTGGAAGAAGCTTCCGTCCGCGAATAATCCCGTTCCAAAGTAGCCATGAACCAATCGTTTCATCCTGAACTCATTCACGCCGCGACACGTCGCCAGTTTCTATCCTCGTCCGCCGCCGGACTCGGCGGTGCTGCGTTGGGTAGCCTGTTAGGCTCCAGTGTCGGCAATGCTGCCAGCTCAATCGGCAACGCATCATTTCCAAGCTATCGACCGAAGGCGAAACGAGTCATCTACCTTTTTCAATCAGGTGGGCCGTCGCAGTTGGATCTGTTCGACTACAAGCCGCATCTCGACAAAGTTCACGCTGAGGAAGTGCCCGACTCCATTTTCAACGGGCAGAGGCTCACTGGGATGACGGCCGGTCAGGCATCGTTCCCGGCGGCTCGTTCGACGTTCAACTTTGCGCAACATGGTCAGAGCGGTGCCTGGATCTCTGATGCGATGCCTCATCTCGCCAAAGTGGCCGACGACATCACTTTCGTAAAATCGCTCTATACCGAAGCGATCAACCACGATCCGGCGATCACGTTCCTGCTGACCGGATTCCAGATCGCGGGACGTCCAAGTATGGGTGCCTGGCTTAGCTATGGACTCGGAAACGAGAACGAGAATTTGCCCGCTTTCGTGGCGATGCTTTCCGGTGGAGGGCAACCGCTCTACGACCGGCTCTGGGGTCCTGGATTCCTCCCGTCAAAACATCAGGGCGTGAGATTCCGTTCGGGGAAGGATCCCGTTCTTTATCTCAATAACCCCGAGGGAATGTCGCCCGCGATCCGGAGGCAGACACTCGATGACATTGGCGCGCTCAACCGTATTCGCCACGCGGAAGTGGGCGATCCCGAAATTGAAACACGCATCGCCCAATACGAAATGGCTTTCCGGATGCAAAGTTCGGTGCCGGACCTGACTGATCTTTCCGACGAACCCGAAAGCACATTCGAACTCTATGGTGAGGACGCTCGTAAGCCGGGAACCTATGCCTACAACGTGCTCATGGCACGACGCCTTGCCGAGCGGGGCACGCGTTTCACTCAAGTTTTTCACCGGGGCTGGGATCAGCATGGGAATCTTCCCGGCGGAATCAGGAAGCAATGCAAGGCGACCGATCAAGCATCCGCTGCGCTCATTCAGGATCTGAAACTACGCGGCTTGCTCGACGAAACACTCGTGATCTGGGGCGGTGAATTCGGGAGAACTGTTTATTGCCAGGGCGATCTCAGTCCGAAAAATTACGGTCGCGACCACCATCCCCGCTGCTTCACTGTGTGGATGGCGGGCGGCGGAATCAAACCCGGCCTGACGTATGGAGCAACGGACGATTTCAGCTACAATGTGACCGAGAACCCCGTCAGCGTGCACGACTTTCACGCGACGATTATGCATTTGTTAGGAATTGATCACGAGAAGCTGACCTTCAAATTCCAGGGCCGTCACTTTCGTCTCACCGACGTGCACGGTCACATTCTGAAAGATATCCTCGCGTAGTCGTCGGCTACAAATACGGGTTCGTCGTCTTTTCCACGCCGATGGTCGTCGATGGTCCGTGGCCTGGTAGCACGCGTGTGTCATCAGGCAGAGGCCAGAGCTTTTCGCGAATCCCTGAGAGCAGGAGATCGTGATCGCCATGGGGGAAATCTGTCCGACCGATACTTCCTGAGAAAAGGACATCGCCGCCGATCAAGAGCGGTTGTCCTGCGAGGCGAAAGCACAGGCTGTCCGGAGAATGGCCCGGCACGTGAAGCACATCAAAAGCCAGGTCCCCGAGCGAAAGCGACTCTGTACCCTCGAGAAGGTGATCGACCGCATAGTCATCCAGCGGACAGCGCATCCCCATCATTTGCTCAAGACGTTTCGCCATTGTCAGATCCTCGGATGGCTCCGAGTGCGCCCAAACCGGACAACTGAATTTCTCGATCAATTTCCCCGCACCGATGACGTGGTCGTGATGCTGATGGGTCAGGACGAGGCCTTTTAGTTTCGCTCCGCTTTCAGCGACCCAATCCGCCACTCCCTCGGGTGCGTCGAAAAGCCAGGCATCGTCCCTCAGGCGAACGAGATACCCGTTCGTTTGAAAGGCACCACCGCAGAAAGCTGAAATTTCGAGATTGAGCATGGATGAGGTAACAGGAGAAACTGCCACCGATCAACTATTCGAGTGCTGGAAATTCATATCTCGAGCAGTCATTCATCCTTGTTCCGGGCCTGGACTGAACAGAATCGATGGATCGTACACGATGTATGCCACGACAATCACCAAATAAATGAATGAACAAAGCGAGCCAATGATGCTACAAATCCATCCTTTCTTGATCCGTCCATGAATGGATGAAGTGAATCTCTCATTCTTCAAATCCTTGTGGGCCATCGTCCACCCTATAATTCCGCAAACCAGCGAGACTGGGAAGCAAGCCAATATCCCGGCGACGCTGATGATTCCCAATGTGAGAATCGTGTTGCTCCGATCTGGTTGGGAGAGGTCGGGCGGAGTCTGTATAGTTGACGTTGGTAGCGGAGAGTCGGGTTTCGTCGGTGACGTTGGTGGTTCAAGCTCCGCTGAAGTTGGTTCCGGAGCGGCAGTTCGCCGTTCCCGAAAATCTGCCGACTCAGTTGGGTTCTCCCCGGGCTTCTGCAGCGCTTGAAGCAATTGCGCGAGGCCGGTTTCGTAGTCTGCCGTGAAGTCGATTCTCTGGAGCCTTCGGATCCGGAACGGCACGCGGCAATCGCGATGCATGATAGGGATGACGATTTTCCTCTCTTCGAGAGCGAACGAAACTTCGTCCATCACGTTGTGGGATTCGACCGAATCGGGTGATAGGGAGATGACAACGCCGCGGCAGCTGTTGAGAGCTTCTTCGACCGCCTGGTCCCAATGCGCTCCGCCGGCGATGTCGAGCTGATCGAGCCAAAGTTCTGCTCCTCCCTCGCGTAGATCATTCGCCAAACGCAGAACGAATTCGGAATCGCTGCGCGCGTAGCTAAAAAAGAAGGTCGGTTCACTCATTGACCGGTTTGCTGATCGAGAATCAGCATAGAACCAAATCCCGCATCTGTTCAAGCTACTTGCTAAGAAAGAAATCCGGAAGCATTGTGAAGCTTTCCCAGTCGATTTTCTGCCATGCCACTACGATTCGAATGCCCTCATTGCTCGGTGCGCCTTTCCGCGTCGAAAGAAATGTTCCACACTGTTACTGAGTGTCCTGAGTGCACGAACCAGTTCATGGTGCCGACGCCCGATGACATCAAGTTACCGACGGAACGGGTGAAGTTCGTCTGCCCGCATTGCCGCCGCAAGCTTTCCGCGACGCCCGAGCAATTTGGCACGCGCATGCCCTGTCCATCCTCCGAATGCGATGGGGTCATCGATATTCCCGATCCTGCCTGGAAAGTAATCAAGCTTCCCAGCTAACGGATTGAGCTCAACCGCACCGTAAAGCGTGGCGTGTTAGTAAAGCGGGTGAATTGCGAGCCACCAAGGTAGGTTCGCGTGGCCCCGCGCGATCCATCGTTTTCGGTGACTAGATCATGCCCGGTGCGAAGCGTCAGAGCGGGTATCACCGTTTGAGCGTCCCCGTGACCGGGCCGGTCACGGCTACCCAGGTCTCTTTGAGCGCACCAGTTTTCCAGAACACAGCGGGTTGATCGTCAAAAGGTTGAAAACCTGTTATTCAGGAGGGTTTAGGAGATTGACCGACCCTGTTTGTATTGCGTCAAAATGCGAACTGTGTGCTTTCTGCATGATTTCCCGAAAGCTTTTTCGTGAACCTGCGTCCGTCCCTTCTGCGCCGGGGTGAGGCACGGTACGAAATTTTTCGACCGGACTCCCTGCCCGGGGGCGTAGCTTTGAAGAGAAATTTTTTCCCGCTTCTAAATAAAACACCATGCCGACTTCTTCTCCCCAACTTCTGAGACCGTTCGACTTGCACGGCATTGACCTATCCAACCGTGTTGTGATGGCGCCAATGACCCGAGCGCGAGCGGGCAAGGAGCGCGTTGCGAATGCGATGATGGCCGAATACTACACCCAGCGAGCTTCTGCCGGACTGGTTGTGACTGAGGCGACTACGATCTCGGAGCAGGCGAACGGATGGAATGAATCGCCCGGCATCTACTCGGACGAAATGGCCGAAGGATGGAAGCAAACGGTAGAGTCGGTCCATTCAGCGGGCGGAACGATCTTCCTTCAGCTATGGCACTGCGGACGAGCGTCGCACAGTAGTTTTCACGATGGCAGCCCAGCATTGGCACCATCGGCGATCAAGATCGTTGGGGACTATATTCACACCCCGAAGGGCAAGGAGGATTACGAGACGCCTCGTGCGCTCGAAACGGAGGAGATACCCGACATCGTGGAAGACTACCGGAGGGCGGCTGAGCGAGCGAAAGCGGCCGGTTTCGACGGCGTCGAGATCCACTCAGCCAACGGTTATCTGTTGGATACCTTTTTGCAGTCGAAAACCAATCACCGTGAGGATGCCTATGGAGGTAGCGTGGAGAAGCGTTTCCAACTACTGAGGGAAGTCGTTGAGGCGGTGACTTCCGTGCTCCCTCCCGAGAGAGTGGGGGTTCGATTTTCTCCAAACGGCGTCTTCAACGACATGGGATCTCCCGATTACAGAGAGCAGTTCACCTACGCTGCCGGACAATTGGATGCTTTCGGGCTGGCCTACCTGCATGTGATGGATGGCTTGGCGTTTGGATTTCACGAACTGGGCGAACCGATGACTCTGGCTGATTTTCGTGCCGTATTCTCCGGTCCTCTGATCGGGAACTGCGGATACAATCAGGAGGGCGCTGAGAAAGCGGTCGTCAGTGGCGATGCTGACATGATCGCGATCGGCCGTCCCTACATCAGTAATCCTGATCTCGTCGAGCGTTACGCCCATGATTGGCCTCTCAGCCCCGATGCTGAGGTTGGAGACTGGTACACCCCGGCAGGGGCAGAAGGGTATACCGATTTCCCGGCCTATTCGGAGGAGTAGGCTCGCAGGTGGGGCAACTACTCCACCCGCGTCACCGTGATCTTCGCGATGTAGCGACCCCATCCGCGGCTCCTCGGAATATCGACATCACCGCGAACGGCATCCGAGCGTCGAACAGGTAGATTCTCGACTTGCCCGACACCGTGGGCGCCGAGACAGGGAACATCGTTACGTGATTCGGTATTCACCTCAGCGCCCGCATCGAGAGCGACCACGACGCGGCTGATGGTCTGGTTGACCCGTGTCGGCAAGCGAAGTTTGTCCTGGCCTGCGATGGTATCATTCGAGCAGACCGCCATGGTGGCCCAGGAGAGAAATGGTCGGCGCTCGTCTGCCCTTATCGTGAATGTGGTCGTTTTCCCGGCTCCCATTCCAAAAGCCTCGCCGACCGAGTGCACTCCACGCGGCTTCTTTATTTGAGCCTTCAACTCCCGCTTCGCGATCGAGGTGGTTCCATCTTTCGCCAACTCAGCAACCCCGTGACTCGCCCTCTTGCCGCGTTTGAAAAAGCGTGCCTGATGTCCATGGGTCGCCCAGACGACTGAGGTTAGTGAACTTTTCGCCCGGTTCCGGATCGTGACTTCATAGACAGCGTCTTGCGCCCAACTTTTCGAAGCCAGAGGGAATGCGGCAACAAACGCGGCAATAAGGAGTGCTTTGCTCGAATTCATGCCGAATTGTCGCCGCTTTCAGAGGTGACTGGCAAGTAGTTTCGGCAGATGACTTTGGTCTCGATCTTTTTCAGAAAATCAGTTACGTCGAGGGATGAGCGTCGTTACAATTCAGTATTCGTCTTCGATTTAGCTTTGATGAAAATTCTCGTCGTTTCTGACATTCACTACAGCTTGCAGCAGTATGACTGGCTTGTGCGCGAGAGTCCTGGGTTCGATCTCGTGGTCATCGCGGGAGACCTTTTGGAAATGGCGGCGCCTGTCGATCTCGACACGCAGGCGGCTGTCGTCGGGCAATACTGCCGCAAGATCAGCGCTCAGGTTCCTCTGGTAGTCTGCTCGGGTAACCACGATCTACTTGAGGATCATGAAGGTGTTCGGTCGGCGGAGTGGCTTGAGGAACTCGGGATTCCCGGGCTCGTCGTCGACCATGGGTGCTATGAGGCAGACGGGCTACGCATCCTTTCGTTTCCCTGGTCGGAATCCGATGAGGAGAAAGAGAAGGTTGCTGGTTGGCTGGCGACCCAGATCGATATGGACGATCCGCGGACCGTCATCTGGGTGCACCATGCGCCGCCCTACGGGGCGAAAACTAGTTGGAGTGGGAAGCACGACTTTGGAGACGATTTCCTGGTTGGGTGGATTGAAAAATACGCCCCCGACGTGGTGTTTTCCGGCCACGTCCATAACGCTCCCTACTATGGCCCAAAGGGTTCATGGATCGACCGGGTGGGTCATGCCGTGGTGATCAATGGGGGGCGTCAGATCGGAGAAAAGCCGGCCACAGTCGAACTGGAGGTCGAGGATGGCACGCTTATCTGGTGCGGGATGGAAGGCTGCGAAAAGAAATTGCTCGCCACGGTGGAGTGAAGCGAACTGCTTCGGGGCTAGATTTTTTTCTTCAAGTCCCGGTGCAGGATTGAGTCCAGAACTCCGTCGACCATGCCGACGTGGTCAGAGCAATCTTTCAGCTGGTCCTTCACATCGACCAGATACTGAGTGGCAGCCGCGAGTCGAGACGCCAGCAAATGAGAGACGTGGAGCGATACTTCCGGATGGTCCTTGAGAAAGGTCAGCGGATCTTCGCACAAGTAGACTTCGACTTCGTCCAGTGCCACCACCGAGGCGGTGGATTGAGAACCCAGCAGAACCGAAATTTCCCCGAGGACACTTCCGGGAGTCTTGATTAAATTGAGCCGGATCCCGTCGCGTAAAACTTCCATCCGCCCGGATTTAAGGAAATAGATCCGATCGAGGTGCTCATCCTCACTGATGATTTCTTCACCGGGAGGTACTGCAATGATAGGCAGTTTCGAAATGGATTCTTCCAGAGTCACGGACACATCATAGGGTTCAACTGCAGTTTCGCAAGAGCAGGGCCTGGGCCAATCGATGACGAAAAGTACCCGATTTAACAGGGTTGAGTTTCGGACCTGACCCTGTCTACTTTTCCTCCTGCGGAAGAGGGCAACTGAGCTGGAGCGACTACAGAGCCTTCAGCTTTTTGGCGAACTTCTTGATTTTCTTCTTGATCTTTTTCGCCTTGGCGACGTTCCCGCTCGACTTCGCTTTCTTGAGTTGCTTCTTCAGCTTTTTGATTTTAATGCCAAGGCTGGTTTGTAACGCTGCATTCGGATTTCCGGCTACCGGTGTTGCTGTCCCTACGCCGGAGACGTCGAATGTGTAGGTCGATTCGTCCGAATCGTCGCTACTAACTGTGATGGTTGCCGTTTTTGTGCCCGATGAACTCGGAGTAAATGTCACATCGAGATCGAGACTATTCCCGGCGGTGACGGTTTCCGAAGTGGCACCGACGGCGAAATCGCCTGCTGGTGCGGACGCGGAAGTCACCGTTAAGTCGGCGGTTCCGGTATTGCGGATCTGGAACGTGCGGGCGACGGGAGTGCCGACCTGCGAATTCCCAAAATCAGTGAGGTCCACCGTTGAAGGTGTCGTGTCGCCGTCAGTGATGGAATTCCCATTGCCCTGCATATCGATCTCGGGTGCAGCGACAACGGGAGCCCATTCCGTAATCGTTTCACCTGCAACGGCATCGCCCG
>Ga0222633_1000976_pt1 | contig 18546 bp, 12 predicted proteins | sample AntAcemetageno48_FD_179816 | JGI IMG/M metagenome (GOLD analysis project Ga0222633, IMG submission 179816) | Saline water microbial communities from Ace Lake, Antarctica - #48 | ecosystem: Environmental > Aquatic > Non-marine Saline and Alkaline > Saline | place: Antarctica: Ace Lake | collected...
AATGTCGTTGGGGAACCGGCCACATCGCAATCGATACTTTCAGCCCTGCCATCCACAATGTTGATTTTATTCGCGTGGGCGCTGGTGATGACCGTCAGGTTGCTGCGCTTCATCGCGGGCTTCAGAAAAACGCGAGACGCGCTCATCCGGCGCCCGTTTTTGATACTGTGATTGTAGTAACCGACACCTTCGAGGGTTTCGTCGTTCAGGTCTTCTTTACGGTCAAGACCAAACTGTACACCGGCATCAATCAGGTGCTCAGCGATTGGATACCTGAATTTTCCCGTAGAAACCGGCAGAGGGCCGCTTCCGCCGCGGTGGTCAGCTTCCCCGAGTTCATGTGACTCGATCTGGCGATATACCGCCTTAATATCTTCCCAGCCCCAACCCGGACCGCCCAGGGTGTTCCATTCTTCATAGTCCTGTGGATGCCCGCGGGAGTAGATCATTCCGTTGATGGAACTGGATCCCCCCAGAGATTTACCGCGAATCCAGACCTCGCTTGCGGGCAGCCCTGGCATTCTTGGTTGTTTGATGGGAAACGCCCAGGTGAAGCGGGGATGGGTGACCAGCTTCGCCATACCTTTGGGCATTCCCACATAGGGGTGCAGGTCGTTACCGCCTGCTTCAAGCACAAGTACCTGGTTGTCTGGATTTTCAGAGAGGCGGTTAGCCAGCACGCAGCCTGCGGATCCTGCCCCTACAATGATGTAGTCATAGTCTTTGATAGTTCACTCCCGGTCCCTATTAAACAGAGGATAGGTTGTTTTGCCAAGGTGAAAGCTTTTGAGGGGTTGATACTGGTGTTTAGATAGTTGAGAGGGAAGTGCGTAACGATCCCGCGGGCTCTGTAGTAAGCTCTATGCTGCACGCCCCGCTTTTTATCTGATTTATTATCGTGAACGGGCGGCGGTAGGGAATTAATGTTGGTTCGCCATTTTTGTTGGTAGGGATATGTCCATAATCATTGAGCGTTACGAAGAATTTACCAGCCAGGTGGCGAACGAAACTATTGGGTACATTTATCCTGAAAGGATAGCGGATGTCGAAATCCGCGGTCTTGGGGAAGGCGTTGGTCTAATGTCCTCGATCGCGCGAGGCCACCTGACGCTGGAGTCCGGTCGTGAAGAAACGGTTATCGTTAAGTGCATCGCCCGAACTGACAATAGCGCCTTGTCCAAAGGATTGAACTTTTACAAAAACGAGGTCAATTTCTATCTTCATCTGGCGCAGGAAACACCGATCAAGATTCCCCGTTGTTACTATGCTTCGGTTGATCCGGTTACTCAGGATTTTCTGCTGGTGCTGGAGGACCTGGGTGATGAAAAAGCGGGTGACCAGCTGCAGGGCTGTACTGAGAAAGAGCGTCTGGTTGCGTTCAGCAGGGCCGCGGAGCTTCATGCAACGTTCTGGGGGCGAGCTGCTGAATTTGACTGGTTGAACTATCAGGTAGACATGAAAACGATTCTGTTCAGGCGCGACAGCATACTGCGACCTGGAATTGAGCCCACTATCGAAAGGTTCCCGGAATATTTCAGTGGTGATCGTGCAGATATTATCCGCAGGATAGGCGATCAGTATATTGATCTTTTTCTGCATGCGATGGGCGGAGAGCCGACCATTATTCATGGGGATTATCGGGTAGATAACGTGTTCCTCACCGGGACACCGGATGACCCCGATATCATCGCCTTTGACTGGCAAAACACGATGGGTGGTAATGGAACGCACGATATAGCGTATTTCAGTGCCGGGGGATGCGACGCGGCGCTGCGGGGAGAGTCTGAGCAGCAGGCTCTAAAACTCTATCACGACGTACTCAAAGACCGCGGGGTTCAGGGCTACAGTTTTGAGGAATGTATCGAGCAGTATCGATATAACATGCTGGTGACCATGATCACTCCTATCGCTATCTGTGGCACCCTCGACCAGGGCAACGAACGCGGTGTGAAACTCGGAACCACAATGCTCGATCGAGCACTCACCGCGCTTGAATCAATGTCCTGCTCGGATCTCTTATCCTGATATATAGTCCTGATACATAGTCCTGATACATAGTCCTGATACATGGTCCTAATGGATGTTCCTGAGACCTAATCCATCCGGTATCGGTTGGGCTCCACGTCATGGGTGCGAGACCAGTATTCCAGGTTGCTGAATGGCGAATTATTGACCACCTTTCCATCCGAGTTCTTGTACCAGCTTTCTACGCCCGGATGACCCCAGGCAAGATTCTTGCTGAGCTTCTGGACTTCTTCATTGTATTCATCGGTCGCTTCCTGCGGAATTTCCAGGAGCTTTGACCGTCGCTCGAGCATCAGGGTGAGACACTGCATGATGTAGTGTACCTGGCATTCGGTGTTATAGATGATGCTGCCACCGTGCACGATGTTGGTGTTTGGGCCATAAAGACAGAACAGGTTTGGATAGTCAGGGATAAGCATTCCCTTGTATGCCTGAGGGTATTCCCCCCAGCGCGCATCCAGGCTGACATTGGATTTTCCGACCACATCCATTGGCCATAGAAACCGGTTGGTGTTGAATCCTGTGGCAAAGACGACCACATCGAATTCGTGGATTGTTCCATCGGCGGTCTCGATACCGTTCGGATGAAATCGCACGATGGAATCGTCCACGAGACTCACGTCTTCCCGGGCCATGTGCTGGTACCAGTTGTTATCAATGATCACTCGTTTGCCGAACACGGGAAATTCAGGGACGCATTTCTCCATGAGGTCCTGCCGATTACCCAGTTGCTCGCTGATATATCCAGTCAACGATTCCCTTAGCATGTCGCTGCCTTCATTCATCGCTCGATCTTTGTGCTCCCAGGCCGGGTCACTGCACACTGCAGGCCAGCTGCGATCCATGAAGCCGAAAATCATACGGGCTCGATGAAATTCAGCGTATAGCGGAATATGGTTAAGTGCCCACTTCAGGCCTGCTTCAACGGGTCGATAGTAGTCCTTGTTCGGCGAGATCCAGTGAGGTGATCGTTGGAATACGGTCAGGTGTGAAGCCGTATCAGCCGTTTTAGGCACCGTTTGTACCGCGCTGCATCCGGTCCCGATGATCGCGACCCGCTTTCCTTCCAGAGATACATCGTGTCGCCAGCGAGCCGTATGGAAGCTTTCACCCTCGAAGGTGTCCAGACCCTCGAACTCAGGAATGACGGGCCGGTTAAGCTGGCCGACGGCGCTGATGACGGCATTGGCTGTCAGGGTATCCACCGATCCATCCTGCCGCCTCACGCTGACGCGCCAGGTCTGGGAATTTGCGTCGAACCGCATTTTCTGGACGTCTGAATTCAGCTGAATGTGATCCCGAATGCCGAATTGGTCAGTACAGCGCTCGAAGTACTCGTGTAGCTCGTCACGCTTGGAAAAATACCCGGACCAGTTGGCGTTGCGTTCGAATGAATAGGAATAAAAATGGTTTGGTGTATCAACACCACAGTCCGGGTAGGTGTTCTCGTACCAGGTGCCGCCGACGGCCGCGTTTTTTTCCAGGATGGTGTAATCGATGCCCGCTTTCTCAAGCTTGATGCCGGTACATATGCCAGACATGCCGGCGCCGACTACGATGACGCTGAAGTTTTCGACCGCTGAGCCCTCAGTCAGTTTTTCCAGCTCAGATTCCCAGACATCGTCCCGGTTAACAAAGTTGGTTTCTTCAAGCAGCATTGCGCAAAACTCATCGTCCACCGGTTCTGCCGTGGAGAACTCCATCAGCTGCCGCATCTTTTTGACATCGGGTGTTGATGGCATGGTTCCACCTTGATCCCGCAAGGTCCTGATAAGTTCGAAAGCGCCCTCTCTGATTTCCGCGGCGATATCACTGCTGTAGTTACCGCTGTCGTCGGGGAAAAGGCCTCCTTCAGGGACCACGATAGGCGCTGGCCTGAATCGATCACTCAGCCACTGATCATCGTCTGCGAACAGGGCCATGACGACTAAAAGGGTTGGCAGGTTCACATCTTCAAGTGCGGCTCGTAGTTCGTTGTCATCACCGGGAATATCGAAATCCATCATCATGTCTCGCAAGCATTTTTTAATGTGCAGTTAGTGTACTTGAACCTGGTCGTCGGAGACCAATGTTACGGAAACTTGTGATGCTGGTTCATGTGAAGGTTATGAGGAGCACTTGATCACGAACTCATCGTACAATGCGGCAATGCAATCCAATCGCCTATTAGCTTCATTGACGTTAAGGGGTCCGTGGAACCAGGCTGACACCATCGTAACTGTCATACTGATCCTGGCGTTCGTGCTCTTTTACAGCGGTCAGGTGTCGGACTTCCCGGCGCTTGAGGATGATGGGTTGTTTGTCCTCGCCAGTGCTTTCCTCGGCACTGCTCATTCACCGGGTTATCCGCTTTTTGTTCTACTCAGTCAGGTGACACACCTGCTTCCGGTCGAAAGCGTGGCCTATAGGGTTCATCTTTTTGGTGCGTTGACGGCCTCGACAGGGTTGGGGTTGCTCTATTACATCGGTCGCAGGCACCTGGCGCTGGAAAGGCTTGCCTGTCTCATTGGGGTTGTCGGTGTGGCGTTCTCGAGCTTATTCTGGGAGCAGGCCTTGATTGCCGAAGCCTATCAGCTAAACGGCGTTTTGTTTCTTTCGCTATTAGTGCTTTGCGCGCGACTGGGGGATACCCCCTCGCCAGGGAAACTGCTCGTGTTGGCAGCAGGTTTTGTATTCGGGTTAAGCCTGTCGAATCACTGGCCGCTCACCCTGTTGATGGCGCCGGTTTTTCTGGTGCTGGCGATGCCCGCCCTGACCACCGCGATGAAGCTCATTCCTCTGGGTTTAGCCGGCGTCATGCTGGGGCTAATTCCCTATGTCTGGATGTTTTTTAGTGGATCAGATGCCCGGTTCAGTCATATGGGGGAATTCCCGGGGATCAGAGAATATCTCTACTTTATTTCAAGAGACGTCTACGCCAACGTTGACCAGAAACAGATCGCCACTATCAATGACAAGCTACTGTTCTTCAGGTTTTATTTTCGTGAGATGGCCGATCAATTTTCGCTGTTAGCCCTGCCCTTTATCGTCCTTGGAATTTTTGCGACAGCGAGGCAAATGTCACGCCGGTTCATGCTGGCAGTGTCCTATGCAATCTTGTTTCCGGTCGTGGTGATTCTGCTGCTGGATTTCACCTACACGCGGATCGAAGCCGAGTCGATGCGAGCTTACTTCCTGACTGTGCACCTTGCGCTTGGAATGATGCTGATGGCGGGTGTTAGTCTGGTGCTTGGCTATGCACCTGGGAATGCACCTGGGAATGCATCTGGGAATGCACCTGGGAATGCACCTTCGAATGCGCCGGGTCATGGATCCAGATGGCCTTTTAGGCTGCCGATAATCCTTGGTCCCGTTTTGTTGTCGGTTGTTGTGCTTGGGTTCCTGAAGAACAGAGACATAGCTGCGGGCGGTGAACAGAACGTCGCAAGGGATCATGGACATTATGTGCTGAGCAGACTGCCCGAAGGGGCTAACCTGTTTGTAATGGATAGCTGGCTGATGGCCGCGATCTCCTACCTTCACTATGTTGACGGCGTCAGGCCGGATGTCCACCTCTATAGCCAGTACGGCACTTTCCTGCCGAATCGGCTATTCAACTATTTTAGTCTGGGCACATCCGCTAAATGGCAGGTAGTTGAGCGTTTTATTCGGACGTCAGATCAGCCTACCTTTATGCTCGCCGAACCAAATCAAATAGCGATGACTTATACGGACCTCGTCTATGCCTATCAGGTGGATGCGTCTGGACGTCAGGTAGAGCAGCGTGATCTGGATTTTATGCAGAGCCTGCTGAAGCGTGCACCGCAGGATAGATGGGAGAGGTTGAGCTATGAGGAAAATGCTAATCGGCTGTCTGTATTCGTTATTCTTGCGGATCTCGATGAACAATTTTTCTCAGATAACTTCCTGTTGAACCTGTTAGCTGCCGAACAATTGCTACTGTCAGGTTCCGGCGAAGTCAGCACTGACCGTGTGGAACGGTTTCTGGGGCGCGCCCAGGAACTGATTGACGATCAAAATGAATTTGACCGGGTGCGGCTATTTATATTGAAAGGTCATTTGATGGTGCGCCTGGGAAGGTATGACATTGCGCGCGAGTTCTATGAAATCGCTTTGGCGATATTGCCTGTTCAACACAGCAGCGCGATACTTGCCCTGGGCAACTTGTACTCACTGACCTGTGACCAGAGATCGTTGGCGCTGCTGCAGGAGAATTATCCTGTATCAGATCTCAGTCAATACTGGTCGCAGATGGCTGAATGCAACTAGTCGACGACACCCGGTCGATGGCAATCAGGTCTCATCTAATTGCCCGTGGTTAACCCATTATTCTTGTAAACCAGTATTAACCTTTCACCGCACAGTGCCGCGTAGCTGGGTTGTCCGTTTAGCTCTACCAGATACTGCTCATTAAGTGTGTACATCGGGTAGGTCTGTTGATGAATAATGGCGAAATCGTATCGATCCCTGAATTGGGTTTCAGAGATCATCCATCGGTAGGGTTGTAAATTTGGATAGACGTGTGCGATTTCAAGTGACGATTCCCTTGCATAGGCTGCGATGTATCTTGCGTCCCAATATTGTGCGATGCCGTAGGTTACTTTCTGCTCGGCGAGCGCCCGGTCAATGCATGCTATGTCCGGTGGGTAGTAAACCGTTTGGAGTCTTCGCTCGCCTTTTAGTAAAGCGTAAACGTTTAGCAGCATTGTGCAGAGCGCCAGGCCAAGAACGATTCTTCGAGTCACCGCCAGTACCAGCCAGTTCTGTTTCATGAGCAGTATGGGCGCGAGAATAAAGGGCAACAGAAAGAAAGGCAGGAGGTAGCGTGGGAACACAGTTGCATGAATGACCGGTGCGGCAAATGTACATGCGATACTCGCCAGGACAAACGCTGAAAGAAGCAGTGGTTTTTCTCGCATGACCGCGGGTTTTCGAATTGAGTTCACAAGACGAAAAGCGGCCAGGCAAAGTATGATTGAGCCGGTCACCAATAGGGTGATAGACAACCATTGCGGCGTATTCTTAAAGCATTGTTGCAAAACGTCGAGGAGAATCTCCAGGCCGTAGGGGATCTTGTAAAAGGAGGGGGAGAAATCGTAATTGGCGTAGCTAACCTCATATGGCATGGTGTATTTACTGAAAAACATTCCGGCAGAGCCCACAGCCAGCGCGACATATACCCGAATCGCAACAGAAAGCTGAAGCTGCCGAAGTGCGAGGAGCAGGGTCGTGATCAGCGCGACCGGTGCAACGGTATTGACCAGAATCAGACGATCAGACACTGAGGCGAGAAGCAGAACTACTATCAGAAGTCCTGTGTCTCTGTTGGTGTGATGACCGTCCTGAAGGTTTAAAAAAAGCCAGACCACCGCCAGTAGCATGATGAAATTTCCGATGTGGTAGCCGGCCATCAGCAGGGTGGAATAGGGCGGTCCCGTGGCGGTCAACGTAATGCCGATCAGCAGTGAAACGACCAATAACGTCGTCGCGAGGGCAAGTTCCCTGTTAAAGACGTGGCGATACAGACCGTACAAAACGGTGGATAACAGGATCAGTTGGTAAGAGAAGTAGACAGGTACTGAAAGATAATGATCCCGGGTAAGCAGATAGGCGATCAAGTATCCCAGGAAATCCGGGAAAAGTGCCGGATTAGGTGAGACGTGCCACGAACCATAATTACCAAAGTCCTTCAGGACGTCTTCTATCAAGAAGGCTCCGGTCAGGGCGTCTGAATGTAACAGCGACTCCATGAAAGGCAGCTTCTGTTGCAGGTAGATGAAGACCGGTATGAGAAGCGTGACGATGAAGAGGCTGTATACCGTAACTCTATATTTCATAAATTCTACTGCCAGCAAGCAGGTCAGTATTTGTTCGCGTGGATGGAGAGTCAACCTGGGATATTGTTGAAGTGTTACTCATTAAGCTGTCTCAAACTATCGTTATGAATCAGCCACGTCCGGGTCAGGAAAACGATAACCCCCCGGGCAGACAACCACGAGCTTTATTTGTCGGGCCTGAGTGGGAAACCTGAAGGGTAGCTGGCACCCTTTTTCTTTTCTTAAGATTGAAGGTTAAGGATGAAACTGGTCGGCTTCACGGATTGTCTAACAGTAATTCCCAGAAGGGTTGTTCAAATCTTTCTCGGCGTTCTTTCGATGGGTTAGGGCGTGCGGTCCGCGCAACGACGAGCTCGAGACCGGGAACAATATATAGGCCGTTTTCAAGCAGACCTCGAGCCGCCACAAGATCAGAGGGTGCCTGAGGCAGAATCGCCCCCTCAATTATTTTGTGTTCGCTGTAAGGCTGTCGGTGATGGGGTTGGTTGTTGTTCCACCAACAGTAACCCCAGGCAGGGTTTTGCTTCGAACCTGGTGCTGTCATCTGGTTTAGATAGTGGCCGGGTACAATGCGTGTGCCTTTGTGCTTGCCGTTGTTCAGGACCAGCTGGCCGATTTTTGCGAGATCAAAAGCGGTTGAGGCAAGTCCGCTAACCTTTGATCCATCGGGCAATAGTCGGGATCGATCCATCCATCGAGTCTCGTTCATACCGAGTGGGCCAAATAACCACTCGGCGCTGAGTTCATTCAGGGTCATGCCGGTGTGCAGGGACAGAATTTTTTTCAGGTAGTGGTAGGCAGTGTTGTCGTAGCGCCATGATTCTCCAACCGTGCCAAGTTCATTTAGTTCGTCATCCATACCCGTCGTCATCGCCATCAGCCTTTCGATAGTCAGGCTCGCTTCAGTCCAGGGTGAAAGGTTTGTCCATTCTGGTTCCAGGTGATGGTTGATGGCATCACAGGGTTCTAGAAGATACTTCTCTTCCGCTATACCGATAAGAATTGAAAGGAGACCTTTTTGAACAGCAAAAACATCAACGGGTGCGGGGTCGAACGATGCGTTTACGATTGTTTCGCCGGCCTGCATGACAATCAGCTGGGCAGAATGGTTTGCGCGTGCGAATTCAACGACGCGAGATAAGGTTTCGTCGCCCAGTTTCGTCTTTACAGGTGATGTCATGACGATAAGGTGTCAGGGGAATCGCTAGACCTGAATTCTCGAATAGGTTTCCAGAACCACCAGATTAATGCAGTAGCAACAATCGAGATCACGCCGCCCATAACCATTGTATTGGATGCGCCAATCAATCCCGCCCAGGTACCAACCCATATTGTCCCTATATTGTTCGCCGTCTGGGCAGCGAGAATCATGAGGGCAAATGAACGACCACGCATGTGGTCTGGGGTCGTTAACATGACGGTGGTCTGGCGCACGGCGACTGTTACGGCATCTGCGGCACCGAGCAAAGCGATCATTAATACGCCGAACCAGAGCGTCGTCGCGGTTCCGAATCCAAACAGGAAAAAGCCGTAGGCAAATGATGCATAAAGGACGAGCATTCCCTTTGCGCGGACGCCCACCAGCAGTAACGCAATAAATGATCCGAAGATGGCGCCTGCGGAATTCGCCGCGCCCAGGAAGCCTGTCGCGCTTGCTCCCCCTGCGAACAATCCCAATGCCAGTACTGGCAGAATCTCGCGATAAAAAGACGCGGTGGTAATGCCGACATCCAGCAGGAACAGCCCTGGTAAAATCGGGTGTTTTGAAACGAAGCTGAACCCATCTCTGGTTTGCTGGATCTGGGACGGCTTTTTGCCTTCTTCATGCGCATGTCCATCTGCTATTCCCTTCGCGCGAATGAACGACGGCAGCAGACTGGATACCAGGGAGATAGAACCAGCGAGGAAGAAAACAGCGGTCAGGTCGGCAGTGACGGCGACGAAAGCGAAAATCAGTGGGCCCGCAATAGCGGCGGCGTTGCTTGATGCTGTATCGGTTGAAGCAGCCAGCATCAGCTCGCGTTCCGGGATGATGATGGGTACCAGTGCAGACCTCGCAGGACTTGCCAGCATGTGGGTGCCCGCCGTAATAGCGATGCCAATATAGACGAGGATCGGTGTAAGCATGCCCTGCCAGTTAAGAATGCCCAGTGTGAGCAGCGCGATTGACGTGGTTGCATGAGCGAGGCTCATGAGTCGTTTTCGGTCGACTCGGTCTGCAAGATTTCCTGCCCACAGCGTCACTGGTACCTGAACAACGAGTTGAACAACGCCAATCAAACCGACCATGTACGCCGAACCCGTTTCGTCCAATAACCACTGCGCTGTTCCCAGGATCCTCATCCAGACCACGATTGAGCTCGCGATCAAGGCGACCCACAGGAAACGATAGTCCCGGTAAAGGAAGGCTCCCCAGGGCCTGGTGGGTTGTGAATCGGGTGAAGCGTTGTGGTCGCTGGTATTCATCAGGTTTTGGTTCAGGTTTTGGTTCAGGTTCAGGTTCAGGTTTTTGTTTGGTTTTCGGCCTGTGGCTATTGATCGACGCTGGTGGTTTGACCGGGGACAAATTCCAGAATTGCCCCGTCCGCCATCGTTGACAGATAGAGTTTACCTTCGTTGATGATATAGGATCTCGTGTAGTTGAGGTCTGATATAAACCGGTCGTGAAGTGACGGTGGAATACACATTGCCCTGGTGCTGACGAGTTGAGTGATGTTGAGCTGTGATGCTGTGTCGCTGGTCCAGCGACCCCGACCGCGATTGCAATCGGCTCGAATGACGAGGTTGCCGTCCTCCTGGAATCGAAGTGTGAATAAGCCTGGTGAGCGGGGCGCGTAGACTGAGTCATCCATCGACTGAATCAATGCCAGTTCCCAGAGCACACCGGTCAGGGTCAAACTTTCTTCAGAGGTGTCGGGTTTTTGTGTTGTACTGCACGCCGTTAGCAACAACAACAGGGTAATGTTGAAAAGTAAGCGCATCGTGAATCCGTATTGGGTCAGCCAGAATACCAGCTTGGTTCACATAATGGCGTTATGTGCGGAGGGTAATCAATAAAGCCGTTAGCGATGAATAAAAGCCGTTAGCGGTGAACAAAAGCCGTTAGCGGTGAATAAAAGCCGTTAGCGGTGAACAAAAGCCGTTAGCGTATTCAGTTGGCCTGAATCAGGAAAAACAGGGCACTGCAGTGAAATCACAGCAGTGCCCGGGCAAGTTAGCCGCCCATGGATTTCTTGACTTCTTCCATCTTCATTTCCGCATCTTTGGCAGCATCCATCGTTGCTTGCTCAATTTCAGCGGCGGCATCTTTGGCATCATCCATTGTGTCGCCCATCGATTCTGCCATATCTGCCATGGTAGCGTCGGCTTCATCGGCCGCATCAGACATCGCGTCAGACATTGAGTCCGCGCTGGATTCCATTGTGCTACCGGCTTCTTCTGCTGCGTTCTCCATGGAGCTCTCTTTTTCACAGGCGGACAGCAGGAGGATAGAGGCTAATATAAATAGATATTTCATCATCATTCTTCTTCTTTTTGGTTTAATTCGACATTGTACCCTACTTGGTTCTCCCGTGGGGTACGCCTTCGGACGAGATGCACCGAGCGCGCTAAAGCATGATGATCGTTGCCAGGCCCAGCATTGCCCCCATGCTGACGACATCGGTTGCCGTCGTCAGAAAAATTGTTGATGCCGTTGCCGGGTCCGCGCCAACCCTACGCATTGCCAGTGGGATCAGTACACCTGCAACGCCGGAGATAGTGCATGAAGCCGTCATTGCTACCAGTATAATACCGCCCAGCATAAGTGGTTCTGCCGCGTCGTTAAGAAATGCATACCCAAGCATGGCGGCACCGGCGGTCAAGCCGACCAGTAGTCCGTTGCTCATACCCAGTACCGCTTCCTTGCGTAGCAATCCACCTTCCATTCCCGGCTTTAGTTCATTAAGCGTCATGGACCGGAGAGTAATGGCAAGCGCCTGGCAGCCTGTGTTGCCCGACTGACCCGCCAGCACGGGCAGGAAAGCAGCCAGGGCAACAATTTGCTGGATGGTATCTTCAAACAGCCCGACTACCGCGCCGGCCATAAATGCGGTCAGGAGATTGAGTTGTAACCAGGGATGTCGAAACAAAAAGCTCTTCAGCCATGGTGTATTAAGACGTTCTTCTTTTTCAACACCAACCATTCGACCCGCTTGTGCGGTAAGTTCGTAGGTTTGTTGCTCGAAGAGGATATAACCCCTGACGATACCCAGTAGTATTCCTTCACCGTCGCAAACGGGATAACTGGGATAGTGGCGCCGAACGACTGCTTTCATGGCGTCTTCATGGGGCGCATCCACAATCAGGTGAAACGGCTCAATGACCATGATATCTGACATGGTGTTTCCCGGTGAGGCAAATAACATCTCACGCATGGCAACAAGCCCCACGAGCTTGCCCTTGTCAGTGACGTAAGCGTACGTCACCTGCAGTGCATCAGCGATGGGACGTATTTGTTCAACCGCGTCGGTCACAAGTACATTCGGTGAGAAAACCGCGTGTGCGGATTCCATGAATCTGCCAACGCTGCCTTCGGGATAGCTGATATTCTGGTCCAGGTGCGTGCCAAGATCTTTGCTTAGCAGCGGGACGAGTTCCAGCTGTCGAGCGTTTGAAAGACATGACAGGACCCTTACAGCCATTGTTTCATCCAGTCTTTCGAGGACTTCAGAAATCACCAGATTGTTTTCTCTTTCGAGGAGCGTGCATCCGTCCAGGGGGGCTCGTCTTGAAACTGCGATCGTCAGCTGGCGTATTCTTGTGTGATCGATTTCTTCTGCTTCGACTTCAGACTGCATGGTGCTCCTTAGCGAGTATTGACCTGTATAGCATGGCTATCCATCATGCGGCGGCCTTAACGTTAGTGCAATATGGATTAACCGGTGGGGCCAAGGGAGAAACGCCAGCTATAGTTGGAGGAAGTAAGCAGGTATTTGGGTTTAGCGCTGGGGCTCCATGAATCGTCTCCGCCGACACCCATATGGAACCCATCTACATTAACGAACAGTCCGCCCTCGGGAACCAGTTCGTACTCGTGCTGAGCTTCCATCAGCTGCTTCATACTGTATTGGCTTACGCCGAGTGAGAACCTTCCCTCTATAAGAATGTTTCCAATTCGAGCACTGTTCACGTCGCACCTGAGGCCATTTTCAGAAGGGAAGATATAAGGGGTGTGCATCTCGGGGGTCGATTGAGTCCATTGACCAACATCTGCACTGTGTTTTCTGTCAGGATAATTTTCATGTGGCCCGCGACCTAACCAGGATATTTCGCCAGGGTCTTGTGACAGGCGAAGCAGGGCACCTACCCTTGGTAGCGGTGGAGCAGATTCGCTGACGTTAACACCGACAGTGATCGTGGCCGTGCCATCCACGCTAAACTCATAAAGCCACGTGGTGCCCACCATCAACTGGTTGTTGTAAAAGTAGCCATGCTGAACGGTTAGGCTTTTGCTGGACTTGTCCTGTGGGAGGTCTTGTGAGAGACCCTGTGAGAAACCCAGACAACGATGTTGCCAATCGAATAACCCTGATGCCTGCCATTTCGCCAACCAGGAGTCGGGAGAAGGATGATCGACCTGGCTGCTGCAGATATCGTTGTCGATCGGGGCTCTGGTGAAGCAGTCGCTCATCGGTGAATGCAGCTGCTCCGCTTCATCAATCGACCAGTTGGTTAGCTCGCCGCTGTCCTTGCTGATAACGAAGGCTGAAGGTCCGCACCGTATGCGGTATTCGCCGGGTTTGTTTTGTATCTTTGCAGTTTCTGTACTCGTTTTTGCATTCGTTCCTGAGACCTCTTTGACAACAAACTGCTGGCGAGCGATCTCATGGTGCTTGCTGGCGAAATGGTTATCTGCGTTCAGCTGAATCCAGACATCGAGGTAAATCGTTTCCCGAGTGTCCCAGGCTGGCTCGCACAGGTTGAGTTGCGTTGAGGCGCTGGCGTTAAGCGCCAGATTGGTATCGCCAGAGGCAAGTGTTGACTCCTCTGTCCACACTCGCCAGTACAGGTGTTCATTGTCAGTGGTTCTGAAAAGATACTCACTGGTGATCGAAAGAATGAGGGAGGGCGCAGGCGAGATTGAAAACCTGAAAGGCTGTTGCATCCGTTTGGCCTCAAGCAACGCCGGGTGAATGGACCTGTCCGGGAAAACCAGACCGTTAATACAGAACTGGCGATCGTTAATCTCGTCGCCAAAATCGCCACCGTAAGCCCAGAATATTTTTCCATCTTCAGTTCGGGCTTCCAGGCCCTGGTCCACCCAGTCCCAGATAAAGCCGCCCTGTAGCCTCGGATAAGTCCGGAACGCATCCCAGTAGTCACTAAAATTACCCAGGCTGTTCCCCATCGCGTGTGCATACTCGCAAAGGATAATAGGCCGGTCCTCATGCGGTTGTTTCGACCACTTGATGATGCCGTACTTGGGATGCTCGAACGGTGCGTCCATATCGCGATCGGTCCGGGCGTACATCGGGCAGATAATGTCGGTCGCATCCGTGTCCGACCCACCACCTTCATATTGCACCGGCCTTGATGGATCCGTTTTCTTCACCCAACGGTACATGGCGTCATGATTACGACCATAACCGGATTCATTTCCCAGTGACCAGATGATGATGCACGGGTGATTGAAATCACGATTAACCATCCGGGTGACTCTTTCCAGGAACACGCCTGCCCACTCAGGATCATCCGACAGGCGATTCATTGGGCTGAGCCCATGGGTCTCGATATTGGCCTCGTCAACAACGTACAGGCCAAGCCTGTCGCACAAATCGTAAAAGCCCGGTTGATGCGGGTAGTGGGAACAACGAACAGCGTTGAAGTTATGCTGCTTCATTAGTCGCAGGTCTTCTTCGACAAGTTTGAGACTCTCGGTGTGACCTGTTTTTGGGTCATGCTCATGCTTATTCACCCCACGAATCAAAAGTGGTTTTCCGTTAAGACAGAGTTGGCCGCCGGTGATCTCGACTTTTCGGAAACCGACCTGGTAACCCTCGATCTCGATGGGAATGCCTTCCTGGTCCAGCAATAGCACCAGAACCCGGTAGAGGTTCGGTGCCTCGGCACTCCATTGTTCAGGCGTTGGCAGGTTAAGCACCGTGTGCAGCCGGTCCCGGTAGCGGCCCATTTCATCGACCAGGTCTGTGCCCAGACCTTTTGTCACTTCCTTAATTAACTCGTTGGATGAATTGAATATCTTGAGGCAAACCTCACACCCTCTCGCGTTCTGCGTAATGACTTTCGTTTCCAGTAAACCGTGCTCGTTACTGTCATCCAGTGTGGCGCCCAGTTTTACATCAACGATTCGTTGGCGGGGTTTTCGCAGCAGTCTGACGGATCGAAAAATCCCTGAAAGGTTCCACATATCCTGGTCTTCAAGGTAACTGCCGTCACACAGTCGCATCACCGTGACTGCGATAGTGTTTTCCCCTGAATGAAGATGAGTGGACAGGTCAAACTCGGCGCCAAGTCTGCTGTCTTGTGAGTAGCCGACAAACTGGTGGTTGCACCAGAGGTAAAAGGCACTATCAACCCCATCAAAGCAGATGCGGATTTGTTCATCGGAAGACCAGTGATCAGGTAAATCAAAGCTGGTCCGGTAACAGCCCGTTGGATTGGCCTCGGGGACGCGTGGAGGGTCCACCGGGAACGGGAATTTGACATTGGTGTAGATCGGCTTGTCGAATCCCTGTGTCTGCCAGTTGCCCGGGACCCGTATATCCGAAGAGCCGATGAGTTCGCCTGGCCAGGAACCCGGAATATTCGCAGGACTCTCGAACAGTTTGAACTGCCAGGTGCCGTCCAGGTTCATTTCGCTTTTACTTTCCCTTTCTTCCAGTGCCGATGGCTCATCTCGCCAGCTGTGCAATGGGCTATGAGATGGCAGGCGGTTCAGCGATGTGACTTCCTGCGTCTGCCAGAATTTTGTATCGAGAAAGTTCATCTGTTGAAACTGGTGGCTCTCTTATTTCGTGGAGTTGAACCGTAAGTTGTCGTTAGGGTTACGATCAGCCTACACTAACGGGCTCAGATACTGGACTCAATATGATTACACAGCCCGAAGTACCTTTTAGTCTACAAGACATCACAGTGGATTGGATTACGACAGCGCTGCGTGAAAGCGACATTATCAAGGATGAAAAGGTCGTTAGTTTTACGCATAAGGTGATCGGCGAAGAAGCGGGGTTCAACGGCGAGGTTGCCATATTCAGGCTTCAATATTCCGACCAGGAAAGCAGTGCGCCGAGTTCGATGGTCCTTAAAATCCCAACCGCATTGAAAAATCGTACGCTGGGTCAAACCATGGGCTTGTATGAGAAAGAGATCAGGTTTTATAGAGACCTCGAATCTTCGATCAGTATTCGGACTCCCCACCATTACTACAGTGCTCTCGATGTTGCGGATGATCCGGATGTTGTCCTGGAGCGGTTGGCGGGTCTCAACAAGATGCCCATGTGGTTGATCGGTATTCTGTCCGTCATTGCTGGCTGGGTCATCAGCTTTACACCGAGGCGCTATGCGCTGCTGATTGAAGACCTGAGCGGTTATCGGTTGGGAGACCAGTCGGTCGGTTGCTCTGAAGAAGACACAAAACATGTTCTCACTGCCATGGCAAAACTTCACGGTCAGTTCTGGGACAGCAAAGAACTCGCAGGCATGAGCTGGATTGCGCCGGTGGCAGCGACCAGCAAAATTATTCAAATGATGTTTTTGCAATCCGTCGGGAAGTTCAGGGCAGCGAATAAAGACACATTGTCAGAACGTCAGGTTCAGTTGACTGACTGGTTGAAGGCTAATGGGGAGGCGCTGACGGAAAAACTGGGTGAGGAATCTCCTACATTGCTGCACGGTGATTTTCGGCTGGATAATATCTGCTTCGATGATGCAAAAGGTGAAATACTGTTGTTCGATTGGCAGACCATGTCAAACGGTCCCGCCGGGATGGACCTGGCTTACTTTTTGAGCGCTGCATTACCCGTCGGAACAGATGAGAAAAAGATTAACGAGCTGATCGAGTACTATCATCAGGCGCTAAAGAACACGGGTGTGGAAATTTCGCCAGCCAGGCTTAGGTGGCAGTATGAGATTGGAATGCTCGCAACGCTACACAGGATCTTACCTGCCGCTCATACGAACCAGCTTGATCTGGGTTCCGATCGCGGGCCTCAAATGATGCAGGCCTGGATCGACAAAACGTTTGATAAGGTCCGGAACGTGCAGTTTGAAACTATCCTTGATCGTATCCCTGCCTAGTCCTGTTTCACTGTCCCCAAGGTACCTGAGAGGTTAGAGCCAGACCTCGAGATTGTTCTGCCTGCCGATTTCCCGGGACAGTTTCATGGCCAGAAGGTCAGTCATGTTGCAGGTATCCAGTAGTGAAAGGACGTCGTCCTGTTGCTGTTTATCCAGCGATTCGAATTCATCCTGCACACGCTTTAACAGATAGAACCTGAAGGGCTGTGCCAGCGCATTGATGGTGACGCCGCTTAGTTGGAAGTTGGCCATTCCAACACCACGTGCGCATTGCGTTCCGGATTCCAGATCGTCCTGCTGGTTGATCCAGTCATTGATACAGGCGCTTGCGGCAAGGGTTTCGGGAACAAAATCGATGGCGATATGTTTCAACACTTCCACTAGAGCGTTCCGAATTGGGCATCGTCTCCCGATAAGGGATGCCGGCTTTGATGAGGTAACTTCTGGCCCGCCCGGTGTAGAGGGAGAGCGGCGCGCCGTAAAGTATAGAGGGCGCGCCGTAAAGTATAGAGGGCGCGCCGTAAAGTATAGAGGGCGCGCCGTAAAGTATAGAGGGCGCGCCGTAAAGTATAGAAGGCGCGCTTTGCGGAATTGATTCAGTCAAAGGTGTTCCTCGTTGTTAGTTCGGCCAGTAGATGTATTCATCGCCTGCTTCATATGCCTGACCACCATGCTTATCAATCAGCTGTGGCGAGTCCAGGAAGCTGGGCCACAGGGGATCAGCCTGTTCGGCATTGTGCCCGGCGAGCAGCGCTTCAAGTTTACTGACCATTTCAGGTTCGCTGACCGCGAGGTTATGTTGCTCCGTCGGATCTTCTTCAAGGTTGAACAACCACGGGGTGACCGGCCTGTCTGCGCGAATCAGCTTCCAGCCATTGTGTAATACCGACTGGTGATGACCTTCTCGCCAGAACAGGGTCTCATGTGGTTTACCCGATGTCTCGTGTCTGACAAAAGGCAGTAGATCAACCCCGTCATACTTTACGTCGTCCGGGATGGTGGCACCCGCGGCAGCGGCAATAGTGTGGAACAGGTCAATGTGGTGCACGGGTTCGGAAAAACTGGAGTCGGGATCGATCCTGTCCGGCCATTTCGCCATAAAGGGTACGTGCGTCCCACCTTCAAAGTGGGTCAGTTTCCAGCCACGGTAGGGTTTGTTGATATCCGGTAATCCAATATAACCGGCACCGCCGTTGTCGCTGGTGAAAATAATGAGCGTGTTCTCACTGAGCCCGAGTTCCTCGAGTTTCCGGGTAATCCTGCCAACGCTCCGGTCCAGTGAATGGATCATTGCCGCGTAAACCCGAAGCGTGTGATCTTGTATATGGGAGAACTTGTCGTAGTCCTCGCGGGTCGCCTGCAGTGGGTTGTGAATTCCCCAGTGGGC
>Ga0222633_1000977_pt1 | contig 18533 bp, 14 predicted proteins | sample AntAcemetageno48_FD_179816 | JGI IMG/M metagenome (GOLD analysis project Ga0222633, IMG submission 179816) | Saline water microbial communities from Ace Lake, Antarctica - #48 | ecosystem: Environmental > Aquatic > Non-marine Saline and Alkaline > Saline | place: Antarctica: Ace Lake | collected...
TTCTCCGCTCGATTTGATGCGCCTCCGTGATATCCGGAGACACGATACCTTCGACCGCAAAGATTTCCGCGGCCGGATCCCCTCCAGTGGCGAAAGGCTTGTAACGCGGACCCAGGAATCCGGCCTCAGAGAATCTTCCCTGGGGTTGTGTCAGGACAATGTACGGCGGTATCAGTCCTTTGTACCCTGCATCATATCCTTTGAAATACGAAACCACGGCACCGGAACCCGGGAACACATCCCGCTCAGATGTTCTCCCCGTCTGAACCAGATAGGCGGCCGTCTCATGGCCGTTGTTGCCGTGAGTCATGCTGCGAATCAGGGAGTAGTCCTCCGCCTTTTTAGAAAGCTCGGGAAGAAGCTGGCCGATGCGCATGCCGTCGACACTAGTCTCAATTGGCTGATCGAGTGGCCCGCAAATCGCACGTCCCGCCTCAGGCTTGGGATCAAACGTATCGGTGTGGCTGGGACCACCCCATAGCCAGATCTGGATGACCGATTTGGCGGGAGCGTTGCGGTCGACCACATCACGCAATACAGGATCAGCTGCCCGAATTCCCATGGGCTCCATTAAGAGTAATCCCGCCGATCCATAGACCGACTTTCGCAGTGCCTCCCGACGCCCCATGGGAACACCGCCAAAGGAGCCAACGACTCGATTAAGATCACGAATGTGTCTTCGGCTTGTAGGATATGTTGGGGGCTTCATGGTTAGTCAGGGGTTTATTTTTGTTATGGTCAGAGATGCATTTAAAGCGACTTCATCAGTGGACGAAAAAGAATTCAGGTTGGTTGATCAGGGCCCAGACTAAATCTGCAGCCAGCTCTTTCATTCCCCGGTAAGAAAGGTTGAAATAGTCGTCAACAACGACTTTTTCCTCCGCTGTCGGATACCGTGAAAGAACATTGAGGTAGATTCTCTCTACTAACTCGGGGCGATCTTCATCACCGGTTTCAGCACCGAGTCTCACCAACGGACAGACCTTGATTTTTTTCTGAACGTGACTGGAATTCAGCAGATGCAACCGCTGGGCAGGCGTTGTATTTCGACTCCTCTCCGATTCGAGTCCGGTATCGCGGGGAGGACGACCATACAATTCCAGAAACGAGCTCGTGATACTTCCATCTGCCAGGGCGATTCCGCGGATGTCATCAGGGACAAAAGTAAACGGTTCCGGAATCGGGCTGCTGTATTCCTCGGATGTCTCGGTGATAAAATTCAGGGCATCGATGAGAACCTCCGCTTCAAGACGCCTCAACGGATAATGAGTAAAATTGCTAACGGCTTCCGGGGTTTCCTGGGCTGGAATCGAAGACAACTGGAATGTTTTTGAATTCAGAATGATCCGATACAGATGCCTCATGTCGCAATTCGATGTGGCGAATTCCTCCGCCAGAAACTCTAACAAAGCTGCATTTGACGGCGGATTGTGAGGCCCGATATCATCCGCTTCGTGAACAATCCCCCTGCCCATCAACCAGGCCCAGACACGATTGGATATCGACTTGGAAAAATAGGGGTTCTCCTTACGAAGCAGCCAATCAGCAAAGACTGCCCGCGGATCATGCTGAGACGGGTCGAGTGTAACCGGCGTTCCGTCGGGGCAAATCGCACTCTTATAAAGCTCTTCCTTGTCCATCGTAGGATCGAAATAAACAATCTCCTCTTTCCATTCCGATGTGGACTTGTAGGCAACATGGGAGAATAACCCTGCCATCGCATCCAACTTTCGTTCAGGCCAGTTCTCGGTGCGCTCTCCCATCAGCGTGAGCGCCACAGTAGAAGCAATTCCCTGCGGGGTTCGATCCTTCATCGCCCTGTAGAAATTAACCTCCCCTTCCCGGAAGTTGCTTCCGCTGCCTATGAGGAGTTCACGGGCAAACTCGTGATAAGGCTTATTGCTACGAATACTGTCGAGTATCCAGTGGTGATAAGCTTGAACAGCGTTGGGCCACAACTTGATCGGAAACTCCGCTTTGACACGCAGGAGATCGCCCCACTTCATCGCCCAGTAATCGGCAAACTCGGGTCTCTCAAGGAGTTGCTCGATCAGAAACTGTCGCTTGACCTCATCATTTGAAGCTAGAAAATCACGGACTTCGTCCTCGCGGGGAAGAGTCCCGATGGTCACTAGAAAAATCCTTCGAACGAATACTTCATCAGAGCACAATTCGGCAGGATCCAGGTCCAATTCCTCCCATTGCTGAGCGCATAACTCATCAATTCGATCACTCGCAGTTTTTGCATTACCGGGAACAATTTTCACCGGCCCGGCAACAAAGATTTGTTCATCGGCCTCTAAAGCTCCCCCGATCAGGAGCCATGCTAAAACAGAAAACCGAACTAGTAATTTCATGACTATTCCACTTTCTCACTTCGATTAATCGGAGAGAAGGTAACTCCTTCGATCTCTACTAAAAGATCAGGGCGGCAAACTTCGGCCAACGCGAAAACAGATGGCACCTGTCCCAACCGTCGCTCACAAACGGCGCGACATTTTTCAAAATCCTCGGCGTGCTTTACATAGACTCTGATTTTGGCGAACTCTTGCAGGGTAGCTCCTGCACCCGGCCACCCCAATCGCTCGAAATTATCGGCAGCGATCAAATTCTCGATATTAGTCAAGGTCTGTTCAGTCTGCTTTTCAGCGTCGCCGGGATAGACAGTCCCGGCATCGACGATGCTGGCAGTGCCGGATATCCAGGTTGTCATATAATCCCCCATCCGAATGGCAGTGGCCCGTGAGAACTTTGGACTTTTGTCAGAGTATTCTTTCGGATAGTCGAATGCCGACATCTGCTGCGGATTTTCGAGCGAGAGAATCTCCACATCCTCCCGCTCCGTCTGGATGGCCAACCCTGCTACCACGAGACCATGTTCGGCGGTGCCGATCCCCGTGCTTGCAGGATAGATCCCACCACTCACCGTTTGATTGACCAAAGGATTTGAACCGAAGTCAACATCCTTAAAATAGTCCGTTCTCCCCCGGTTAAGTTCCCGGTATCGTTCGATGCCATCTTCCTCCTCGGTAATCCCCCCCTGATAGAGCCAGAGTCTGGCAACAGCGTTGAATGGGACCCCGACTGCAGTGAATGTTTTACCAAGTTTCTCAAAAGCCTCAACCCCCTGTTCGTAGGCAGATCGGTCGGATAAGTGAATTGCTCCTGCTGATGCATAAACCCAGCGCAGCCCATCATGCTCCACCGTCAATAAATGGGGGCCATGAAATCCAACAGTCACGGTATCTGTACTGATCGCCCAGGCCTCCACCGCCATTTTTGCCCCGTCACATGGAGGTTGAACCACAAACAAGGTCAGTGGCATCTCCTCATCAAAATAAGCCTCAAACAACCTTTTGATTGCCGGGACATCGGAAGCATCAGCGACAAACACGGTCTGCATCGTCATCACCATCGGCTGTTTTTGATTCCGCAAAATTTGGCGAATCATGGATACGGTTTCCCACGCCTGATCACGAACGCCTCCGCCTCCCTTCGGAGTCACCATGATGGCAAGACGAATCATATCTCCATAGTCAATCACCGTGTGATGTTGCCCAGCTAACAGATCAGCTACGTCCGTATCTGCCTCGTTTTGTGCTGGCGGTCGGCAACTTTCACCAAATCGGCCTAAAAGGTCTTTGTCGGGATCTAGTTGAGGGGTTGACTGAGGTCTGGAAATATCACGACTCATGCTGGAAAAGTGGGGGTCCTTGAGGGTTCATCCGGTCGATGTCCTTAAATCATCACCTCTTATAAGAGTAGCGAATCGGCCATGTGCAAAACTACGCATTAATTGCCGATACCTGTGCATATATTGCCTTCATTGCACCAATCACTGCGATGCCCCATTTGTCAGCCCCGGTCTCCAGGCGATGCGCGAAAACGCAGCGGCTCGGAAAAGGGATGACAGCTTTCGAAAATGGGGAATTCCGCTTCATCGCAGCCTGTTGCCTGAATGCTTCATGGGTAATTGCCGGGTTGTGGGATTTAAAAAATCAGGGAGCCTTCGCAACATCGTGAATCGCCGCAAAGGTCTCGGTCTTGTCTACACCTAGACCCACCTGCTGATGAGCAATCGAGCCGTCGCGCCGAAGCACGGTGATGATGTTGGAGTGGGCAAAATCCATCGCAGAAGACTGTCGATATTTCATTCCGAGAGCAACGGCAAGCTCAAGGACGCCGTCCTCCGTTCCTGTTAGAATCTTCCAATGTCCCGGAGTGAATTTATACTGCATCTCAAGCTGCTTGAGTCTACCGGGCGTGTCGTTCACGGGATCAATCGAGATGAAGGCATATCCGATCGGTTCCGAATCGCCGCTTTCCTTTAGACCGTTTTCAATTGCGATCAGATCTGCGATGAGACGCGGACAAGCATTCTGGCAACTGGTGTATCCCATCACCACGACCCGCACTTTGTCTCCGAGGTCAGAGAGCACCATCTTTTCACCATCCTGATCAAACCATTCCGAAGTGAGGTCGAAAACCGAACCGTCAGCCGCTGCCGGCGTTCCGGCGGGAAGCGTTGTGGCTGCGGCGGGATCCTCCGCGATGACCGGATCCTGCGCCATGGCCGGGATCAAAAGGCAGGTAAAGAGAACGCAGAATAATGCAATTTTCATGGATTAGCGGGTTTTTCAGGAACTGATTTGGCACCGCGAAAACCAAGATTGGCCACGGTGTAGTTTCCGCCGAGGGAGGAGCGAAAGGCATAACGCATGAAGGCTGCGTAGTTGGAAGGATCTCCGGAGCTGAGAGCACCGCCGGCACAGAATAGGTTCCGCTCCAGTGTGGTGTCGCCGCGGGACTCACCGGTAACGGTGGCGTTGTTGAAATCGCGCACCCACTCCCAGACAAGGCCATGAAGGCCATTGACGCCGTGATAGTTCTCCGGAAAGGATTCAGCGGTGGGATACTGTTCCGGATTGGGCGTGGCGTACCATTCCAGGATTCTGCTGTGAAAGGACGGGGCCGAGGTTGCATCAGGGCGGGTTGCGTCCGCGCAGGCGGCATACTCCCACTCGTCGGTAGTCGGAAGTCGTTTACCCAAAGGCTTCAGATACGCCCGGGCTGCAAACCATGAGATGTTGGTGACGGGGGCTTTTGCAACTTGCCCGGCATCCGGACCCAGATCCAGATCGCCCACCCAGTGCCTCAGATAATTGGCATCCGCGAAAAGACGCTTCACCTGCGATCGACGCCACTCCGGATGAGTGCGCACGAATTCGAGAAACTGCCCGTTTGTGACCGGTACCCTGTCCAGATAAAATGCGGAGACGGAGATGGAAGCGGCGTCCTTATCGTAAAGTGGAGTATAGGATCCGGCAGGAATCCGAACCATATCATTGTCACTGTCCTCTCCGATTGCGGGGAGGGTCAGCATCGACAGCAGAGCTGCAGCAGTGAGGAGAAATCGAGTCACGGTCATTGAGATTTGAGTTTAGCAAACAGGTCGCACAGGCTGACAGTCAGAGCGTCTGGATTCGGCACGATGTGGTAATGATCTTTCGAGAACATCGCCGGGAATGTTTCACGAGCGCGGGTTTCGACAGCGAAGGCATGCGTCTTGATCCCATGAGCCTCGCCTGTAGCAATGGCGCGTTTGACATCCTGAATGCCATAGGTGCCTTCGTAGCGATCGTAGTCACAGGGCCGACCGTCTGTGATCAGTATTACGATTTTTCGACTCGCGTGCTGTTTGTCGATTGTTTCGTGAGCATGACGAAGGGCCGGACCAATTCGGGTATAGCCGTCAGCTCTTATTTCACCGAGCCGCGGACGAACCTGATTCCACTCCTCATCGAATGTCTTGATCCAGTCGAACGAACAGCGATGGCGCGTGTCTGAACTGAAGGTGGCCACGGCAAATTGATCAATGAATTCCGAGAGCACTTCCCCGGTGCAAAGCATGGTCTCACGTATGATATCAAGAACTCGCAGCCCGTCGACGTAGCTATCGGTGGAATAGGATCGGTCCAGCAGAACGAGTGCAGCGACGTCATGCAGTTCCCGCTTTCGATGGAGGTAGATATTTTCGTCCGGATTCTGGCCGGCCCGCCAGGCAACCTGGTAATCGACCAGTGCATCGAGATCGAGTTCGTCACCCGAGGCCTGACGTTTGGCGCGCAGGTATTCGTTGGCGAGGTGGGCGAACTTCTTTTTCAACGAAAGGATGAGAGCGCGATGTTCGTTGAGCGAGTCAGAAACCCATTCGGCCAACCCTCCCTTTGCTGCTGATTCAAAAACTCGACACCAATCGTCCCGGTAGCGATGACGGCGATGATCCCATTCCGGATAGGGAATGCCACCGGTCACCTCTGTGTCGTCGGCCTCGAAAGCAAGTGACTCCAAAAGCACATCGGCTCGATAAATCGAGGAAGGTCGATCGCGTGATCGCAGCACATGGGTCATGTCGACCTGATTGAGCGCCTCCTCGTGATCCTCGAGTTCATCTTCCTCATCGTTCTTGCGAGTCAGTCCCGTGTGTTCCTCGAGAGTTTCCGCTTTCTCAAAAGTGTGGACCGGCATTTCCGAGCCTGAGCCATCATCCTCCCGCTCCGCTTCAACGGTTACGTCGAGTTGACCTTTGCCCTGAATCTCAGTGGTGTGATCCGGCAAGTCTTCGTCATCCCCCTTCTCGCCAGATTCTGAGATGATCGTCTGATGATTCGCATCGTCCGGGCAGGAAGAGCGAATCGTGCCGAGAGATTTCCAAAATGAATCAGGAGTATCAAAAGCGCCAATTGTCTCCGCAATCACACTCGGTAGATGAGGAAAGTCTTCGCCCACTTCCTCGATTTTTTCCGAAAGCGATCCTTCTTCACTCCGGCGCCATTGATGATGAATAGCAAGGCCCCCGATGAGAGTTTTGATTTCGTAAAAGGCGAGGTTTGCCTCGGAACTGGAAGCCTCGGAAAACTCGGGCGGCAGAAAGATGCGCTCGTCATCGCAGAGAGAGCGCTCGCTGGTTTCGAACAAGGTAACCGGTTTGCCTGCAGCCATCTGAGCCAAAAGAAAGAGTCTTTGCCGATGGTCCTTGAGATGGGCGCGCACAGCCGCAGCACGACGTTCCTGCGGACGAGTGACGGCGCGTTGATAGAGGGCCTTGAGCCCGAGAAAGGTGCTTTCTTCCCATTCAAACATGGGGGGAGTAGTTACAGGTGTAGATCGATCAATTGCTTAAGCGCAGCGAGTGTATCCGGATCATCGGTGACTGGCTCCGCGATGGCTGCATGGCTGGCAAGCCGGGGAGGAAGCCCTGCCGCAATGAGCTTGGCAGCATCGACAAGCAGTCGGGTCGAGACCGGATCCAGTAGCGAGAGTTCCGTGAGCGAACGGGCTTTGTCGGCAATCTTCACCAGCAATCGCGCGATCGATTCTTCGCAGCCGGACTCGTGCACAACCACTTCGGTTTCCTTGTCGCCCGAGGGAAAATCAAATTCCAGCCCGACAAAACGTTGCCGCGTCGACGGCTTCATTTCCCGCATCGAATGCTGGTAACCGGGGTTGTAGCTGGCAACGACCATGAACTCGGGAGGGGCCTGCAAGGACTCACCGGTTCGATCGAGAAAGAGCTCCCGCCGGTCATCGGTAATCGAGTGAACGACCACGATCGCATCGGAGCGGGCCTCGGCGATCTCGTCGAGATACAGAAGAGCGCCGGATCGTACCGCCCGGGTCACCGGACCATCCGTCCAGCGGGTTTCGCCCCCGAGAAGGAGATGGCGACCGAGAAAATCCGTCGCTGAAGTATCTTCGTTGCAGCTGACGGTGATGAGGTCGAGCCCCAGCTTCGCCGCCATGTGACGGACGAAGCGAGTTTTTCCACAACCAGTCGGTCCCTTGATCAGGACCGGTAAATTGGTCTTCCACGCCGTTTCAAAGACGTCAGATTCTTTTCCGGTTTCGAGATAGAAAACGCCTTCCGACATGAGTGGCTATAAGGAAGAAGAAGGATCCAGGGCCTCGTCGTTGGGAAGACCGTGCATCCAGAAATTGTAAATGAAAGCACCAATCCCGACGGAGAAAAGCGAGGCGGCCAGGATGAGGCCGAAGAAGTGAACTTGGATTTCTTCCTGCACGGCGAGGAAATCGAGACCCATGCGACGCTCGAGGTTCACCTGGGTAATTCCCGCCACAGCGAAAGCAGCCGTCATGGCGATCATTCCGATGTTGGAGCACCAATAGGCAATCCCTGCGGACTTGGCATCCCAGAGTTTTCTTCCTGTCAGTAAAGGCATGGCGTAGGCGATCATCGCCAGGTTAATCATCGCGTAAGCGCCCCAGAAAGCCAGGTGCCCGTGCATCGCGGTGACGAGGGTGCCGTGGGTCCAGAGATTGACTTGGGGCAGGGTGTGCGCCAACCCGAGAAAGCCGGCTCCGACGAAGGAGATGATCGCGGAACCGAGCGTCCAGGAGAGCGCGATCCGGTTGGGATGATTCCGTTTTCCCTTTTTCACGATGACGAAGGCGTAGATGGCCATACCCAGGAATGCGAGCGGCTCGAGCGCCGAGAAGATACCGCCGATCCAGAGCCAGTAGCTAGGCGTACCGATATAATAATAGTGGTGACCGGTGCCGAGGATTCCGGAGAGAAAAGTGAGACCGACGATGATATAGAGCCATTTCTCGAGCACCTCCCGATCGATCCCGGTGAGCTTGATCAGAAGAAAGCAGAGCATCCCGCCCATGATGAGCTCCCAAACACCTTCGACCCAGAGATGCACCACCCACCAGCGGTAGAAGGAATCCATGGTCTGGTTGTCGAAAGCTATCATCCCCGGCAGGTAGAGAAGTGCTGCGAAGAGTAGGCCCATGTAGAGAACGATCGAAGTCGTGGTGAAACGGTTTCCCTTCCAGATCGTCATTCCGATATTCACGACGAACATCAGCACGTTGATGACGACGAGGTAATCGAGAGGACGGGGAATCTCGAGAAACTTCCGGCCTTCCCACCAGTTGACGTGATAGCCGACAAGCGCGGTTACACCGACGAGCAGGAAAGTGATCAACTGGATCGGAGCCAGCTTCGGCCAATAGAGTTCGCGATCCGCCTCCTCGGGAATGATATAGTGGGCCGCACCCATGAATCCGAGAAGCAACCAGAAGACGAGCAAATTCGTGTGGACCGCGCGGGCGGTGTTGAACGGAATGATTTCGTGGAGCCCATCATATCCCATGTGGGCAAAGCCCATGATGAAACCGTAGACGACCTGGAGAACGAGAAGAAGCATCGCCGCAGCGAAGAACCAGTAGGCGATTTTTTGAGATTTGAATTTCATGACGTTAGCGCAGCGAAATTGATTATCGGTGGTTCGGGATCAGGCAGCAGGTTTGGTTTCAGCGTTGGAGTAGAGGTAATCGAGAATTTCCTCCAATTGCTCTTCGGAAACGACAGCAGGAACAAGATCCGGCATCGCCGTTCCGGGTTTGATTTTCTGGGGATCAGAGATCCACTGGCGTAGTTCGTCTCTCGACTTCGTGGCATGGACACCGTCGAGAGGAGGAGCACCGATGAGGGCACCTGCGGCACCGCCTTCTCCTGCCACGCTATGACAGCCAGTGCAGGCTGCCGTGACCATGATAGCCGGCACCGGTGAAGGAAGAAGCTTCACGGGTGCCGCCGAACTGGCCGCAACTCCTTCCATCTTGGCTCGCAACGGGGGATCGGCAGGGAAACCGTTCAGATCCACTTTTCCGCACCAGTCGAAAAAGGCGATGATGTTATCCAGGTCTTCTTCCGAGAAATCGTATTTCACCATCTTGCGGCGACCGGGATACATCGCTTCGGGATCCTTCAGGAAAACCCGCAGCCAGGCTTCGCCGCGACGATCCACCGTCTTGGTAAGTTCCGGCGCATAATAAGCCCCTTCCCCAAAGAGAGTGTGACAGCCCATGCAATTGTTTTCCTCCCAGATCTTCTTCCCGGCAACGACTGCGGGAGTGATCTGATCCGCATTGGTCTGGTCGGGCACCTTTCGATGGGTATCAAATGTCAGGGCAAAGAAAAGTCCCGAAAACAGGACGGTGCCGCCGACAAAGAAGGTTCGGGCTTGGGATTTAGTTAGCATGGCAATGGGTCTGGTTCTAAATCGGAATTCGAGGGTGGAAGGCAGTTAAAAAAGCGAGCTTCTCCCGGTGACTTATTTGGGAGCGGGAACGGCAGGTGCAGGAACTGCGGGAGCGGGAACGGCAGGTGCTGGTGCTGGTGCTGGTGCAGCATTGGCGGGAGCCGCAGTCGGAGGCGGGCCTTTTTTGCGGGCGGCGTCAACCATTGCCGGAGTGACTTCAGTGCCGTTGTTCTCCCAGCTATTGTAGACATAGGTTAATGCATTGGCGATCTGCTCATCCGAAAGTCCTAGCTGCGGCATGATGGAATTGAATTCGTTACCGTTGACGGTGACTTTCCCGACCATTCCGTGAATCACAGTACCGATGGCGCGGGTCGCATCAGCATTGAGGTAGTCAGACTTGGCAAGGGGCGGGAAGGCCATTGGAATGCCCTCGCCGCTGGCCTGGTGGCAGGCCATGCAGACCCGGGTGTAGACGATCTTTCCCGCGACGATCCGTTCAGCCTTGTTGGCAGCAGCCGGGGCGAGACTGCTTTCCTGGGGAATGGTCTGGATGGTGCCTCCCTCGGGCAGATAGATGCGATCGTCGATTTTGCCGGAGTAGACGAGCTTGTTTTCTTCGCCGCCGACTTTCAACATGCCGAGGGCACCCTTGTTGAAGGCACGGAAGATCGAGTGATCGACGAGAATAAAGGTGCCGGCCGTTTCCGTTTTGAATTCGGCGATCGCGGCACCACCGGCGGGCACGAGCGTCGTCTGGACGTTGTGATTGGCGGTGCTTCCACCTTCGGAATAGAGAGTGTCAAAAATCTCGCCGATGACATGGAACGACGAGACGAGGTTCGGCCCACCATTTCCAACGAATAGCCGAACGGTTTCCCCCAAGTCGGCGGTGATGGCATTGTCCCCGGCGAGCGCGCCGACAGAACCATTGAAAAGCACGTAGTCAGGATTTTCCGCGATAGCCTTCTCCATGCTGAAAGGCTGAAGCCCGGCCTGGCCATACTTGCCTTTCGTGTAGAAGTCGCCCTGCATGACGTAGTATTCCTTGTCGACAGGAGGCAGACCGCCCTCGGGTTCAACGAGGATGAGGCCATACATGCCGTTGGCAATGTGCATCCCGACCGGTGCTGTCGCGCAATGATAGACATACAATCCCGGATTCATCGCCGTGAAAGAGAAGACCGACTCATGTCCCGGAGCCGTAAACGAGGATGCTGCTCCACCGCCGGGCCCGGTAACAGCATGAAGGTCGATGTTGTGGGGCATCTTCGAGTCAGGATGGTTTGCGAGGTGAAACTCGACGTAGTCGCCCTGACGAACCCGGATAAATTTGCCGGGGACACTGCCTCCAAAAGTCCAGAAGGTGTATTTCACGCCCTCCGCGATTTCTTTGACGACCTCAGTCACCTCCAGATTTACAACGACCTTGGCAGGCTCGGCACGGATGATTGGAGGCGGGACACTAGGAGCATCAGTGAGTACGGCGATTTCCTCCAAGGTAGGAATTTCAGTGGGAACCTTCGCCTCCGGCCACTGATTTCCGCCAGGTGCCGATGAGCTTTGAGTTCTATTGGAGTCGCTAATTTCCTGGAGTTCGGCAAGGAGAGTCTCCTGGCCGCCCTTCTGCGCCTCTGAGAGTTTATTTTGCCCACATCCAGAGAGAAAGAGCGTGGCGAGCGATATGGTAAGGAACCCGAGTGGGAATTTCATAGAGAATTTTGAAGATAACGCTGGGGAATTGATGTGAAATAAAGCAAGGTGATTCCTTTTACAAGAAATTAAGATAAGAAATTCTGATTTAATTAAATTGCGAGCAAGAAATCACAATTGAAGCACGGTTATGCTGCCCCTGCTTTTCGGCTTCCCGCTCTTAAGAATTACCGAATGGTTGCTATCTACAGTATTGTTAGTTTGGTACGCGCAAAGAAATGAACACTCTCGGATACGGAAAGGTGGCCCAGACAGCCATCTCAGCAATGAGCCACCTGGCGGTACACTACGATGAAGGGGAGACTCGCTACAATGCCGCCCAAATCGCCGAAGCCCGGAATCTCCCCCAACCTATTGTCGCGAAGGTGCTGAGCCAGTTGGCACAGAGCGATTACATTTCCGGCACAGCAGGACGAAACGGCGGCTACGCCCTCATGGTTTCTCCGGAAAAAATCACGTTTTTCGATGTCGTCACGCTCTTCGAGAAGGTAGGAGAGAGACCCTTCTGCCCTTTTGGACCGGGATGGTGCAAAGAGCACAACCCTTGCGCCGTCCACGACGAAATCGATGCGCTCCACCACTCCGTTCACTGTTTTCTCAAAGGGACGCATTTTGGAGTTCTGGAAAAGCCCGCCGATTAACTCATCGGCGCAGTAGGAGAGGATTCAGCAGTGCGCTAGTGAGACAAAACTAAACTAAGACCTTTTCCTCTTAATCGATCTTGTTTCCCCGACATCCCGACCCACCGGTTGCCAGATGAACGACACGGACCCAGCCTTACTACACGTGAGTGAAGGCAAAACGGGAGAGGACGAAAACGAACCTCCCGGAGGCATTCTCGTCTGGATGATCGTGTTTTTGGAACTCCTCACCTTCGGTGCCGGATTGGGTGTATTCCTGTTCCAGGGCCAACAGGACATCGAAGGTTTCAGAAGCAGTCGGGAAATGCTGAACCAACCCCTGGCATTCGCCAATACGCTGATACTGCTGACGGGAGGTTGGTTCATGGTCAACGGACTGACCTCGCTTCGCAGCGGAAACGCCCGCTCCTCCTTACGATGGATTGTAGCTGCCATCGCGACGGGAGTCGGATTTATGGCACTCAAGTGCGTCGAATACACCGAGAAAATCGAGCATGGCATCAGCTTTGGTGAAGACACGTTTTTTACGCTGTACTTCCTACTGACCGGATTCCACGTGGCACACGTGTTCGCCGCCGTCGTGATTCTGCTCTTCCTGGCGGTGAAAATCCGAAAGGGTTTCTACACACCTGAAGAACATCTGGATGTCGAAAGCGGAGCCATCTTTTGGCACATGTGCGATCTCATCTGGTTGCTGATTTTCCCCGTCATTTACCTCCTATGAAAAAGGTAAACACCTTGATCTGGATCACGCTCCTCCTGCTCAGCTGCCTGGGATTTTTCCTAAGTGAACAAGCGGAGAACGCAACAAAGTATTCCACCTTCCTTGTCATGGCGGTGGCCGGAGGGAAGACAATGTTGGTAACGCAGGGATACATGGAGTTGAGACAGGCACCTCGAATCTGGAACCTTGCGATCCTCGGGCTGATCGGCTCCTTGCTCTGCATGGTAATCCTTCTCTCCTGAGAGCGGCAAGCAGACCGCATGCGGCTTCATCTTAAGAGACGTTGTCACGCGGCATCGTCTGGATCAATTCAAGACCTGAACCGGTTTTCGACCTCCCGATGGCCATAATCCCACAAAACTTGGCTGCCCACCCATAGAAGCGATTCACAATTTCGTCGAAAGGTGATGTATCACTCCCCTTTTGACTGCGACGCCCGCCTTCTTAACGGCAGTTTTCCACTTGGTCATTTCACTCCAGCCTCCTACAACTATCAGCGCCCCTCATTCCGCAGCCCCTTCACAACCCCAAGAACAATGATGCGATCCCCTGCCTATGCCCCCTCTTTGCGAGGAGTTCTTCCCCTCTTCCTTGCCATTGGAGTAGGGCCTCTGATTCAGCATTCGGAAGCTGCCACCAACATAGGGGCAGAGGCCATCATCGAGGCCACTGGCGTTCAGGGAGGGTTTGTGGTTCATCTCCTGGACGACCAGTCAGAGTCTCCTTTTGCCTTAACCGGAGAGTTGCGAGTGAACAGCGCCTATCAAGTTCAAGGTTGGTCCCGGGATGAAGACCTCGTCGCCGAAGCCAGATCATCTTTGCAAAAACTTGACTCCTACGGTGAGGTCTCCGTCGACCTTCTTCGAGATGATACCGGTGCACTCCCCTACATCGACAACATGGTCAATCTGCTGGTGTCCTCCGCCACCGACGCATTAGGAGTTTCTGAAAAAGAGATCCTGCGAGTACTGACGCCCAAGGGAAAAGCCTATCTAAGACAGAAAGACGGGTCCTGGAAAACGCTCAACAAGCCTCGCCCCACCAACATCGACGACTGGACCCACTACCTCCATGGTCCCGATGGCAATGCTGTCGCTCACGATACCGCCGTCGACAGTCCTCGTCACATGCAGTGGGTCGGCAGCCCTAAATGGAGCCGCCACCATGATCGCATGGCCAGCATGAGTGCGCTCGTTTCCGCCGCAGGCCGCTTGTTTTACATCATGGATGATGGATCGAGGATTTCCATCCAACTCCCTGCCAAGTGGACGCTCGTCGGCCGCGATGCCTTCAACGGCACGGTCCTCTGGAAGCGCGTCATCCCCAATTGGCACAGCCACCTCTGGCCGTTAAAGAGCGGGCCCACCCAACTGGCCCGCCGACTCGTTGCTATCGAAGACAACGTTTTCTGCACCCTCGGCATCGAAGCCGCCATCTCGCAGATCGATGCCGCTACCGGCAAAACCACCCACGTTTTCGAAGAGTCGAAAGGAGCCGAAGAACTCATCGTCGCCGATGGTATTCTCTATTGCATCAGTCTCAAAGGAGAACGGGAACTGAAAGACTTCCTCCCCGTGCACAACACCGGTGATCAGACCCGGGTTCGCACGGACTATCGATGGAATGAAGAAGACCGCGTCGTCATGGCATTCGACATCGAAACGGGTGAAAAGCTCTGGCATCACGTCTCGCGCGTCGCCCCACTCACTCTCGCTTCGGACGGCAAGCAACTTTACTACCACGACGGCGACGTCGTCGTCGCCCACGAGCCGCGCAGCGGCGAGATCGCCTGGAATTCCGATCGCTCCGGCATCAAGCCTGACGTCACTTTCAACTTTGGCCCCAAGCTTGCCATCCACAAAGACGTCGTCATCTTCGCGGGCGGTGATCGCATCATGCACGCCCTCGATACCAAAAACGGTGAAGAGCTATGGAACTCCCCGCACGCCCGTGGAGGCTATCAGTCCCCCGAAGACCTCCTCATCCAGAACGATTTGGTCTGGTCAGCTGCCCTCACCAGCGGAAAAGACGATGGCGTCTTTACCGGTCGCAATTACCGCACCGGGGAAATCGAGAGCCAGTTCGCTCCGGACGTCGAAACCTACTGGTTTCACCACCGTTGCTACATCGCCAAAGCCACCGACAAATACCTCATGCCCTCGCGAACCGGCATCGAGTTCGTCGATGTGAAAAACAAAACCTGGGACATCAATCACTGGGTCCGCGGCGGCTGTCTCTACGGCGTCATGCCGGCCAATGGCCTCACCTACGCCCCCTCACACAACTGCGCCTGTTACCCCGAAGCGAAACTCTATGGCTTCAACGCCCTGAACTCGCCTAACAATAGCACCAGCGACGAACTCACTCCCGAACCCTTTGATCTCCGACTGGTTCAAGGATCCGACTTCGGCAATGTCCCGACCGGAGACGCCTCTACCGCTACCGATCAGTGGCCGACCTTCCGCCACGACGTCGCTCGCAGCGGCCGGACTGATCACAGCGTATCACCCGAGGTCAAGCAGTCCTGGACCGCCGACATCGGGGGTAACCTCTCCAGCGTCGTCATCGCCGATGGCCGACTCTTCGTTTCCCAGATCGACGCCCACACCGTTCACTCACTCAATACGGAGACCGGTGAAAAGCTCTGGAGTTTCACCGCCGGAGGACGGGTTGATTCGCCTCCCGCGCTCTATCGGGGCGCCGCAATTTTCGGCTCCCGTGATGGCTGGGTCTACTGCCTCAACGCCGAAACCGGTGCCCTGGCCTGGAAGTTTCGTGCTTCGCCCAATGATCGCCGCATCATGGCATTTGAGCAGATCGAAAGCCTCTGGCCCGTGCATGGCAACGTTCTCGTTCAGGATGATCAAGTCTACGTCGTCTCCGGTCGCTCCACCTTTCTCGACGGGGGCCTCCGCATGTATCGACTCGACCCGGGCACCGGCGAAGTCCTCGGCGAAACCACTATGGATCAAAACGATCCCCACACCGGTGAACACCTCCAGACTCACATCAAGACTCTGCAGATGCCCGTGGGCCTACCTGACATTCTCAGCTCCAGCGGCGGCTATATCTATATGCGCAGCCAGAAGTTTGATCTCAACGGCGAGCGACTTGAGATCGGGCCTCACTCCGGTGACGCTGCGGAGCAGGGCGGTACTCAGGCCGGAGCCGAAGGCCACCTCTTCGCCCCCATGAGCTTTCTCGACGACACCTGGTTTCACCGTTCCTACTGGGTCTACGGCCGCAGCTTTGCGGGCGGGCACAATGGATACTATCAGGCAGGCAAACACACCCCCTCCGGTCGAATTCTCGTTTTTGGAGAGGACAAAGTCTACGGCTTCGGTCGCAAGCCGGAGTATCTCAAGTGGACCACGACGATGGAGCATCAACTCTTCAGCGCTCCGCTCGAAAGCCCTGAGCGACCTACCTCGCTCACCAGTGCCGACAAGCGGCGCGGAGTCCCGGTCACTTCGAGCATCTCCTTCGAATCCTCAAAAAACCTCAATCCCGCGGACAAGCCGATCAGCGTTTCAGCCTGGATCAAGCCCGAGACGGAAGACGGCGTGATTATCGCAAGAGGAGGCCCCGCCGACGGATTCGCTCTCATTCTAAGAGCTGGCCAGCCCGCCTTTCTCTATCGCTCCGATGGAAAGCTCGTTTCCGTTGCCGCAAAGAAGAAAATTCCACTCAATGAATGGACGCATCTCACTGGCGTGATCGGTGAAGACAAAACCCTCCGGATCTACATCAATGGAAAACCGGCCCTGCCAACTGCCAAGGCCGCACAATTCATCGCTACCGACCCGATCCAGGGAATGGAAATCGGACTGGATGACAATACCGGAGTCGGCAACTACACGGCCGGAAATGCTTTCAAAGGGCTCATCGACGAAGTGCGCTTGTTCTTTGGAGAGTTGAGCGCCGAAGAAGTGGCAGCCCACGCCGCTTCCGTTGATGGGAGCGCCCCCGCGGCAAACGCCACTCTCGTTCTCTACGCCAGCTTCGATGACAAAACGGCGAGCGACCGCTCAGGAATGGGCAATCACGGTATCCTCTCCAATGTCAAAGCCCTCTCCAACGGCAAAGTCGGAGGCGCTCTTCAATTCGCCGGCAGCGGCGAATCGACCGCCAAAAAGAAAAAGCCCGGCGGCAACAAGGCTCCCGCTAGCACCCTCGTTCAGTTCAATTGGACCGAAGACATCCCCCTGCTCGCCCGCGCCATGCTGCTCGCTGACAAAACCCTCTTCGTCGTCGGCCCACCCGATCTCATGGACGAAGAGGAAACCTTTGCCAAGCTCACCGAAGGCGATGAAGAAGTGCAGAAGATTATCGCAGAGCAGGACGCTGCCCTCAATGGATCACAGGGAGGCATCCTCTGGGCCGTTGATGCCGACACAGGGGAAAAACTTTCCCAGTTGGAAATCGATTCACTCCCCGTGTGGGATGGCATGGCCGCTGCTGAAGAGAAGCTCTTTCTTTCTACCACAGACGGAAAAGTGATCTGCTTTGGGGAATAATGGCAGAGAGTGGCGCGCTTCCGAAACTGGACAGATGAGACTCTAGATTCTCGTTCCGTTATGGTGTTGCACGAACTCGAAGAAGCGGTTTTCGACCCGGCAGAGCAGGTGCTCTCGGCATTCGGGAGCTTTATCCGGCAGAAAGAAGGCAAGTCAGGTTTTTTACTCACCCATCTTTTACTTACTTTTTATTATTTTTATAGATTAATGGGAGCATTTAGGGAGAATGAGCGTTGCGATAGGAGCAAAAACCGTTAACCTTCAAGGCATTTTTTAAAAATTGCGGCAAAATCAAAATGAATAGAACTCTCAAAATTTTGACGTTGGCTGCCGCCTTCCTCGTCGGAATGGCTGCAACATCAGAATCCAATGCAGCTTTTGTAGACGGAACCCTATTTAGCCCGGTAGAATTCACGACTGGAGTTTTATCATCAAGCACGGCAACAATTGTCGGAGTTACCGGCACGGTTTCGAATGTGGTCATTAAGTTTACCGTGACTGCGACAGCTAAGAACGAGAACAAGTGGCGAAATATGTCCGCAACGCTCACTGGTGGTGGTATAACTGATTTCCAGATTATCACTTTAAATAGTTTTGCTGCTGTTGGGGCGTTAAGTCCTGACGTTTACAATCTCACTTTTTCTGATGGAGGCACTGCGTTGGGCGGTGTTGTCATTACCGATGGTGCCACCTACCAAGCCTCGGGAGGCAGTTTGGCGTCGACATTCAACGGTGTGGCAGCCAACGGTGATTGGAAGCTCACTCTCGGCAACACCAGCAATCGATCCTTTGCCGCTACAGATTTCAGCATCTCGCTCACTGTCAACGCTATCCCAGAACCCCAATCGATCGGTCTTTGGGGCTCCAT
>Ga0222633_1000979_pt1 | contig 18530 bp, 16 predicted proteins | sample AntAcemetageno48_FD_179816 | JGI IMG/M metagenome (GOLD analysis project Ga0222633, IMG submission 179816) | Saline water microbial communities from Ace Lake, Antarctica - #48 | ecosystem: Environmental > Aquatic > Non-marine Saline and Alkaline > Saline | place: Antarctica: Ace Lake | collected...
ACATTCTTCTACCAGCTTTACTTCCAGGAGCCCGGTGTAGCGGAGAAAGAATGGGAAGCAAACGTCAAGATGAACCTGCGCAAGTTTTATCACATTGGCTCTGGCGCTTTTGACGCAAGCAGCTTTATGGCACCAAAATCTGCTGACTCGGATCTGCTATCTGATATGGAAGACCCAGGAACGCTCGGCGACTGGTGCAGTGAAAGCGATCTCGACTTTTACACCGCCGAGTTTGAACAAAGCGGGTTTCGGGGTCCGTTGAACTATTACCGAAACCACAATCTGACCTGGTCACTAACCGAAAATGCCCCCGAAAAAATCAACCAACCTGCCCTGTTTGTCGCCGGAGAAAAAGACGGCGTAATTATGCTCGCAGCAGAGGCGCTGAAAAATATGTCCAATTATGTGACTGACCTGAAAGTGAACCAGTTGATTCCCGGCATCGGGCACTGGACACAACAGGAAGCGCCTGAGGAAGTGAACAGGCTGATGATTGATTTTCTTAATTCAGTAAAATAGCCAATATGAGCCAAAACATTGCAGTGGTTGGCGCAGGTATCGGCGGTCTTTGCACCGGTCTGGCCCTTGCGGCGAAAGGTAACATCGTTACGATCTATGAGCGTGACATCGAGCCACCGGAAGGTGGTGCAGACCAGGCTTTTTTTGAATGGCAGCGCCGGGGTGCGGCACAGTTCAGGCATCCTCATGCCTTTCTGGGTGTTATGTGCAATATGCTCGAGAAAAACTACCCGGACCTGATAGAGCAATTCTGGGAGGCAGGCGCCCGAAAACTGACATTCAGCGACATGCTGCCGCCAGAGTTACTTCCCCAGTATAAGCCTGAGCCCGCCGACGACGACATGTGGCTGCTGATGTGTCGAAGGGCAACCATGGAAACGGTTCTCAGGCGTTATGTTGAAAGTACGCACAACGTGACCATCAACAACACGACCAATGTTGTTGGTGTGACAACCGTCACGACGAGCAAAGGGATTACTGTTACCGGCCTGGAGATCCAGGTTGATCGTGGGGAAATCGAACAGGTCAGCCACGATATCATTGTCGATGCCAGCGGCAGGGGAACAAGGTTTCCGGAATGGCTGGAAGCCCTCGGGTCTGAGGTTAAAACGGAAGACGATGATGCCGACATCGTTTACTACACCAGACACTACCAGCTTAACCCTGGTGAAGAGGAACCCTCCAGGCATAGCGGGGAACGCTCTGCAGGTGACCTTGGCTATATGAAATATGGCGTGTTCCCCGGTGACAACGGGCACTTTGCGGTCATTATTTGCCTGCCAAACCATGAAACAGAGCTGCGCGAAGCCATCAAGGATCCGGAGCAGTTCGATGCTATCTGTAACGCCATTCCCGGACTGAAGCCCTGGGTAAATTCTTCGAAATCAACAGCGACCACCGCGTCATTCGGGTTCGGTGACATCCACGCGATCTGGCGTCATTTTGTTAACGACGGCATTCCCGTCGCGCTCAGCTTCTTTGCGGTGGGTGACTCCGCCGTAAGGACAAACCCGCTTTACGGCAGGGGATGCTCTACCGGCACGATCCATGCCCACCTGCTCGCTCGTATTCTGGACGAGTACAGTGATCCCGTTGAACGCGCCCTTAAGTTCGATGAAGAAACAGAAAACGAACTACGACCCATTTTTATCGCGAGTCTTAATGAAGACAAGCGAGGCATCAGACAGGCAGAAGCCCTGCTTGAAGGCAAAGAGGTGGAAGACCAGGGCAGTTTCAAACAATGGCTGCGTGCATCCTTTGGTGACGCTATCGCAAGCGCTGCCCGTGAGCAGGTTCACGTATTGCGCGGCGCCATGCGAACCTTCAACCTGATGGAAAAGCCAGGCGACTTCCTCAAGGACAACAGGATTCGCTTGACGATACTGCGCTATATGTTGAGGGGCCGCGCAAAGAACAACCGCGCAAGGTTTCAGCGGGGACCCAGGCGTGAGGAAATGCTGGCGGTAGTCCATCAAGGTAGCAGCCAGGAAGCTGCCTGAGTGACTGGCTAAACCAGCTAACCGTGAATTGAATATGAACAACCCGGAACCTTTGGCGAAACGGGTGGTCTCAATCAGTACAACAGTCAGGGTTGCGAATTCTCTCCCCCCGTCGCAATTCTGGCTTTGCAGGGTCAGCCCCGCTGACTCTTTTGAGGTCAGGCTTTCATAGCCTGGCCTTTTTTATGAAACAGGATTCAATCCACCAGAAATCCTTATTACAGTCCGCGCAGCTTATAGATCGCCCGGAGTTTAATACTCGCAAAGCACTTGCTTGATTCAACATCAAAAATGTTGATCAGTGCATCCACAAACTCATGGCCTTTCTTCTCAAACAGGTCTTTGATCTCCATCTCACCTACCAGCTTTGTACCCTGGGGAATCGCCGCAAAGTTCCGGGACGTGGTTTCCATATGTACCCAGGGATTCATAGCGGCGTTGGAGGCCAGTACCCAGTTTGAGATTCCGAGCACAAAGGATGGAATCGCATACCCACCCTTACTGTAAATCTCAGCCATCCGTGATCTTTCACGAAGGTAGGTGCTCATTTCATGATCAGCATTCCAGCGATAGGTAAACGCCTTACAGCCGGTTTTTCGAAGCGCCTCCATATTTTCCCGGGTTGCGGAAACTAAGGGGGCGCTTTTGTCGCCGGGTTCATCTCCCCTTCTCACGGGCGGATCGGCCTTTGTTTCGGCCATCTGGACTTCGGCGGTTGCGCAGGGAGCCGCGCCATTCGGAACCAGTACGGCGTTGTATCCTTGCCTGCCCTGCTCCTGATACTTGTTCTCGATAGGGTTCTCAATCCCGACGTCGAAAACCTGTTCATCATAGAGCGGTGAATTGACCCGCACATGCGCGACACCCCGCTCAAGGAAATCCATGCCATAACTGACCGCCGCAGGGTGCATCAGGTAGGCTGAAACGGTGACTCCGGGTACAAGCCCCCCTTTAAACCCAAAATCCTTCGCGACCTTGTCGCCATGAATTTCATTCCTGGAATGCGGTACCTGGTTGTATGCCGTGCCTTTCCAGTCCTGGACCATCAGGTTCTCTCTGTTCCACTTTTCGACATTCTATCTTGCAAACTTGTCGATAGCATCGCGTTGGGCAATCGTGTAATTTGCTGATCCAAACAGTCTTTGAGAGTACCCATGGCAAACGATAAGAGCAAACGACCCTACTCATCACTGGTAGTTGATGGCAATGAAAAAGCTGCAGCCAGGTCAATGCTGTACGCCGTGGGGTTTACGGAGGAAGACTTCGGAAAATCACAGGTGGGTATTGCATCGACCTGGAGCAACCTGACGCCGTGTAACATGCACATCAACGAACTGGCAGACGCGGCCGGCATGGGTGCAGACGAGGCAGGTGGCAAGGCGGTGACCTTCAATACCATCACTGTTTCCGATGGTATTTCGATGGGCTCGCCTGGCATGAGGTATTCACTGGTGTCCCGCGAAGTCATCGCTGACTCTATAGAAACCGTGGTCTGCGCTGAGGGTTTCGACGGTTTCGTTGCCATAGGTGGCTGTGACAAGAATATGCCAGGCTGCGCGATGGCAATGGCCAGGATCAACCGGCCAAGTGTGTTCGTCTACGGCGGCACTATCCAGCCAGGGAAAGATCGGCGTGACATCGTTTCCGTATTCGAAGCCGTTGGCCAGCATGCTGCGGGTAAAATATCCGATATCGAGTTAAAAGACGTTGAATCAACATCGATTCCAGGACCAGGCTCCTGCGGTGGTATGTATACCGCGAATACCATGGCGTCAGCGATAGAGGCCCTGGGCCTGTCGCTGCCTAATTCCTCTGCACAGGAAGCCATTTCAGAGAACAAGCGAGCCGACAGCTACGCCGCCGGAGAAGCAGTGGTCAGGCTGATTCAGCAGGACATCAAGCCTTCCGATATTCTTTCAATGAAATCTTTTGAAAACGCCATCACCGTCGTCATCGCGCTTGAAGGATCAACCAATGCCGTTCTGCATCTTCTTGCCATCGCCCATGCGGCAGGCATCCCACTGACCATTGACGATTTCAGCCGGATCGGCGAACGAGTCCCGGTTCTCGCAGATATGCGACCAGCGGGTCAGTACTCGATGAGTGAGCTCATTACAATCGGCGGCATCCAGCCACTGATGAAAATATTGCTGGCTGAAGGTCTGCTGCACGGCGACTGCCTGACGGTGACCGGTAAGACACTGGCGGAAAACCTCGAGGAAGTTGAACCCTATCCGGTCGACCAGAAGGTCATCCGCCCGATGGATAACCCGATCAAGAAAGACTCACACCTGGTTATCCTTCGCGGCAATATCGCACCGGAAGGCTCGGTCGCCAAAATCACGGGGCATGAAGGACTTCAGTTTAAAGGAACGGCCAAATGCTTCCATGGTGAAGAGGCGGCACTCGCAGCTATCCTGGGAGGCACTATTGTAGCCGGTGACGTGGTGGTCGTTCGATACGAGGGGCCACGCGGTGGTCCTGGTATGCGGGAAATGTTGTCACCCACCAGTGCAATCAGTGGTCGTGGACTAGCCGACAGCGTTGCCCTGATAACAGACGGCAGATTCTCAGGTGGGTCCCGCGGTTTCGTCATCGGTCACATTACTCCCGAAGCCTTTGATGGGGGCACCATCGCTCTGATCCAGGACGGTGATACCATTACTATCGATGCCGAAGCCAAGAGTATAGATGTTCAAATTGACGATGCGGAACTGGACAAGCGACGGTCAGCCTGGAAGCAGCCTGCTCCCTATGCGACCAGAGGCACGCTCGCCAAATATGCAAAGCTGGTCAGCTCAGCCTCTGAAGGCGCGGTCACCGACAAGTAACAGCGGTCTTCAGTGACATCAACGACCCGGTTTGATGTCATTGTCCTTGGAGGTGGGCAGGCTGGCCTTACCGCCGCGATTACCGCGGCAGAAAAAGGTGCCACTGTTTGTGTTCTCGAAGTTGCCCCGCGAGCGCTGCGGGGCGGAAATACCCGGCACACCAGAAACCTCCGTCCAATGCACGCCTCTGGCACCTTCCCCATGGAAGGTGTCTACGGATTTGATGAGTACCTTGATGACCTGTTACATGTAACCGGCGGCGATACTGATCAAACACTGGCGGAACTCACCATTCGTGAATCCGAACACTCTGTGTCATGGCTAAGGGATCACGGTGTCACCTTTCAGCCCCCCTTGTCAGGAACACTTCATCTGGACCGTACCAACGCTTTTTTCCTGGGCGGAGGAAAGGCTCTCATAAACGCGCTGTACCAGTCCGCGACCAGCCTTGGCGTGCATATGATTTATGAAGCGACAGACATCGCCCTCAATATTTCAGGCGGCCGCTTTATCGACCTCCACTATCGGCAGGAAAATAACACGCTCTGCATCTCTGGCCATTCCCTGGTTGCCGCTGCGGGCGGCTTTGAAGCGAACCTTGAATGGCTCGAAGAGGCCTGGGGACCAGCCGCCAGAAATTTCCTGGTGCGTGGCACCCCATACAACAAAGGCAACATCCTGCGTCAACTGCTCGACGCGGAATTCAAACAGATTGGCAACGCTGGCCAATGCCACGCTGTCGCGATCGATGGCCGAGCACCGACCTATGACGGCGGTATCGTCAGCCGGGTTGATTCAGTTCCCCTCGGTATTGTTGTTAACAATGAGGGACAACGATTCTATGATGAGGGTGAAGATTTCTGGCCGAAGCGCTACGCCATCTGGGGCAGATTGATTGCAGACCAGCCGGATCAGAACGCTTATGCCATCACAGACGCCAGGGCCGACGGCCTGTTTATGCCAACGGTGTATCCGCCTGTTCAATCCGCAACAATGGATGACCTGGCCAGAAAGATCAATGTTCCGGTCGATTCTCTCCTGGAAACCGTTGACGACTTCAATGCGGCAACGGTTTCGGGCTCGTTCGACCACCAGGCTCTCGACGAATGCCGCACGGAAGGATTAACGATCAACAAAAGTCATTGGGCAAGGCGAATAGACAAGCCGCCCTTTAGTGCCTACCCGCTCCGACCTGGCATAACGTTTACCTACCTGGGCGTGGCCGTAAATGAGCAGGCGCGGGTGCAACTTAAAGGTGGGAAACCCAGCGAGAATATTTTTTCGGCAGGCGAGATGATGGCCGGTAATATCCTTGGCCGCGGATACCTGGCGGGCATCGGCATGACGATCGGCAATGTTTTTGGCCGTATCGCCGGGCGCGAGGCAGCCAAACATGCCGGTTAACCAGACGACTGCTGAAGCCATCAGGATCATGACCATCTGCAACGCCTGTCGCTATTGCGAAGGGCATTGCGCTGTTTTTCCTGCCATGGCACGTCAGACAGCATTTACGCAAAACAACATGGAACTCCTGTCGAACCTATGCCATCAATGCGGCGCCTGCTACCAGCACTGCCAGTACGCGGATCCGCATGAATTCGACATCAACGTACCGGCAGTATTCGAACAGGCGCGGCTGGAAAGCTATACCCGGTTCCTTTGGCCTGCGTTTATGCAACCTGCAGTACGCAGCGGCGCTAAGTTTATGGCGACAAGCCTGCTGGTCTCCATCAGCCTCTTTTTACTGGCCGTCGCCGGCCAGGCTGGCGTTTCACATCTCTTTGCTCCCCGGAGTAACTTCTACGACCTGATGCCGCATTGGATGATGGCAGGTGTTTTTTCATTATCGGCTTTGTTGGTCGTAATCAGCTGGTGGATGACCCTTCGCGGATACTGGCAATCCATCTTATTGCCGGGTCCCAGGTCGATCGCGATGGCGACTTATCGAGCTGCCATCGTCAGCGCATTGACGTTAAAGAATCTCGATGGTGGCCATGGCGACGGCTGCTACGAATCGGGGGAATTACCCTCGCTCTGGAAACGGCGCAGTCACCATCTGGTTGTAAGCGGTTTCCTGTTGTGTTTCTCCGCGACCCTGGCAGGGACTTTCTATCACTACGGCCTCAACCTGCCGGCGCCTTATAGCTGGCTGACACTGCCAAAGCTGCTCGGTGTCACTGGCGGTATCGTCCTGTTAGTGGGTTGCGTGGGTCTCTTGCGGGTAAAACAGATAACTGATCAACGTTTAGTGGCATCCGACAATGGCTACGGCATAAGCCTGACTCTGCTGCTGCTGCTTACCAGCCTTACGGGCCTCGGTTTACCCCTCGCCAGGGGAACCTCTCTACTGGGATTGTTACTGGCAGTCCACCTGGGCTGTGTTCTCGCGCTATTCCTGAACTTCGCGTGGGGAAAATTTACTCACGGGTTCTTCCGGCTCATTGCCCTGGTCGCGGACGAGCACCAGAAGTCTCGATAAAACACGATCGTCCTGGTCTCAATCCTTAGCAAGGTCCAGCTTTGTTAAACAGGCACGCCTTTTGTAACGCAGGTCATCTAACGGCCAACATTGATCAAACTTCAATTCCCCCGGTTTCAGGGGCTGGCCTGGCACGCTGGTTGTAGAGCAGCCCGCGAAGTCTCTCGCCTTCTTCCTTCGTTAGTTTGGAAAAATCATTCTGCATCTCGGATCCAGCGGCCATGCCTCGTTGTACCGCCGGGCGATCACCCAACTCTTCGAACCACCGTTTGAAATACTTGAACTCACTGATGTCCTGACCCTGTCCTTCCCAGTTAATCGTCCATGGGTAGCAGATCATGTCAGCGATGGTGTATTCGTCGCCGCACAGGTAGCGCTGGTTATACAACTGGTTGTTCAACACGCCATAGAAACGATTTACTTCATCAGTAAACCGGGTGACTGCATACGACTGATCACCCTGGTGCTCGCCCAGCCTGCGAAAGTGACCGCACTCCCCGGTTTTGGGACCCTGGTTTGCCATTTGCCACATCACCCACTGCATGACGTTGTATCGTCCACGGACATCAGCAGGCATAAACTTTCCCGTCTTCTCAGCGATATAGAGCATGATCGCGCCGGACTCAAAAACAGAGAGCGGGCCCTGTCCATCTTCAGGATCATGATCCACCAGGGTTGGCATTCTGTTGTTGGGGTTAATGGAAAGAAACTCATCAGTGAACTGGTCCCCCTTACCGATATTGCATTCAACCAGGTTGTACTCGATGCCACATTCTTCCAGTTGGATGGTGACTTTCTTGCCATTCGGGGTGGGCCAGTAGTGCAGGTCCAACATGTTGATTACCTTCAATTTGCCTATAAGACCCTTAGTTTGCCAATTGGCGTCCGCCTTGGGAAATGACAGGGAGGAATAATCCCGGGGCGCATTTCGAATAAGCCAGGGCGGTATAACAGACAGTGGTGGACTCACGAAACCGTGACTGGCTAAATTGATCACTGGTTCGTTATTTTCACCAATCGAAGAACTAAATAATGTATAAAAATCAATCATTTAGGATCCGGCACGATACTTGTATTAACAGGATACAAAGGAGAATCGCCAATGATTGAGTTAATACTACACCTGCTGTGCCTCGGCGCTGCGATCCTGTTTATTTCCCGGACCCTGCCCGGCATGTATGTCGACTCTTATGGTACGTCGGTGATGGTCGCTATCGTTTATGGGCTAATCAACGTAACGCTTGGCTTTATTCTCAAGCTGCTTGGCCTGCCATTTATCATCATCACCCTTGGCGTCTTCCTGATCATTATCAACACCTTCCTGTTATGGCTCACCGACCAGCTGCTCGATGATTTCGAGATTGAGGATATCGGAACAACCTTCGTTGCGGCATTGCTGATCACTATCGCAGACACCATACTGGCCATGATCTTCTAAAAAGCGAAGAGCACAGTGGCTGGTGTTGGTTGACTCTGATGGAAAGACAGTAACGCGATGAGTGCAGAAATCAGGTCGGTGATGGGCTGGAAGCGGGTACTGGTGCTCGAGAACAATGACGTCGAGCTTCTGGTCACGCTGGATGTCGGGCCACGAATCATCTCCTACCGCCGCCAGGGTGGGCAAAACATATTCAAAACATTTGATGACCAGCTGGGAAAAACAGGAGAAGCTGCCTGGCAGATCAGGGGTGGCCATCGTCTCTGGATAGCACCGGAGAGCGCATCAACCTACTTCCCCGACAACCAGCCGGTTTCTTATGAAGTCATCAATGAAAATCACGTCTACCTGCGCACACCAGCAGAAGCTGAAAGCGGAATTCGGAAAGTCATTGAAATCATTCTTGATGAAGAAACTTCCAGGGTGCAGGTCAATCACCACATCACGGCGACCAGAACCCTGAGTTCCGGTATCGCCCCTGGGGTCTGACGGTATTCAAGCCCGGAGGAAAAGCCGTTATACCAATGCCCTACCGAACCTTGCATCCCAATGATCAGCCTCCAAACGAAAAAACGGGCAGAAGTGACGCAGACCAGAACCTGCGACCCAATCGAAACATGTCATTGTGGGCGTACACGGACCCGGGCGATCCGCGTTTTAACTGGTGTGAAGATCGACTGGAAATCACCCATGAGGCCAATATGCCTTCTACAAAACTCGGAATCCTGCACCGGATGAAAATTGCACACTACGAAGTGGATGGTTGCCGCTTCTCAAAAACGATCGACTACCTTGAAGATGCAACCTACCCGGATGGCAATTGCAATCTCGAAATATTCACTGACGGATCGATGCTTGAACTCGAAAGCCTTGGTCCCCTCGTCGTCATGAACAAAGGCGAGCGGATCGTTCACACAGAAAACTGGTCACTCGAGCGTTTAACGCCCCTTTAAACTACTGCCAGGTGTGGCGCCAGACGCGAAACTCGCCCGCTTCATTTTTTCTGAGCACATCGAAGTACCTTGCCTCGGTACGAGATTCAGTCAACGCACCCGCTTCGGTAATACCCTGGGATGCGTCTTTGAGATCAAGATGAATCACATATTCATACTCGGCGACCGCAATATCATCAATCACCTCCACCATCGGCGGGCTGACGACTTCTATTCTATAGGTCGCCGCTTCAAAGACCGGCCCCAGAAACTGCGCATAGTGGGCGGCTCCCTCAATCACTTCTGCTCCCGGCGGGATCAGTCTGACGTCCGGGTCCAGAACAGCAATGTAGGAAGGGATATCCGCTGATGCGACGGCTTCACGCCATTGCTCGTACAGTCTTTCAATCTGCTTTATCTCATTCATCTGCACTAGCCTTAAGACCCAACAGGGCAATAGTAAGGAGTATAAAATACTTCATAACTTAACTCCTACCAGGGGTAACTTTTTTTGATGTCCGGTTTTCCAGCATGTGGCAAAGAAGTTCCTCTGTGCCGGTATCACTATCAACCAATTTCGTCTCACAAACTCTCGAAGCGTTATTAGCTTGAAGCGTCATGAAAGTGATGCTGAAAGAAAAGGGCCATCAACGCACAACCGACGACCGTCCGGTGAGTGGCAAGCGCCACAGATACCGACCCCACACTTCGTGAGGTAGTCGATTGCGCTGAATATCCGGTCATCGTTGACGTAGCGCCGCTGAACCTCGATCGAGGCCTGCACCATTGGCGCAGGTCCACAGTTGTAAAAAACGAGCTCAAGCAGTTCGTCTTCGGACTTCCCCTTAAGCCAGTCATCCAGCAACACGGTAACCACACCGCCAAATCCCTCACTGCCGTCATCTGTCGCGATATGAGTGTTGGCAATCGCTGCGCACTCATCTTTGAAGTAGAGCCGGTCACTGGTTCGCGCACCGAGGAACACTTCCGCGTTACCGAAATCCCGGGCCAGCTGATAAACCGCTGCGAGACCTGTTCCGCCGGCAACGGCCACAACCTTCGCATTTTCAGGCGGCGTGGCTTTGACCCCATGTGGTCCGCGCACATAGACCTTTGAACCCGGTACCAGTTTCAGTAACTCACTGGTAAAGATGCCCACGTCGATCACTACCAGCGAAAAGGGGTCATCGGTTAATGCTGAAAAGGGTTTTTCTCCAAGGCCGGGGATCCAGCCGTATACAAATTCTCCTGCCTGGATACCAAGTTTTCGATCGAAGGTCAGGATCGAAATATCCTCGCAGACTTTCTCATTGCTGACGAGCGTGTAGGCCTTAAAGCCCATATCAACCGTGATCAGTTCGCCACCCGTTGATTCGTCATTCTCCAGACCCGACTGAATCTCGCTGAAATATTCCGCCACTTCCTCTGAATCCATCCCGGTCAGCGCCGAGCCTATTCCGATGATATTGGCACCCTCTTGCTGAATCGCCTTAACGTTGTCCAGGGTTGCAATACCACCACAACCGATAATAGGAACATCAACGGCCTCTCGCATTTCCTTAATACATTTGAGGGCAATGGGTAAAACTCCGCGGCCCGACATACCCCCCATTTTATTCGTTAGAACAGGCTCGCCATGGGCTGTGTAATAGGCAGGACCGACCGTATTGATGGCACATAGCGCATCCGCCCCACCCTCCACTGCGGCCCGGGCGATTTCTCCAATGTTTGGCACATTGGGGGTCAGCTTCGGCACGACGGGGATGTTCACAACCGCTTTCACCGCCTGAACGATTTCTTTGACCATACCCGCATCCTGGCCCATATCCATGCCATATCCTTTGGCGTGGGGGCAGGACAGGTTGAGTTCCAGCCCATCTGAAACAGGCGCCAGTAACTGGGCTACCGCGACGATCTCTTCCACACTGCCGCCAAAGATCGACGTCAGCAAAAAACGGTCATCCGGGACCCGCAGGGCCGCCAGCTGCTCCAGACTTGCCTCGGCACCCGGGTTCGTGAGCCCTACCGCATTCATAAAGCAACCTGGCGCATACTGGGTCATGATCGGCTCCCTGTTGCCCGGGCGAGGTACTGGCCCGATGCTTTTGGTGGTCATTACACCAATCTGGGGAACCCGGTCGAACAGGTACTGAATAATAGGCGTCGCAGTGGCAATAATGCCGGAGGGAATGGTGAAGGGCCCTGAAATGGATTTACCCAGAAATTCGTAACGCTGACTCAATGTTGACTCCGACTTTCAATCGGCGCCTATCTTAACAGCAACCACCTGCGGCCCCAATGCATCGAGCCCGGGATCTGAGTAAATATCCTTATTCACCCATAAGGGCGAGGGGTGCTCATGATATAAACTAGGGGATAAATGAACCTGATCGATTAACCCATGCCCGCAGCCACTATGTCAGCAGAAACCAGGCACGCACGCCTCGCAGTAGACATCGGCGGCACATTTACTGACGTCGTACTTGAGCTACCGGCAGGTGAACGTGTCACGACGAAGCTGCTGACCACCTATGATCATCCAGGCAGGGCCGTGCTTGAAGGCATTACAACGGTGATGAATCGTGCGGGCGTTGCGCCATCAGAAGTCGGCCTGATTATTCACGGGACGACGCTGGCAACCAATGCGCTGATTGAGCGTCGTGGCGCCAGCACCGCGCTGCTGACCACAGAAGGTCACAGGGATGCCCTTGAAATGGCCCATGAGGATCGATTCGAGCAGTACGATATCAATATTGAGCGACCTGTCCCCCTCGTACCAAGGCATCTGCGGCTTCCAGTCACCGAACGCATGGATCGTGATGGCAATGTTCTGGTTGCACTGGATGAATCAACCATTCGGCATCACCTCTCGGTACTGGACGATTACGGCATCCAGAGCGTCGCGGTTGGTTACCTGCACGCCTTCGTCAATCCGGTCCATGAGATCAGAACCCGGGAGATCCTGGCTGACGCAAGACCCGGGCTGTCTATTTCCCTTGCTTCAGAAGTCGCACCGGAAATTCGTGAATTTGAACGCTTATCAACCGCCTGCGCCAACGCGTATGTCAGACCCCTGATGGAAAGTTATCTGGCGCGCCTGGCGGGTGAGCTAAAAGCCCAGGGGTTACTGTGCCCCTTCCTGCTGATGACTTCCGGAGGCGGACTGACGACCCTGGATACCGCAACAAGATTTCCTATCCGCCTGGTCGAGTCTGGACCCGCTGGAGGCGCGATTCTTGCGCAGCGAATATCAGAGCACCTTGGGCTGGATAGAATGCTGTCGTTCGATATGGGCGGAACTACCGCAAAATTGTGCCTGATCGATGATGGCAAACCGCTGACCTCTCGAAGTTTTGAAGTTGATCGTGTTTACCGATTTAAAAAAGGTAGCGGCCTGCCAGTGAGGATCCCCGTTATCGAGATGGTCGAGATCGGCGCCGGTGGCGGTAGCATCGCCCGGGTCGATAAACTCAAACGCATCCAGGTGGGTCCCGAAAGTGCGGGCTCTGAACCTGGACCCGCAGCTTACGATCGAGGGGGAAGCAAGCCAACGGTCACCGATGCTGATATCGCTCTCGGCAGGGTTTACCCGAAAAAATTTGCCTTCCCCCTGAACATAGATCGGGCGAATCAGGCCATCGAAGAGGGTGTTGCACTACTGCTGGAGTCTGATATTAATCTGGCGGCATTTAGCATTAGCGAGGTTGTCGACGAAAATATGGCATCCGCGGCCCGAACTCACGCAGCAGAATTTGGCATGGATCTGGCGGAGCGTGAAATTGTCGCGTTTGGCGGCGCTGCTCCCCTGCATGCCGCTCGACTGGGACACAAACTCGGGGCAACGCAAATCATCATTCCACCCGATGCCGGGGTAGGGTCCGCCGTCGGCTTCCTGCTGGCACCGATTTCCTATGAGGTTGTCAGGAGCAGGCAACAGGTTGTCGCCCATCTGGACCATCAACTCGCCAACGACCTGTATACCGAGATGCGATCTGAAGCGCTGGCTATCGTTCAGGAAGCGTCCAGCAGTGCTGGTCTGAACACGGACCTGGTAGAAGCCCGGCAGGCCTATATGCGATATGTCGGTCAGGGTCACGAACTGGCGATTGACCTGCCCGCAGGACCCTATACGGAATCTGACCGCGAGCGCTTTACCAGGGCGTTCGAACGAACCTACGCGAATTTGTACGGCCACCGAATTGAGGGTGTAGATATCGAGGTCCTTAGCTGGACCCTGACGGTGTCAGAACCTGTCACGCAGAAACTTCAGAAGCCACACCTGGATCCGGGCGCAACATCGAAACCCGTTGCTGAATATTCCGTGTTCGATGCAGAAACAGCGGAACGATTGAACGTTCCTGTCTATCTGCGAGAGCAACTGGCAGCCAATGCAAACATTAATGGCCCCGCACTGATTACCGAAGATCAGACGACAACGGTCGTCTCCTCCAGTTATAACGCCAGCATCAATAACCTTGGCTGCATCGTGCTAACCAGGAAAAAGACGCCAGGAGCAAATAGTGAATAACTCACTGGACAGGCTTCGCCTGCAGTTGCTGTGGGACCGACTATTGGCAATCGTCGAAGAACAGGCTCAAACGCTCATCCGTACGGCATTTTCTACAACCGTCAGGGAGGCAGGAGACCTATCGACCGGCGTTTTCGATACGGATGGCCAAATGCTGGCCCAGGCCATTACGGGTACCCCCGGGCACGTTAATGCCATGGCCGCGAGTGTCGGTTTTTTTCTCAGGAAATATCCTCTCGAGACACTGGAACCCGGTGATGTTCTGGTCACCAACGATCCCTGGCACGGCACGGGTCACCTCAACGACTTTACGGTCGTCACCCCCGTTTTCAGGAAAGGCCGGGCAGTAGCAATGTTTGCAGCCACTTCCCATATCGCGGATGTTGGTGGTCTCGGCTTTGGACCGGATGGCCGGCAGGTGTTCGAGGAAGGCATTAATCTGCCCATTGGGTACCTGTTCCGCGCAGGCAAAATTAATGAAACGCTGATCGAGATTCTCAGGGCCAACGTGCGAGACCCTCGCGCCGCAGAAGGAGATCTCTATTCCCTGACATCCTGCAACAAGGCAGGCAGCGACAGCCTGATCGCGGCCATGGACGAATTCAGCCTGGACAATCTTGATGCTGTCGGTGAGATGATTATCGAGAATTCTCGCGCCGCCATGCTTGAAGAAATTCGCGAGCTGCCCAAAGGGGTCTGGCACAACACCATGCGTGTCGACGGTTATTCAGAACCCGTCGACCTTGTCTGCTGCGTCACCATTTCAGAGCAGGGCATTGGCGTTGATTGGCAGGGAACCTCAGCTACCAGTTCGCATGGCATCAATGTCCCCCTGACCTACGCCCAGGCCTATACGTCCTTTGGTGTCCGGTGTGTGATCGGTAACGATATCCCGAACAATGCGGGCTCACTAAGTGTCGTTCAGGTCACCGCGCCTGCCGGTTGCATCCTGAACGCGCCAAGACCAGCAGCGGTATCTGCAAGACACGCGATTGGGCAAATGCTCCCGGATGTTGTACTGGGCTGCCTTGATGAACCGTTGAGAGGCCAGGTGCCAACTGAAGGCGCAGCCTGTTTGTTTGGTCCGGTATTTCTCGGCGGCGAAGGCATGATTGCAGGAAGCCGCTCCGAACCATTCGTCATGAACGCTTTTTACACCGGGGGCACTGGTGCCCGTCCCGAAAAAGACGGGCTCAGCTGCACGGCTTTCCCCTCCGGTGTTCGGAGCACGCCCGTTGAGATCACCGAGAATTCTGCCCCGCTAATTATCTGGCGAAAAGAATACCGGCCTGATTCTGCCGGTAGCGGACAATTCAGGGGCGGGTTCGGGCAGGTCATGGAGTTCGGCCATTCGAATGAAGAGGCTTTTGCCGTCTCAAAAATGTTTGATCGAATCGATCATCCGCCAAGGGGACGACATGGCGGTGGTGATGGCGCGCCAGCGAGTGTCTATATCAAGGACGGCCCAAGCCTGAAGGGGATGGGCCGTGAGATAATACCCGCGGGCTCAAGAATGGTTCTGGAAACTGCCGGTGGCAGCGGACGGGGGCACCCTGAAAACCGTGACCGCGAGGCGATCTCCAGAGATCTACTCAGCGGACTGGTTTCAAAGGGCTAGTGGTGGTGGCGGTTGTTATGACCCCCCTTACCGTGGTTCCTGGCCGGCAAATAGTCAACCGAAACATAGGCACGCTGGTGCCGATATTCCGGACCCACATGAAGAAGCAGCCTGGTCACATAGCGTGGTTTCTCGAAATGACTGGTGAACGAATTACCACCATGCAGGGAGCCTTCAAGATCACGCAGGAGAATTCGCCTGCCATTACCCAACTCTGCATAAACATCATAAATCGCTGCGTGCCGCTTAATACCCCTGAGGCTGATCGCTGACACTTCGGCATTAATGTAAATCACCGGTTCACTCCTGTTGCTTCGCCTCGTTTGGAACTGGTCTGCGCTTTTCCAGTTTTCGCGGCGATTGTTGTGGCCCTTTTTACCGGAATAGTTACTGGCAGAGTTACTGGCAGAGTTTCGGGAATAGCGACTGGCAGGACGGTCATTTTCGATATATTGCCTGCGCTCAGGATGAGGATTCCTGTTTGAGTAAAACAGACTCCAGGAGGGTCGCTGCCAGGGCCACTCATAGGAATTATCATCTCCATCGTGGCGATGCTCACGAGAATCCTGTTTGGCCTTCACCTTTACTTTCATGGTATCAGCCCAGGCTGATCCCGAAACGACTAACAACACCAGCATCATCAACATTCTCATCACTTAACTCCGGCCCCGACGAGGCATGAAACATGAAGTTAATGATGTGCCTGAGTAACTGAATCAGAAGTTAACCAGCTGAATGCAATATGAATCCAGGGTTATTTGTAGCGGTATTCGTCCAGATACTGTCTGACCTCGGCCAGTTGCCTGGTCTGGCGCCTGAGCTTCTCGACAGGGAAACGCTCCGCAAACTCCCTGAGCAATGGGGCAACCGCCTTAATCGCCTTATCACGAGCCTGGCTTCCCTTGCGCGTCATGGTGACCCGTTTTTGCCGGCCGCTATTCTTATCCGGTTCCACCTTAATGAATCCTTTGGATTCCAGCTTCTTTAACGTGTTGGTCATCGCGCCACCGGTCACCTGAAAGGCGCGTGCCAGACGACCCGGGGTCGCTTCCACATCAACTCGAACAAACCAGTTCAGTACACTGAACTGGGACTGGGTCAGCCCTTCTGGCAAGCATTGCTCAAACAGCCCCGAAGACAATTGCGCAATAATGCCTATCTCGTTGAAATAGGTAAAAACTTCGTGGTCATTTGATGAATCTGTCATCATTTTTCTCGCTCGAGCATATAGTTTAATATTAAACTATTTAATGCTAAAGTATATTTTTTGTTGAGCAAATAAACTCCAAACGAGCATGAAGGAACACACAATGAAATACATATTATGGTTTTCCGGAATATTCCTGGCCCTGATACTCAGCTTTGTTGGGTTGCAGTTTGTGGCTTCCGAACGAGTCGAAGTGGTTGAGTTACACACAATTGATGATGCAGGAGAAGAAGTAGTGACAAGGCTCTGGGTGATAGACCACGACGGACATGCCTACCTGCGCGGAGAAACCGATTCTGGTTGGTTTAAACGGCTCCAGTCATCCGACAGGATCACCCTGACCCGCGGTGAACAGACCGGCGATTTCACTCACACCATAAAGAACGAGAACATCGACACGATTAATGACCTGATGAGGAAAAAATATACCTGGGGCGACCGGTTTATCGAAATTGCCCTGGGAAGCCGCGCAGAATCCAACGCCATCGAACTAACACCCGCTAACGACTAAATCAGCATCCTCTCAATCAATGGGGACGCAGCACTTTTTGGGATTAGCATGGAAATTAATGGGGACGCAGCACTTTTTGATCAGCTGCGTACCCTTTATCTTATGTTTGGGTTAATTGAGGGTTCTCGACTTTAGGCGGTGTGCTTCGCTAATCACATACTGATGTACTGATCTTGCGTCGTCTTGCGTCAGGGAACTCGCGAAGCTCACCATGCCACGTTCCTGCAGAATGCCGCCCAGAACAATGTCCTCAAAAACAAGATGCTTTCCAGGCGCCATATATCGAAGGTCAGGTAAAACGCCACCAGATCGAACACCGGGGCCATGACAGACGCCGCAGTACTTGTGATACATAAACTTGCCGTGGGCAAGCTCATCATCGGTCGCTGCGATGGGTGGCGGATCAGGCAATACCGCAACAACATCCATTACCGGCGGAAGCTCTAGTTCTCCTTCCAGTTTGTAGGTCAGAATCCGACCGCGTGGTTTGAGGTTGTAAGCCTCCGCCGCGCCGGCGGCCAGGGCAAAAGCCCCTCCCCAGCCCGCGACTACGGTCACATACTGCTCTCCATCGATTTCATAGGAAATCGGTGGTGCAATGACACCCGTCTGCGCAGGCGTCGACCACAACGCTTCACCCGTATCGGCGCGGTACGCGACGAACTTGCCAGAGGAGTTCCCCTGGAATATCAGATTGCCATGGGTCGATAACATACCGCCGTTCCAGGTGCCTGCATGCTGGATCCGCCAGACTTCCTTCTGTTCAACCGGATCCCAGGCGGAAACAAATCCTCGTAGCAAACCGTCAACCTTGTCATCAACCCCCTTATCACCGGTGGGCATACCCAGCCGGGTGTCATTTGCCAGGTTCCAGCGACCCTCTTCGTAACTGAACTGTGGTTCATTGCCATAGGCAAAAGGCATATCCAGTGCCGGGATATAAACATAACCCGTGTCCGGACTGTAGG
>Ga0222633_1000980_pt1 | contig 18510 bp, 18 predicted proteins | sample AntAcemetageno48_FD_179816 | JGI IMG/M metagenome (GOLD analysis project Ga0222633, IMG submission 179816) | Saline water microbial communities from Ace Lake, Antarctica - #48 | ecosystem: Environmental > Aquatic > Non-marine Saline and Alkaline > Saline | place: Antarctica: Ace Lake | collected...
GCGGCAGGGTGCGATCGACGTGTACAACATCGCCACCACCGGTATCTCCACCGCCATGGTCGCCGCATGGGCTGCCGAAAACGTCATCAAAGTTGCAGAAAAGGCCGCACTCGCGGCCGCAGCCTTGGCGCTCGTCGGCCCCACAATCACAATCGAAGCAGTCGCGTGGGGCGCCTACGCGGCGGCCAAAGTTATCCAGCGAGGCCAAGCGAACCTCTGTGTTAACGCCGGGTCAGCCATCGAAGCCGCGAACGCTACGGCCACCGACGCTGCTACCTACGCCGCGGAGGCGGCGGCGCGGCTCGCGGCGTTTGGAACGCCGCCGCCGCCTCCGTGAGTCGCCCGAGAAACCTTTGTCATCGCGGTCGGCAAGACGCGTCGTGCGGAAACAATGTCGAACGGCTACTCTGGATGAGAATGGAGCTGCCGGTGGTACGAGCGCACACAAAAGCCACGGGTGCGATTCGGGCGACGATATCGACCGCCGACGATTTCGACGACGCTGATTGTGTAATCGGCGTCGTCGGCGGCGGCGGGTGCGTTTTGGGCTTCCGATTTCGGCGAAAACGCTCGCGCTCGCCCGCCGATCCCACCCCGGACCACTCATTTGATTTCGCGAGTCAAAAAGTTTGAGAAAAACTTGAATAGAATCCTCGGATCGCGAGGCCGGACCCGCGTGGACAACAAACTTTTGTCACGCGGGCGCCGAGGTATATTAACCTTCAAAAGGGAGGAGAATCGCAGAAAACGCACGAGATGCAAATATCGTCTCCTCTGCCGCGGTGTAAAATATCCTGTATTAATATTATAGAGCACATATTATCACCCGTCCACTCACGAACCATGACTCGCCTGGACGCGGATCCGCGTCGTACGCGACCACACGTTTTTTTTCCCGAAGACAGCTTCTTTTGACCTTGTTCATCGTGTTCGAACTTGTAGTGGCCATCATGGATTTTGAAACCAAAATTTGGCTATTTTGGTAAACGGAGATGTGTTCGTTGTGGCACATCGAAGGCGCGCGTGCCCCCCGCACCCTCTCACACACGTACCCATGGGTCTTCTCAAGCACACTTTGACGTTCATCGGCACCGCGTTCACCGTCGGCGGTGGCGCGTTCATGTTCGCCCCCGCGGATGCGGTGACCGCGGTGTACGGAGGCGCCAGCTTGACCAAGGGTTCCACGTACGCGTGGACTCGTAGTGGTACGTTCGAGATGGGTTTCGGGGCCCTGCTCCTGTTGAGCCGGTCGTGGGGTAGTGAGGAACGCTTCAAAATCGGCGTCGTCACGTTGTGCATGATCTGTGGGTTGCTGTTCAACGTCCACAACCACGCCGGTTCCGCCGGGATGCCGAAACTCGCGCTCACGGACCCAACGTACGCGTTGGTGTTTCTGATGGCCCTCGCAACAGCTGTCGGGCTCGTTCTTAACAAGCTAGAACCCGGCATCTTCACGCAAGACAAGGGCTCAAAGGGTACCAGGAAGTCCGCCAGGCTCCGCACCAAGCGCGCGTAAACCGGACTTGAAACGTACCTTGGATCAGTGTAGGTTAGCTCCTCCCCAATGTGTGTCAGCGGTACCAGATATACTTTCCGCGCAGCGCGTGTGTAAACTCGGCGGACGGGTGCGTCTTCCCGTCGTCACTCTCCACTTTGTTTAAACCACACGTACCACGTTTCGCGGACGTTTGGTACCGACACAACGCCGACACGCACCTGGAGCACGACCCACTTGGTTACTTGTCCGGTGTTGAGAGGGGGTGAGAGTAGTCGTGCTTCTGTCCGGAGTTGACAATCCAACTGAACTTCGATTTACCATAATGTCCTTTATTTCTGCGTGCTGACTCGGCCCAAATCACACTCCGTCGCTCCTCCCTCGGCGACCAGACCTGCACGCGCGTTGACGATGTCGACGATGTTGACGCACGCGCGCGTCGCCCCAATCACCGCGGTGCACCGCGCCCGGGGGCGCGCAGGCACCGCACGGCGCTTATCCCCCACGCTCGCGTCTGAAGAAGCTCGCGGCAAAATCGACGTGGAGGTTCGCAAAATGCCACGTCGCGCCGCGTTAGCGTTGAGCGCGTCCGCGAGCCTGGCGACCGGCGCGGCGGCGTTCGGGGTCTCCGCAGCGAGTGCTACCGGTGAGTTAACGACGCCCAAGTTCGTGAACAAACTCGTGGACGGCGGTTTGGGGACATGGAACCGCGTGGTGTTCCACGACATCCAGGTTTCCATACCGGGTTCGGGGCAACGCGTGCCGGTCGCGACGTGGTGTCCGGGCGAGCGCGATTCTCCTTTTTCAGACGGCGACGGCGCCGATGACGAAACACCAGCCGCGTACTACCCACACCAAATCTCCATCGCGAAAATAGCGAGGGTGTTGCTCAACACCCCGGAAACCACGCCCACGTGGCTGGACCGGCAGATGCCGTTGCGCGCGTCGGCGGGGGTGTCGTTCCTCGTTTCCGCCGGTTCCGGCGCCGTCGCCGTCCCGGCAACCGCGAAAGGCGTAGCCGTGCTTTGCCACGGGTACTTGGGGAGCCGTTTCGACTTACTGGACCTCGCGGAGTTTCTAGCGCAGGAAGGGTTCGTAGTAATCGCGCCGGAGTTCGCGGAAAGCCTGGCGGACCCGGCCACCACGCCCGCGTACGCGCGGCCAGGAAAGCCGCCCCCCGCGAACCCGAGCGCCACGCGCGACGAAATCGTCAAAGCCGCGGTGCGCGCGTTTGTCCCGAACTTTTACGACGGTACCTCACAAGTAAAAGTCGTAATCGCCGGGCAAAGCGCTGGCGCGAGCACGGCGACGTCGAGTCCTGGCGATTTCGCGGCGAGGGTCGCCATCGCGGGGTTCCGTCCACCGGAAGTCGTTGACCGCGATTCCAGCTTGGCGCGAAACCCGCTGCTGATCGTCGCGTCCGCGGGCGACGGCGTCATCTCGCTGTACCCGAAAGAAAAAAGCGCGTTCGGTCCGTACGAGGGAATCGAGATCGGCGTGGCGAAATTCTTCGCCGCCAACGGCGGCACGAAGTACGGCAAGTACGACTTGGAACAGTTCGCGTCGCGAATCGACGAAGCGAAGGTTTTCGTGACGTACGAGCTTCCCGGAGGTTCCGGGAACGCCGACACCGAAAACACGTCGTCGTTGCCGTGTCACATTTCTTTCCTGTCCTCACGCACGAACGACGCCATGGTCGAGGTGCTGTCTCCGTTGTTACCGGTGGCGAGATTACTGGGGGTCCCGGTTCTCGACTTCGATAAGTACCAACTCACGAAAGACAGCGACGCCGTGAACGGCGCGCTCGTGCCGCTCATCGCAAAATGGCTGACACAAGCGGTGGAGGTGTAGCCGTGCCTTGAGCTACTATTATTGTACAAGTATGTGTCTATTTATGAACTATTTATAAGCTATTATGCACTACTTTTATACACGAACTATTACGAAAGGGTTTCCTCTCGGATTTGGCTAAAATCAATCACACTTCCCATGCCTTGGTGTGTCGTCGCTCCGCGTTTCGCCTGACGCGCGAAAAACCAACCTGCAGAAACCTTGCCGTCGCAAACCATCGCCGAGAAAAAACCCACCAAAGCGCCCGCCACGACGTCCGCGGGCGCGTGCTTGTAGTCCGTGATTCTTGACATTGAGACGAAACACGCGTACGCGAGTGGCACGATTGACACGGCGTGGAGGTACCAGTCCGTGTATGGCACGACGTCTCGCGTGACGCGCCGCGCGCGCGCACACTTTTGTCGCCAATCGTGTTCCACCACGTTCGGGATTGACCCTGCATCCTCGTGTTCGTCAGTCACGTCGTTAGCCAAACTGCCAACCAACCAGCCTACTCCCCACAAACTCGCCACGACTCGCGCCGCCCCCGCGAACGCGATGGCGGCGTGCCCTGACGGGAAGGAAAGGGACGCTTCGTCGGTTTCGCCGCGCGTGGCGCGGCAGTCCCCACGATTGCCAACCGCCCCGGGTGTTGTCACGGAGAGATATAAATCCAGCAACGTGCTGTTCCCTTGGCTTCCGCTTCCATCACCAACCGCTGCGCCGTAGCCTTTGTAGTCGCACTGCGCGAAGAAGTTCGGGCGGAGTCGCCCGGTCACGCACTTGCCCGCGTTGTACGTCCCCACCGTGACGAGCAACGTGTTCCCTAGGGCGAAACAATGCGCCGTGAACCACACCAAGGCGGCGTCGCGTGAGACACTCGGGAGCTGAAAATGCGCCCACACCGACAGACCGAACAGCACGAGGAAAGGCAACACACACCCGGTGAAAACCAACATCGTGTTGCTCACCGTGGATGGAACCGCTGGGAAGGAAAGCGCCGGATCTCTTTCCACGAAAAACTGATCCTGAACTCGCCAGTGGTCGACGTTCAAACGAATCACGAGGGCGTAAACGAGGCACAGAAGCGATGGAAACAACCTTGGCTTAGCTTCGCGCCACGTCACGGTCACCAAACGACGCGACATCGAGCGCGGCGTGCGACGAGACACAGGAGCGCGCCTCGTTCGATGGCGAAGAAATGCGACAGACTGTCCTTCAGGTCGGCACTTTTGGAAAAATCGGGGATTCTCGGGGCAGTCGATGATAACTGGAGGTCGGCGGCGCGCCGCCGCCTCACATCGCGTGCCCGCCCAGCTGTCCGTTCGTGCGATGGCGAAGAAGGGCCGCGTGGCGCGTATTTTGACCACGCTTCACCGTGTGGCAGGTACCCCCATTTCCGAGGCTCTGAAACGGCGGCAACGCTCGGCGACGCAGCGCGGGGATGCGGGGACGCATGGGGAGAAATCGGAGTGGAAAAAACGCAAGGAACGCAAAGCCCGGCGCGAGGCTTTCGAAGGCGCGGCGACACAGACAGGGTTACCGCACGGGTATCACGCCGGGCAGCGTATTTTGTGCGTGGGCGAGGGTAACTTTTCCTTCGCCCTGGCGTTGACTACGTTGTTCGACGGCGAAGGCGTGAACGTGTTGGCGACGAGTTTTGACAAAACCGGCGTGGCGCGGGCGTCGTACCGGGACGCGAAGGACATCGCGCACGCGCTTGAAGCCACGGGCGCGGGGGTGCGTCACGGGGTTGATGTGCAGGAAATCGATGCCCTGAAACTAGTCGCGAAGGAGTGGTGGGCGATGGGGAACGACCCTGAGTACGCCGCAGACCGGGAACGGGGGGGGGGCGGGAGGGCCGGCGCCATCGCCGGCGCGTCCACGTCAGGCGCCGGGCCAGGCGGCGCGTTTCGTGGGTTCGACAGGATCGTGTGGAACTTCCCGTGCGCCGGGGTCGGCACGGTGGGCGCGCTCGCGGTGACCGCGAACCAGGATTTGCTGGACGACTTCTTCAAAGCCGCCAAGCCGCTGCTCACGAAAAACGGAGACGAAGGCGGAGAAATACACCTCGCCATGGCGGATGACGCCAACCGAGCGCAGGTACGTATTGCGCGTTTCCCAAATCCTGACACACTGTTTACCGCCCCTCTGTGACTATTTGAGTGCACTACTTGTGATGCATATAGTAGTGTACACTACTAGAACATTTACCAGTACTGGCAACTGTTACATACCCACACTCGCCGACTCGAGACTGACACTTTTCTTGGCACAATCGCAGTTCAACGTCGTCGGCATCGCGGCGCGCGCCGGGTACGCCTTCCGCGCGGCTCTGGAGTTTTCCCCAGGCGACTTTCCCGGGTACGAACACTTCCGAACGCTGACTGGCGAAGCAGGTCAGGGTGCGGACGAGGACGAGGACGCGGAAGATGCGGACGAATTAAAAGTAGCGCCCGCGGACGACGACGTCGCGGTGGGCGCGAAGACTTTGATTTTTCAGCTCGCGGAAAAGCCGGATGCGAAGAAGGCGCGAGGGCGGGGCGCCGAAAAGGGCGAGCCCAAAAAGATAACCAAGAAAGTAGCGGCGGGTTTATAAACAACACGATCGAGAGGGGGGGGAGGAGGGACGTGCCGGCAGGCCCGAAACAAAGAACGGCGTGTGCGGTTTATCGATAGGTCAGGTGGCGGACACCTACAGACGCTTAAAGTACCACAGTGGAAAAAATCTCTCTACAGTATAGACTACTTCATCCAGAAACCCCAACCCTACTTCATCCAGATCTGCACCGAGCCGTAGTTGCCCATCCAGTTCCCACCCGCGAAGCCCCTGCCTGCGTTGCCGCCGCAAAAATCGGCGTTTGTCCCCAATCCGCTGTTGACGTCGGCACCGCCGTCTCTGGCTTGGAAACCAAACATTATCGGCCTACCGCACCCAATCATGGCCCGGTCCAGGCCTACTGTCTGATTTGCGCCGCTTCTGCCTCGATTAAACATAGGGAGGCTTGACCGGTCTTGGCCGAAGGTGGATCTCCAAACTGGGTACGACGAATTCCACGACATCGCGCTTTGGGTGGTGAACATGAGGTTTTGCTGCGTGTCTGCGGCGTCAAAGTCAAACTCGAACGATCGGAATTCACCGTCGGCGGTGAGGCCGCTGAAACCTCCAGCCACGACTAGAACCCGCGATGCCAAATCGTAAGACGTGAACGCGGCAGATTTGGCGGCAGATCTGGCGAACGTGCCAAACTCCGGAGTCAGCAAGTTGTGCGCGTCGATTTCGTCGGACGTCGTCCACCGAGCATCCCCGTACGGAATATTCTCCGCGCCGAGCCCGCGCATAACCAGCATCCACCCCCCGTTGGTCATGTCGCAGTACACCTGCTTCGCGCCGACACCACCCTGGATTTTGATCCAGTACACGCCGCTTTGGGAGTTCGGGTACATGGCGAGAATAGCGGACGCGCTCGCGGCGGGCTTCTCAAAACTGTCGCCCCCCGGACTGACGAAACATGTGTCGTCGACGTATCCCCTGCGTTTCATCGCCTCCTGGCAGCACGTGCACTCGGGAAGTGCAGTGCCGTTCGTGGTGTTCGCGTGGAGGGCACCATCCGTGGTGCGCACGGGGGTCACGGTGCACACGACAAAGAACACGGCGACGATCAGAACCCTCAACACGCGTGGGCGATTCGTGTGGCACATTTTGTGGTGCGTCCCCAGGTACGCGGGAGCGTCCCTGGGCGACGTTCCGGGTATGACCGCGGGGAACGCGGCGAGGGTCACGAGCCGCGATGCGAGGTGGTGACACGAACACGCATGCCATGGAAGCGTCACGCGTGGGTGATGCGCGCGCGAGGAGCTATGCGCGTCGCCCAGCGCACGCGACGCATGCTGCCTTGTGAAACGGCACAATATGTTTTCTCACCAAACAAAAACTTGAAAGGAGATTTGCTGCTTGAAAGTCTGACGCCTTTGAAATCCTAAAATTACACCTCTTTTAAATTTGCACTTTACCTGTGAAATCTAGTTATCAACCCCGTCCTTTTTATCTGATTACCTTTTCTTGTGCCTTTTCGGAAACGAGCATCCGGGATACGCGTGGTGTCCTCACAGGACCCCGCGCGGCACACCCCGCGTGGCTTCACGCGTTCTTTTGCGTCCGAACCCACATCAAATTCAAACCTGGGTGTACACAGCACTCCTCCTCCGCAACTCCGTGACCTCCGGCTCGGGCAAACTGGATCGATCGAATTGTTGTTGTTAAACTCCTCTCGGACCCACTAATCCGTGTTTTTTCGACACGCGCGATGCGCCCTCCCGTGAAACGCGGCTCCGTGCGGACGCGCCAAACCCTGGCTCCCCGAGTGACCCGGGCGGATGCCACCGCGAAGCGCATCGCGGACATAGAGGACGCAACAAGAGCGTACCCTACCACTCTGTCCGGCGCGGCGTTGAAAAACAAAAGCCCCATGAGGTTCCGAGACGTGAGCAGCGAGGTGAAAGCTGCCGGTGCGAAAAAATACCAAAAAAATCTCACCGAGGTGACGACGGACGCGCTTTCGTCCCTGGTGGGGTGTCGCGTTCGCGTTTTTTGGGCCTCCGAAAACACCCACTTCCGAGGCAAAATCGTTGCTTTCCACCCTAAAACCGGGAAACACGTCGTGGCCTACGATGACGGGGACGAGGAGAGCTTGAAACTGCATCGCGAGAAATTCTCGTGGGACGGGAAAAACACCCCGAGCGTCGCGGCGAAAATAGCGCTCGCCGCGGAGAGAGAGAAAGACCCACCGAACGTTTCGGTGGAACGCGAAAAAGGCGTTACGCTTAAAGGCGTTACGCCTACAGGCGTTACGAAAGGCGTAACGAACAAGATTAAAAGCAAGAGCAAGAGCGTGAGCGAGAGTTTCGTGAAACCACCCCCGAAGTCGTTGGTTTCGGCCGGGAAGACGCCTGGGGCGATTCGCGCCGCAACCGCCAAAGCGTTGCCCGCGAAGAAACGGAAAGCGTCCGTGCGCGAAGAACAGGTTGCACCGATGGAAACGCGCGTGGACCAGACAGACCAGACAGTCCCAAAGACGTCCCTTCCCGCCGTGGACTCGAATACGGCGGCTCAAAGACCCGACTTCCCTTCGAACGAAGAGCCTGAAACGAAGGCGGCGCCAAACACGCCTGGCCAAACCGTCTCGCCGCCCCACGCAAAAAACGCAAAGCACACCGGCATCGTCCCCGGCTCGAAGATCGCGGTTGTCATGGCCGTCGCGGTTCCCGTGCTTCTCGCCGCCGGGCCCAAAGGTTTAACGTCGCAGATAATCATGGATGCGCTGTACGCCGCGGGGAAGGGCTCCGCGCTGGCGGGAAGGGCGGCTCCCAAAATAGGCGTGCTAGCCGCGCTTGACCGAGGCACCGCGGTGGGAATTTTGCGAAAGCTCCCGGTGAACGGGCGAACGAAACGGTATCAACTCGCGCAGTTCGAGCCCGTGGTGGAGGACGTGCTCCCGCCGCGTTTGGAGAAACCACCCACCGGTACCGCTGAGAAAGTCGCGTTCGCGCCGCTGGCGGCGCCGGCGCCGACGCCGGCGTCGCATCAGCGAGACACGCCGACGGTACCGATCAAGCCCGATATCGCCGATCGGGACCCCGCCCTGTCCTGCACGGTTACCACACAGCCACACATGCGCATGTCCGAAGACGAAGCGTGGGCGTGCCACTCCGAGTTTTGCTGGGAGCCTGCATCGCCGGACGCGGTGCGCGACGCGTGGGTGATGTGCGAGTCCCACGGGTGCGGGAAGTGGCGACGCGTCCCCTCCGTCGTCGCGGCGCGCGTCGCGTCGTCCGGGGACGCGGGTTGGCGGTGTGCGGACTCCAAAGACAATCGTTTCGCACGGTGCGACTTGCCTCAAGAGCTAGGCAGCGACGACATCGACACGCGGTGCGCGTTGACCAACAAGGCGGAGGCGAAGCGCGAGCGGAAGCGACAACTGGATCGCGAATACCGGGTGAGGCGAAAAGCGCGACTTGGCGACGAACGAAACGCGGGCGGCGCTGTTCCCGATTTCACCGAAGAGGACGATTCCGACCCCCCACCCGGGGTGTGTGCGATTTTAATGGTCGTGGGCGGTGACGAGAACCGAGGGGCGCGCGTCGTTCTCGCGCTTGTGTACCCCGCGCCGGTTTCGTGGAGTGGGAAACGAAGCGCGTTTGCCAGACGTTTGCCCGCGCGTTTCGCGAAACTCACAGGCGTCGCGAGTTCTTTGCAAAAGAAAGGAAACGGGAAAGCACCCCGCACCGCGGGCGCGTCTTCGCGCACCTTCGGCGGTTTCGCAACTCTGCAGTCGCTATGGGCGAAAGCGCCCCCGCCGCGGCAAAAAAAGATTCCCACGGGGTTGCTCTTCGTGCTGCGCAAGCACTGCGTGTTCACCGTGAACGACCAAGTGGCGGTGTTCGGCGGGGCGGTCTGTTTCGGCGACGCGCACGCGGTTTCAAAAGCGGACATCGGCGAGATTTGCGGACGGCTACGAGCCCTTTTCGTGGAGCCTTGCGACGGTGAAAGGCTGCGAAACGCGAGTCCCGAACCTGTCATGCCGAACCACACCGTTCACTTATCCACGCCTACCATCGCCGCCGCGACGCCGGTGCCACCCGGGTTCGCGCTCGTACCGCTGGAGGAGACGCTGCCTTCTTCGAACCAGTCCACCGCTGATGACGGCACAAACCTGCTGCTCGCGGCGTCGGAAACCTTGAATCCTTTGAGTGCTGGTGAGGACATGGTGCCCATAGGCGATATCCAGCACGCGCTACTCGACGTGGACGATTCCGTGGAACACGAAACGACGCGCGTCGAGGACGCGGTAACGCAAAACGGGGTTTGGCAAACGTTTGGCAAACGCAAAGCGCGAACGCGAGGCGACCGACTGCGCGCGCGATTCAAAGAACACGCTGCGGCGAGTTTGGAGGCGTGGAGGGCGTTGCCGTCGCAATCCGCGCGGGAGGAGGCGCGACGAACGGTTTTCGAGTCCAACGAGCCGTCGTTTCTGCCAACCGTCCCGACCGTAGGAAGCGTGCCGTTCTGGAGGGTCCCGCAGTGGACGCACCCGCTGTGGCCCCTGGGCGGTTTGGGCGAGCCGGGCCCGCCCCGGAAGAAATTCAGGAAGCTCCCACGGGTGTGGAGGGGCAAGGACCTCGATATGATTGTTTTCGGCAGGGACGAGAGGTTGGAGTGGGCGCGGAAAACGGGGATGTTCCTGGCGCGCGCGCGAACCGCGCTCGGCGACCGCAGGCTGCACCGAAACGCCTGGGGAGGAAGCGTTTTGGATTCCGTGCTCGGCGCCATGCTGACGCAAAACGTGTCCGACGTTTTGTCGAGCTCGGCGATTATGAACCTCGCCGCGCGGTTTCCCGGTGACGGCGCGCGCGTCGCGCCGGAGTGGAGTGCTCCAAAAGGTGAGGCGGACGTGGATCCGGTGTTGCCGGGGGTACTCGTGGCGCGCGAAACGAGCTGGACGAAGGTACGGGCCTTTTCCAGCCCAAATCCCGCCTCCCAAGACTGTTTGCCCATACAAGACTGACAATTTGTTTTACCTATCCCAAGACCGAAGCCGCGGTGGTAGCGCGCGACGCGATTGCGCAACTCATCGCCGCCGCGGTTGACGCGGCGGAAGGCGCCGCCGCGCTCGCTGCGGTGGGTGACATGGAACGCCGTTCGATCACCGTGCCTCTTGTGAACGTGGAACAGGACGACGTGGACGCAATTTTCGGCGAAGCCATCGCGCAAGGGTGTGTAACTCAAGAACACGCGAACGCGTTCGGGTCGCCGAAACGTACGCTCCACGAAACGCGCGTGGCAAACACGCCACCTATCGTCCAGCCAGAGTTGGTCTCCGCGGCGGCCAGGGCGGCGGCGGCGCTGATTGTTGCCGGGTTTGACCCGGGGCTGGCGTGCGCTCCGGGAACGCCCGTGGCTTCGACACCAAACGGTGATTCATTGATTGAAAGCACACCGCCAACGGTGGGCGGCGTGACACCGCCAACCCCACCGCCCCCCCCCCCGCTCCCCCCGGTGAAGAAAAAGACCAAAGACCAGGTCGTTCGCGACGAGCGCCTGGCGCTCGCGGCGAAAGCGCTTTTGGTCCCCGACCCCTCCCCCCGGCCGCAAGAGACGCACGACTTGATCAACTGGCGCGCGGTGATGGAGTCGCCTGTTCAAGACGTGGTGGAGTGCATAAAGTGCCGAGGCATGCACTTCATGCTCGCCGCGAGGATCCAGCGGGTATTGCGGCGGGTGCAGCGTGAGCGCAACGGGGTGTTGAGCCTCGAGTTTCTGCGAAACGTCCCCACGGACGAGGCGCGTGGTTATTTGCTATCCATGGAAGGCTACGGCGTGAAAACGGTGAGTTGCATTCTACTCCTGGCGCTTTACCGCGCGGACTTCCCGGTTGACGTGAACGTGGGGCGGATCATGGCCCGCCTTGGGTGGGTCCCTCTTGAAACGGAAGAGTCCCTGGAGGAACTGTCGCAGTACGCCCCGGAACCGGCGGTGTACACTTTCCTTCGCGAACGCTTGAACTCGTTCGGGTTGCAGACCTTGTTCGAACTGCACTACCACATGATCACGCTGGGGAAGGTACGTATTACATTTACCGAATTCCTCCGACTGTTTGCCCATACAAGACTGACACTTTCTTTTCTTTATCTCAGGTGTTTTGCGAGAAAAGAACCCCTAACTGCGGCGCGTGTCCGCTGCGTGATATGTGCGAGTACGCCAGCTCGGGGGGGAAGCACCTGGTCGGCGAGGACGGGTTACCGGCGCCCGCGCCTATCCCGGCGCGAGCCGCGGCGACGCCGGTGCAGAAGACGGTTGATACGTTGGGCACAAACGGAACTTCTGAAAAAACGACTCCTTCTTCCCCTGACACACCAACCCCCCCCGGTTCCGGTTCCGGTTCTGACCTCGAGTCCGTGCTCGCCGCGGGCAAGCGTTGGCACGAAAACGGTCGCCCTTCCTGCGGCGCTCCCGCCGTGTTGCTCTTGGATCCCGGCGCGGGCTGGAATGAAGCCAAGGCCGCGCACGGAAAGCTATCAAGACTAGTGCACCCGGACAAGTGTTCCCATCCACATGCCGCGCACGCATTCGAGCTGATCACCGCCGCGCGCGGCGTGATGGCCCCCGCCGCGCCAGACGACGACGGAGCGGAAATCAGGGACGACGTCGTGCGCGTGGACGCGAACGGCGAGGTGAAGGTGGGCGCGAGGGGCGACGACACACACGACGCGGCGCGCGATTTCGGCGACATCGAAGACATCGCGGGTGTTGAGAACACCCACACTACTCCGGCCAAGGGATTCGCGCGAGCCGCCGCGGAACACGCCGCGTCGCACTTAGAGTCTCCCCTGCAACTGCGCACGCGTTTGCCCGCGATGTCCACGAACCGCGTACGGCACGAGCTCGTCGCGTGGAGTCTTCCCGCAGATATGATCCCCGAGTCCCTGAAACTAAGGGCGCCGGCGGTGGATTTTGATTGCTACCTCGCCCTGGAGGTACGGCCTTCGGCGTTTCCCGAATCCAGGCACACTGCTTGCCCATACACGGCTGACACTTTTCGTTCACAACCGCAGTGCACCTCCGTCGCGGCGGTCGCGGCGGCGAAGCGCGCCACCGAAAACGCCGGGTGCGAAGGTACGTGTTGTATGTCCCAAATCTAGGCACACTGTTTACGGACCCTCTTTGAGTGCACTACTTGTGATGTATGTAGCATTGCCAGTACTCGTGATGTATGTAGCAATGCCAGTACTAGTAACATTTACCAGTACTGGCAATTCTTACAAATACATCACAAGTGCACTGTTCGGCCCGATTACTACGACTGTTTACTCATACACATTACGAAGTACACCCACACTGCCGACTCAAGACTGACGTTTTATTTTCTTCATCGCAGTCACCGCGCTTTCCATTCTCGTGCCGTGCCGCGCCGCGATGTATGCCAAGTTCCCCTTGCACGGCACGTACTTCCAGACCAACGAGGTTTTTTTGGACGCGGCGACCGCGGTTGTTCCAACGATGGTCTTGACGCGGCGGCTGGAGTTTCTGCCAACCGTGAACGTTTTCCTCGGATCAAGGTACGTATCGGGCCTTTCCCAGATCCCGCCTCCCTGTGTTCTCATACAGACTCACACTTTCTTTTATTTATCTCAGCGTGGCGAGCATTTGCCGCGGAATGAGTCGCCCTGAGGTCGCCGCCGCGTTCGCTAACCGCGCGGTGTGCGTGCGGTCGTGGGACACGTCGCAGGGGGGACGGCCGCGGCCGCTTCCCAAGTGGGCGTGTCCTTTCGTGCCCAAAGCGAACACCCTGGGACCGGCGCCTGGTGAGGAGCAAGGGTTCGTGTTCCAAGCGGACGGATCCGTAGGGCAGTGGTGGGTTTCTGGGGAGGACGTCGGGGCGACGACGGCGACGGGCAGCGCGGGTGCCTCGACACCGCACGCCGTACGCGAGCTGTTCACGAAACCGGCACCACACGTCCCGCAATCCGCCCCACTGAACGTGGAGTCGTCGGAGGAGGACGAGGACGAGGACGAGATGGATGAGAGGTGGGACGAGTTTCTGGAGACGGCGGCGGAGGGGGGGGGACGCGAAAGCGGGGATGACCGGGACGACCAGGCACGCGAAACAGGAGACGACGCGGGTTTGGAAAGGACCGCACTGCTGGCGGTTCCGACGAGTACCGCGGGCGACGAAGGTTTTGAGATATCTCAAAGAGTTTCGGTAGACGCGGCGGATCCGTTTGACGAACCGCGCGACGAGACCGAGGGAACCGTGGCTGGAAACGACGACCAGGACCGGGGGCTGCTTGTTCGGGAAACAGATACTGAAGTGCCTGGAAATATGGGCGAACCAGAAAAACAACCACAGGCCGCCAACGTGGGGCCAAGTACACCTAGTACACCTAGTACACCTAGTACACCCGCTTCGTCCGCTTGGAACACCAACGTCTTCGCCGCCTTCGCCGAGCGACGCAAAGGCAAAGCGGTTACGCTGGCGAAGAAGCGACGCGTAGAGAAGAGCGCCGAGGCGAAAAACGCGAAAGCGCGCCGAAAATCAGTTTCCGACGCATCCGATCACTCGCAGGCCTCGACCTCTAAAGGCTCGAGTTGGGGATCGCAGGGAAGTGGGAGTGCGCAAGGCGTGGGGGGCAAACAAACAAGAAGGCCAGGGGAAAGCGCGCCTGCGGGGGAGAGCATTAAAAGCTTTTTCCAGCAGGCGGCGTGACGGAGGTTACGGATGTGGCTGGTGTAATTTTGATTTCTTTTCGGCGTTCCGTCTTCCAAAAACGCCCCTCGGAAGCCTCGACTGCACAACGACGCGCACATGACACACGGTCCACATATCCTCCGACGCAGCGCATATCGCCATGCCTGACGCGGATGGTGATATCGCGACCGTCGCTACTCCCGCGAGCCTTGCCGACGCGGGCGAGGCCATCCCCCGCCTCCCCAACCACCTCGTGGTCACTCACGTTCTCAGATCTGAGCATTTCGACGATCCCGCCGATCTGGCACGGCTCAAAGCGGTGAGCCGCGCGATGCGCGACGCGGTGGCGGCGACGGGGCTTCGGTTTAAAGAGCTTGGTGAGGAAGAAGCCGTGGAACTCGGATGTTTAAGCGCGCTGCAGCGCCTGTAACGGGGAGGTCGCCTGTCGTGTCGAGAACGCCTTTGTGAGGCAGCGGCGAGCGTTGGACATCTCGAGGAGTTGACTGCGTTGCTCGGACGGCTGGCCGTGGGACCGGGACACGTGCTCGGCGGCGGCTTTGGGCGGGCACCTCGAGGTGCTGCAGTGGTTGCGCACGAACAACTGTCCGTGGGACGAGGTGACGCGCAGGGCGGCGGCAAGGGGCGGGCACCTCGAGGTGCTACAGTGGGCGCGCGCAAACGGCTGCCCGTGGGACGCAGGCACGTGCATGTACGCGGCAGCAAGTGGCGGACACCTCGAGGTGCTGCATTGGGCGCGCGCGAACGACTGCCCGTGGGACGTACATACGTGCTCGGGGGCGGCGTATGGCGGGCACCTCGAGGTGCTGCAGTGGGCGCGCGCGAACGGCTGCCCGTGGGACGGGTGGACGTGCAAGTACGCGGCGCGGAACGCGCACTCCAAGTTGTTATCTTGGGCTCAGGCGAACGGCGCACCCAAATTTTGAGAAGATGAAAACACTAGTCTACGGTACATACTTCGAAGACGACCGCACTACGGGTACGCTTGGCTAGCCGCTGCGTCTTCCTCCTCTTCCTCCCGTCGCACATTTCCTGTGTCTGTCACACCACACAAAAAAGGTCAAAAGTCAAGTCAAGTTTTGCGTCTGGAGTCCACGACTCCACTTCTCACGGGTCTTTTGGCCGGCGCCCTTCGGGCCCGTTTAAAAACCTCTAACACCGAAAGGAACACCGCAGCACAGCTCACCAGTCCGAGAAAACCGAAAAGCCAAATTCGGCACAATCATGAAGAAATCACAAGAAATTCATCAAATCGGCTCGCAGCAACGGGGTGACTTGGATAACTGAGTCATCATCATCATCCATCACAATCGGTCCGGACCGTCGCGGTGCAACGCGCAGAGTCACGGGCGCGGTGCGGCGAGGAGGTCAGTCACTGATTGATTCACATCACGACGAAGGATTTACGAGATTTGCGCGTGCGTCTGAGCGCGGCGTGTCACAGCAGGAGATCGGTACGCGGAGGAATAAATATAGAACATTCGGCCACGTCAGTGTAGTGACGTGAGCCGATTTCGGGATGACGTTCACGCACTGGTCCTCGGTGGCGACGCCTCCTGCGTTTTCAAATGTCCAAATGTCCGGCGCGACCGCGCGCGCGGGTGTGCGTCGCCTGGCGCGCCGATCGGTTGTTCAGTCCCGACGAAACGCGGGCTCCGTCACGGTCCGTGCGGTCGCGGCGCCCCGAAACCGCGCACGTCACTCCCGAGGAATATACTTCGAATATGGCGATTATTCCGAAAACAGCGTACGAGTCGGCGCGACACACGGTACCGAAAAGCTTAGCCGCACCACGCGCACGAATCTTCGCGCCATTTCAGACTCGCAAGACGTGCCCGGTGTCGAGGTTAAGTTTATCCGGGACATTAGGGACACAGCAGATGGCACGCATCCTGGATTGATTTCCGACGCCGACTCTCAAAACAAAACCGCGCTCATCGCGACTGCGTTCCCGTTAGTCGCCGTCGCGCTTTTAGTAGGCATAGGCGCCTTTTACAAGGATGACATCTCAAGTTTCTTGATGTGGTTCACCGGGTATGTCGAATCACTAGGCCCCGCAGGCCCAGCTTCTTTCATGACCCTTTACGTGCTCCTGGAGATTCTGGCGGTGCCCGCGATTCCGCTCACCATGAGCGCCGGGGCTATTTTCGGCCCGGCGCAAGGCACGGCGATTGTACGTATTTCCCAATCACCACGTTCCACCTCCCTGATTACTGCACTGTACAAGTATGGAGTACAGTCGGAAAGTACGGACCCCACTCCGTCTACCCTTCCCAACCCTCATACACATGGCCCGAGAGACTGACACTTTCTTTTTCATCGGGCCAGGTCAGCATAAGCGCGACAATAGCGGCGACCGCGAGTTTTCTCATTGCGCGGTACCTGTTCCGGGACAAAGTTCGGGACCTGGCGATCAGGTACCCGAAGTTTACCGCGATTGACAACGCGATTGGGGAGGATTCCTTCCGCGTGGTGGCGCTGTTGCGGCTGTCGCCGCTGACGCCGTTCGCGCTGTCCAACTACCTGTACGGCTTGACATCTGTCAAGACGAAACCGTACGTCCTCGCGAGCTGGATTGGGATGTTACCTGGCACGTTCGCCTACGTCTCAGCTGGGTCGGTGGGGCGCACCATGATGGAAGCGGGGGCGGGCGGCGGCGCGAATGATTTTGGGTACACGCACGCTTTGCAAATCGGAGGTGGGTTTGCTTTGGCGCTGGTAAGCGGGTCGTATGTCGCCAAACTCGCGAGCGACGCGCTGAAGGACGTGGAGGAGGAAATGAACGCAATTGAAGAGAAACAGGAAGCGACCGAGGACGCGTGGTAGTAGATACCACCGGCTTAGGTACCTAAGTGTTTCCTTACCCAGATACAGCAGAACAACAGGCTTACCGCGAGTGCGAATTCGTGAAAGCCACGAGCGCGCACACGCCTTAGTCTAGCATTTTCATATTAGCACCTTACAAGTATTACAAGTATTCGCCGCGGAACGACCGCGGCGTCTTCCTTCCTCGGAGGCTTTTTGTAGACCACCGCGGACGACCGGCTCGTGTACACCGCGACTTACGCAGGTGCGATGTTGTGGATATCGACGAGTGCGTATTTTCTCAACCCTAAAAGTTCGAAACGCTTTTCTCGGAGGCCACGATTCGGAAGCCACGATTCACAACGACGCGCACACGCCATGTCTTCCAACGCAGCGCATACCGCCATGACTGGCTCGAGCGGTGATACCACGACCGTCGCTACTCCTGCGAGCCTTGCCGACGCGCAAGACGCGATCCCGGGCCTTCTCGACGACATCGTCGTCACTCACGTTCTCAGGTCTGAGCATTTCGACGATCCCGCAGATCTCGCACGGCTCCCAGCGGTGAGCCGCGCGATGCGCGACGCGGTGGCGGCGACGGGACTTCAGTTTGAAGAGCTGCAAGAATGAGAAGCCGTAGAGCTCGGATGTTTCAGCGCGCTGAAACGCCTGAACCGGCAAGGTCGTCTGTCGCGTAAAGAACTCGTGTGCGAAACAGCGGCGAGAACCGGACAGCTCGAAGAGTTGAAGTTGTTGCGCGCGGACGGCTGGCCGTGGGACTGTCGCACGTGCGCGTCTGCAGCGGAGGGCGGTCACCTCGAGGTGCTGCATTGAGCGCATGCGAACGAATACCCGTGGGACGCAAATACGTGCAAGATGGCGGCGAAGGGCGGGCAACTCGAGGTGATACAGTGGGCTCGCGCGAACAGCTGCCCGTGGAACATGAATACGTGCAGGGAGGCGGCGAGGGGCGGGCATCTCGAGGTGCTTCAGTGGTTGCGCGCGAACGGCTGCCCGTGTGACGAGAATGTGTGTCACGGGGCGGCGGAGGGCGGTCACCTCGAGGTGCTGCATTGGGCGCATGCGAACGGCTGCTCGTGGGACGGTTACACGTGC
>Ga0222633_1000981_pt1 | contig 18497 bp, 14 predicted proteins | sample AntAcemetageno48_FD_179816 | JGI IMG/M metagenome (GOLD analysis project Ga0222633, IMG submission 179816) | Saline water microbial communities from Ace Lake, Antarctica - #48 | ecosystem: Environmental > Aquatic > Non-marine Saline and Alkaline > Saline | place: Antarctica: Ace Lake | collected...
AGGCCTACGCGGGCGGCCCGGTCTGCACCTCGTCGCGCAGCGTCCTCATGACAGGACTCCACAATGGGCATACCCCGGCACGCGACAATGTGCCGCACTATCCGACCTATCTCGACGAGGCAGATGTCACGATTGCCGAGGTTCTTAAGCAATCCGGCTACCACACCGGAGGCATAGGTAAGTGGTCACTCGGTGACCCCAATACTCCCGGCCGCGCCACCAACCAGGGCTTTGATGAGTGGTTCGGCTATCTCAACCAGGACCATGCCCACTACTACTGGACCGAATATCTCGATGACGGCGAACGCCGACGGGAACTCCCCGGAAATCCAATTTCGCACGATCACTACAGTCATGACCTGCTCACGGAGCGCTCCTTGAAATTTATCCGCTCCTCATCCAAAGAACACGCACCGTTTTTCTTTTACGGCGCCTTCACTCTACCCCATTTTTCATCCAAAGAGGAAGACCAGGACGGCCTCGCGGTTCCCTCGACCGATCCCTACACTGATCGCGACTGGCCGTTGAAAGCAAAAAAATACGCCGCAATGGTTCACCGGCTTGATCGTGACGTCGGGCGCATCGCCGCGCTGGTCGACGAACTTGGGATCGCGGAAAACACACTTCTCATTTTCTCGAGCGACAACGGCGGGCACTCGACCGTTTGGAACGACTTCCAAACCAGCGGCCCTCTTCGCGGGTTCAAGCGCGACCTTACCGAAGGTGGAATCCGCGTACCCTTCATCGCCCGCTGGCCCGGCACGATCGCGGCCGAATCCGTTAGCGATGAAGTCATTGCTTTCCAGGACCTGTTTCCCACCTTCGCCGAGTTGGCAGGCGCCGGAATTCCGGAAGGCCTCGAACTCGACGGTGTCCCGGTCACGGCAGCGCTGAAGGGTGGCAGCCTCGACACGGAGCGCGAACCGCTTTACTGGGACTACGGTCACTGCCGACCTTTCTACGATCAGGCCGTCAGGCTCAAAAACTGGAAGGGAATTCGTCTTGGAAAAGAGGGCGGGCAAATCCAGCTCTATGATCTCTCCGACGATATTGGAGAAACCCGAGACCTTGCCGGTGAAGCTCCGAACGTCGTCAAGAAAATCGAGGAGATCATGGACTCTGCCGTGACGCCAAATGCCCGTTATCCGATCGGTGAGATTTACCGCGGTGGCAGCATCTGGCGCGCGGAGAATCATCATCCATCAAAATCGAAACTGCCGCCACTGACGAAACCCGGCGAGGGTGCCTGGGAAAGCGCAGAGCTCCTTTTCGATCTCGAAGAGCGGCCCACGCCAAGCTGCCATTCTTCGACGATTGTCGAGCTCCCCGGCGGACAACTCGCGGCCGCGTGGTTTGGCGGCACCAACGAACCACACATCGACAACTCGATCTGGTTCACCCGCCAGGTCGACGGTGAATGGCAGCAATCCGTAGCAGTGGTCGACGGTTCGGAGGGCGAAGTCGAGGATCACCGAACAGGTAACCCCGTTCTCTTCCAGGCGAAAGAGGGACCACTGCTTCTCTTCTACAAAGTCGTTCCTCACGAACCCAACCGCGCCAGCGCCTGGTGGGGCATGATGACTCGTTCCGACGACGGAGGGAAGAGCTGGGAGAAGCCGTGGAAACTCGGCGAGAACGAAAAACTCGGCTCGCATCCGCATCTCATCGGCCCGGTGAAAAATCGTCCGATCCAACTGGAGGATGGCGCCATACTTTGTCCAAGCAGCAGCGAGCATGAAGGCTGGCGCGTCCACTTCGAACTGACCCGCGATCTCGGCAAAACCTGGGAGGTCATAGGCCCCATCAACGACTCTTCCAATTTTAACGCGATTCAGCCGAGTCTGCTCTTTCATTCCGACCGGCACTGGCAAGTACTCTGCCGCACGAAGGAAGGGGTCGTCGGGCAGGCTATGTCAGAAGACAGCGGAAAAACCTGGGGGCCATTTACCGCGACGCCCCTACCAAATCCGAACTCCGGCACCGATGCCATCACTCTGGCCGACGGACGTTTCTTCATTGTCTACAACCACACTCTGAAGCGGGCCCCCTTCCCCGCGAGCCGGAATATGCTCAACGTGGCGATTTCTGAGGACGGGAAAAAATGGACCCCGGTGCTGACGTTGGAGAGAGAGGAAAAAAGCGAGTTTTCCTATCCCTACGTTATCCAGTCCCGCGATGGGAAGGTTCACATCACTTGGACCTGGAAGCGCGAAAGCATTCGTCACGCCGTGCTGGATCCGACGAAAATCCAGTAGCATCCAGGACCGGCAGTTAATTTGGAAAAGTTCCCGGCGCCACTCCAGATGTCAGCGGCGGAACATGGGGTAGTTGCGTCTACGACGACGAGCCAATTCACTCCCGGGCGAATCCCCCGTTATATCCCGGCTCGTAGAGCTCGATCGGTATGTGCTGCGGCATCGCAGAGAAATGCTTGTCGAAACTGTAGACACGACATCCAGCCTCCATTGTAAGAGTCGCGATGATGACGTCGTTCCACGGTGCAGTCAGCCCTCCCGCACGCAGTGTCGCGTATGTGTCTGAAGCTTTGCGCCATAGCTTCTGATCATTCGGCAAATAGGGAATCACGTCGAACCATTGACGGAGCCGCTCACGCTCGTGAGCATGCGCACCGCCCAGGAATTCCATCTCCACCGGCCCGCAAAAGGTTGCCTCGTATTCGTCGAGCAGTGCCTTGACGGCAAGCTTCACCTGAAGCTTACCGTCCCGGCGAAAAAATTCGATCCATGCACTGGTATCGACGATGACCATAACAAACGAAGTGCTGCCGGACCGCTATCGCTCGATCCCCTCGATCTCGTCGTTTGTTAAAGGATAATCGTCGAACTCGCCTTCCATCACCTTCGTGGCGAACTGGCGGGAAAGTTCTCGCTTCAGATACTCAGTGGCAGCCTTCACCACAGCAGGACCTTTTTTTTGCACCCCGGTCATCTTCATCAACTGACCCAGAGTCTCTTCTTCGATTTCGACCGTGAATTTCATAATGACAAAATCATTCAAAATCACACTTTTTCAAGTATTTAATCACACTAATTTAAGGCTGACAACGTCCTTCCATCCACCTCTCGAAATCGGTGGGGCCATTGACTGACAGAACACTCTTGGCGCAATAGAGCTAATCCGCAAACTCGAGCACCGATTCCGGCGACCTGTTTTACCATCCGAAACTAAGAAAGGGCTACCCGATACCGGGCAACCCTCTCTTAGTTGGATTGCTCCATATTAAACCCAATTCGTGATGGCCCACCAATAGACCGGGATACCGAGAATGATGTTCAACGGGAAGGTGATCCCCATGCTCATGGTGAGATACTTCGCAGGATTCGCCTCCGGAAGAGCATCTTTCAGAATCGCCGGAGCGACAATGTAGGATGATGAGGCGCACAAGATCGTGAGAAGAAGAGCGTCGCCGTGCTCGAATCCGAATGCTTTACTGATGAGGATTGCTACGATCCCGTTCAAGATCGGAGCGAAAATCGCAAACATGACAAGGATAGCAGGAAAGGATTCGATCTCTTTGAATTTTTTACCGACCACCGTTCCCATGTAGAGAAGGAAAAAGACCAGCATCCCCGTGAACATGTCGCCTCCGATGAAACTGGCGAGAGGAGACTCTTCGGTTCCAAGCGCGGTGAGCACGTAGCCAATGATCATGCTTCCAACGAGCATCAACAAGGTTCCATCGGTAAGAGCTTCTTTGATGACTTCCTTCGTCGACTTCTCTCCAGCACCATTTCGGGAAAGTTGAGCCAGGACAATGGCGAAAACGATGGCGGGAGTTTCCATCACTACGAGGGCGACGGTCATGAAACCCGAATAGGACGCTCCGATGGATGCAAGAAATCCTGCCGCCGTGATGTAGGTAAGTGTGCTGTTCGACCCATAGGTTGCACCGATGGCAGCTGCGTCGGCGACCCCCAGTTTTTTCTTGAGTAGAAAATAGGAGTAGATTGGAACGAAGGCACTCATCGCGATGATGACTCCGATGATGATGATGCCGTCTCCGAACATGCTCGACTCGTAGAGACTGATTCCTCCCTTGAAGCCGATCGACAGCATCAGGTAGAGGCTCACAAATTTCACGACCGATTCTGGAATCGAGAGATTCGAGTTCAGCATGATCGCGACGAATCCCAGAATAAAGAAAAGCACTCCGGGGTTTAGGATGGTTGTTAGGATGTCCATTTAATGAGCGGGTTTGGTTAGTGTTGTCGGCCGGGAAAGTTGGTCGACGGAATGAAGGTGGCCTTGCGAATGATTCTTTCTAATATATGTTTCCGATTTTTTCGTTCTGATTATCCGAATCATTAAATGGCGTTTCTTAATTACCACCACCTTCGATACTTCCGGGCGATCGCCCATGAAGGCACGCTCACAGGTGCCGCTGCCAAGCTCGGTGTTGCTCAATCCTCGCTCAGCGTGCAACTGAAGCAGTTGGAGGAAAGCATCGGTCAGCCGCTGTTCAATCGGGAGAGCAAGTCTCTGATTCTAACGGAAGCAGGTCGCATCGCTCTCGACTACTCGGATACCATTTTCCGGTCGGGCGAAGAAATGATCAGCGTTCTCCAGAACCGGCCCAATGACCGCCGAAAGGTCTTGCGCGTCGGAGCAGTCGCAACCCTATCGCGCAACTTTCAACTCGCCTGCCTGCGCCCCTTCATCGGCCGCGACGATGTCGAACTCATTCTGCGTTCAGGAAGTTTGCGCGATCTACTGAACCATCTAAAGGCTCACACCCTGGATGTTGTTCTCTCCAACCTGCCAGTCCGGAGGGACGCGGAAACGGATTGGCATAGCCATCTCCTGGAAGAGCAACCGGTCGCACTGGTCGGCACGAAAAAAACGAAACGAAACCGCTTCACATTTCCCGAGGACATCCGCGAAACTCCACTTCTACTTCCGACTCTGGACAGTAATCTTCGAGTCGCTTTCGACCTCGTAATGGAACATGAAGGGATCCGGCCTGTGATCGCCGCTGAAATTGATGACATGGCTATGATGCGCCTGCTCGCACGCGAAGGCGCCGGCATCGCACTTGTACCTCCCGTCGTGGTCGCTGGTGAACTGGAACGTGGACAACTCGTGGAGCTACATCGATTCTCGGATATCCGCGAAAGCTTCTACGCAATCACTCCCAGTCGCCGTTTTCCGAATCCGCTTGTTGGAGAGTTGCTCTCTCTTTCCCTGAAGTGAACCAACGCAGCCCTACCCTTTCAAGCTCGCCAGATAAGCGACTAAATCGCGCAACTCTTCGCGGCTCATTCCGTTTGTGAGACCCGGCGGCATGAGACTGCCGATATCTTCCAGCTTCTGTATTTCCAGCCGAGCGATTGGCTTTTCTGCTTGCGAAGCTGTGTCGCGCAGAAACAGGACGCCGTCCTCTTCCCGCTCGCGATAGCCGGAAAAGGTCTCTCCGTCCTTCGTCGTGACTGCGACTGCAAAATAGCCTTCTTTCATCTGACGTTCCGGCCAAAGGACGGACTCGATCAACAAATCGACTGGCAAGCCGGCACCCACCGCATCAAGTGACGGACCGACGATGCCGCCGACCCCTTCGATCTGATGACAGGCAATGCAGTTAGCTTGAACCCGGGCGTATACCTCAGCCCCGGCTGCCGGATTTCCGTTTGCCTCCACTTCGCCAGCCAGCTTTTCGACGAACGCAGCAGAATAAGCCCGCGCTCCGGACGCGACACCAATCGCATCCTGCACGACCCCCAAAATTGCCGAATCGCTTCGCCCCATCCGGGTCATCGCAGTGGCAATATGCTCGGCCGCAGTTGGAGTGAGTTCAACATTCTGCAAGGCCAGTCCGAGTTCTTTCGGTGCCCCTACCCGATTGAGAAATCCGCCCAAAAGAACCGATGCTTCATCAGGATCGGAAACGCTCACGAAAACCGGTGCTGCCAATTCAGCAGCTCTCTTCGCGTCAAGACTCGCGAGAGCTTCGAAAACAACGGCCTGCAAAAAGATCGAAGCTCCATCCAGAACCGACTCCAGTTCTGCGACCGACTTCTCCCCTCTTAGTCGCGGCAAAGCTCTTGCGGCTTCGCTTCTCAACGCAGGATCCAGACTCAAGTCAGCCAGAATCGTACGAATCATCGGCGTAAGTTGTTTCGCCTGCCAAAGGCCGGCTAATCGGATCGCGCCGCCGGGAGGTACTTGTCGCTCTCCTGAAATGATCGCGGCAAGTGCCTCGGCAAAGGGAGCTTTCGGACGCACTTTTCGTTTCGGCCACGACTCGATCAACGTCTCGATAACCGATTCGTCAACATTCTCGCTGCTGATCAAACTACGTAGATCTTCCGGAGTTCCCGTTGCGGCCAAAACGGAGGAAAACTGAAACCGTGCCTCCGGAGGCAGCTCGCTTGAGGTCAATTGCTCGCGGGCGATCACGGCCGCGTCGTCACCGCCGTAGATGGTGAGTGCGTAGGCAAGATGACCGGGATTCTCGAGAGAAAGACTTCCGGCCTTCACTGCCGGCAACCAATAGGCGGCGAGCGCATGAACCGTTTGTTCGAGGGCGTAATCGATGAACTGATCGCGCGGATGATCGAGGGCGCGCAGGGCGACAACGAGCGACTCGGCCTGGGGAGTATTTGCAGCAGCGATGATTGCTTCCAGTCGCGCTCTCGGGTTCTCACTTTCGATGTCAGCCTTCACCAGGTTCCACTTGTTCCGCTTCTTCTCTGTTTCCCGGGGATTCAACGCCCTCCCCTTCGCCGTCATTCTCCAAATGCGCCCATGTTGCTCATCTCGGTCGGGATGTCGAAGCGACGCCTGGTAGTGGCCGATAATCGGATTAAACCAGTCCGCGATGTAAATCGCGCCATCCGGTCCGATCTTGATTTCGACAGGTCGAAAGCTGGAATGCCCCGCAACCATCAACTCGACCGGCTCGACTTTCGCATACCCCGCTCCATCGGGAACCAGAGGGAAGGCAGTGACACGATGCGAATAGTAGCCCGCGACGAGAATGTTGTTCTGCAACCAGTCCGGCAAGTGCGCAGACTCCACATATTCAGCCGCCATCGATTTCCCGGGCGTCACTCCGATGCTGCCAATGGGGACCAGACTCTTCTGATGCGTTGTCGGGATAAGTCCCGGGGTCACGTAGATCAATTCGCGGTTGTTGGATTTCAAAAACATCGCTCCTGTCTTGTCGAACCCGATACCACAGGGGTTCTGACTGGCAAGGCTCGGGAAACAGAACGGTTGAAGCTTCAAGGTCTCGGGATCGAACCTCCAAAAACCGGCCGTGTCCCCCCGCACGATTCCCCAAGGCGTCTCAACCCGGGAATAGCAGTGGAGTCCTTGCGCAAAGTAAAGACACCCGTCCGGACCCCAAGTAAAATTCGAAATGTTCTGGTGCGTGTCGCCCGTTCCGAAACCCGTCAGAATGACTTCGCGCGAGTCGGCGCTTCCATCATCGTCAGTGTCCCTCAGAAGAACCAAATCGGCCTGCTCCCCTACATAGACACCGTCTTCATAAAGCGCGAATCCCATCGGCATATTGAGTCCGTCGGCGAAGACAGTCGACTTGTCGGCCTTCCCGTCACCATCGGTATCTTCAAGAATGAAAATTTTGTCGTCCGGTTTTTCGCCGGGCTCTAATTGTGCGTAGGATAGAGTTGTCAGCACCCACAGTCGACCGCGCGAATCCCAATTCATCGTAACCGGATTGGCGATGCCCATCGTCTCGTCAGCGAAGAGATTGACCTCGAACTGATCATTCACTTGAAAGGTGGCCTGCTCGGCTTCAGGCGATGGATCATCGGACTTCGCTCCTACGGATACAGCAAAGGACAGCGGGACGGCGGACAGCCATGCGAGCAAAACAAGTGAGATAGAAAAGATCCTGGTCATTGTGCTGCCTCCCAAATTGCCTCGTCGCCCACTCCGATCATAGCGGGAAGTTTGGCTAACTCTTCTACAAACCAGCGGTGCTCGGAATTCAGGTGATCCCGCGAACTCGGCACCCATTGCCGATCACCGAAAAGAAATCCCCAATTGGTCGGACGGTAGAACTGGTGCCACAGATGATTCTTTTTCAGAACGGCATCAATCACTGGCTCATAAAACGTTGCGGTGAATCCGAGTCCCTGAGCAACCTGCATCGCCACATCTCGAAACCCAAGGTCAGACAAATTGTTGCCATCCGACGCGAAATCGTCCAAATCGAATCCACTGAGATCGATGAAGGCAGCACCGTTTCGCTGAGCCAACTCTTGGATTGTCGCCACATACTGACTGAGAACTTCCTGCCGCGCACCCGCAAATTTTAAAGCAGGACCTGCTTCGACAAATGGCGGAGGACCGATCAGAACCAGGCGGTTGCTGAATTTTTTTAGATGATCAATCAACGATTGGTAAGTTTCCTCAAATCGTGGAAGCGCCTCCAACCCATCAAGCGACTCCGTGCGGCCGAACATCAGTAGGAACGTACCCGGTTCGATTTTCTCCCGCTGATCCGGGATACTCCCTTCGCGCGTGTCGCCCTTCTCCGTGTAAAAATACATGGGCCGTTGCTGGCGATAGACCGTGTCTGCCGGCCAGCCGATATTTCTGAAGTGCAGCTTCTTCCCGGGAAACGCCGACTGCAATGCCGCTTCCAAATACCCGTGATCCTGCATTCCATAAACATCTGTGCCACCCATTAGAGTGATCGTTTCTCCGCCAAGCGGTTCGAATGAACCCTGTTTAATTGCCGGCTCAACAGGATTTGGTCGAACGACAAAGTGACGAGCCAGCGCGACGGAGTCGTCTTGAGCCGACGGATCGAAGCCAAAGCAATCCAGTCCGAAGACAAGGATTGCCGCGATGAAAAATTGCCTGCGCATTCCAGTGAACCATGGAGAGGGCTGAATCTACCTTCAAGGACGAAAAGCCGTGAGTTGGACCCTCATTACGATAAAAATTCCGCTTCCATTCCGATAGCATCCGATGATAACTCAAACCATGCCCGAACCTTCGCCAGACCGCGATCCCTCCACCCTCCGTTCTGCCCGTTGGTGGGCGCCGGACGACCAGCGCAGCTTCGGCCACCGATCCCGCTTGAAGCAGATGGGCTTCACGACGGACGATTTTCGTGGTAAGCCAACCATCGGCATTCTCAATACGTGGTCAGACATGAACAACTGCCACACCCACTTCCGCGATCGGGCGGAGGAGGTGAAACGGGGCGTCTGGCAGGCGGGCGGCTTCCCCCTGGAAATCCCCGTGATGTCACTCTCTGAGAGTTTCATGAAACCGACGAGCATGTATTACCGGAACCTGCTCGCACTGGAGGTTGAAGAAACACTGCGGTGCTATCCGATCGATGGCGCGGTCTTGATGGGCGGATGCGATAAGACGGTGCCCGCGCTGATCATGGGCGCAACCTCAGCCAATATTCCGAGCATTTTCCTACCGGCAGGCCCTATGCTGAAAGGCTGCTGGCGCGGTGAGACGCTTGGCTCCGGCACCGACATGTGGCGCTACTGGGCAGAACGCCAGGCCGGCAATCTCTGCGAGGACGGCTGGAATGAACTGGAAGATAGCATCGCCCGTTCGCCCGGCCATTGCATGACAATGGGAACGGCCTCCACCATGACCGCCATCGCGGAGGCGCTTGGACTTTGCCTGCCCGGATCGACCTCCATTCCTGCGGTGCACTCCACTCACGCGCGCATGGCCTCCGCAGTCGGACGCCAGGTCGTGGAGCTGGCTTGGGACAAAGTAAAACCGCGTGACCTGCTGACAGCCGATGCTTTTCACAACGCGATCATCACCGACATGGCGTTGGGTGGATCGACCAACGCGATCATCCACCTCATCGCCATGGCAGGACGCGCTAACGTCGAGCTGACGCTGGATACATTCGACAAGATTTCGCAGGACATCCCCGTCATTGCCAACATCCGACCGTGTGGAGACTACGTGATGGAAGATTTCTACGACGCGGGCGGGTTGCTCGCGTTGCTCAGTCAGGTCCGTGATCATCTAAAGCTCGACTGTCCAACGGTCTCAGGTCAGTCACTCGGCGAGAATCTGAAAGGCGCGGAAATTTTCAATGACGACGTCATTCGTTCTCTTGATCGACCCGTCGGAAACGCTGGAGGGACGTTCGTTCTGCGTGGAAATCTCGCGCCGGACGGAGCTGTCATCAAACCTACCGCCGCAGATCCCCGCTTACTTTCCCATCGCGGGCCGGCTGCCGTCTTTGCTGACTACGCCGATCTGAAGGCACGGATTCACGATGAATCCCTCGCCCTGACCGCGGACCACGTCATCGTCCTGCAACACGCCGGCCCTATCGGCGCGCCGGGAATCCCGGAGTGGGGCATGCTACCGATCCCTAACTACCTCCTGAAGCAAGGCGTGCGTGACATGCTCCGCGTTTCCGATGCCCGCATGAGCGGAACCAGTTACGGGGCTTGCGTGCTACACGTCGCACCGGAGTCGGCCATCGGCGGGCCGCTTGCATTAGTCCGCGATGGGGACATCATTGAAGTGGATGTGAAAACGCGACGCCTCCATCTCGAAGTATCGGATGACGAACTGGCTGATAGAAAGAAATCCTGGGAACCCCGCCCCGAGCGCCATCAGCGAGGCTACGGGCGTCTGTACGCAGATGAAATTACACAGGCTCACGAAGGTTGCGATTTTCGATTTCTTCATCACGGTCCAGATGCCGCCGATCCGGATATTTTCTAGCTCGAAAAGCTTGCCATCGCCCCGCCTTCACTGGAAAACTTTGTGCCAGTGTTATTCCCGATGAGCAATTCAAGCAAATCAACCGACAAAGCCATTGCCAAAAGCAGGCAAAAGAAATCGACCGGCTATGTGGCAGGAGCAGCCGTCGTCGCCGCACTCGTTCTGAGTTCCACAATCTTTCTTCTGGTCCGCGGATTCCAATGGCGTGGAGCGCTCGCGGAATTGCGAACCGAACCGGGAATCGAAATCCTCAGCGTCGAGCGTGTTGGTTTTTTCAAGAAACGTCTCCTTGGCCTTCGTGATCCACTAGCCCCGCTTCCGGAAACGATTCTGCGAAAACACAATGTCGGCCCGCTCACTGCTGAAGCGCTCCTCACGGAATACCTCTCGCTGAATACGAAGTATGCAGTCGAACGCGAAAAGCAAAACCTCTCCAGGATCGAAGAACTACGAGAAGTCATGGTCGCGGCAGTCGCAGATTTTTCGGATGCCCTGGAGGTAAAGCGTGAAGAGGACTTAGAGAGAATCACCAAGATGCTATTCGAAGCCCGCTTTCCCGATACGATGGAATCGGTGAACATTGAATGGAAAGACGACCACTGGCTTGTGAAAGGCGAACTCTACGCACCAGCGCACAAAGAGTTCGTCGCGAACGCTCCGGACTACGTCGTTGAAGGAAAACTCGATTACTCCCAACTCATCGATCTCACAAAGAGCAAGACCGCAGCGCTGCGGGCGGAGATCGAGTCGACCAATTTGTTCTCCAGCGATCTCGACGGGGAACTCGTCCACATCGAGCGGGTGAAGCGTCTCGTCTCGACCTACGATGAAGTCTGTCGAATCTCCGATATCCCGCGTCCCCGACTGCAATTAGACGTGATCGGCTTCAGTGAAAACCTTATCCGAAAAGTGAAGTTACGTCTTACCGATGCTGACCACATGTCTCCAGCGCGGTTTCTGCCGGACCAATCAGATCAAGCCTCTAGTCGTGAGAAAGCATTCGCTTCGCTGAAAATAGTTCCCACCCCTGCCCCGTGACTCGTTCCATTCCGCCACGAGACATCGCTACGATCATCCCTGCGGGAATTACATTTCTTGCAGTTGTTGGCTTGTTAGGACTTGCTCGAATCTACGAGCGCCTGCCCGTTCAGGCACCCGACTGCAAATTTAGAACCGTGCTGGGGATCCCGTGCCTCAGTTGCGGCGGAACACGCTCGATGAAGGCTCTCGCATTCGGAAATTTCGGTGAGGCATTCGCGTTCAATCCGGCTGTCGTGCTCGGAGTGGTCGCTTCGGCGATTTGGCTTATGATTGGAGTGCGACGCTACCGAAACGGCTTTACTCAGCCAACTCCGCAAGCATCTGCAATGCGCATCAAAAAGGTGACGGCAATGGTTGTCATACTGCTAGCAGCAAACTGGATTTATCTATTAGCCACCTTGAAATGAAAATTGATCTCACAGGCCAGACCGCCGTCGTGACCGGGGCCGCCAGTGGAATCGGACGAGCCATTGCCGAAGCATTTCTCGACGCGGGCGCATCGGTCGTTGGAATTGATCTTCATGAGTGCGGCGGGTTCGAGAGCCGAATCGCCGACGTAAGTGACTACGAATCCCTCAAAGAAATCGCCGAAAGCTGCCCCATCGACCATCTCGTCTGCGCCGCAGCTGTGGGCTCAGGAAAAACCGGCCTCCCATTCTGGAATCTGGAGCCGAACGATTGGAAACGAGTCCTCGATATCAACCTTCTCGGCGTCGCAAACACTCTCCACGCCTTCGCCCCGGTCTTGCTGGAGGGCGACACCAATCGCAAATCAGTCGCGCTTCTCGCCTCCGTCGCCGGGCAGATAGGATCACAGACGGATCCGCCCTACAGTGCCAGCAAGGCAGCCGTCATCAACTTCGCCCAATGCGCTGCCAAGGACTTCTCCGACTACGGCATACGCGTGAACGTTCTCTCTCCCGGAATGGTCGACACACCCCTCAATCGCTCCGTTTACCAAGCCAGCGCCGACAGTGATCGCATGACGTTCGAGGAATGGGCAGAGGAGAAAATTCGACGTATCGCTCCACTGGGCCGGTGGCAGACGCCCCCCGAATTCGGCGCCATGTCAGTTTTTCTGGCGAGCGATCACGCCCGGAATATCACGGGGCAAACGATCAACATCGACGGCGGCCAGGTGATGCACAGCTGAGGATGGAACGAGCAGCGGCCAAAAGCCGCTGCTACACGGAACCACCTCATTCCTGAGGTGGGCGAGCACCCCGCCAGCAAAATCTATCCACCAAGCGGCCAAAGGCCGCTGATACATCTCACTCCAAAGGATACTCTTTCAGCAGATCTTCCGGCTTGTAGAAGATTTGCTGCTCTTCCGTCGCGGCCCGGACTGCCTTCACCTGATCAGGATTAATCACGGAGGCTTTGTTGCCCCACGTGTTCCGCACAAAAGTCAGCGCTGCGGCCAATTCCTCATCGCTGAGCAATGACTTGAAGGCCGTCATCGGCGGCACACCTCTCGTCGGGTCGTAAGTCGTTCCTTTAACCGTGATCGGTCCCCACAATCCATGGAGCGTCAGTTTGATGAGTCGCTCCTCGCTGCCGGTCACCCAAGGGCTCTCGACCAACGGAGGGTAAATGTTCACGATCCCCTCGCCTGTCGCCTGGTGGCAGGTGACGCAATGCGCGTCCCGGTGGAACACCTTAGCTCCGAGTTCGTAGACTTTTGCTTCAGCCTTCGAGAAATATTCCGGAATATCGATATCAATCTTCTCCTCAATTTGTTCGATGGGGCTGGTAACGACATTCCTTACAGGGTCGGCGACGTCCCAATGATGCTTCACAGTCTTTGCGGCAACCACTGCATGAGGCTCAGGCGATGCCAAAACAGCATCGAGCAACTCGCGGTCACGGACGTTGTGTTGCTGGTGCAGCCAAAGGGCTTCGAGAAGTCCCGTTGCGTCTTCTTTCTTTTCCGGATCGAGAGTTGCGACCCATTTCTTGGTCTCGGCGATCACCTCATCGCTCGGGCGTCCACTCAACTCGTTCCGCGTGCGATGACGCACATGGATCGAAGGATGCGTGAGGTTTTTCAGAAGCGCCGCAACTGGCTCGCCATAGATTGCTACCGGTTCCTGCAGCGGCTTCTTCGTATTCACAACCCGATAAATTCGCCCGTGCTTGTGATCGCGATTGGGGTCGCGAATATTGTGCTGCATGTGCCCAATGATGATATTGTGCCAATCACTGACATACAGAGCACCGTCTTCGCCAAAAACGGCATCGGTCGGGCGGAAGTTCTTGTCGGAGCTGACGAGCATTTCGTCCGTCGGCGTTCCCCATAATTCGCCGGGTCCGTATTCGAGAGTGATTTCTTTATCCGGCTCGCCCCTTTTTCCTCTCTGGGTCGTTACCACGTCGAAGCCGTCGCGGTGCAAGTCGTATTGCTTGATCCCAAGAAATCCAATCGCATTGCAGACGAGAAAGTTTCCCTGCATCTCGTCAGGAAAATTCGTGCTTGAGACAATTTCGTTCGCAGGAACCGGTCGAACCTCTTTCGTCAATAATGGGTGCATCTTGAAGCCAGCCTCGTCCGGACGTACCTGGTAGGCCCTCCCACCAGTGCCATCGCTGGCGAAGTGGTAACCCCATCCGTCGAAGGCAATCCCATGCGGATTCGGAGAATTCGCAGCGTGAAACGCGATGGTATAACGACGCGGATCGAAGCGATACATCCCCGAAGCATTGGCTTCCAACGACGGCCCCCAGGGATGCTCATGGTTATGCTGGAGAAAAATTCCACTCTGCCAGTAGATGCCGCCGTCAGGGCCAAAGATCAAATTGTTGGCGGCGTGGTGAGTGTCAGAACTGCCGACTCCCTGGAACAGGACGTAGCGGACATCCGCAACATCGTCACCGTCTGTGTCCTTGAGAAATATAATATCCGGCTGCGATGTCACGATGACGCCGCCATTCCAAAATTCGAAACCGAGCGGGTTGTGCACTTTCGCAAACTCCACACACCGATCAGCCACGCCGTCGCCGTCGTCATCCGGCAGGATCAGTAGGGCGTCATTCATCTCCTTGAGCGGCTCCCACTTCGGATACGTTTTCCACGCCGCTACCCAGAGACGACCTTTACCGTCGACCTGCATCTGCACTGGATTCACCATTTCTGGAAAGCGCTTTTCATCGGCAAACAGATTCACCTGAAATCCTTCCGGAACAGTCAGCATTCCGACGCCATCTTCACCGCTCACATAGTCGAGATTCCCCTCCTTCTCGGTATTCGAGCTCTTACTACCTCCGCCCACATTTGAAATCACCTGAACCGGGTCCGGTACATTGCTGTCATCCACCTTCCAGTCCGAGCCATTCGCCCGTGCCCAGATCAGCGGGTCGCGATTTGCAGTCATCACATCGAGCATCGACAGCTCGTGCTGCAACACATCAGCATTGCTCTGGTCATTTACGAACTTCAGAGTCGAGCGTCCACCCCAAACGTCGTTACCATCCGTGGCGCGGTAGCGATTGTGCCAATGCCAGTTCTTGTCGAGGACGGCCGCACGAAGCGCCTCAAGCTCCTCGCCGGATGCCTCCACCTTTTCGTCGGACAACGCTCGCGCAATAATCCGACCGACCACTCGATTGCCAGCTTCGTTCAGGTGCACGCCATTGATCGTCAGGGGCTCGTCCCTTTCCTGAAACTGCCGCTTCGTGGGACCGAACAAATCGACGAACGCAACACCTTCGTGCTGCGCGACTTTCTGCATCGCAGCCGTGTAAAGTGCGAGCCGTTTGTTGTTGGCTTTGCCATCCGGTAAATTCGGGTCGCCGAGATCCTCGTGAGCGATCGGACTGAAGAGAACGATCCGCGGGAAGCTCTCGCCGTTCGGCTGCATCCCACGATACTCACGAATCATCCCGGTGAGCTTCTTTTCAAAATCCTCAAGGCCCTTAGCGCCTTCAAACGATTCGTTGTACCCGAAAAAGGCGAAAATCACATCGGCCCCGACATGACGCAAATAGTCATCCATCGGGGTAAAGCCTTTGCTGCGCGGGTAATGGTCGGTCCGGTCGCCACTGATCGCCATGTTGCGAAGAGTTAGTTCTTTGTCAGGATTTGCAGCCTGCAGAAACGTCTCTGTCCACCCGTCGTGCTGCATTCGGTCGGCGAGACCGTTGCCGATCATCGCAATCGTATCCCCCTTTTGAAAAACAAACTTCTCCGGGTCGCGGTAGTCGTCTGGAACAGAAACCAGCATTTTCGAAGCCGGCTTCTCCGTTCCGTCATGCGCAGCTACAGAGACTGTATTTTCTTTTCCGAACTTGAACGTGATCGATCCGTCCGGTGCCGCCACCTTTGCCTGCGAAAACACAGGCTTTCGATCTGCATCCAGTAATTCCAAACTGAATCCATCGAGCCGACTGTAGAGCCCCTCGCGATTCCATATTTGAACGCTCTCAACCGGAACCAATTTCCCAAGATCAACCTCCCACCATGGATCACTCGAACCGGAACCGTGGGTGTGAGTCTGCCCCTTCTTATTGTAGTCGGGACTCTTGTTACCGTCGATTCCACGACCTGGCTCGCCCCCGGACCCTTCGCTGGACTGCGTCGCCTTCCCGCTGGCGGCTACATTCTTGCCACCGCTGATCACCTCAACCTCCGCTAAGGTGAGAATGCGTTTCTCACCCGGGAGACTGATCCGCACATACTGAGCAGTGGGTTCCTCAGCAACGACTGCAGAAATCGAGAAAGATGCGGCGAAAAGAGAAAGCCAGGCGATACGGGGGAAAAGCGAGTGTCTCATAGAAATTAACGAGCCAGATCATTCCCGAACTGGAAGGGCCTGACAATCCCCGATTTCCGCTAAAATTTCCGTGTGAGATTGTCACTGCTCCGAACCGAGCGCTTTGACCAAAGCATCAGACGCCTCCACCGCGTATTTTGCTTTGTCCTCCAACGTGCAGTTGAGGCTTAAATTGGCGATCACCCCCTGGAACATATGAACCGCGAAATATTCGCGCTTCGTCAGACCGGCATAGGCGGCGTCCTGCTCCTGTAGATCTTGAAGTTGCCGCGGAAACGCGCTTTCGGGCTTGTCGGCTGAAATATCCATTCTCATTACTTCTTCATACGATGCAACTCCCGCTCCGGCTCGCTCAGAATGCACCAGCTGAGTAACCCCAAATTCTCAATCCAACAGGGTAAGGCGCCGCACTCGACCCCGTTGGGTTGCGCACAAACGGACCGGGCAGAAGCGTTGTAGGATGACGAGGGCAGACCAACATCCAACGCGGAGCGTAACATTTCCCGCCATGGAAAATAACAAACTCGCAACTCTCAGCAAAATCTGCTTCGTCCTCGGATTCGCCTCCATTCTCGGATCCATCGCAGTATGGTTTCTCACAGGGGGAACCGACCCCGAAGGCAAGGCCCACGCGGAAAGATTCGGCATCTTCGTCGGACTCTGGGCACCGACCTTCTTCATTCTATCAAACCGCTTCGAGCGTTTTGCGGACAGCAAAGCCTGAGCGAGCCTGGCGGAAGAGGCCCTCAAAATCCCCTCCAAGCTTCCACAACACGTTTGATAGCTTCGCAGATATCATTGTGGTCGGCAGCCTGGCATAGGAAGAGCGCGCGTGATGCAAACGAGCGCAAGCTACACGGTATCGTGCGAGCACAATGGCCTGGTAACGGATGCGTTGGCAACCTCCTCGCCACGGGATGAGTTACCCGAGCGGTTCCTAGACAAAATTTTCTTCCAAAAGGATGGAGCCTGCTTCACCTACTGGGAGCCGGGGCACTACCCTATCGAGGTGAATGGATTGGAACTATCGGGATCACACGGCTCTCCACCCATGGAAGCGGACAAACTCAACGGCATCGATGCGAAGATTCATTACTCCTTTCAAGTCAAGGCACACCGAAAATTCGAGCGCGGAACTGGACGGACGAATAGATGAATGGGAAGCCGGGTCTCCTCACCGGTGTCTCAATGATGCGGAAAATCGGGGAATGGGAGATTTTGACCTCACCAAAGACCTATTATTCCCTCCTGCAGAAGTAGAATCCAGCCCAAGTCGACTGCCTTTATTCGTTTTCCTATTCTTTGGAAAAACCGGTTGCGATCCCTCGATTCTCAACGAAAATCCCAATCCAGCCCACCGCAGAATTTTAAATCGCGGGGTGGAGCAGTCTGGTAGCTCGTCAGGCTCATAACCTGAAGGTCATCGGTTCAAATCCGGTCCCCGCAACTTATTTGAAAGCCCCGTAAGCCATGTGTTTACGGGGCTTTTGCGTGTTCGGACGAGGCCTCCCATCCTCGCTTCCCAGAACGCTACTCCGCGGCAGAGTATAAAATGACCGCAAAACAAGTCATCAAGCGGCTTAAGAAAGACGGTTGGTAGTCGGTGGGACACAAAGGCGGTCATCAGCATTTCAAACACGACAGCAAGGCTGGTAAAGTTACAGTGGGCATGCACAGCGAGTGGGCATGCACAGCAATGGGCATGCACAGCGGCGACATCGCGAAGCCCGTCCTTCACAGCATCTGCAAACAAGCGGGCTGGAAATGATCCGAACTGCGCTTTAGAATAGAATAGTGTCGTGAAATACGTTCTCATCATCGCGAAAGGGTCAGAGGCCTATTGGGGGCACTTTCCCGACGTCCCCGGATGCACGACGTCCGGTAACGATCTCGACTCAATTGCGGCAAACGCCGTCGAAGCGCTCGGGGGACATCTTGAGGGCGAACCGGTTCCCGCCCCCCGCAGCCTCGTCG
>Ga0222633_1000983_pt1 | contig 18473 bp, 10 predicted proteins | sample AntAcemetageno48_FD_179816 | JGI IMG/M metagenome (GOLD analysis project Ga0222633, IMG submission 179816) | Saline water microbial communities from Ace Lake, Antarctica - #48 | ecosystem: Environmental > Aquatic > Non-marine Saline and Alkaline > Saline | place: Antarctica: Ace Lake | collected...
CCGCAGCGTTGTGTCAACAGCGCGCAAGCAGTCGCGCGGCCTGCTCAAGACACTCGCTGAGATGTTGCGGTTGCCTGAAAAACTCGGCTCGTCCCTCGCGAACGGTTCAGGGACCTGAACAGTTACGAATTGATTGAAATTAACTTTTCATCTGTGCGTCGAACCGGGCCTGCTCTTCCACCTTGCGAAAGCGAAAGGTGGAAGAAGTGAGTAGTAAGATGATTAGGGCCTTCAAGCTACCTTCATTATCGCGATAGTCTTTGTGCGCGGCTTTGCAGAACCGGGCAATCGTTGAATGGGTAGCGGCCCTACTCTGGCAGCTCGTGGATCGTGAAATACACTGCCCCGGACAGTTTGTTCGAGTCGGCTCCGGCTGCGGAGAATTCCAATTTCAGCGTGTGACACGGCTGGAGATTGGGAACATGGACGGTGAGTGTTTTCCCATCGTTGGATCGATCGATCTTGGTAATTTCGAGGGTGTCGATGCCTTCCGCTTCCGGGTCGGATGCCTTGAAGTGTGGGGATCCGTATTGTTTTGACCAGCGGTAGTTCCATGCAGAAGCGGCCCATTCCGATGGATTGAGCATACTTTCGTTGATGGGTTCGGTGAAGGTCAGTTCGAGCCTGCCCGCGCGTGCTTTCGCATCGGCCAGATAAACGCCCTTGTCTCCGGTGTAGCGCAAGCGCTGGATGCTTCCTTCGCGGGTGGCGCCAGCTTGCCAACCGGTCAGTCCAGAATAGTAGAGTTGTCCATCGATCGGATTTTTAGCGACGCGCAAGGTGCCGGATTCCATTTTGAGAGGCAGCGAAAAGACGGCCCCCTGCATGGTATGCCCCAAGTCGTCGAGCATGACGACCATCGTCGCTGCCTTGCCATAGGACGTGTGGAAATACTTCCCGCTGAGCGGACCGAAGCGCTCGTCTTCCTCCACCCAGAGTTGCCCTCCGCTGGAGCTGTCGAGTTCCTGTGGCATGTAGACAATGGGTTGGACGACCTTTTCCGGATCGTAGTCTCCTTCGCGCTCAGTCCATTTGCCGGCGCCGTGAAATGCCCCCGGACTGGTGATCGCGATCTTGCTCGCCGGAACGTAGGTCCCCTGGTTGTCGCCCAGGGTGATGCGTCCGTCGGGGAGGCGGCCGATCCCGTTGGGAACCCGTAGGCCTTTGCCGATCACTTCGGAAGTCTTGCCATCAGGCGACACGCGGACGATGCCGCCGGGGACGGACCACTTACTGAATCCTCCGGTCCTCGCGTAGTAGAAAGAGCCGTCCTCAGCGACTTCGAGATCACAGTTGTAGGCATGCCATCCTGCACTGGGCTCGCGTTCGTTGAAAAAGGCTTCGTAGAAATCTGCCTCACCGTCCTCGTTGAGGTCGTGCAGTTTGACGATGCGTCCGCGGGTCCCCACGGTGAGAACGCCATCGACGACTTTCATCCCGAGCGGCTCATAGAGCCCGGCAGCAAATCTCTGCCAGGTGACTTTTTCGAGTCCGTCGTTGATCCCGCTGACGATCCAGACATCACCGGCCAAAGTGCCGACCGCGAGACGCCCATCGGGGTAGAAGGCGAGCGACGACGTGCGCATCCACGAGTTGTAGGCATTTTTCAAGGGAACCGACAGGCTGTCCATCGCGTAGCCCTGGAACGTGGAGGTAGCCAATCGGCCTTTCACTTCATGGATCGACGTCCAGCGACGCGAACCGCCACCCACTCGCTGAGAAAGATCGACCACGTGATTGGCTGGAGCCGCAGTTGATTTGGCTCCGGCCTCTTCGGTCGCCATCGCGACATTGAAATGAAGCGCCTGTTCGGCGGCGGGAATCTTCAGAACGAGCTCATCATTCTCGCTTACTCGCCAGCCCAGACCGTCGGCGTCTCCCTGCAGCCGGACGACTCTGCGTTGTCCCTGTTTCTCGAGAGTGGCGATTTTTCCCTCAATCACAGGTTTGGCGCCTTTAACGGCCATCACGATCAGCTCGAGCGATTCGTCTCCGGGCTCAACCGTGAGTCGATGGTGAATGACCGGTCTGCCTGAGGTCGCTTCGGCGAGCGGGCTTTCGAGAACACCGCGGCCCCGGATCGTGTAGGAAATCACAGTGCTTTCTCCGTCCGGGTAGTGCCCTCGGTAGCGCAGCTGATCCTCGGGCCACACCGTCAGTGGTTCCATGTTTGGCACTTCATTTTCTGCTATGCCATTCCAGGCCCAGCGCCAGCCGTCCGCTCCGGGGATCATCTCGAACCTTGCCGTCGGCAAACCCGGGGCGCGAAGGCGATGATGAAGGGTATTGCTGAAATCGAGGAACCCTCCGGTCCAGGCGCCGATCGAACGCATCGTCCCCAGATCGTAGCTGATCGTGGTCTCGTTCCCGAGGTCAATCGTCAGTGCATTCAAGCTCGAGGCTTCCCCGACCACCGGTGAAATCAAGGCCCGGCCGTAGTCACGAAGATAGCCGGTTTTTGCGAGTGCTTCGGTTTGGATGGCAGCCTCACCGGAGCCTTGAGGGCTCCTTGGCATGGTGTCGGTGTAGGCTTCGTTGACCGCGACATAGAGTTCTGGTGCATTCTCTTTAATGACCGTTTCCCGCAGGTAGTGAATCACTTTGTATCGATCCTCGGGGTCCAACTGAACCGCCGGCATCATATTGCGGAATCCGTAGGTCAGGGTTTGGAACATGCCGTAGGGATCACCCCCATTCTCCATTTCATGCTCGGTGAACATGCGAGAGAGCGGATTGGGCGGAGGTGCTACTCCGTCCTTGCTGTGGCAGGCGATGCAGTTGAGTTCGTAGAGTTTCCTGCCTTCGGTGAGGTAGGATTCATCGCGATCACTTTCAGAAAATAGAGCGAAATCGCGGTGATTCACGTTCTCGAAGTCGTTGAAGGTGACGAGGAAATCCGTGTTACGCGCTCCCTCATAATCGCTCTCGATTTCTGCAGCGGTGAATGGCCGATTATGCAGGGCGAAATCATCGATGAGTCCATCGAAGTAGTCGCCGAACTTGTCTTTCCCCAGCAGGCCTGCGCCGAAGTGATAGTGATCAAAGTTGGTCGCGTATCCCATTTGCCCCCGTCGACCCTGGCCAACCAATTTTCCGTTGAGATACATCGCTGGACCGGTCGCCTGATCATACGAAATCGCGATATGGTGCCATGTTTCGGGAGCCGCTTCCTTGACCACCAATTTCCAAACCTTCTTGGGATTATCTAGAGCTCCAAAGGTGAGAGTCCCATCTTCATAGACCAACCGAAATGCTTCACCCTTGTTCTCATTGGTCACAATTCCGAAAATCTCGCCCTTCTTGGCGGACCGCGCCTCGAACCAGAGTGTCATCGTCCAGCCCGACAATTCGCCGACCGGCACGCCGCGGTAGTAGCCCTGACTCATTGCCAGCCCGCTGCCCAATACGGGAATGCCGTTCCTGGGCGGTTGCGTTCGCCCCGTGTCGAACTCGACCGCTTCTTGTGCAGAGAGCCCCCGGCCAAACAAGCCCGTGGCGATTGCCAGTAGCGCACACCAGGTCCAAATCCGTGAGCGAGTAGGGGGTTTTGAAAGGATGATCATAGATTCAGTTCAACGTATTTATAAAATGATGCGGGTCATAGCGCTCCCGCGATTTAGAGGCCGGGATTCATTTCGCTCGCCTCACTTATACCATTTTGACGTTTAGATTGGCAGAATGAAGATTTTTGGGTTTGGGAAGCAAGCGCTTCGCAGAAAGGTTTAGTAAGCTGGCCGGATCTTTCCAATTGCTTCGTTCTGAGATCGTCACGATGCACGCGGGGCGGCCTCCCGCATCGCTCCTCTCTCACGTCTCACATTTGAAAAGATCCGACTCAGCCATTCCACCAATCTAACCGTCAAAATGGTATCATCTCAGCCTCGCGAACCTCAGTCCATAACCTTCCGATATAAAAACGCATCGGAAGTGACCAGAGAGGTGATGAGGGCCTTCATGCTGCCGCCATTGTCACGATAGGCTTTGTGAGCGGCTTGCAGGACGGGGGCATCGTTGAGGTTCTCATTCCGGCCCATCCAGAAGCGAAAGGCGTGGCGGACGAAGACCTGCTCGACGCGTTCGCTCTCGGAAAGCTTTTGGATCATATCCAACGCATTTTCCACGGGGCCGTCGAGTGCGGGATCGCCGGAGTCGATGATCTCGCCGGAGGCGTCGACGGGCTCATCAAACTCGGTCGTGCGAAAGAGGCCGGCGTGGTTATACATTTCAAAAGGTAGACCGAGAGGGTCCATTTTTTCGTGACAAGTCCAACAGTATTCCTCCCGTGTGACGCGCATGCGCTCGCGAAGGGAGGTATCCGGCTCGTCGGGGAGCTGAGCATCGACCGTGATCGGAACGTCGGGAATGCCGCCGCCGAGCAGTCGGGTGCGGATCCAGATACCGCGATGGATCGCGTGGTTGTCCATCGCGTCGGAATGCGAGACCAGCCAGCTGGGGTGAGTGAGAATCCCCAGTCGCTGGCCTTCGGGGGCCGTGGCGAGGGTGCGTTCGGGTTTCATGGAACCATTGCCGAAGGAGCGTCGGCTGACCCGGGCGAAGATATTCGTCCCGTCCAGTTCTGTCTCGGCAACATTGACGTTAATAGTGCTTCGGTTCCTCTTTTTGTTCTTTTCGACTCGTTGCTTCTCGTCTACCAGCTTCTTCTTCTGCCCTTCCAAACCTTTCTTCAGCTTCGCTTCGAGGGTCTTCACCTTCAGTTGAGTGCTTAGCTCAACAATCTCCTTCTCCAGTTCTTCGATTCTGGCATCAGCTTTCGCTGCCAGTTCCTGATCTTCTTTCTTCTTCGCTGCTGTGGCGACGACCGTCTCTTCCTTGGTGTGTCTCCGGCCGAAGTAGGTGTTGTCAGCCTTGGTGGCTACGACTCGCTGGGTGGTCAGCAACTCTTTGAGGACGTCTTTGTCTTCCTCGAGGATCAGCTCGATGAGACGGTCCGTGCTCGCCGCCGCATCGAACATGGCGCGGTGGTAATTATTGCCCCCGGCGGCACCGGTTCCCGCCAGCGCTTTGGTGTCTTTGCAAATGTAGCCGGCCAAATCGTGGTCGAAGTAGTCGCGGAAAAAACGCAGGATGCGTGGCTTGCGAATACTGTCGTCGGAAAGCATTCGGGTGACCTCCCGCTCCACGTCTTCCCGTGTGCGCATGCGTCCTCCTGCGATCGCCTCGCTAAGGGCCTGATCGGGTTTGATGTAGCTCAGAGCGTGATTCACGGCGAGCCCCAGTTCCCAGTCCTGGAGCATGACGCGGCCATATTTATCGGCTTTTCCTGTTTCGGTCAGCTCCGGGCGAAACAAGGCATCGCGATCAAGAAAGATGGCCGAAAGGCCCATGAAAACGCCGTCTTCCTTGCCAACTTTCGCGATGGAGTCCTTGACCATCTTCAGGTAGTCGTCGGATTCCTTCGCCGTGGGCGGGCGGAAAGTCAGGGACTCGAAGAGGTAGTTCACCGCGTCCCGGAGGCGCTCGTCGGTGAGCTCGGATTCCTCTTTCATCAGCTCGTAGACCGGGGTCAGCTCGCGGGCAACCTTCGTGTTGTAGACGATCGCTGTGGGCAGTCCGCGGAGATCACCCTCAGGTTTGACCTTGTCGTATTCTTTCGGATCATCAGTGATCTGCTCCGGCATGCCGACGATAGCCAGCGGGCCGTAGGCCATGTAGCGCAGAATGTTCTCCGCCTTATCAAGAATCTGAGTCGCTTCGGCGCTATTGACGGTGTAGAAATCGGGGTAGTTCTCAAACCCGTGCTTCCGGCCCGAAGCGAGGACGACGGGCACGCTCTTCACTGCGGTGGCGTAGGCCACGGTTCCTCCTTCCCACCGGATGATCCGGTCGGTACCAAAGTAGAGTTTCAGTTCGCCGCCGTGGTTGGTCGGGACGACATCGCCACGGGTGCGAACCCCCGGCTTCTCCGGGTCAAATGCCGGCTCGATATTGATCAGTTCATTGAGCCGTGTGATGTGCTCCTGAGGCGTCACCCGCCAGATGCGCGTTGGTGAAGACGTCGGCTCGAGTTTGATGCCTTCAGGCAGTGGGCCGAAAAGCAGATTGTGGTCGATGAAATTGCCTTTGTTAGGATCGAGGTGGGCTTGAAAGCCACCTTTGTCTTTCATGACGCGTTCCAATTCGCTGACAATCCAGTCGGAGAATTGAAGCCGCTCTACCACACCCGGCTGCGTTTCCTTTTTTGGCGGCATCTCCTGAAGCGAGACCTGGGCCCAGAGCGACTTCCAGATGGCAGCGTTGGTCTCGTCCACCGGACCGAGATCGAGTAAATTGAGATCGCCCTCGGTTGAGATGTCGTCGTGACACTCCAGGCAATTCTTATCCAGAAAACCCTGTGCGAAATTCTCGAAGTCTCCGTGGACCGGCTTGCCGGGCGTGTAGGGTTCTTCTGCTCGTGAATCTGTCACGAGCACATTCGTGCCGAGCACATTCATGCCGAGCACAGAAAAAGCCGCCACCGCGAGGGTGAATGTTAGCCGGCTCATGCCAGAATTTCTTTGAGAGGGCCGCTACCGGAGTCGTATTTGGAAGCCATTTGCTCGGACATGTTGAAGCGTTCGCATTCCACACCGGCCGTTTTCAGAATGGAGGCGTAAAGTGCATTGATCGGACGCTTACCGTCCAACTGGGTGAAACGACCGCTCTTGAAAGCACCGTTGCAGTTACCGAGAAGCATCACCGGCCAGTTGGCACCGCTGGTGTGCTGTTTGTCGGCGTTGTTACTGGTGTAAACGATCAGCGTGTTATCCATCATCGTGCCGCTGCCTTCGGGAACGCTTTCCAATTCTTCCATCAGTCTCACCAGCAAGCGGCTGTTGTATTGGCGGATTTTGATCCAGATCGGATTGTCCTTCTGCACCATGTGCCCGAGATTGTGGCCCTGTTCCGCAACGCCGAGCCCCTTCCACGCGCCGAAAATCTCGCCGCGTCCCGAGCCAATCGTGAGCACGCTGGTGATGCCCGACTTGAGAGCCGAGACGCCGAGGTCGAGCAGCGAGTCGTGCCAGTCGGTTTCAAATTCGGGATTGGTGTAACGGTCATCCACCTTGGGTGCGAAATTGCGGAGGTGATCGGAAACGTTACCGAGGCGCTCGCGGAGTCCATTCATGTCATTGAATCCTTGAACGAACTCGCCGTAGCGCTGCTGGTCAGCAGCAGGCAGGGTTTTTCCTTCAGCAGAAGCCATTTGTTCAATGCGGTCGAGCATACCGGAACGAGCCTCGTGATGATTGCGGATGTCACCACTGGAAATGCCACCGTAAAGCATCTGGTAAAGATGATTCGGGTTCGAATGCATGAAAATCGGACTGCCTGCACCGCGAGCGGACAGGTTGGCGACCGTAGGTTTGGCCTTCATGTTCTCGATGGAATCCATCCCAATGCAAAGATGGGGCAAAAGCGTCTCGGGTAGCACCTTACTCAATTCATAGTCGATCGTAGAAGCGCTGGGTGCCACGCCGTCGCTGCCCCGGTAACCGCCGAGCGCACCGAAAAAGGCACTGTGCGAGGGGCTGGTGTGCATGCCGTGCAAACCGTTGATGATGTGCAGTTTTTCTTTGAAAGGCTCTAATGCCGCGATCGGCTCGGGCAGTTTGGCCTTCGCCAGCGAGCTGTTGCCCGTCATTCCCGCCGGGATACAGGTCGCTGGATCGAATCCCTGATTCTGCATGAAAAAGATCACGCGCTTGGGACCGCCTTTCGCTGTCGATGCTCCCAGAGCGGATGCTCCCGGAGTGGATGCTCCGTGGCCGATGGTGGGAAGAAAGGAGGAGCCAAAGGCGGCACCTACACCGGCTGTGATTCCATTGAGTAAAGTTCTGCGATCAATCATTCGTTTCCTGGGGCTACGTTATCAAGATATCCTCCTGAGACTATCGTTCGTATTTTAGATCCATTCTTTAACGGGATCACGCGATCTTTCGCTGTAACGGGCGGTGCGAATTCTCTCCAGAAATTGGTCAAAAGTCAGTTGTCCTCCTCTCTATTTCTTAGCGGTCTGTGTCGCCTTTGTGGGATCGAAACCCGGATTATCGACAGGCATTTGAGCTCCAACCTCGATGCGCCACTGCTTCAGCTTTTTGTGAAGGTCTCCTGCGATCTTCTGATTGGTGGTTGCGAGATTCTGCCTCTCTCCCAGATCGTCACTCAGGTTGTAAAGTTCGAGCGATCCATCTTCGTGAAATTCAACCAGTCTCCAGTCTTTTGACCGTATTGCCGAATAGGGGCTATCTCCTCCTGCATGGTAGTGAGGAAAGTGCCAGAAGAGATCACGGTCCAACAGCGCGTCAGGATTGCGGAGCAACGGCGTGATATTAACTCCGTCCATGGAGCCATTGTGCCCGGCGTTTCCTTCTACTCCCGCAATTTTGAGCAGGGTGGGGTAGAAATCGATACTCATAATCGGCTCATCACAGGTGCTGCCGGGTTCAGTGATGCCGGGCCACTTGATGATAGTGGGCACTCGAACGCCCCCTTCATAGGCGGATCCTTTGCCGCGACGGAGGGGGAGGTTTTCTGTGAAGTTGTCGTGTTTGCCATAGCGTTGGGTCAGGCCTCCGTTGTCAGATGTGAAAATGACAAGCGTGTCATCTGCGATGCCCTGAGCCTCGAGGCTGTCGAGCACCCGGCCGACGGCCAGGTCCATGCTCTTGACCATCGCTGCGTAGGTCGGGTTGTTGTGGATCGCATTGGCGTTGACCCCTTTCTGGAATTGCTCGACCAGGTCGTCGCGGCCCTGGATGGGTGTGTGGGGCACGTGAAAGGCGAAGTAGAGAAAGAAGGGCTCACCACTGGATTCTGAAATCTGTTCAACGGCAAGATCCGCGAGATGATCGGTGAGGTAATTGGTTTCCTTTCCAAGCTCTTTGACTGATTTCTTTGAAAGATAATAGCCGCGGGTTCCGGGCGGCTTGTCCGCGCTGAAGTCAAATCCGTGTGTCGTCGGGTCTACTGTTTCTCCGGGGAAATTAAGGTGCCATTTTCCTACATGAATGGTTCGGTAGCCACCGCCGTGGAGGGCTTCGGCGATGGTGGTGTATTCTGAATCGAGTCCCTTCGTCCAGTCGGGGACTTTCATTTTGGCAAAAGGGCGATTCTGTCCGGGGATGAAGCTGGTGAGATGGAGACGCCCGGGATACATGCCGGTCATGAGGGAAGCCCGGGTCGGGGAACACACGGTGCAGGCGGCATAGGCGTCAGTGAATTTCATCCCTTCCCCGGCTAGCCGGTCAAGGTTTGGCGTCTCATAAAAATCGCTGCCGAAGCACTGCAACCCGGTCCAGCCCAAGTCATCGGCGAGGAACAGGACGATGTTGGGTTTTGCGCTTGAATTCGCCGACCCGGCTTCGGGAGTGAACCACAACCCGACAAGAGCGAGGAGGGAACAGGTGGTCTTTGCCAAAATGCGTTGGTTCATGTGCCCCAAGATCAAAGCTCCTGCCGAAGTGGGCAAGCGGTTTGAATGGGCGATCAAGCTACCCCGGAGCGGCGAGGTTGCGCTCAGCGAGAGTTCTGTGGAGATGCGAGAGGGCGAGTTAGCAGCCCCTGGTATCCGCAGGGAATCACGAGCGAGTTGTTGCGGACTGAAGCACGAGCCGGATTCCCGGGAGTTTCGATCTGCTCCATTAGGATTGGGTTCGCAGGATCTTTGATGTTGATCATTGTGACAATTCCTTCGGCCCGATGCGCCGTAAACAAGTGGTCGCCGTAGATGGAGGGAACGCCCAGGTGCCTTCGGAGATCGGCTATCTGATAAAACCCCGCGTCCTTGGCCGGTCGTTTTTCTTTTCGATCAAGAATGAGATATCCTCCCCGAGCTGTGGCGAGGGCTTTGTTCTGAAAGGCCGCGAAACCGTTGGATGAGCCAAGTCTTTCCGGATAGATGTCTCCGCTGAAAATTGGCACAGGCTTCGCTTTTAGATCATACCAATGGAGGCCGGAGACGTGCCAGAAGACACTGGTGTATCGGTCGTCGACGAGACCTCGCATCATTTGGTCACCGTAGAGCAAGCCGTGGCGTGATTCTTCCAGAACCAACTCCGGTGCGCCGGGATCTGACACGTTGAGAATCAGGAAGCGATTCGCGCCCGCCTGGAGAAGGGCGTGTTGTCCGTCGCCCGGGACTTCCACCTGGCGGATTGCCTGATTACTGAACTCAAAGCTACCAACAGGCAGCAGTTCATCGCTTCCTTTGTTGATCTTTCGAATGCTGAGTCCGCCCGCACTTTCGGCGATAAAGACGAGGTTGCCCGAAACACTGACATCTCTCGCGAAGCCTTTGGTCTCAAATCGAGAGAGCAATCGGATCTCGGGCCAGAGTTCGACGAGATGAACACCGTCGCTTCCGCAGGCAACGACGGCGCGATCATCTTCGAGAAAGGCAACCTCATAGACCTGGCTGCCGGGCCGGTAGTTTCTCCATCCGGGTTCTTGAGGTGCCATGGATGTGGAAGCCCCGGAGATTGTCACGATGGCATCCGTTTCCTTTTTCACTGGCTTCGCAATACCGGGAATCGCCACGACGTGAAGGTCCGTGTAGCCGCCCGCGAGAAATACATGGTCGTCTGTCAGTGCCAGTCCACCGACATAACCGGGCACTCCTTTTGATTTCACCAAAGGAAGTTTTCGATGCCCGGAGAAGCGTGGGGTGAGGGGATCACTGACGTCGATCAGGAAAAAGCCATTGTGAGTGTCGGTGACAAAGGCATGCCCGTTCGTGACGGTGACCCGCCAGGTGTCGTTCCCGATTTCATAGAGGGGCGGGAATTTGATGCAGGAAAGCCACTTGGGTTCGGCGGGGTCAGACAGGTCGAAGATTTCCAGTCCATGTCCCTTGCCGAATCCGGGATCGCCGGGATTTTTTCGTGGCTGTTCTTTCGAATGATGCCCCGTGGCGACGTAGAGAAAATCGCCCTGAACATCGACTCCGTCTCCAAAGCCATCGAGGGGGGCGCGGTTTGTGATCATCGGATTCCGTGGATCGCTGTAGTCCACCGTCACGACTTCGGATGATCCCCAGACACCAGCGTAGAGATACCCGTTGCGGGCGATGACTGATTGAGCTTCGCCGGTTCGCACGGTGCTGATGTGCTGAGGCGATTCGGGGTTCGAAACATCGACCAGTTCCACCCCGTAGTGGCGGCAGGCGACAAAGAGAATGTCTCCCGAGATGGCAAGTCCGGTTGCAAACTCGATCGTATCGTAGTGATTCAGAATTCGAGGCTGAGACGGATCTCGTGCATCGACCACAAAGAGTCCGTCCTGTCGGGATGAGATGTAAACGATGCCTTCACGAACTACGATCTGGCGCACACTCCCGAGTCCTGAAATGCTGCCGAGAGAGACAGGCTTGGCGGGGTTTTCAGCATCGAGAATGTGAAGCTGTTGTTTGCCGATCGCATAGATGAGGCCTTCTTCAAAGGCAGCATCCTGGATCGGACCAAGACCGACATCGGCAACAAGAGGTAGTTCAGGTCCGTATTTCGAACTTGCCGTTGATTCGACGGGATTGCTTTTGAACAACTCTGGGTGGCGAAAATAGAGCGCATAGAGGTGCAGGCCGACGACAGTGAACAGGTAGTGCGTTTCGCCTGCCGCGATCTGCTCGAGGTCTACCGTTCGCAACATTTCCCAAACGCTGGGAAGATGGGTTTGAATCATCTCAGGCTGTTCGCTCAGAAGCACCATGTGAAACCCTCCGAGGGGGAACCGGACATGAGCGAGAGCTGCCAACCCACTCTCTGCGTGATCGAGAAACCCGGGTTGAAATTTATTCCACGCCATCTCCGCACCCCGGAGTTCACTATCGTCCCAACCGAATTCCTGACGCAGTGCGTTCCAGGTTTCGTCGGGATGATACTTTCGATAAAACTCTCCCGGAAAATCGCGAGCGAGCTGCATTCCCACTGATTGCTTGAGAAGCGCGCCGATGACTTCTTTTCGCTCAGGATCCGTTTCGAGACGGTGCCAGGCATTCACCCGAAAAGCATTTTGGTTGGCATAAATCGGATGCCCGTTGATTCGAACATGAGGGCCCGGATGAACCTGCTCCCAGCGTTTGCCATCGGATTCAGCCAGGAAGTCTTCGTAGAGATTCTTCCAATGGTCATCTCCGGTTCCATGATAGAGCGCCAACACGGTGGGAAGCAGGATAGAAGCATGCCCTGAGTTGAATCCCTTCCAGGAAAATCCCACGTGTGCTTGAGTCACTCCATCAGCTCGCAGGATGGACCAGTCATGTTTCTCCAGCCGCTTGCCTACTTTTTCGAGAGAGTCCCGGATCCATGCCTTGTCCTCGTCCGTCGCAAGATTTGAAGTGGCGAAAATGGCGAGGCTGATGATGTAGGTCGTGTGCTGATCCATCGATGAGTCATCGAACCAGGCCGCCTGATCGTCAGGGTGCGGACCGCGCGGAACCAATCCTTCCAGAGCTGGCTTACCCGGTTTCGGATGGGTTTCCGGCAGAGAGCCGATCAACTGAAGCGCTTCAAAATGAATGCGGATTTGTTTCTTCAAAAACGGGTCGGGCCGGGCCTCCCACGCATCGAGCAGAGCCACCAGCATATGTCCCGTGTGTAGCACCGTGTCAGCGATGCGTGATCCGTAACCCCAGGGGTGCGGGAGCTCTTTGAGAACATCTTCAGGGGAAGTCCAACTGTCCTTGCTCGCAAGGCGGGAGCCGTAGAGTACGCCGGTCTCGGGATGCTGGAACTCGGAAAGGTAGGCGCGCGTCTGATCGAAGACCTGCTCTATGAGATCCGATTCATTGATGGGATGAGCTTCCGTCTGCGCTTGGACTACCGAAACCGTTGTGAGACAAACAACAGCGAACCATCTTGAGAAAAATCGAATCATGTGGTTTGAGGATTTGAATGCCATTGAGGCATTCCGGTTCAAGAAGGTGCGGAGATTTTGGTAGCTTATGTGACTTTCACAATCACCTTTTGAATCGCATTCCCACCTGACTTTGAAAAGGGTCTCGGCATCGGTTGAGCGATACCGTTTGCATCGACGGTTCGACAGCGCAGTTCATAGGTTCCGGTTGGAAGTCCTGGAATCAAGACTGCCCAGTGGGCAAGGGTGTTTCGAAGTGGCCACTCTCTTGGGGTTCCATCTTCGTTGAATTGTTTTGGCAGCTCAGGAAGGTCAGTCACCCGTTCTCCCCAGTCACCCTCCGGTGGTGGAAGAATCTCGGCATCCTTCCAATCTGCCGCTTCAAAATAGCGATCACCTTCCGGAGGCGGCTCGTTTTCTGGTTTAATCCAATACTGCACCTTGCTCACTCCGGACATTCCGCTCTGAACCAACCCGGCAACAGGAATTGGCTGATTGGCAGGAATGGTGCGCCCTTCTTTCGGCCAGTTCGAAATGCGCGCAAACGACTTCATGGGGCTTTCCACGTCGTTGTTCTGCTTGGCGTATGTGTCGTTCGCCTGATGGTTGTTGGTCAGGTAAATCTCCTGGATCCATTTCACGGATTTGAAGCCATAGGCATCGGGCACGATTATTCTCACAGGCCCGCCGCGTTCGCCGGTCAATGGTCGACCGTTGAACTCGTAGCAAAGAATCACCGGCATCTCGCCTGGTGGATCTTCCAGGACGCGACCGATTGACAGAGAACTCTGGAAAATCTGTTTGGGATCATCGTTGTGAAATCCCCGGTAGAAAACCCGGCGAATATTTTTGTCCGGCTTAGCGAGCCAGATCACTTCCCGCAGGGGGATTCCAGTCCACAACCCCATTCCCAGAGGGTTGGGCAGATTGTTGCACGTCATCACCTTGAGGAAACTCACCTCCTTGGTCTCAGCGATTTGCATGAGATCGCCAAAGCCAAGCGACGTGCCTTTTTCATTTGTTAACGGGTTCCGGATTTTGGCATCGCTTTCGGGATCTGTAGATACTTCAAGTTGCCAAGTCTCGCGTTCCAGCCCCAGTTCGAGACGCTGTTCTTTCGGCAGCTGATATCCCAGAGGCTTGTGGCGCTCGACGTTGTAGAAATCTTCGGACTTGGTTAGGTAAAAGCCCAAATCAGCGATCGTCTGCGAGAGTTCTGATCCCTCCTTTCCCCAGACAGATGGAAGAATCGATGAGACGCCCCAAGCGGATGCGGCTTGAAGAAAATAGCGTCGAGTCGCTTCGAGATGCTGTCTCGCGAGAACCTCCTGATCGTCCATGGTCAGGAATGCTGTCACAAAATTCGAACCGTGAGAAGTTCAGAGCCGACGCGATTCGGGGACAGGTTTTCGCGGCATTGGTTGCAATTGTTGGCAGGACGTAGTTCCCTGTAGGTATGCTCTCGATCAGGAACATGCGGCCAGAACTGCTTGAATGTAAAGAAGCACTGCTTGAACGTAAGGATTCCCCAATCCCTGAAAAAGTCTTAAACAGTCAGTAGGTCTCATGGAGAATTGTCGACTAATCTACCGAAGCTCATCCACGGACGAGGTGCCATCCAACGAAGATCTGCAGAGTCTGGCGGAAGTGGCGGCCAAAAACAATCAACGCGACAGTATTACGGGGCTGTTAGTGTTGTCGGGATCGGAATTTGTCCAAGTTCTGGAAGGTCCTTCTCAGAAAGTCAGTGCGCTTTTTCAGCGGATCTCCCGCGACGAGAGACATCACAAGATCGAGTTAGTGCAGTTTCAGCCCGTCTCTGAATCGTATTTCGAGGATTGGGATATGCGTCTGGTGGATCTCTACGATTTGCCGATGGAGAAGCGTCGACTATTCATGGAGAAGTATGAGATAGAAGATGAGGCTGTGAAAATTCCAGATAAGATCCATCTGATATTCTCGCTGCTGTTGGATGCAAAGGCCGTTTGCAAATTCGGGCCACAGACTACGTAGCCTGCGAATTCTGATTCCGGCGGTATACCGGGGAAATTGAGGTGGCTTGAGAAGGAACTCTCGCCTTGGTTTGAGAAGATGTGTGCTCTCAAGTTTCGAATCTTCTGTCTCGGTTTTTTCAATGCCCTGATCGTAGCCACAAGCGCTCATGGCGAGACCCGGCCCAATGTCATTTTGATGATGGCGGATGATGTGAGTTGGGAATGTTTCGGCTGCTACGGAGCGGAAGATTACAAGACACCTAACATTGATCGACTCGCCGCCGAAGGGATCCGTTTTGATCATTGTTATTCCACTCCGATCTGCACGCCATCGCGCGTCAAGATCATGACGGGGAAATACGGGTTTCGGAACTACACCCACTTTGGCTATCTGAATCCTGCCGAACGCACTTTCGGCCACATGATGCAGGAGGCGGGCTACCAGACTGCCATTGCCGGGAAGTGGCAGCTCAACGGTTTATACAGTCAGAACGAAGACTGCGACAATCCACTTCGTCCATTGGAGGCAGGCTTCGACGAATCGCTTCTCTGGCAGGTGACGAAGACCAAACAAGAGGGCGGCGAGCGGTTCTGGGATCCCGGTCTTGAGCACAATGGCAAGATGATCACTCCGCAGGAAAATGCCGGGAACTATGGGCCGGATCTTTTCGCTGATTTCGTTTGCGATTTTATTCAGCGAAACAAGGATGAGTCGTTTTTCGTCTATTACCCGATGGTGCTTGTCCACGATCCATTTGTGCCGACACCGGATACGATTGGGGATCGGTCGCTGAAGAATGCGAACAAAGAGCCCAAAGATCCGAAGGAGAAGAAAGCCAACTTTGTCGCCATGGTTCAATACATGGACAAGCTGATCGGTAAAATTACGAACACAGTCGACGAGCTGGGACTGGGAGAAAACACCATCATTCTGTTCACCGGCGACAATGGGACTCATCCCAAAATTCGATCTCAATGGAATGGACGTGCGATCCAGGGAGGGAAGGGCGGGATGAAGGACAATGGAACTCACGTCCCGTTCGTCGCGAGATGGACAGGTCACACTCCGGCTGGGGAGGTGTTGCCAGACTTGATCGATTTCACTGATTTCTACACGACGATCGCCGAAGCAGCGGGAGTGACGACGGGTGAGAGTGATCCTATCGACGGGCGCAGCTTTTTCCCTCAGCTACAGGGTGAACCCGGAAACCCAAGAGAATGGGTGCTGTGCAATTACCAGCCGTACTGGAACAAAGAGCCGGGGCAATTCGCCCGAACTGCCGACTACAAGCTCTACCGGGATGGCCGATACTACAACGTCCCGGCAGATCTGGACGAAGCGAACGCCCTGGCCGATTCGGTGGAGGGTGATGCCGCGCGGATTCGCAGCGAGTTACAACAACTCCTCGAGAAATGCCCGGAAGTGCGTCCCGGAAAACTGGGAAAAGAGGAGCCCAATCGCCCGACGCATCCGGATGCGCCGAACCTGTTTGATTAATCGTTCACTCCGCGACCAGCTCGGTCACCTTGCCCTGGATCGCTTTCGACCAGATGTCGTAGCCGGCGGGATTGGGGTGCAACAGGTCGGGCATGATCTCTTTGGATAGTGTCCCGTCCTCTTCGAGGAACGCCTTATTGATGTCCATGAAGTAGACCGTTTTGTTGTCTGCCAGTTTGGCGATCAGTTGATTAATTTTTTCGTTTTGCTGTCGCATCGCATTCTCGTTGTTCTCCCCCCGGGGAAAGATGGCGAGAAGAAGGATTTTCATTTGTGGCTGCTTTTCTTTCAGAAGATCGACGATCGCAGTGACACCTTCGGCAGTCTGCTCAGCTGTACTGGAGTAAACAGCACCGCCATGTTCTTTCATCTCCCGACCTTCGTGACCGGTGTTGTTCGTGCCGATCATGAGGACGGTAAGCTTCGGACTGAGACCGTCGTAGTTGCCATTCTGGAGGCGCCACAGGATGTGCTCGGTGCGATCTCCGCCGATGCCGAAGTTGACGGCATCCATCGGGGCCCAGTAGTGCTCCCAAGCTTCCTTGCCTTTGCCGTTCCACCCGGCCGTGATGGAGTCACCGAGAAAGACGATCTCGGCATCGCCTTGTTTTGAGATTTCGTTAAAAGACTCGTGAGACTTCTCTTTGCCCGGATGCGGGGCCGGTGAGATCGCGAGACTCGTGGAAGGCTCCCGACCGAAAGTCGACGAGATGAAGCCGATTGCGGCGAGGAAGGTGACGAGCGTTGAAATTTTCATGAACGGGATGTTGCCCTGCTCACTCAATTCGGCAATCACGGAATCGCGTCGCAATTCAATCTGTCAAAGGCCGTATTCGGATCTCGCGAAAGTGAAACGTGCTTTTGTCGTCGTGCGCCTGCAGAGCGATCGCTCCGCCATTTGGATTGAGCAGACGACCGGCACGTTGCGGTGAACGCTTCGGATTCTCTGGTTCGATGTAGTCGACGGTTTGCGTATCATTGATCCACGCCTGGATGTGCTTTCCTTCCACAAGGATCCGGACGGTGAACCAATCCGTTTCGTCGACTGCTGATGTTTCCAAATCGCGAACGTCATAAAGGCTGCCGGTCTTTCGCTTTTCCTTTTCGGTGCTATTCAGCTGGATCTCATAGCCATTTTTCAAGTGCAGTTTCCCATCGCGGGTCTCCATATCGGTGTGAAAAAAGATCCCCGAGTTTGAACTTTCTTCGCCGCGGGCGACAACGATCAGCTCAAAATCTGTGAAGCGAAGCGGTTCACCCTTTTCGTCGACGGTGAAAAGATGGCCCCGGTTGGTCGGGTGCGTAGCGTGCGCCGTGAGGATGCCGTCCTTCACAGTGAAAGCCCCGGGATCGGCGTTCGCCTTCCAGCCTGTCAGGTCGCCTCCGTTGAAGAGCGGAATCCATTCTTCGGTCTGTGCGATTGCGATTTGATAGAGCGAGAATCCGAGACAGAGCGAAACGGTTGCTATTGAATACTTGCGTGAGAGCTGGGACATACGCCTGCCTGATTGTGTGCAGGAATCTAGTTCGGTCCGAGATAGCGAATTTGGAGTCGCGTGCCCGAATTGCCAGTGTAGGCGTCGTAGTTGACTTGGCCACTGGTGGCGCTAAACAGTTCAATTTCCACGACGTCTCCCACCGCATAGGAACCGATATGATCGAATTTATTGGATTCGGGATTGGATATTGATGAGCTTCCGTAGGTCTGGGTGAATTCGGTAGTGGTGACCGCACTCCTCGTTCGTGAGATGCGAATTTCGGGCAAGTCGGAGTCGATACCCCGGAGCGCGGAGAGGCTGAAATCGTAAACGCCCGCCTGCTGAATCGTAACATCCCCGCTGGCTGCGACCGAAAAGCACGTCGAAGAAGTATCGAGAGAGGCGGTTTCGAGTGTAAGCGTCTGCCAGCCTTGCCCATTATTCCGGGCAGTCGGACCACCTGACCACACCTTCGGTGTCGCTTCTTGCCACGAGGCGGCAGTTCCCAATTGCCCGGAGCTGTCGATGATAACAGGAAGTCCGTCACTCTGAGTGGGTGTCACGCCGCGGATTCCGGACACGAAAGCACGGGTGTGCGTCGCGGGAGTCCCGAGACGGATTGTTCCGCCTTCGCCGGCAACACCGGGCGACCCG
>Ga0222633_1000985_pt1 | contig 18458 bp, 16 predicted proteins | sample AntAcemetageno48_FD_179816 | JGI IMG/M metagenome (GOLD analysis project Ga0222633, IMG submission 179816) | Saline water microbial communities from Ace Lake, Antarctica - #48 | ecosystem: Environmental > Aquatic > Non-marine Saline and Alkaline > Saline | place: Antarctica: Ace Lake | collected...
CGACTTTGCAATAGACATCCATGCCCCGGCTGTCGGCCATTTCGATCTGACCGGCAGCGACCTCTGCGGGGCCGACCTGACTGATCGAATAGTCGCGCAGGTAGCCGTGGAGCCCGTCGAGCTCGAAACCCTTTCCGTTCTCCCAGGTAAGCAAAGGGATGGAATCCTTCGGCAACAAGCTGGTGACATGGCGCTTCAGCTCAACCCGGTTCGGTCGGAAGTCGATGTTGTATTCCCATGGCAAAATCTCGATTTCGGGATCGATCTTATGAGCCTCCTCGGTCACGATTTTCACCGCATCCGTCCAGTGCTTGGCCCATTCGTTGAGATCTTGTTTTCCATGGCCGCCTGCGCCAAAGAATTTCTCGTAGTAGAATCCTTCGGTCAAAAGCACATACCCCTTGATGCCGGGAAACTTTGTCACGATGTCACGAACATGTTCCCGCAGTTCCTGCTTATTCTGCTCTTCGCGAGTGTTGGCAAAGAGCATCGGTGTATAGACTTTCAAACCATGTGCATGCGCCCGTTCAATCACGTCGTTGAGCTGCTCCGGCGTCTGCTGCCGAATGATGTCATAGTGCGGCGGGCCGGCGACTCCATTGGGATTGGCATAAACCGAGGTGAAAATCGCGTCGAAGCCGTCATGCGCGATGTGCGACAAAAGCGCGTCCGGCCATTGCATCCACCCCAACCACGAAATGGCCATGCGGTTTTGATAAAGTGAGTGCCGAACCGTGTCCAAATCGTTCGGCAAAAACGGACCGCCGCGCAACCCCATCCGCGACTCGAGATCAAACAGTCCAAACATGACGCCTCGCTCCCCTTCTCCACACACGACGATGCGTTCAGGCGTGACGCGGATTGCGTAGTCTTTTTCGTTCTTGAAATCCGCGCCGAATTCCGGGAGTTGCGCTTTCGTACCTGCAAGGATGACTTTCCCCCTTTCGGTCGAACCCCCAAACGAGGAGACCGACTCCACCTCGATCTCGACATCCATCGAGGCTTTCATGAATTCCTTCATGTCCTCAGCTGCGAACGTCACTGCCGGTCCTGCTCCCTCAACGATCAGCAATTTCCACCCGTCGCCATCAACCGCCAGTTCGTTGTCGGTTGGTTTCGCCGCGGCGTCGCGGAGCATCGCGTGGACAGGTCCTTCCGCGAGAGCCTTGTGATAGTCATACGGCTGCTCTTCCGGCAAAACCTTCTGTGCTTCTGCGAGAAAGGTGGCCGCCGAAGGACCGTCTTGTGCGCTTGCCGACACGGTCAGCGCAAGCGCCAGGCTAATCGTCGTCAGTGAGGTCGTCTTCATGATGTTGTTCATCGATATCGCGGAAGAGAGCCTTGACGTCAGAAAAGCCACCGATGCCGACAACGATAGACACGCCAGTGAAAATGATCAGCACTACGATGAGAACCACCGCCCAAAAAATTGCCCAGGCGTCCATCAGCTCGCTCCCTCCGTTGCGTTTGGTTTTTTACGATCCGGGAAAAGCAGCGACACGACGAACATGAGCAGCAGCGATGCCGTCACCGTAGTCAGTCCGATGGCCGCTTCGTTTATTTCCATGCCGAGATCTTCGTTCGTAAGGTGGAGAGCCTCTCGCACTGGCTGCAGCCCGAGAAGGGCGAACAATCCCGAAGCGAGGGCGACATAGGCACCAGCGCTGCTGGCCCTTTTCCAATAGAGTCCCAGCAGTAAGACCGCAAAGGCTCCGGTAAAGTAGATCGCGCCGCTCACCGCCAGGTAGTCGAGCATATCCTGCTCCAGAGGGTAGAAAATACTCCACACTAGCAAGAAGACACCGGTCAGAAAAATGAAGAGGCGCGCCAGAAAAAGCCGGCGCTTCGTTGTCAGGCGATCCCCCGCGAGGGGACCGATCACATCTTCCACGATGATCGCCGCCCAACACAGCAGGTAGCTATCGTGAGTCGACATGAACGCCGCCAACATTCCAGCCGCGACCAGACCGATCAACCCGACAGGGAGAATCTGGCTCAGAAACAGAGGCATCGCCCGCAGCGTTTCATCTGCATTGTCAATGATCCCGCCGCCTTCAGGAAAAAAGCGACTCCCCTCCCCGCCCTGCTGCCACAGCCAGGCGAGAGCACAGATTCCGAGAAACTGCGGGATGATAAACCGCGTCATAAACCCGATCGCCGACCATCGATAGAGGTGTTTCACCACGCTGATGTCCTTCGCTGCACAGACTCGCATCACGGCAGTCGGCCAAACCGCGCACGAGACGAGTCCAAACGTAAAAATCATCCAGATCACATAGGGCAGGCCAAAGCCATCCTGATTGAACGGATTGAATCCCGCCTCTTTGTGCACCGTTTTGACCGTCTCGACGATCGGTGTCCAGCCGAGGTTCCCGACCGCGAGGAAACAAATCACGATCATCACGAACGACAGCACGAGGAACTGGATGTAGTCCGTGATCACCACCGAAACCATTCCGCCGAGAATCGTGTAGAGCAGCACCAGTGCGATGAGAATAGTCATTACGATGTTGACCGCATTCGGATCGGTCATGCCCGTCAGCGCCGTCACGAACATGCCGCCGGCTTTCAGGTAGACGCCCATGTTGAGAATGCCAGCAGCTGCGAGAACCAGGGCACCGAAAACGCGGACGCCCTTTCCAAATCGCTGCCCGTAATACTCCGGAATTGTCATCACCCCTGTCTTTCTCAGCGGCACGACGATGAAACCCGTCACGCCGATAAAAAAGCAGGTCACCCCGGCCGCGATGCCGATGTGAAAAGCAGCAAAACCATTGCTGAATCCCTTCTGCGCCGCATACATCACCGTCACCAGGCCGATCTCCGAACCCAGCATCGTAGCCACCGCGAGGTGTGACTTCAGCGAACGTCCAGCCACGACGTAGTCCGCCATGTTCTTGATGTAACGGTTCGCGTAGATTCCGACCGCGACCGTAGCGATCAGATAAATGGCGACAATCCCCCAATCGATCGCAGAGAAATTTGAAACGAAGTCTTGGGTGGGATCCATCAGGCGGGTCGATCTTGTGAGGCCGCATCAACTTGGTCGATCATTTTCTCCAACCACCCTTGAATGCGTATCCCATCCTCGTATCGAGCGCCGAGCGGTATGTCCTCTTCCCCGCGAACGACACGGGAGAAGCACCGTAGCTGCTCGGCAAGCATTCCCGTTCCTGTCCCGATCTCCAGAGTCGCGGGCCATCGCGCCGCTTCGTCCCATAGTTCGACAGGGCGTGGATTCGGAGAAATGCGAGCCGCCCATCCGCTGCCAAACACCTCCATCCGATCAAAGCCGTCCCCGGGCATTCCCGGCGGCGTCTTGAACGAAGCCGTGAATCTGGCAACCGATCCGTCTTTCCATCGTAGCTGTGCCAGAGCCAGATCGCATTCACCCGAAGCTGTCTCTCCGGACTGCGCGGTGATCTCAACCGGCTCTTCCCCCTGTTTCAACGCGAAGACGGCATAGAGATCATGGACCATCGTGAGATGAAACGGATTTTCTCCCGGAAACGCCTCCACCGTCGACGCCGGACGATGACGTACACAATCGATGTAGTCGACTGAGCCGCGCCGCGCTGCCTCGTCGCGCAACTGACGGAACTCGCTGTTGAACAGCACGACGTGTCCCAACATCAGCGATCCGCTGGCTGCCGCGACCACTGGTCGAAGTAACTCCGCCGCCATCAAGTCTCCCGCGATCGGCTTTTCCAACAGCACGGGTTTCCCGGCTTCGAGAAGGGTCTTTGTCAGGGACACATGGGAACTGGTAGAAGTCGCCACGATCCAGGCGTCCGCACCAGACGCTTCGACCGCGGTTTCAAGATCAGACCATCCGGGAACGTTCGCAACGTCGTCCCCGACTTCAGAAAAGCATTCCTCACGCGAGTCGACCAGCGCCACGAGCTCGAATTCCGCCAGGCGAGCGGCAGTCTCGGCATGCAGTCGACCAAAATTGCCGAATCCTACGATGCCGAGTTTCACTGGCGACGTGACCTTAGTTGGAGAGCCGTTTTCCATTTGTGCTTCAACCGCAGATGCCGCCCCGGGCTCCCACGTGACTTTCGTAGAGCAGAGTTACAACGGTCTCCTCGTTTTCGCAGACAAGCTCGAATATGACACGGTAGTCACCGACTCTCAATCGCCACCGGCCTTCCCATTCGGCTACCATTTTCGAAACATTTGGATCAACGGTCGGATCGTCGAGTCCCGCAATCCTTTCAATTGCCGAAGTAATCCTCACGCTCTGCGCTTGCGGGATGCTTCGGACTGCTTTGCGGGCTCGTCTATGAAGGTCTACTCGGAGCATCCGATTTCACGCTTCACCTGTTCAAGGCTGAAAAATGCATCCTTGTTTCCCGCTGCAAGATCGGCCTCTGCTTCCCGGATGCCATCCTTGTCTTCTTCACTCAAATCGAGACCGTTAGCTTCGATGAAGTCGATGAATTTTTCGTACGCAATGACCACCTTCGATGGTGTCCCGTCCTCGTCGAAAAGGATTTCTTTTTCAAGAGCTTCGGCTGCACTCATATGATTTAAGTTACACTGGACACGGAAATTTGTCGACGCGTGCTTTGCTATTCACCCATCACCCTTTCCTCAAACTCCCCATCAAAAACCACATACCGGTAACGCGACACATAGGGCGTTCCCGGCAAAATCCGGAACGATTCCTCTACCATCGGCGCGAAGACGAAATACGGCATCGACGGATGCAACCGAACCCACTGCGGTGCCCGAAAGTTGTCCGGGTGCGGCGTTACCACAACACCCGCCGCCCCGTCATCGACAGGTCCCCACATCGCGACCCACTCGGGTCGTGAGTGATTGCCCTCTTCGCGGCCGAGTCCGCCGCTTGTTAGCATCTTTCCCTTTGGCTCTGCGCCCTTCTCCACCGGCAGCCATTGGCTCGATCCACGAATCGCCATGCCACCGTAGTGATACTTCTCCACCGTCAATGGACTGTCTCCAGCGCATTCCAAACTCGATTCCACGGTAAAAACGTAACAGTCCTCCTCCGACTCTTCGGCGCGGACTTTCCAAGTCTCGATCAAAGCCGGCTTCGGTCCATCCTCCGCAGTGAGATCTTCCCAAAGATGCTCCACATCGAAACCAGCCGTCGTGCCTTCATTCACAACTGTTAGTGTCTCCTGAAAGGAAACGGTTCCTGCCTCCAGCTTCTGATTCCAGAACTCCGGTTTCCGCCCCTCGAAGCCCGTCTTCGTCCACGCGAAAAAAAGACCATGCTGATGCTTGTGATCCGGGGAGTAGTCGCCCGTCACCTCCTTGCCCGACGGAGAATAAATCGGATGGATGTAGCCGCTGCGCGTATAAAAGGGCTCGTTCTTGGCGGCTTCGGCAGTCGGGACCTTGTTGTATTGCAGAATCGTCTTGTCCCCTCGTCTCAAAAGAATGACCGTATCCGTCTCCTCGCAGGAAAACTGAGCCTGGGCACTGCCGAAAATGCCAAGTGATAGTAGGATGTAAAAAGCTTTCACGCCGGGATCGAAACACATTCGAATGCTTCGAGTCAACAGCGCAATATAGCGCGAGCTCTAGCAAAGTGGGGAATGGTGCTAGGCACGGGGGTAGGATCGCGCGGCCTCGCGCGATCCATCGTTCTCAGTGAACGAATCAAGATCAATCCGCCGCGCGAGAACGATCCATGAAGGAACAAAGCCCGCTGATGTAGAACCGGGCGCCTGCCCTGTTTATCAACGTCGTAGAGCGCCCCTGAACAGGGCAGGCGCCCCGTTCTACGATTACCGGTGCTAATGATCTGGCTGGCGAACACAACCAGGTCGAAAACTCTAGTCTTGAATCTCAACAGGTTACGAACTGGCTATTCAAGAGAGTTAGGAGACGCATTCAACACTGTTGCATCCACCGCCGTTCCGCGTCACGCTTCTCCATGTCTGATTCCCTTTCCCACATCCGTGAAGACGGAACTGCAGCCATGGTCGACGTATCCGAGAAACCGGTCGTCCGCCGCGAGGCTACAGCGAAAGGATTCATTGCTCTTCAGCCTGCGACCGTCGCCCTGATTGCCGATGGCGGAATGCCGAAAGGTGACGTTCTTGCCGTCGCCCGCATCGCAGGAATCCAGGCAGCCAAGCAGACCGCGAATTTGATTCCTCTCTGCCACCAGCTCCCGCTCACGAAAGTCGCCGTCGATTTCGAGATCGAGCCGAACGGCGTCGCCATTTCCGCCACCGTCCGAACCGACGCCAAGACCGGCGTAGAAATGGAAGCGCTCACCGCTGTCAGCATCGCCGCGATGACAATTTACGACATGTGCAAAGCCGTCGACAAAACGATGGTCGTCCGCGAGATCACTCTGGTGGAAAAGACGAAAGCCGAAGCCTGACCCTTCACGGTTTTGAAAACGGAGGTTTCGGTAATCCGGGAGGCGGCTTCAATCCTTCCGGCAGCTTGGGAAGCTTACCGAACAATTCCTCCAACTTCTCAAAGCTCTCCAGCAACGGGATTTCTGCGAATTTCTGAACCGGAGCAGCGGTCCACGGAATGTCGATCCGCTCCAACTCGTCGTGCAGTTGCTTGCGTTCGCCTAGGAGCTTCCCGTCGTTGGAATAGACACGCGCCCAGATGCCGCCAAAACGCTCCCTGGATCGATCTGTGGTCGATCCGGTAGTGAGACCACCCAGTGGATTGACTCCGAATGTCGCGCTCGTCGTCTTTGCACTGACCATTGTCGCCGCCTTGGTCGGAACCGTTGCCTTCTTTCCGGCAGGAATCGTTTCGATCGCCTCCTGATCCGCCAGGTCGACCAGCTTGTTGGACGCGTCGATCACGTAGATCACATACTTCAGGTCGACCTTGTTTGCGTCGACCTGCGAATTATTGGAGAGATCCACGTCGTAGTAGCGATACTTCTCTTTCTCCTCAGTCGCCTTCAGGAGCGGGATGTTCTTCGGCAGGTCCGGCCCGCTTGTCCCCGTCATCCTGCCGGCACTGCCGATGCCCTCACGCTCCCAAACATTCACAACAATGGATGGAGTGGTGGCCGGATCGTGCCCCCAGGCATTCACAAATTGCTGATCGGCTGTCGAAAGCTTCGCAATGGACCACTGGGCGGATTTACCGCCCTTGCTGAAGACGACGTTCCCCCCGTTTACCCCGATCATCTCCGCCTCGATCTGGCGCCCCTTATCGTCGGTGAAAGTGCGAGCTACTCCAAGCGAAGGGAGAAGCGCGAAGATCGATAACGATGCAAAAAAGGTGGAAAGCTTCATGAGCCACCATTCTGCAAGAAAGAAGAGCCCCGTCAATGTGTTCTGACGCAAACCCGCCCGCTGACGTTCATGATCGAACTGCTAGAATGGCCCCATGAACAACTCCCGTCGTCGCTTTCTCAAATCTGTCACTGGAACCGCTCTCGCCGCGCCGTATATCGGCTGGCAGACAACTTCAATGGGTGGCCCGCCGAGCGGCGAACTGCGCTTCGCGAATTTCGGTGCGAATGGCCGCGCCTGGAGTGATCTGACGGAAATGATGAAGGTCCCGAACACCAGTCTTGTCGCCGTAGCGGAAGTCGACTCTGCACGCACTGACAAACTCAGCGAGGCCTATCCCGACGTCCCCGTCTACTCCGACTGGCGCAAGCTTCTCGATGAAAAGGCCAACGAGATCGATGCTGTCGTGGTCGCCACGCCCGACCACATGCACGCCCCTATCGCGATGAGCGCGATGCAGCTCGGCAAGCATGTCTACTGTGAGAAGCCGATCACCCGCACCCTCCACGAAGTGCGTCAATTAGTCGACTTTGCCGCTGAAAACAACCTCAAGACCCAGATGGGAAATCAGCTGGCCTCGGGTTCAGGCAACCAGACCGCCGTCAAACTTCTGCAGGAAGGCGCTATCGGCAAAGTCATCGAAGTTCACAGCATGAATCCCAAGTCATGGGGTTCAATGGACCCGCTTCCCGCCCCGTCCGAGCCTGCGCCTGGCACGCTCGACTGGGACCAGTGGATCGGTGTCGGAAAAATGACAGAATACCTACCGCGCGAATATGCTCCCAGCCAGTGGCGCAAACGGATCGGATACGGCACCGGAACGCTCGGAGACATGGGTTGCCACATTTATCACCCCTGGTTCATGGGCTTGAACCAACCGGATACGATCACCGTGACCTCGCATGGCCCCGGACCGGTCGATGCCCACAGCTGGCCGCTCAATGGTAAGGTTCACCATCGCATGAAAGGGAACGCCCAGACCGACGGAGACTTTGATTTCACTTGGTATGACGGCACCCAACTTCCACCTGAGCAGGTTGCCACCGCCGTCGGGGCCATCGAAAATGTGCCGAAAAGTGGCAGTGTGGTGATTGGAACGAGCGGCGCCATGGTCATTCCTCACGGCGGAGCAGGAATTCCCACTATCTATCGCGAAGGTATTCTCTCTGACGAAGCCATTGAGGCAGTACCTGGAGAACACCATCACACCAACTTCGCTGACGCCGTTCGTGGCGAAATCGACCAGTCTCGCACAAACTTCGGTTACTCCGGCCCCATGACGGAAGCCGTCCTACTGGGCACTGTCGCCATGCAACTCCCCGGTGAAACGCTGAAATGGAATGCAAAAGCAGGCAAGTTCACCAACTCCAAAGCCGCCAACGGATTGATCCACGACAACTATCGGAAAGGCTGGGCGGTAAAGGGAATTTAAACGATCTTTATAGCTCACGCGCTCTTACCCTCGCTACTCCCTACTCCCTACTCCCTACTCATCTATCTATTTCGCGGACGATTTTTTCGGTACGAACTTTTATTTCGCTTTGGTTATGGCGCGGACAGTGTCCCTCTTGGCAGGGGCCATGAGCGACTGGGCGCTCAGTTTGATTTTCTGACGGGGCCGTTTATCGGTTCCCTTGTATTTGACGCCACCTTGGTAGAGGACGGTCTCTCCGGGAGCGAGGTTGCTCTGGACGTAGCCGGAGCGGGCGATCTCGCCTGTGATATTTCTTTTTCCTCCATCGAGACGAAAAAATTTAGTTTTCATGTAACGTCCCGCGCCACTCTCCTTGAGTAGAATGTCGTCGGCGACGGAACCGTCGTTCTCGAGAGCAAAATAGAATTTCTCAAGGCGCTTGCCTCGCAGCTCAATTTTCACTTGCTGGCCGCCTCCGCTGTTGTTGATCCGATTATCGCCTTTCATCTTGGACAGGCTCCGCTTCGCTCCGATCCTTAGATCAGGCTGGATTGCTCCACCAGCGGTAGAACGCTTCGCATCGAGGAGTTGCAGGAAAAACCCACTGCTGGAAGGTACACCCGTCCCCGCGCCATGTGCCTGGACATCGTTGGGTGTCACGTGGACAATGACTTCGTTGGCGTCGACCACAGTAATGGTGCCGATGACGATCTTGTCTGAATTGTTCGCGAAGTGATGGCTCAACATCAGCGAAAGGTCGGTTGACGAATAGCCTGCGAACCGACCGGGAGATTGGATGTTCACGAAGAAATTCCCGGAGCTGGGGCGGGAAGAGGTGACGGTAGTGCCGGACACGGGGGATGGATTGGAGTCGAGGTCCCCTGTGAAATCGACCTTCGCCAAGGCGATGAGGCGATTGGACTTTGGCTGAGTCTCGATCTGCGCTGGATCGACCCGATAAATCACGTAATAGAACGGCTGGCCGTCGGTGGGGTCGCCCGGATCCGCACCAGCTTGCTGGTCTTTGACATCGACCTGGAAGCCTTTCACCCCATTGATCACCGGCAGAGGGTAGCTGATGAAGCTTTCGTCGTCGGTTCCGGATCCGAGACTGGTCACGTGGATGACATAAATTGTGTTGTCTTCCGCAGGACCGTCCACGATTCCGCCGGGCTTCGTCAAATTGAGGTTGTAGCGGTTCGGCGCGGTTCTGACAGAGGAAAGAGTGTAGCCCCCGACAGTGGTTCCGCCAGCGGGCGACCCGTCGGCATTGACTGTTCCCGTCGCGGCCAGGTAGCGACTCGCCCCGGACGCCGGGGTTCGAAAGACCGTGAAGCTGAAAGGAGCATCCACTGGAGTTTGCGAAGACAATACGCTGGTATCGTTGTCAACTTCCTGGGTGTACACTTGGAACCTCACTAAATCGTCTGTTTTTGACGAGACCTGCGCATTGGCGGTGACTTCCTCATTATTCAGCGACGTGACATGGATGTAGAGGTCTTGGAAATCCAAGGTGGCGAACGCACCGGGAGATTCTATTGTCAGGCGGAAAGATCCTTCGCTTTGATTGGTGACCGAGACTGTCCCCCCGAAGGTGGTAAAACTTTCGTGAACACTCGCATCGGCGTTGACGGTGCCGAGTGCGATGAGGCCGTCCTGGTCTTGGGCCGACCCGTTGGTCACCACGGAGAAAAAAGCTCCCGCCAGGAGTGTTTTGAGAATAGTGGAGAAGGTTTTCATGGTTGGGTAGAGAAGAAGGTCTCGGTAGCGGAGACGATAGTATTGAATAGCTGACCTAACACTGTCAAAATCTTTCTTCGCGGGTCGGCTACTAGGACGAATCCCATACCTTAAGCATGGAAATTTGCATTAACCTCAGCGCGGAAAATGTGGGTCAAGCAAAGCGCTGTCGTTTGTCGGGCAGCGTGCCGACGGCGGGATGCTTCTGCTACATTTGCGCGCCATATCTCGCAAGCTAGACACGACGACTACCGCGAAGCTCGGGGTTTCCAAAGGCACCAAAGCCCCTCACTCACGCTCCCAAGCCTTGGCCGTCTGCTTCGACGATCCCAATCCATCGATCCCCAGCTCAACCACATCGCCGGGCTTGAGATACTGCGGTGGATCGAAACCCATTCCGACACCGGGAGGAGTGCCGGTTGAGATGACATCTCCGGGCATGAGGCTCATGAAACAGCTCAAATAGCTGACAACGTGGGCCACATCGAAGATCAACTTATTCGTATTGCCGTCCTGCTTCTTCTCCCCGTTGACCTTCAGCCACATACTCATGTTATTTACGTCAGGAATTTCATCCTTCGTAGCAACGAACGGTCCGAGCGGAGCGAACGTATCGCAGCTTTTCCCTTTCACCCACTGACCTCCGCGCTCGATTTGGAATTCGCGCTCGCTGAAGTCATTGTGCAGAACGTAGCCGGCGACGTGATCATACGCGTCGGCTTCTTCGATGTAGTTAGCGCGCTTGCCGATGACGACGGCGAGTTCAACCTCCCAGTCCGCCTTCTGGCTGTCACGGGGAATCACCACATCATCGTTCGGTCCAACAATGGCGCTGGTCGCTTTGAAAAACACGATCGGTTCCTTTGGAATGTCCATCCCTGCCTCTGCGGCGTGATCTGAGAAATTCAGCCCGATGCAGATCAACTTACCCGGTCGAGCCACCGCCGGTCCTAGGCGGGCGTCGTCCGGGATACGTGGCGCAGAGTCGGCATTCGCGTCGGCCCAGGCACTGAGCTTGTCCAGATTCCCCGGATCAGCGAAAAAAGTCTCATCCCAATCCATCCCGAAGCCGGAGGCATCGATGCGGGTGTCGTCGGAAAGTTGAAGTCCCGGCATTTCGGAACCGGCGGAGCCAAAGCGTAGCAGTTTCATGGCGCGGAGCCTAATGATACCCCCGTCGTCCGTCAACCGGCTGATTTTCGAAGTTACACCAAATACTCCCTAATAGCCGCCATGCGAGGGTAGGCTCGCGCGGCCCGCGCGATCCATCGTTCTCTGTGAACGAATCAAGATCGGTCCGGCGCGCCAGATTGGTGAACAAAAACCAAGCTGCCGGGCCTCCGGGCCGACGAATCGGTCGCGTCTACTTGTTCACGAAGAATCCACCTCTCAGTGCCCTCACCGCGTAGTCAGGCTCGTCAATCTCTCCGATTCCAGCGGAATCGATTTCCAGACTTCGGGAGAAAAATAGTCTTTGGTGAACTGCTCCGGCTTTGCCGATGTGTAGTAGAGCCGCTCACGATCGAACAACTGCTCGGGTTGGTAGAACACCGCCGAATCTTCCACCGTCGCCAGATTCTTCGCCGTGATCTCGCTCTGCAGCGTCGATTCCAACACATACTGCTCGTCTCCCACCTTCACGACGACCCAGGCGTGCTGCCCGATGTTACCATTCCAACCAATCGCCACCCGCGCATCGAATCCCGCGGTGATAAGAATATCTGCGAGGAGAATCGACGTGTCCTCACAATCCCCGGCCTCCTCCAGCCAGGTCTCACGGGATGTCTTCCACACCTCACGAATCTGCGAGTGATCCTGGTCGAGTTGGTATTCGCAGCGATCCGCCACGTATTTCCAGAGTTTCACGATACGGCTTTCCGCAGACTCTTTTGTCGGAGCGTCGGGGCTCTCCTTCAGCCCGATCTTATCGAAAAAGTCGGTCGCCCGACGAATCATTCCCGCCGTATCGACCGCGAGAACGTCGAATGGCTTGTCGCAATAGGGGCAGGAGAGAATCAGGGTACGCGATCCGCGATCCAGTTCCAGAGCATGAATTTCTTCGCAATGAGGACAGCGATTAAAAAAGCGTCCACCCTTCCGATTGGCATCCGAAAGGGAAAATTCCGGAATCCTCCGCGACAACACTGCGAGCGTGGCCAGTCGCGACTTCGTCCGGAATACCGCGGTCGTAATGGTATCGAAGTCCGAGTTCGCCGCCGCCGACCAGCTTGAAAATTCGTTTAGCAACTCGTCCCGCTTCGTCGAAGTGATCAAGTTCGCCGCCAAGTACTGAGCCCCCGGAAATTCGCCCTGTATCGCTGCGAACACTTCATCCAGGCCGACATTTGCAGGGTCCGGATGCTGCTCCACGAATTGGATCAGGAATGCCTGCAGTTCCTCATCTCCCCGGATCGCACCGAGTTCTGCAGGTTCACGCAGTCGATTGACCAAAGACATCGCATCCGATCGGAACCCACGCTGAAAGGTCGCGTCGACTTCCGGAAGCGGACGGAAACTACCGACCACATCGATCTTGCCCGTCTTTTGCAAGCCGATAATTAAAGCTGTTACTGCGACGAGCATGAGCCCGCCAAAGCATAGAATGCCTCGTACCATTCGTGTCTGTTTGTGTGTTTATCCCGCCCGGGCGCTGTGTTAATTCACCCGGACGAAGACGCGGTTCAGCGCCAGATTTCTCGTTATGGAAATTATAACACCGGTTTCAGGTGTGTTACAAATTATTTTAACCTAAACATCACAAAATGGCGAATATTTTAAAAACTTAAACGTAAGGCACAATTTTTAATACGGCTAAACGGGGTTTAGCAACCTAACTCCCCACACCGAATAACACTCGGATTGAGCCGGCTGGTAGGTAACGAATCGAGTTTCTGGATAATCTGCCGATATTTTGCGTGTAAGGGCGCGTCGATCACGACCGGGCCGGTCGCGGCTACCCCCGCGCAAGGCTGGGTAGGGTCCTGCGGCCCGCAGGACCGGGACTATCCAACGGTGCCCTTGCTCCCCCACTGTTTTCGGAATAAGTTCAGTCTCCGCCTTTTTCGAGCTGTTGGCATAGCACCAAGAGGATTCCGTCGCGATTGCGCGAGCATTGAAGATTTACGGAACTTTGCGAAACCGGTAGAGTTTTATCAGTAACCATCCCACGTAAATTATGATGCAACGTCGACACTTCCTTCGCAACTCAGCTCTCACGACAGCAGCTGCCGTTTCTCCCCTGCCCCTCATCGGTGCTGCAAACGAGGATCCGGAAACTTTGGTCAAGTCTCTCTATGATTCCCTGACAGAGGCACAAAAATCTCCACTCACTTTCGCCTTCGACGATCCGCTTCGAACCAAGATCTCGAACAACTGGCACATCACGGACCAGCGCATCGGCAAATTTCTCAACGCGGATCAAAACGCGATGGTTCGCGAAATCTTCAAAAAGGCCCACTCTGAGGAATACGCTGACATCGTCGTGAAGCAGGTCGAGCACGATAGCGGAAAGAAAGGATTCGGCGATTCGTCCATCGCGATTTTTGGTGAGCCGGGAACGGGCGACTTTGAATTCGTTTTGACAGGACGCCATACTACCCGCCGCATCGACGGTGACTCAGTCAAAGGCAAGGCGTTTGGCGGACCCATTTTTTACGGACACGCCGCAGATGGCTTCAACGAGGGACCGGACCACAAAGGGAATGCTTATTGGTATCAGGCGCAGAGCGCGAACAAAGTCTACGCCATGCTCGATGGTAAACAGCGAGAGGCAGCCCTGCTGGAGAAAGAGCCGGCTGACAACGCGACGACGATCCAGCTAAAGCGCCAGGCTGGTGATCTACCGGGCCTGCGCTTTGGCGATATGACGGCAGATCAGCAGGGCGGAGTGAAAAAGGTGCTCGACGATCTCCTCCTCCCGTTCCGCGAAGTCGACCGCAAGGAATCGATGGCCCTGATTGAAAAGGCGAACATCGACGATCTGCATCTTTCCTTTTATGAGGAAGGTGACATCGGCGAGGACGGCGTTTGGGATAATTGGAGAATCGAAGGACCCCACATGGTCTGGTACTTCCGCGGTGCGCCGCACGTCCATACCTGGGCGCACATTTCTGATCCCGATACGCCACGTGCGCCGAGGGCGTAGTCGGTGACACGGCGGAATTTTTTGCAAATCCCGCTACAACGATCCCGCGATAGCGAGTAGCGGAATTTGCAAAAAATTCCGTTCCCCGTGCATCTTCGCCCAATTTGCAAAAGGCTCATCTCGGTGGGATTGTCCGACTAGATGACTGCCTTCGCCTACCACAAGCCCTTCCCTCTCGGACCAGATACTACCGAATACCGTCTCGTCTCGACTGACGGTGTCGAAGTCAGTGAGATTGAAAGCCGCCCCCTTCTCAAAGTGTCGCCCGAGGCATTGACCCGTCTCGCCAACGAGGCGGTGCGCGACATCTCCTTCATGCTGCGCCCGTCGCACTTGAAGAAGGTCGCGGCCATTCTCGACGACGAAGAGGCGACCGACAACGACCGCATGGTCGCGTTGACCTTGCTGCGGAATGCGGAGATCGCCGCGCGCGGAATTTTGCCGATGTGTCAGGATACCGGGACCGCCATCGTCATGGGCAAGAAGGGCCAGCAGGTCTGGACCGGCGGAGGCGACGAGGAAGCCCTCGCCGCAGGCATTTGGAAAACGTATCAGGAGGAAAACCTGCGCTACTCACAAATGACGCCGCTGACACTGTTCGACGAGCAGAACACACGCGACAACCTGCCCGCCCAAATTGAGCTCTACGCGACCGACGGAGACGCATACGAATTCCTTTTCATTACCAAAGGAGGCGGCTCGGCCAACAAGACCTTTCTCTATCAGGAAACGAAGGCGCTGTTAAATCACAATACCTTCGTCGACTGGGCGGTTGGGAAAATGGCAACGCTCGGCACCTCGGCCTGCCCGCCCTACCACATGGCATTTGTCGTCGGTGGGACCAGCGCGGAGGCCACACTAAAAACGGTCAAGCTCGCCTCGACTCGCTACTACGATGAACTCCCCACCACAGGCAGTGAGCGGGCCCAGGCCTTCCGTGATCTGGAGATGGAAGAGCTTTTGCTGGAGAAGGCGCGCGAAATCGGGATCGGTGCGCAATTCGGCGGCAAGTATTTCGCGCTCGACGTGCGGGTGATCCGACTCCCGCGTCACGGGGCCAGTTGCCCGGTTGGACTTGGAGTCAGCTGCTCCGCCGACCGCCAGGCGAAGGCGAAGATCACCAGGGACGGCATCTTCCTCGAACAGCTTGAGACGAATCCCGGGCAATACATTCCCGAAAAGTGGAAGGACCATCAATTCCACGGCGTGCCGATCGATCTGAATGCCGGAATGGAGGAAACGCTCAAGACACTTTCCAAGTATCCCGTTACCACAGCGCTGGAGCTCAGCGGCACGATCATTGTCGCCCGGGACATCGCCCACGCCAAGCTGCGCGAAATGATGGAGCACGGCGAGGATCTACCCGACTACTTCAAAGACTATCCCGTCTACTACGCCGGCCCGGCCAAGAAGCCCGACGGCCTGCCAAGCGGATCGTTCGGCCCCACTACAGCTGGGCGGATGGACCCCTACGTCGAGCTGTTCCAATCGCACGGTGCGTCGATGGTCATGATCGCCAAAGGCAACCGCAGTCAGCAAGTAACAGACTCGTGCAAGAAATACGGCGGATTTTACCTCGGCTCCATTGGAGGGCCGGCAGCAATTCTGGCGCAGAATCACATCAAGAATGTGGAAGTGTTAGACTTTGCCGAACTCGGGATGGAAGCCGTCTGGAAGATCGAGGTGGAGCGTTTTCCCGCCTTTATTCTCGTCGACGACAAAGGGCACGACTTTTTCCGTGATCTCCATCAGTGCCCGGTTGCTTGAAAGTTTCACGGAAAGTGGCGGCGAGCACCAGCGAGTGGACGGTCGACCCACCCGAGCAGCAATCCACTCGCTGGTGCTCGCCGCCACTCAAAATTCGATGAATCAAACAGCTACCATGAATCAGCGCGAGATCCGTCTCGAAGAACCCGGCCGCTTTGTCGAGCGTGAGGGTGAACTTGCAGATCCCCGGCCCGGCGAAGCCCGTGTCCGCATCCGTCGCATCGGCGTGTGCGGAACAGATATCCACGCGTTTTATGGGCGGCAGCCGTTTTTTGAGTATCCCCGAATCCTCGGTCACGAATTGGCAGCCGAGATCGTCGCGCTTAACGGTAACTCCGATCTCAAAGTCGGACAGACCGTCGCGGTCGAGCCCTATTTGAACGATCCCGACTCCCCCGCTTCACGCCGCGGCAAAACGAACTGCTGCGAGTCGCTTCAGGTACTGGGCGTTCACTGCGACGGCGGAATGCGCCCCGAGATCAATGTCCCCATTCGAAAGCTACACTCCTCGTCGAGCGCATCCGTCGACCAGCTCGCGCTTGTCGAGATGCTCGGGATCGGACGCCATGCGGTGAATCGTTCGCAGGCGACTCACGCTGATGCGGCCCTCGTCCTCGGAGCCGGCCCCATCGGACTCAGTGTTCTCTCTTTTCTCAAGCTACACACCGATCATATCACTGTTGCCGATCTCGATGAAAGTCGCCTCGCGTTCTGTCGCGAGGCCTTCGGTATCAAGAACACGATTCATATCAAGCCGGATCCCGATCTTTCCCGAGAGCGGCCCGACATTATCTTCGACGCTACCGGCAACTCCGGTTCGATGCTCTCCACATTCGATCTCGTTGCCCACGGTGGACGCATCGTCTTTGTCGGACTTTTCCAGGGCGACATCACCTTCAACGATCCCAATTTTCACCGGCGCGAAATTTCCCTACTCTCAAGCCGCAACGCAACTTCAACAGAATTTGCTGACGTCATTGCTTCTATCGAGAAGGGAGAGATCGATACGGATCCGTGGATCACTCACAGGCTGAACCTTCTCGATGTTCCGGACCAATTCGCTGCGACGATTGCCGATCCGAGTCTGCGAAAAGCGGTGATATCAGTTTGCTGACGATGCTTTCGCTAATAACACACCTGTGATTGACGACCCATTTGGAGATGGGTACTCTCGACATCCTTGACCGAGCCTGAGACATCATCCAAAGAAACCAATTCCGCAGATCAGGCTCGCGAGCAGAAACGCAAGGCAGCGGAGATCCTGCCATCGATGTATGAGGAGTTGCGCCATCTCGCGGCGAAGAAGATGGCAATGGAACCGGCGGGGCAGACGATCAATGCCACGGCTTTGGTCCACGAAGCCTACCTTCGCATCGCCAAGACCGAAGAAGACGTGCGTTGGGACAACCGCGGACATTTCTACATCGCAGCTGCGGAGGCAATGCGGCGGATCCTGATCGACCGGGCCCGACGCAATAAAGCGATCCGACATGGAGGCGAGTGGCAACGCACCGAGTTGGATAGTATCAATGCCCCGGCTGCGGCTCCCGATAAGTCCGATGAACTGCTCGCGCTGGACGACGCGTTACGGGAGTTCTCAAAACTGGATGAGCGAAAGGGCCGCTTGGTGAAACTCCGCTACTTCGTCGGCCTCACCAGCACGGAGGCGGCAGAAGTGCTCGGAATTTCCAAGGCGACAGCTGATCGGGACTGGGCTTATGCACGCGCTTGGCTTCATTCAAAAGTGCGTCCCGAAAAATAAATGAGTCATTTGTTCCCGAAATTTCGCGTTTCTCTATAGAACCACTTTTACACCCTGTTGAATGACCGAAGAAACCCTATTTGCCGAAGCTCTAGAGAAATCACCCGAAGAGCGAACTACCTTTCTCGACGAAGCCTGCAAAGGCGATGCAGAACTGCGTGAGCGAGTCGAGCAGTTGCTACGATCCAACGAGGGGGCCGGAAGCTTTCTCGCTCAGTCAGCGGAGGAGGACTTTGATGCGACCTTGGATATGTCGGCAGATCCGGCGAGTTTCCCCGCCGTTCCGGCGGTCGGAGTAATGGGAGAAAATGACTCGGACGTCACCCTTCCTCAGGTTCCCGTTCAACCAGAATCCGACGAACCTGTCATAGCGGCAAGCGT